>Ga0233425_10008960_pt1 | contig 12954 bp, 9 predicted proteins | sample Watercolumn_Towu_2_FD_181712 | JGI IMG/M metagenome (GOLD analysis project Ga0233425, IMG submission 181712) | Freshwater microbial communities from Lake Towuti, South Sulawesi, Indonesia - Watercolumn_Towuti2014_140_MG | ecosystem: Environmental > Aquatic > Freshwater > Lake | place: Indonesia...
CTTGCTCGTCACGTCCACCGAGTAGGTACCGCCGAGCGTCACGCCAGTGATCTTGCCGAGGGACGGCGGGACGGTCTTCGGCGCGGTGCTCCAGGTGACCGTCTTCTCGGACCAGGAGTTGTCCGTCACGAAGTAGAGGTCGCCGCCGTCACCGTCGGACGACGGCGCGCTCGACGCGGTGAGCGTGAGCTTCGCGCTCTTCACCTTGCCCACGGACGCAGGCACGGAGAACTTGAGCAGGATGTTTCCGTCGTCGGGCCCGCACGCGAGGTCGGTGTCCGGTGTGACGACCGTGGTCGGGGTCGCGCTCGAGATGGTCGCGTCCTCGATGGCCATCAGCGTCTGCGTGGCGACCGTCGGCGGCGCCAGCTCCCAGCACACCTGCACGTTGCTCACCTGGACCTTCGCCGCCATGGCATGGCCGCCGCTGACGCCCTTCAAGAGCGAGACCTTGTCGGGCATCAGACCGAACGCGACGTTGTCGCCTGTGCCGGAGTACGTCGTACCACCGTCGCACTGGATGCTGTAGCTGACGTTGGTCGGATCGACCGCCGACTTCACGTGGCACTTCTGGCTCGGGTTGGTGAAGATCGCCTGCTGGAAGTCCCCGCTCGCCCAGTTGTCGGGGCAGCCGCCGGCCGGCGAGACGCAGCACATGCCGTACTCGAACTTGATCGACCCGGAGGCGTGGTTCCCGGGCGCCGACTGGTTGCCGTAGATCTTCAGGTTCGCGAGGCCGCCGAAGTCGTTGTAGTCGGGGTTGACGCACTTGGTGTAGGCGAATTCGACCAGCCAGCCCTTGCCGTCGGGGTAGTCCGCCGGATCGATGCCGGTCACGTCGAACTCGACCGAGACGCTCTTGGCCTGGACGCCCTGGGTGGTGGTCGCGTCGTTGAAGGTCGGGATGTCGCCGCAGACGGCGAGCGCCTCCCCCTCGACGAAGGCCAACGCGAAGACGCCTGTGACCCAACGCGCGCGCATCGCGCGATTCTACATCGTTCTGCTCACGCGGGTACTTTGGCGCGCTCGACCCGGCTCATTCGGGCTCCGGCATCGGGATGCCGATGGCTCTCAGGATGGCGCTGTGCGGCCTTCCGTCACTGGATCCCGTACTCGCGCAGCCGCCGGTAGAACGTGCGGCGCGGGATGCCGGAGAGCTCCGCGGCTTTGACTCGGTTCCAGTTGCAGGCTTGCAGCGCCTTCAGGATCTTCTCGCGCTCGTCGGTGCGGTGCTGCGAGAGCGTGCTCTTCGGCGGGCGGCGCTGGCTCGAGCGCGGCGGGCGATTCGTGGTCGTGGTGCGCGACTCACCCGCCGGCGCGTGGTGCGACGAATCCGTGCGTGGCGTGAACACGCGCCCGTCGGGCACGTCGAAATCGTCGACCTGGAGCTCGCTGCGGTCGGCGAGCACCCAGGCGTTCAGGAGCACGTGCTCGAGCTGCCGCACGTTGCCGGGCCACTCGTAGGCCATCAGCCGGCGCATGGCGTCGCGGGACACGGTGCCCTTGTCACGCTTGTAGCGCGCGGAGAAGAGGCCCAGGAAGTGATCGACGAGCTGCGGCACGTCCTCGACGCGCTCGCGCAGCGCCGGCAGGTGCAGCTCCACGACGTGGATGCGGTAGTAGAGGTCCTCGCGGAAGCGGCCGTCCTTCACCATGGCCTCGAGGTCCTTGTTGGTGGCGAAGACCATGCGCACGTCCACCGGCTCCTCGGCGGCGCCGCCCACCGGGCGCACCTTGTGCTCCTGCAGCACGCGCAAGAGGCCCGCCTGCATCTTGTGCGGCATCTCGCCGATCTCGTCGAGCAGCACGCTGCCGCCGTCCGCCTCGCGGAACAGGCCCTTGCGGTCGCGATCGGCGCCCGTGTACGCGCCCTTCACGTTGCCGAAGAGCTCGCTCTCGAGCAGGTGCTCGGGGATGGCCCCGCAGTTCACGCCCAGGAACTTCGCCTTGTTGCGCGGCGACGCCTCGTGCACGGCCCGCGCCACCATCTCCTTGCCGGTGCCGCTCTCGCCGGTGATCAGCACCGGCACGTCGGTGTCGCGGATGCGATCGATGAGCGCGTACACGCGGCGCATCGCGCTCGAGGTGCCGACCAGGCCGTGGTAGCCGAAGTGCGAGTAGAGGGTGTCCCGCGCGTCGCGCAGCTTGCGGCGGGCCTCCTTCAGCTTGTGGGTGCGCTCGCCGAGCAGCTCGCGCAGCCGCCCCTGCGCCTCCTCGAGCTCGCGGTTCGTGCGCCCCAGCTCGTCGGCGCGCTCGGTGTTCTCGTTGACCAAGCGCGCCGTCTCGATGGCGATGGCCACCTGATCGGCGAACGCACGCAACGTGGGCAGCTCGTCCTCGAAGTGCGAGGCGGGGCGCAGCCGCGTCTCGACGTAGAGCGCGCCGATGGGCCGACCCGATGGCGCCAGGATGGGCACACACGCCACCGACTGCAGGTGCAGCTGGTGCACCGACGAGAAGCTCTTCATGCGCTTGTCGTCGGCGGCGCTGACGCTGACCATGGGCTCGCCCTTGGCGATGACGCTCTCGGCGATGGAGCGGGAGAACTCCGCGTGAGGCTCGTCGCCGGCGCGTGAGCGCGAGCTGTGGACGCTGAGCGTCCCGTCCGGCTCGCGCAAGATCACGTAGCCGCGCTCCGCGCGCGTGAGCTCCACGGCGTAGCCCGTGACCCGCGCCGTGAGCCGCTCGAGATCGAGCTCGCCGACGAGCTCTGCGTTCACCTCCAAGATGCGCGCCAGCCGCTGCTCGAGGGGCGTCGAGGCGTGCGAAGAGATGGGCGAGAGCTGCGAGATGGCGCTGATCCGCGGCGTGAGCTTGGTCGAGGCGTGGGCGGTCATGGCCACGGCCAGCTCGCGCTGCACCAGCGCGCGCAGCTCGCGCCGGCGCGGATCGTTCCAGTACACCTCGCGCAGATCCCGGGGCAGCCGCGCGCTGATGTCCTCCAGCAAGGCCAGCGCCTCCTCGCGATCGCGGCGCGCGTTCATGCTCTGCCCGGCGGCCTCCTCGAGCTCGGCCCGCGTCGCCAGCGCACGCCACGACCATTCGCGCTGTCCGGCCTCGCGGGCCGCGGCGAGGGCTTCGTCCAAGGCTTGGCGCGCGCCGGCTTCGTCGTCCGCCAGCATGGCGACGCGACCCTCGGCGAGCTTGCGCAAGGGGCGATGCGAAGGGCCGTCCCCCAGCTCGCGATCGACGCGGGCGAGCCAACTGCGAAGCTCGGCGACCTCCTCCTTGCCCGAGCGCGTCGCGACCATCACCGCCTCGAGCAGCGCTTCCGCCACGTCGGTGCCGCGACCCAGGGCCTCGTAGGCCGCGGCGCAGGCCTCGTAGTCGCGCACCGCCGCCTCGGGCTGACCCGAGAGCCCGTGGAGCTCCGCCTGGAGACCGAAGAGCTGCGCGCGCATGACCGCCGGGAGCTGCGCGCGCTGTTCCTCGAGGGCCTCGATGCTGGCGCGCGCTCGGGCGAGGCGCCCGAGGTAGAGATCCGTGTTGGCGAGGTTCATGAGCGCCTGCCGCGTGGTCGCGCGGCGCCCCGAACGCTTGCCCATGTCCAAGGCGCCCTCGAAATGCTGGATGGCGCCGGCAATGTCGCCGCGCATCTTGAGCAGCCCTGCGAGGTTCAGTCGCAGCGTCCCGAGCATGCCCGCGTCGCCCGCCCGCTCGCCCGCGACGAGCCCTTCCTCGTAGAACTTCCGCGCCTCGTCCATGCGGTCGTGTCGCCACAGCGCGAAGCCCAGGCACGCGAGCGCGATGGCCTCGGCGCGCGGACTGTCGAGCTCGCGCGCGCGCATCACCGCGCGAGTGAGCAGCGTGCGGGCCTCGTCGTGCCGGCCCACGAAGCTCAGCGCCGTCCCCTTGAAGGCCAGCGCCTCGACGCCCAAGGGCGAAGGATCGTCGGTGATGGGCTCGACGGTCTCGAGCGCCTTGGCGTAGTCGGCCAGGCCAACGTGGGCACGCGCGAGATAGAGCAGCCAGGACTTCCCGGCCGGGGTGTCGAGCTTCTTCTCCGCGAGCGCGCGCACCGACTCGATCTGCTCGAGCGCCTCGGCGGCCTCACCGAGCCCCACCGCAAGGCGCGCGCGGGCAGTGGCCATGGTGAGCGGGTCCGCGTCCGTGACGGCGTCGAGGGCCGCGCGAGCGTCGTCGTAGCGGCCCTTCTCCAAGAAGTGGAGCGCGCGACCGAGGCCGTCCGTGGGTACGCCGCTGCTGCTGTCCGGCTGCTCCGAGAGCACGCGCTCGATGTCCGCGGCGGAGGCCACGGCCTCGGAGGCGATGGCGCGCACCACGCGCCGGAGCTCGCCGGGACGGCAGCTGCACGCGCTCACGATGCGCTCGATCATCGAATCGGTGAGCGAGGGCACCGCGCGCCGCACGAGATCCACCGCAGCGGGTTTGTCCAGCGGAGGCACCGCGCACGCGGGCGCGTCGGCGCCGAGCGCGGCCCCGCCCACCACCACCAGCCGCGCGCCGCCCGCCTGGGCGCGCTTCACCGCCGCGAGGCTCTCGGCATCGAGACGATCCGCGTCGTCGATCAGCACGATCAGGCCCTGCGTGGCCTGGTCGGTGAGCTCGGCCTCGACCGCCGTCGAGGAGCCCGAGATGCCTTCGTCGATCCACGCGACCGGCGTGCCCTGCACGCCGAGCGACCACGCGACGCGCCGGAGCAGCGCGCTCTTACCCGAGCCCCGGGGTCCCTCGATGCGCAGCAACGTGCCCGCGCCGAGCCGATTCACGGCGTCGAGCAGCTTGTTCGCGACGGCGTCGATGCCGACCACGGGCCAGAGCGTGACCGCGCTACCCGCGGGCTCCGGCGCCGCGAGCCCAGCGGCGTGGCGCAGCGCGCTCGCGAACTCGTCGGCGGAGGGAAAGCGCTCCGCCGGCTCGTCGCCGGTCGCGCGATCGGCGACGGCCTCGAGCCGCGACCTCACGTCGGCCGAGAGGTCCTTCGCCTGCTCGATGGCCTCGAGCAACGCGACCCCGAGGGCGTACACCTCGGCGCGCACGGTGAGCGGGCCGCCCGCCATCAGCTCGGGCGCCGCGTAGCGCGGGGTGAGCCCCTCCGCCGCGGTGCCCTTCTCGCGCCAGGGCGCGGCGAGACCAAGGTCCACCAGGGTCGCGCGACCGCCGCGCTCGACGATGATGTTCGCGGGCTTGATGTCGCCGTGCAGGAGCCCTGCGCGGTGGACCAGGGTGAGCTGCTCCGCCGCCCGCGCGAGGGCGTCGAAGGTGCGCCCCATGTCGCGCCCGCGCTCGATCAGATCCTGCAAGCTGTCGCCCTCCACGAGCTCGCGCACCATGAACGGGCGCTGGCTGCCGGGCAGTCGCCCGAAGCGCACCACGCGCGGCACGCCCAGCCCCTCGAGACCGGAGAGCGCGACGGCCTCGCGCACCAGCGCGGCCATCTCGCGCTCGCTGGCGCCCTCGGCCAGGACCTTCAGCGCCAGGCTCTGCCCGCTGTGTCGATCCCGCACCGACCACACCTCCCCGCCCCCGCCCTTGCCGAGGCGAGCGACGGGGAGGTAGCGCTTGGGCAGCTCGAAACGGGCCAAACTGGCTCAGAGCCCGTAGTCGGCTCCGACCCCGAAGAAGAAGCCGCTGGTGCCGAAGCCGAGATCCAGGCGGCCGACGAAGCTCTTGCTGGGCTTGTAACGGAAGCCCGTCTGCAGCGCGAGCCACGGGAAGATGATGGGCTTGCTGCCGCCGTTGGCCCAGTTGGGCTCGGTGTAGCCGTCGTAGTGGTCGTTGTCCGTGCCGCAGAAGGTCGGATTCGGGTTCTGCTGGCCGACGCACTTCTTCCACTTGTACGGATCCGTGCTGGGATCGCCGTTCTCCGGGTACGCCTGCGTCCGGAACAGGTCGCCGAACACGAAGCCGAAGCCGGCGCCCATGCCGTAGTTCACCGCGAACTGCGAGCTCAGCTCCGAGCTCCAGAGGAAGTCGGCAGTGAGGTAGATCACGTTCAGGTCGCTCTTCACGACCTCCCAGGCGCTCGCGGGGTCGTCGCTCGCCTTGAAAGGCGTCTCGTCCATGTAGTAGCCGGCCCACCACAGGCTGAAGACGTACTCGAAGCCGTCCTTGCGGATCGCGAACTCGGGGCCGACGCCGTGCACGTAGACGGTGTCGCCACCGTCACCGAACAGGTTGACCATGAACTTCGGCACCACGATGCCGCGGTAGCGCAAGCCCACGAAGCGGTAGGTCTGCCCAGGCAGCTCGACCGGCGAGTCGCCTGCGGGCGCGTCGGCCGCTGGGTCCCCGGTCGCGGGCTTCGTCGCGTCTGCCGGCTTCGCCGGCGCCGCCGCCTCGGCGGGCGCTGCTGCTTCTGCGGGGGCTGCGCCTTCAGCGGGCTTCGCCTCCTCTGCACCCTGTGCCAACACCGTCGGAGCCACCCCCAACAACATCACCCCGAGCGTTCCCGCCATTCTCCACTTCCGCATCTGCTGCCCTCCGTGCACGTGGCACGCTGCGTGCCAACGCGGCGCGGATTGTGCCATGGCGCTGTGCCAAAACACAAAGGCCGTTTCCCTCGGCATTTCTGCGGTACGGCGGGGGGCTGGGTGCTATGGGAGGGCCGGCGGCGCCTCTCGCATGATCCTCCACAGTCTGGTCGTCGAGCAGGCCGTCGACATCGACGAGCGCGCCCACTTCGTGAAAGAGCTCGTGCTCGCGCGCGGCGTGATGCCCATCGCCATGGTGCGCAAGCGCGCCGTCGCCACCGACCGGCGGACCAGCGCGGAGCCGGGCGATCTCGCCGCGGACACCCTGGCGCCGGTGCTGATGATCCACGGCTACGGCCAGAACCGCTACGCGTTCCACCTGCCACTGCGCAGCATGGCGAACCACCTGGCCCGGGCCGGCTTCGACGTATTCAACGTGGATCTGCGCGGGCGTGGCCGCAGCGGGCACTTCGGCGCGCGCCGGCCGCGCTCGGTGCTCGACTTCATCCACGAGGACGTGCCTGCGGCGCTCGACGAGATCCGCGCGCTGTCGGGGGACCGTCCCGTCTTCCTGGTCGGTCACTCCCTGGGCGGCGTGGTGAGCTACTGCGTCGCGGTGGATCACCCGACGCGCGTCGCGGGCGTGGCGACGCTGGGCTCGCCCTACCACTTCACCGCGGGCTCGCGCTGGCTGGTCGGGCTCACGAGCGCGTTCCTGGCGCTCGACCAGCGCATGAACCTGCCGAACTTCGTGGTGCCCGCGCGCGCCTACGGCAAGTTCGTGCGCACCGCGCGCCGGGTGGTGGAGAGCCGGCTCTATCCGCTCCCGTTCCGCGGCTTCCACCGCGGCGCCATCGAGCCGGAGGTGCTCGAGCAGCACATGGCCCTGGCCATGGACCGCGGCAGCATCGCCACCATGCGCGCCATGTTCACCTGGGCGCACGAGGCGCGCGAGCGCAAGGCCGGCGACGACGGGCTGTTCGGCTACGCGCAGCGCTTCGAGGCGCTCGACGTCCCGCTCCTGGTCATTTCGGGCATCTACGACGACCTGGCAGCTCCCGCGTCGGTCAAGCCGGCGTGGGCGCACTCCGCGTCGCGCGATCGCACCTACCGCGAGCTGCCCTTCGGTCACGTCGACATGCTGATCGGGCGCGAGGCGCCGCAGCTCACCTGGCCGCTGCTCGAATCGTGGCTGACGAAGCGCGTGCGCTCGGCGGCGGTCGCGCCTCACGCGCCCTGAGCGTCAGGCGTCGACCTTCTTCTTCAGCTTCGCGACCTCCGCTTCCAGGGTCTTCACCTGACGCCGGAGATCCTTCACCTCGTCGGCGGTCGCGACGCGCATCATCTTGGCGAAGCGCTCGGTCTGCTCGGAGGTGAAGTGCTCCACCTTCCCCGGCACCTGGATGACCGTCATCATCGCGCGCATGAACTGCTCGTTCTGCATGAGCTTGGCCATGCGCGGATCGCCCAGGAGCGCCATGCCCCGCTTCTTCACCTCGTCCTTGATGCCCATGGGGTGGTTTTACATGACCACCGACGAATCGGCGACAGGCTGGCCGCGGCCTTCGTGCGTGCCGTGGGCGGGGCCGGGGCCCCGCCCACCCACGAAGAGGGTCCCGGAATTTCTCGGGCTCCGCGCGACCCTTGGCGCCGCCGGGGCAGGCCGGGTATTCTGCGCCTGTGCGCCGGTTGCTCGCCGCCCTGACGCTCGCGCTGCCTCTCGCGGCCGGCTGCGAAGGACACGTGCGACGCGGCAGCGTGCTCTACGCCGACGGCCGCTACGTCGAGGCGGCGGAGGTCTTCGAGCAGACCGAGCTGCGCCTGACCGAGTACACGCCGCGCGAGCGCGCGGAGTACGGTTTGTATCGCGGCATGACGCTGCTGGTGCTCGGAGATCTGCCGAACGCGCGTCGCTGGCTGACCTACGCCTACGAGGTGGAGCGCGTCGCCCCCGGCGCTTTGCGCACCGACCGCCGCGCGCTCCTCGACCGCGGCTGGTTCGAGCTCGGGCAGCGCCAGCGCGCGGAATTAGAGCGCGCCCCGCGCGGGGACGGCACGGCGCTGGCTCACCGGCAGCCCGCGCCCGCGCCCGCGCCCGTGGAGCCGAGCCCCATCGCCCCGACGCACGAGCGCACGTTGGTGCCGCGCTGATGGCGGGCGAGCGCAAGAAGAGCGAGGCGGAGTGGCGCGAGCTCCTCAGCGAGGAGCAGTTCCGCGTCGCGCGCCAGAGCGGCACCGAGCGCGCCTTCACCGGGGAGTACTACGACTGCAAGGACCCGGGCACCTACCGCTGCGTGTGCTGCGGCGCCGAGCTCTTCTCGTCCGAGACGAAATACGACTCCGGCAGCGGCTGGCCGAGCTTCTGGCGACCGCTGGGTGAGATCAGCGAGGAAAGTGACTCCTCCCATGGCATGCGCCGCGTGGAGGTGAAGTGCGCGGCGTGCGAGGCCCACCTGGGGCACGTGTTCGAGGACGGACCGGCGCCCACCGGCCTCCGCTACTGCATCAACAGCGCGTCGCTCAAGCTCGAGAAGAAGTAGCTCAGCACCGGCTGTTCCCTCGACGGATGTCCTAACTCTCCTTCACCGCGCCGAGCTTGCTCACGTTGAAGCTGAACGAGCGGCTGCCATTCTTGACCGTGACCTGGATGGTGTCCGCGTCCACGCGCTCGAAGGAGAGACCGAGCTGCTTGTTCTTCGGGGTGTGCAGCGTGTAGGACCCGGCCTGGGGCACGGGGTCCTCCCAGCGCATCTGCACGCCGTCGATGGTCAGGTCCCATTGCCCACGGACGCTCTTCCAAGACCGCGTGCCGTCCACCTGGATGCCCTCCAGCACGCCGCCCGAGAGCGGGGTCTGGGTGCGGTCGCCCTCGCCGGTCACGCTGAAGCCATCGAGAACTCGCGTCCACTCCACGCTGTGAACCACGTGGCGACTCTTGGCCTGGAAGTCCCAGGTCACGTCGGCCGTGCCGTTCAGGGTGACCTTGCCGTTCGAAAGGTCGGTCCACTCGTGGTGGACCAGGACCTGGGCCTGCTCGTTCTTGTCGACGCGGACGCTGTGGGAGCCGCTGAAGGTGTGGCCCTTGTACGTGCAGTTGCCGGCCTTGGCGCCGTAGGTCACGGTCAGCGTGGCGTCCGCCAGCGTGATCTCGGCGCAGGGCAGCTGGGAGCCGATGAAATCGCGGATTTCCTGGGCCGCGTTCTGCACGGCTTGGCCGATCGTGAAGCTGGTCGTGATCTCGACCGAGGCGGACTGCAGGCTCTCGGCCTGCGAGGACAGCGTCGACTCCTCGACCGCCTGCTGGGCCTCGGCCAGCGTCAGCGTGTCGCCGTCGTCCTTCTTCTTCGGACAGCCGCCGAGAACCGCCATCAACACCAAGCCCACGAGAGCGCGAGAACGCATCACGGTTACCTCCTGGAATTATTCTCAATGCATCTAACATGCCGCGTCTGGCGACAAGCGCCACCGGCGGCGGAGCTGTCGCCGGCCTCGCCGGCATTCACGGCGGGGCTTCGCCCCGCACCCCGCGCGGGGACCGCAACCCCGCGCCGCCACTGTTCCTTCGGGTCGAACACCACTCCCGTGCCAACCCGGCAGTCGTAGGCCGCTGTGCTCCGGGGTGCGCGTCCGCCGGGTTACTTGGCGGGTGCTTTGGCGGGTGCTTTGGCCGGCTTCTTCGCGGGCAGAGGCTTCTCGACCTTGCTCATCAGGATGTCGCCCTTGTAGACCTCGGTGCGGATCGGTTGCCCTTCGTCGGTCTCGAAGAAAGTCCACGTGCCGTCCTTCTTGCCCGTCTTGTACTGACCTTCCGCGTCCTTCACGCCGTTCGGGTGCCAGCGAAGCAACTTGCCTTCGCGCACGCCGGCCACGAGCTCGACTTCCTCGAGCTTGCTGCCGTCCTCGCGGTACTCGGTCCAGACCCCGACCTGCTTGTCCTCGGCGTACTTGCCCTCGCGCGCGGTCTGACCGTTCTTGTGGAACGCCCGCATCATTCCGTGGCGTACTCCGCTGCGCCACTCGGTCTCTTCGGCGAGCTCTCCCGAGGGTTGCCACTTGCGCTCGACGCCGTGCAGCCGACCCTCGACGTACAGCGCCTCGAGGACCTTCGTCCCGGTGTCGTTCCAGCCCACCAGCTTCCCCGACTCGCGCCCCGCGCGAAGCTCGGTCTCGCTCGCCTTCTGCCCGTTCGCGTGCCAGGTGACGCGGCGACCCTCGAGCTTGCCCTGCTGGTACGCCCCCTCTTCCGCCAGCTGCCCGTTGGCGTGGTACGCGCTGTAACGCCCCTGCTCCTTGCCGTTGAAATACGACAAGCCCTTCTGCTTCTTCCCGTCCGGGAAGAACGCGATGAAGGGCCCCTGACGCACGCCGTCGGGCCGCTCGCACCACGCCGATGTCGACTGCGGCGGGGAGCCGCCCTTCAGCACCGTGCCGTCGGCGCAGGGCTTGGCGGACTTCCACCACGGCACGGACACGGCGGCCGCCGAGGCCGAAGGCGCGGGGGCTTGCGGCTGAGAAGCCGGCGGGTTGGTCGGGCCACACCCGAGCAGGAGCAGAGCCAGGAGCGCGCGTCGCATGCTGGAGACCCTACTCACGCTCGCGCGCGGAGCCAACGTCCTCAGACCTGATGCATGTAGCTCTCGTAGCCGCCGGGCAGATTCCTGACCACGAAGCCGCGCTGCAGGAGCGCGCGCACGGCGTCGTAAGAGCGCTTGCCGCTCTGGCAGTAGACCCAGAGCTCGCGCTCCGCCGACAGCTCGCCGAGGCGTTGCCTGAGCTCGGAGAGCGGGATGTTCACCGAGCCGGGCACGGCACCACGCGCGACCTCGTCCCTCTCGCGCACGTCGAGCAGCGTCACGTCCGCGCGACCGACGTCGGCCCAACGCGCCATCGCCACGTCGCCGCGCAGCACGTTGCCCGCGATCATCCCGGCAAGGTTCACGGGGTCCTTCGCGGCGCCGAACTGCGGGGCGTAGCAGAGCTCGGCTTGCTCCAGATCGAAGACCTTCGCGCCGAGCTGGATGCCCATCGCGATGACGTCGATGCGCTTCTCCACGTCGCGCTTGCCCACCGCCTGTGCACCGAGCACGCGGCCGTCCTTGCGCGAGAACACCAGCTTCAGGTGGATGGGCTCGGCGCCGGGGTAGTAGGCGACGTGGTTGTTCGGGTGCAGGAACACCACCTCGACGTCGTCGCTGCCCGCGAGCCACTTCTCGCTGACGCCGGTCGCGGCCACGGTGAGCCCGAACAGACCGCACACCACCGTGCCCTGCACGCCACGGAACTCGGCCGGGCGACCGCACACGTCGTCGGCGGCGATGCGACCCTGGCGGTTCGCCGGTCCCGCCAGGGGCATCAGGCGCGGGCGCCCGGTGATGAAGCAGGTATCCTCGACGGCGTCGCCGGCAGCCCAGATGCCCGGCACGTTGGTGCGCATGTGCGTGTCCACGCGGATGCCGCCCAGCGGCCCGAGCGCCACCCCGGCGCGCTCCGCGAGCGACGTCTCGGGGCGCACGCCAAGGCCGAGGATCACCAGGTCCGCCTCCAGCTCGGCGCCCGTCGAGGTGACGACTACGAGCGCCTCGCCGCGCTGCTCGATGCGTGCCAGCGCCTGACCGAGCACCAGGCCCACGCCGCTCTCGCGGAGGTGCTTCTCCACCGGCCGCGCCATCTCGGCGTCGAGGGGCGGCAGCACCTGTTCGTCGCGCTCCACGACCTGGACCGCGAGCCCGCGTTTGACCAGGTTGTCCGCCACTTCGAGGCCCGCGAACCCCGCGCCGACCACCACCGCGCGGCGCGCGCGACGGCCGTCGATCCACTCGCGCAACCTGCGCGTGTCCGGCACGGTGCGCAGGGTGAAGACGCCGGGGAGATCGACGCCCGGGACGTCGGGGCGAAGCGGCTTCGCGCCGGGGGCGAGCACCAGGGCGTCGAAGGGCTCGTCGTACTCGTGACCGGTCTGCACGTGGCGGACGCGCAGCGTCCTCTTCGCGGCGTCGATCTCGACCACCTCGTTGTGCACGCGCACGTCGATGTCGAAGCGCTGCTTGAAGCGCTCGGGCGTGACCAGGAGCAGCGACTTCTCGTCGCGGATCACGTCGCCGACGTGGTACGGCAAGCCGCAGTTCGCGAAGGACACGTGCGGCCCCTTCTCGAACACGACGATCTCCGCCGACTCGTCCAGCCGTCGCGCGCGCGCCGCACACGACGCGCCCGCCGCCACTCCCCCCACGATCAGGATGCGCCTTCGGGACATGGCGCCGGGAGGCGTAGCGCGCTCGGCGTCGGGAGTCACGACGCAGGTCTTGCGTGCGTTCCGAGACGCACGTAGGAGGCTCGCTCATGTGGCGAAAGTCGCGGACCAAGGACGACTCGGCGATCGTCGAGCTCTGCCTCGCGCTCGATGCGGAGGACCCGGGGCCCGTGCCCGTCTCCGCGGCCAACATGCGCCGCACCCTACGCGCCCTGCGAGCGAAGCCGCTCCGTGGGCGCGTATTGGTGCTCGAGCTCGGGCGCGAGGTCA
>Ga0233425_10008961_pt1 | contig 12953 bp, 9 predicted proteins | sample Watercolumn_Towu_2_FD_181712 | JGI IMG/M metagenome (GOLD analysis project Ga0233425, IMG submission 181712) | Freshwater microbial communities from Lake Towuti, South Sulawesi, Indonesia - Watercolumn_Towuti2014_140_MG | ecosystem: Environmental > Aquatic > Freshwater > Lake | place: Indonesia...
CGCAAATCTTATCCTAGAGCCCGGTAAAACTTATACTCTCGATTGCAATCCGGTGGATATTTCCAATCAGTACAGACCTTTTTACGAAAAAGAAGATTTGATTTACCGGCTCATACCGCCAGATACGGCAGAACTGAATTACAGGATTTCCGTCTTCAACGGATTATATAACAAATTCATCGCCGACCACTTTGACGAGATTTATCTGCTCCGCAGGAAAAAACTAATTGAGGATTTCAGACTGGAAATGGAAAAACAGTTTGTAAGTGATAGCAATACATATTTCAAAAATTATTTAGCCTATAAAATTGCCCAGACTGAGCTTTCTGCAGGATCGGTAAACAAACCCGGGCTTTATGAAAAGCACTTCGGGGGTAAACCTGTCCTCTATGGCAATTCGGAATACATGCATTTTTTCAACCAGTTTTTCAAAGGCTACATTGCGGGAGAATCGAAAAAAATCCGGTATGCCGGTCTGGTTCATACCATTAATGATTCGGGTAACCGGAAAGAATTGCTAAACCTCATTAGTTACGATACATTGCTTAAGGAGGAGAGGATCAGGGAGTTGGTCCTGTTAAAAACATTGTTTGAGCTGTATTACAATCCCGATTTTTTACAGAAAAGCATTCTGAATCTCCTCCGGGACTTTGCATCGACCAGCGAATTCCCCGAACACCGGTCTGTTTCCGAAAATATGATCGCGAAACTGACCAACCTTCAGCGTGGCACTGCTGCACCTGATTTCACTTTACCGTTAATTACCGGCGGCAAGGGCTCGTTGTCCGATTTCAATGGTAAACCCGTTTACCTGAGTTTTATGACTACATGGACATTTGCCTGCCTTGCCGAGTTCGATCTGTTAGATTCGCTGTACAGGGCATTCGGGGAAAAAATAAATTTTATCACAGTTTCACTCGATAAAAATCAGGAAACATTAAAGAATTATGTTAACGACAAGGGGTTCCGGTGGACTTTCTTTTTCAATGGCACAGCCTACGACCTGATCCACGATTATGGAATCAGGACATTTCCGTTGTTCGTGCTCGTCGATGCAAAAGGTAAAATTCTCCAATATCCGGCTGATAAACCCAGCGAAGGGATCGATGAAAAATTGAGAAAACTAAGCGAAGAAAAGGGATTTTAAACCAGGTTTGGTTTGGATTTGACTTTCGCCTCAATTCATTGGTTCACAAAATTCCGGCTGATAATTTATGTGATTCTAATCAAACTCCATCTGTTCGTACGTTCCGCCGAACGAGCTTTCTTTCTGTGCTTCCGAGTCAATAAAATCATGAGGGTAACCGAGCGTGATCCTGCTGACCTCATTCAGACGCTTCATGAGAGGCTCGGGGATGACAAATCCCGTACATCCCAAACTGTCTTCGATTTGTTTCGTGCCGGTGGCGCCAACGATGGGAATGACTGTCAGATTCCTCTGCCTTGTCCAGTTGATGGCAACCTGCGCGGGCGTTACACCCAGTTCATCAGCCACTGCAATCACTTCCCTGACAATTTCCTCATTGCGGGGACTTCGCCTGTGATGCTTTGGATCATGGATCCTGCCTTCTTCCTGTTTCAGGTACTTGCCCGTAAGAACACCACCGCCCAGCGGCGCCCATGGGGTCAGGGCAATATGAAATGCCTTTGCCATCGGCAGCAGTTCCCTTTCGGCATTCCGTTCGATTAAACTATACTCGATTTGCAACCCTATGAAAGAAGTCCATCCCCTGAAATGAGCTAATGTATTTGCCTGGGATACGATCCATGCCGGCACATTCGAGATTCCGATGTAATGGACTTTGCCGGTTCGAACCAGGTCGTCCAGCCCTCTCATGACTTCCTCTACTGACGTCGTCCGGTCCCAGGCATGAAGCCAGAGCAGGTCGATAAAATCGGTACCGAGTCTTTTCAGGCTTTCCTCTACTGACCGGAACATGTTCTTCCGGTTGTTGCCAGAAAAACTAACATCGCCCCAGCGATCGTAAAGCGAATACTTGGTTGCCAGAACAAAATGATGGCGGTCTGACTTGATGAATTCGCCCACCCATTTCTCGCTGGTTCCCTGTGTATAAAGGTTTGCCGTATCGATAAAATTGCCGCCTGCCTTAGTAAAGGTTTCAAAAATTTCCTTGCTCGCATTGTAATCCACCCCGAAATTCCATTCCTTACCGAAAGTCATCGTCCCGAGACAAAGCTCAGAAACCTTTAAGCCGCTGTTTCCAAAAAGTTTGTATTTCATGAATCCCCCCACTTTATCTCCCCCACGGGGGAGAGAGTTCTTTATCTAAATCGGTCAATATGATCTTTGATGAACACATCGATGCTGGTGGCTTTCCTGCCAATTATTTTTTCTACATCAGGACTCACCTTAGTTTCTCTTCCCTGGCAGTAATCCCGGTTCACGATCTTTATGTCACCGGCAAGCCAAAGGGGCATCCCTGCTTTGACTGCCTGATTGTATTCTTCCTCCAGACTCAGGTTAACCACGGATATCTTTCTTCCTAATCCTTTCGAAAGTTCACCGGCGATATCTTCGTACGATATGGCTTCCGGTCCGGTAAGATACCAGGATTCACCCTCATGACCGTCCTGGGTAAGCGTGGTAAATGCAACATCAGCGATATCGCGGGCGTCGATCATGGGAATCTTCCCGGTTCCGAGGCTCGAATAAACAGCATCCTTTTCGTGGATGGTTTTCGAATCGAAGAAAAGATTTTGCATAAAAGAATGCGGTCGCAAAAAAGTAAATGGAATTCCCGACTCCCGAACGATCTGTTCCGCTTCACCATGATACCTGGCGATATTGAAACCGCCGTTTATGTCAGCGCCTCTCACCGATATCTTTACGATATGCCTGATCCCTGATTCGACCGCTGCCTTCACTGCTTTTCCCTGCAAACCGGGCAAATCCGGTGAGGTTGACGACAGCAGAAACAGTTTATCCATACCCTGCATGGCTTCGAAAAGTGAATTCCTATCCGAAAGGTCACCGCCCGTTGTTTTAATTCCTTTGTCATTCAGGGCTTTCGCCTTCAAGGGATTCCGCACCATAGCGGTAAAATCCGCTTCCTCAGCCACGAGCCGGTTGCAAAGATGAGTGCCGATGGTTCCCGAAGCTCCGGTAATTAAAATTTTGGGTTGCATAGTTGATTCTAAATTTTAAATCCTCAACAGGCTTTTACACATAATGTTCAGATGGGACTGGAAAGGCGGGATTCGACAATGATGATTGCCGCCTGCCGGTGATCGCATGAGAATCCTTTGCTGACCGAGTCTTTATTCCGAACACTGTAGTGAGTCTTGCAACTCAACTGTAAAATGAATAAGTTATTTTATTGAGTTTCCTCATGCTAAAAATAGGTATTCACAGCAAATTCATACTGATTTATAAATATTTCTTTAAAATTCGAAATGTTATTCTGCTCATAAAAAAGCAACATAGCCTTTTTATATTCAAGCGAATCAACCGTCCTAAAGGATAAAGGACAATATTTTTTATTGATCAGAATCCCATTGCTGACAATCCTTGCCGTTCTTTTATTCCCGTCCATAAAGGGTTGGATATAGGAGATCAGCAACAAAGCCAGTAGAGCTTTCTCAAATATATTCCTTTTCTTGTTTATTACCTGACAGGAATTTATTAAGACCTCCGATATTTGAAACTCATTGTCTAAAGGACGGTAATTTGTTCCTGAAATACCGATCCGCCTTTTTCTCACGTTTCGTTCAATCGAAAGTTCTTTTACCAGGATGCTGTGAATATCTTCAATTTTGGCGACAGACAAAGGATATAAATAGTCAGGATTTCCAACTATGAAATCAATCGCTTCCTTGTGGTTCAGCACCATAATGGCTTCCTCTTTCGTCTTTCCGGCGGCAGTTTCTTTTTCTTTAAAAAGCCGTTCCGTTTCAAGCAAAGAATATGTATTCCCTTCCATTTGAGACGATTTCCAGCTTAAATCAATAGCAAGTCTTTCCATCTCTTTTTTTAATTCCTTCACTGAAAGCTGAGCAATGTTCCGCCGGTAAAATTGCTGTAACCAGTTTAGCTTATTTAGTTCACTTTCTGTAAAAACATTTAGATTCGCCAAAACATCGATTATTATTGAAAAATTGAATTCTATCTGAATCTTTCGTTCATCTATTTCTTTCCCGAAGTACTTTTCCATATCAATTGGACGGACTATCTCATACGCCGGTGAGATCATATATTTTGTACCTTTTCCCTGACCTTTCACCGAAAGATAATTCTCAGAAATCAGTCTTGATAAAATTCTTTTGAGCGTAGCATAGCTTACAGAATGATTCGCCTTGTCAAATACCTCTTTGGACGAACATTCACCTGTTTGCCTTATGAAATCTATTATTTGTTGTTCCCTATTATCCATCATTCAATGAATTTTGCAGCTCACAAAACTAACTAATACGGCTCAAATCTTACTATCTTTTGAGCTATTTCATTTTATCAAATGAGCTTTAATGCGGCTTTTTATTTTATTTTCTTAGCTAACATAATGGTTCAGTGTACAGTAAAGGCAAATGGATTGGTTTTTGAGAATTTCAATTTTTCAAAATGATCGCATTTTGTGATAGCCTCTTGTTTCTCTTCGCTGGTTAGTTGAAACATGAAATCCTTTGGATCTAATATCTAAAATATAGAGTCTACTCTCCCTCAAACCCCATAGCCGTCAGTTTAAGCAGTTAATCCCCTTCGGGGAATCGGTTTACAACATGTTAGGATTTCTACAAAACCTTAACTGCTACGCAGTAATTCCATTCGTATTTGGATTGGAATCTATTCATAGTATATTTATACTTCATTATAAATTTGCCCGTAGGGCATCAGGTATTGTAGAAAAGAAATACAGAAAAACCCTCATACCCCGAAGGGGTTCAACCTATCTTGTCCTGTTTAAGTCAAACCTGTTAAGCCTGGAATAGCTCCCTAAACTGACGGCTATGCCCTCAAACCCCCTTCATCACCTCGATCCCCTCTTCCACAGTCCTGATCCTGTCGAAGGTAAGCGACAGTTTATCCTTCGCTTCTCTCATCCGGCACAATGCAGGATTTTGCTGAACAAATACCAGCACCCGCGTAAATTTCTCCGATTTAAAATAAGGCGATTCCGGGTTCGAAATAAAATAGCCTGTTATCCGCTCGTTTTTCAGGATCAGCTTCTCGAATCCCAGTTCCCTTGCTATCCAACGCAGCCGGATAGTTTGGATCAGCTCTTCGGTTTGCGGCGGCACGGGTCCGAAACGGTCGATCAGCCTCAGCCGGAATTGCTGCAGCTCGAGGTCTTCCTGGATGTTATCGAGTTCCTTATAAAGGCTTAGCCTTTCGGTGATGTTGGTCACATAGTCGTCGGTGATCAGCAGCGCCAGGTCGGTCTCTATCTGGCAATCGCGCGCCAGGTCTGCCCGGTAGTCGTCCTTGTACAGGTCTTTGAATTCATTTTCCTTCAATTCGAGGATTGCCTCATCGAGGATCTTATGATACATTTCGAACCCGATCTCCGATATGAATCCGCTTTGCTCTGCGCCGAGGATGTTACCGGCGCCCCGGATGTCGAGGTCGCGCATTGCAATGTTGAACCCGCTGCCCAGCTCCGAGAATTCCTCGATTGCTTTCAGCCTCTTTCTTGCTTCCGGGGTCAGAACCGAAAGCGGTTGCGACAGCAGGTAACAAAAGGCTTTCTTGTTCGACCGCCCGACCCTGCCGCGAAGCTGGTGAAGCTCGCTCAATCCAAAGTTCTGCGCCTCGTTGATGATGATCGTGTTCACATTCGGGATATCCAGCCCCGATTCGATTATGGTAGTCGCAAGAAGAACATCATACTGTCCGTCAATAAAATCGAGCATCACCTTTTCGAGCTTGTGCCCTTCCATCTGCCCGTGACCGATGGCAATCGTCACTCCCGGACAAAACCGGTGGATCATCTCCGCTACCTCCGTGATATTCTGGACCCGGTTATGGACAAAAAACACCTGCCCGCCGCGGTTCACCTCATAATTGATCGCATCCCGGATGATCTCCTCGCCGAAAGGATGGATTTCGGTGAGGATAGGATAGCGGTTAGCCGGCGGCGTATTGATGACGGACAAATCGCGGGCTCCCATCAGCGAAAACTGCAGCGTCCGCGGGATCGGAGTGGCGGTTAGGGTCAGTGTGTCCACATTTACCCTCAGTTTCTTGAGTTTCTCTTTTGCTCCCACACCGAATTTCTGCTCCTCGTCGATAATCAGCAGTCCAAGGTCTTTGAACACGATATCCTTTCCGATCAGCCGGTGGGTTCCGATGATGATGTCGATCTTTCCTTCCTTCAGCAGGTTTTTGATCTGTGTTTGCTCCTTTGCCGATTTGAACCGGTTGATGTATTCCACATTGCACGGAAAATCATCGAGCCTTTCGTTGAAGGTCTTATAATGCTGCAGCGCGAGGATGGTGGTCGGAACCAGAACTGCTACCTGCTTGCTGTCAGCCACCGCTTTGAACGCCGCGCGGATAGCCACTTCCGTCTTCCCGAAGCTGACATCGCCGCACACCAGCCGGTCCATCGGATTGGCGGCTTCCATATCCCGCTTTACATCGAGCGTGGATTTAAGCTGATCGGGTGTGTCCTCATAAATGAAAGAAGCTTCCAGCTCATGCTGCAGGTAGTTGTCGGGCGGGAAAGCATGTCCCGAAGCCGTTTTCCGTTCAGCATAAAGCGCAATCAGTTCGCGGGCAATGTCCTTAACTTTCTTCTTTGTTTTCTCTTTCAGCTTGTTCCAGGCGTTCGAACCGAGGCGGTCAAGCGAGGGTGCTGTCCCTTCCTTCCCCACATACTTCGAAATCCGGTGCAACGAATGTATGCTGATGTAAAGCAGGTCGCCGTCTTTATAGATCAGTCGGATCGCCTCCTGCTCGCGACCTTCGTTTTCGATTTTCTCCAGCCCGTCGAACCTGCCGATGCCGTGATCGATATGCGTCACATAATCGCCCGGCTGCAGGTCGTATAGTTCTTTCAGCGAAAGCGCATTTTTCGCACTGAACTTTTCGTGAAGCTGGAATTTATGGTACCGTTCGAAAATTTGGTGATCCGTATAGCAAGCTATTTTCCGGTCATGATCTATAAAACCTTCATGAAATGAGAGGTTCATAGTTTCATATTCAAATTTCACCGATGAAGCGCGCGATGCAAGGATATCGTCGAAGATGGCATACAAACGCTTGAGCTGCGCCGGATTTTCGGAACAGATGATATTTTGGTAACCTTTCCGGCTGTTTTCCGCCAGGTTTGAGATCAGCAGGTCGAAATTCTTGTTGAATGACGGTTGCGGGCTGACAATGAATTCAAAAACTTCCGGCTTCCCCTGAAAAATCTGTGAACCCATGGCAATGACAGAGAAATCCAGGATTTCCCGTGCAAAATCTTTTCCATTGATAAAAAGCTCAGCAGGTTCAGGCGGAAGCATTTCTTCCCCAGAGATGGATGCGGTTTCCTTTGCTTTATCAAATTCAAAATCAATCCGGTCAACGGCAAATTTCAGATCTTCGATCCAGATCACAGTGTTTTCGGGAAGATACGTAAAGATGGATTCCCGTTTTTCGACGATCTTCCGGTCCTGCATGTTCGGAACAATAGTAACATGGTCGAGCTTATCCACCGAAAGCTGGTCCGACGGATTGAAGGTTCTGATGGTTTCTACTTTATCCCCGAAGAACTCGATGCGGTAAGGATAATCGTTGGTAAAAGAAAACACATCCACGATCCCGCCGCGCATGGCAAACTGTCCCGGTTCGTAAACAAAATCCACCCGGTCGAATTCATTATCGTTCAGATAATCGATGATGGAATCGATGGAAGCCGTTTCTGCGCATTTGATCCGAAGGGTGTTTTTCGTGAGATAGGCTTTCCGTACCACCTTTTCTGCCAGGGCTTCGGGATAAGTAATGATGATGCTCTTCTTCCGTACCGATCCGAGCCTCTTCAGTACTTCGGTTCGCAATAAAATATTAGTGCTGTCCTGGTGGAGCAGGTCGTAAGCCCGCTTGTAGGATGCCGGATAGAAAAGGATTTTCTTTTTATGAAAGCCTGCTCCTTTCTCACCGAACAGACTTTCGAGATCATTCAGGAAGTAAGCTGCCGTTTCCTTATCTGGCAGGATAATGACCTGGTTATTGTCGGTTTTTTGAAATACGGTTGCAACTGCCAGGGCTGTGGAAGAGCCTGTCAGCCCGACGACCTGAGCGCGCAACGCAGCGAGCGTTTCGAGATGGTTTGCCAGCCTTTCGAGCTTTTCATCCTGAAGATAAATACCGGTAAATTCGGAAATTTCCAAGGTTTGAGCCTGATTTCACGGATAGGTTAGTGTATCAGGATTTGTTTTTTTTGAAATCCTTTGAATAATAGTTCATAAAATATTCCGCTTTTTCAACCATGTGCTTTGAACCGATAAATACAGGGGTTCGCTGATGCAACGCTTCAGGCTGAATTTCGAGTATCCTTCTGAACCCGTCGGAAGCTTTTCCTCCGGATTGCTCGGCAAGGAAAGCCACAGGGTTGCATTCGTAAAGGAGGCGGAGTTTGCCATTGGGATTCTTTTTGGTTCCCGGGTACATGTAAATACCGCCACGAATGAGGTTTCTGTGAAAATCCGCTACAAGAGAGCCGATATATCTTGTGGTATAGGGTCGAAGCGTTTCGGGATTGTCTTCCTGGCAATAGCGGATGTATTCCTTCACACCTTCCGGGAAATAAATGTAATTGGCTTCATTGATGGAATAAATATTTCCCCCTTCAGGAATTTTCATATTCGGATGCGAAAGAAGGAACAAACCCACCGACGGATCGAGGGTAAACCCGTTCACTCCGTTTCCGGTTGAGTAAACCAGCATTGTAGAAGAACCATATATTACATAACCAGCAGCTACGATGGCTGTGCCTGGCTGAAGCAGGTCGGTAGTGACACCAGGCTGACCGGATGGAGAAAGGCGATGATAGATGGAAAACACCGTCCCGATGGAAACATTCACTTCGATATTCGAGCTGCCGTCGAGCGGATCGATTGCCACTACATATTTCCCCCGTTGCGAAAGCTCATTATCGAAAATGATGAGGTTATCCTCTTCCTCCGAGGCGATGGCGCAGACCTGCCCGCCGTGTTTGAGCGCTTTGATGAACTGTGTGTTTGCGAACACATCCAGCTTTTTCTGCTCCTCGCCCTGAACGTTGATGTTGCCGTCGCTTCCGAAAATATCGGCGATACCGGCTTTGTTGATCTCGCGGTTGACGATTTTAGCTGCGATCCCGATGTCGTGGATCAATCTCGAAAATTCACCTGTGGCAAAAGGGAAGTCGGCTTGCTTTTCGTTGATGAATTCGATGAGCGTTTTCATGAAAACCTGATTTAAAAAAAGTTGCCAAAGGTAAGAAAGTTTGATGTGGTATTTTTTAGGGGCGAGAACTGGGGTCTGATGCCTGAGGAGAAAAAACTGATAAAACTTGATTTCGGTTGACAAAAAATGCTCAATTTTCATTTAAATGTCGATAATTCTTCGGTAACGTAAGCTTATGGCTCGTTTCTTCAATTCAGGTGAGCCGACTGAAGCAGATTTAATCATCCCGGTTTCTCCAACCCAATTTATTCTATATTTGCAGCCATATTCACAACAAAAGCGAAGCAGTGAGCGACAGTCTGATCATTATCCCGACGTATAACGAGAAAGAAAACATCGAAAAGATCATCCGAAAGGTTTTTTCGCTGCCCAAGGAATTTCACGTCCTGATCATCGAGGATGGTTCGCCCGATGGCACAGCCGATATAGTTAAGCGGCTGATGAAGGAGTTTACCGGCAAGCTGCACATCGAGGAACGGAAAGGTAAACTGGGGCTGGGAACCGCTTATATACACGGGTTCAAATGGGCGCTGGCAAGAAAGTATGACTATGTTTTCGAAATGGATGCCGATTTTTCCCACAACCCTGAAGATCTGTTGCGGCTGTATGATGCCTGTGTAAACCAGGGAGCTGACATGGCAATCGGTTCGCGGTATATAAAAGGCGTGAACGTTGTCAACTGGCCCATGGGAAGGGTATTGATGTCGTATTATGCTTCGGCTTATGTGCGAATCATCACAGGAATGAGTGTAAGAGACACCACCGCCGGATTCAAGTGTTATACGCGCCGGGTTCTCGAATCTATCGACCTCGACAGGATCAAGTTTACAGGCTACGCATTCCAGATCGAAATGAAATTCACTGCCTGGAAACTGGGCTTCACAATTAAAGAGGTTGATATCATTTTCACCGACCGTACCGAGGGGACTTCGAAGATGAATAAGAGCATCTTCAGAGAAGCAATTTTTGGAGTGATAGAACTCAGGCTTCGCAGCATGTTCCGAAAGTACAGAAAGGCTGCCTGACACATAAGGATTTTGGTTAATTTAGCCTGTTTTTTATTCCGATCAATTTTTTTGGAAGAAGTGTGACATGAGCACAGCATACTTTATTGCAGGGGCGACAATCGTTAACGAAGGCGAAAAGTTTACCGGAAGTGTCCTGGTGCGGAACGGCATTATCGAAAAGATATATATGTTCGACCAGGAAGAGCGTTATCCCGGTTTGCCTGACGATGTGCAGGTAATAAAGTCCCGTGGTAAATTTCTGCTTCCCGGAGTGATCGACGACCAGGTTCATTTCAGGGAGCCGGGGCTGACACACAAGGGTGACATCTATACCGAAAGTAAGGCAGCTGTCGCCGGCGGTGTTACCAGCTACATGGAAATGCCGAATACGGTTCCCAACGCATTAACCCATAAACTCCTGGAAGATAAGTTCAGACTGGCAGAAGAAAAATCCCTCGCGAACTTTTCGTTCTACCTTGGTGCATCGAATGACAACTTTGGTGAAATCATGCGGACCAATCCCCGCAATGTTTGCGGAATAAAGGTTTTTATGGGCTCCTCCACCGGAAATATGCTGGTCGACAACATCGATGTTCTGAACGAGATTTATGCGAAATCGAAGCTACTGATTGCCGTGCACTGTGAGGATGAAGAAACCATCCGGAACAACACGAAGATATTCCAGGATAAATATTATGAACACGTTCCGATGGAAGCTCATCCACTTATCAGAAGCGACAAAGCCTGCTATAAAAGCTCGATGCTTGCTGTGGGACTGGCAAGGATCTATCATACGCGTCTTCATGTTCTTCATCTTTCTTCGGCGATGGAAATGTCGTTGTTCGATAATAAGATCCCCCTGTCGAGAAAAAGGATCACGGCAGAGGTGTGCGTTCAGCACCTGTGGTTCAACAGCAATGATTACAATAAAAAGGGATCGCTGATCAAGTGGAATCCTGCAATCAAGACAAGGCTTGACCAGCAGGCGCTTTTTAAAGCCCTGCTTGAAAACAGGCTGGATGTGGTGGCTACTGATCACGCACCTCACACAATTGAAGAAAAGAACAGCACGTATTTCAGAGCGCCTTCGGGCGGACCGATGGTTCAGCACTCGCTGCCTGCGATGCTTGAATTATATAAAAATGACCGGATAACCATCGAGAGAGTGGTTGAGAAAATGTGCCATGCTCCCGCCATCTGTTTCCAGGTTGAGCGCAGGGGATTTATCAGGGAAGGTTACTGGGCTGATCTCGTCCTGGTTGATCCTGTAGCGAAAACCAGGGTTGACAAGCCGAACCTGTTGTACAAATGCGGGTGGTCGCCTTTTGAAGGAACCACATTTGGTACACGCGTGACACACACATTCGTGAACGGGAACCTGGTATATAACAACGGCAGGTTCGATGAGTCGGTTAAAGGTCAGCGGTTGCTGTTTGAGAGATGATCAAGTAATGAAATTGCACGTATAAATTCATTTTACCCTGAAAGGATTACACCTGCATGAAAAGCATCCGAAGTATCAACCCTCTCTTACTGGTCATCTTGATTTCCTGTATGAGGCAGCCCTTCGAAGTTACCGAGGACACATATTCCAACGGCAATTCAAAATTGGTGAAGTATTACACAGACGAAACCAGGACGGTGCTGCTGAAGGAAATCCGCTATTACGAAAACGGCACAAAAAGAATGGAAGGTGAATACAGAGATGCCCAGCGAACAGGTCAGTGGTCATACTGGTATCCCGACGGTAAATTGTGGAGTCAGGCAGTATATAAAAAGGGCAAGGAAAACGGTTTAAGAACGGTTTGGCACAAGAACGGGCAAAAGTACTACGAAGGAAAATCGGTCGATGACCAAAGGAAGGGTGTGTGGAAATTCTGGGACGAAACGGGCAAACTGGTCAAAGAAATAGATTATGACCAGGAACAGAAATCAGAGGAATGAGTTTCCGGAATTATTTTATAAATTGGATTCAGATTTTTTACGGGGAAAAATAATTCTCAGTTGTCCTCTACCATCAGAAGCAAGGCAAACAGCATTGTCAGGTTCCATTAAACTAAACAGCGAAATTTGGCTTTTTCCTCCTGAACAGTCTCGAAAATACAGATTCGGTTCTGAACTTACTGAAGTCGCCCTCCAAGATTTCAGGATTTTTTGCCAATAGGGATGAATAATACCATAATATTTTATCATCATGATCTATGAAATCCACCGAACTGAAAATTTTTTGTCTCGGATCCAGGACCGACAAGTCGTAATACCGGAGGAATCTTGAAGCTATTTCGTGCAGTTTCATTTCACCGCTTTCTAAACCGTTGAATTCCTTTTTCAACCTGATCAAGTCGACCCAAAACTTGCCGTCGTAAACGACGGATATGACCAGAGTTTCCTTAACATAAACATGATACAGATTCTTTGCGTAATCGTACATAAAGGGACCTTTAAAACCGAAATTACGTACAAAACCGAAGCACTTATCAACACTATTAAGCATGACCCTGCCGATTAAATGAAGGAATAAAAAACTTATTTTTTAAAAGAGAAAGACGACCTATTAATGG
>Ga0233425_10008962_pt1 | contig 12952 bp, 10 predicted proteins | sample Watercolumn_Towu_2_FD_181712 | JGI IMG/M metagenome (GOLD analysis project Ga0233425, IMG submission 181712) | Freshwater microbial communities from Lake Towuti, South Sulawesi, Indonesia - Watercolumn_Towuti2014_140_MG | ecosystem: Environmental > Aquatic > Freshwater > Lake | place...
GATGCCAGGGAAAACGATTCAATAAAATCATTCTTGCGCAATGCCGCGTTGTGGGGGGTATTGGCTGTCGCGGTTTTCTTTATCTTCGACCCCTATCTCTGGCCTGACCCCATAACGCGGCTGGGCGCATCGATCTTTTTTCATTCCGGTTACGCCTCAAGCGCAGCGGAGGTTGAGGACGCGGGCTTCCCGCTTTGGCAGCCGATCTTCTGGTTATTTTTCTCGCCTTACGTCTGGCATGGGAAAGTTCTGGTGTTTCCATTCGACCCGTTCATTACAACCATCGCCCTCTTTGGCTTGAAACGCCTCTGGTCGAAAGAGCGGTTGTACGTGCTTTGGCTGGCAATTGCAATGGCCTTTTTACTGATCTGGCCGACCAAATGGCCGCAGTATATCGTCATCCTCACTGTACCGCTGTGCATGGCCGCCGCAGAAGCTGTTTACCTTTTTAAAGATAATCTCCTCGAATGGTGGCAGGCGCGCAAGACTCGCGCAAAAGCCGATTATGACAAAACACAGGCGCGCCGTGCGCTGCCCTGGCTGATCCCCGGCTTGATCGCATTTGTTGTTCTCACTTTGTTCCCACTCATTTTTGAGTTTGGCGTCTCGTTGACCAACTTCAACTCGGCATCCATCCGTGACGGTTTCAATGGAGGGATTTGGCGCTCCATTTCAAGCGGGCTAACCGGGCAACTTCCCACCATGCCGGCCAGCCTGACAGCGCACCCGGACAAGGTTAATTTTGTGGGATTGAACCTGTACCCGAAAGTGTTCAATTTCATCTCCTATTCAAACAATTGGAGCATCCTGTTCTTCAATGTCTTGTGGACGGTGTTCTCCGTTTTGCTTCAATGCGGCCTCGGGCTGGGAGCAGCACTCCTTCTATGGCAACGCGGCGTACGGCTGGGAAAGTTCTGGCAGGCCTTGTTCATTCTCCCCTGGGCAATTCCCGAAATGATCGGCGCGATGATGTGGGTCAACATCTTCCAAAAAGATTGGGGCTGGTTGTATCTGGCCGCCGACAAATTTGGAGAGAATTCAGTCTTTGCCACTTTCACCACTGCATTGAGTCAAAGCTCAAGTTTATGGCTGGCGATTTACCTGCTACCCGCCATCTGGTATGGATTCCCGTTCATGATGCTGGCAACCGGCATCGGGTTAAAGACCATTTCCAAAGAAGTGCTGGACGCCGCCGCAATTGACGGAGCCGGCACTTGGCAATCATTTAAATATGTTACCTGGCCCATGCTGTTGCCGCTGCTTATTCCCGCCGTGATCGTACGCGGCATCTTCGCCTTTAATCAATTCTATTTATTCCAAGCCTTCGGCTTTCGGAACGCAACACTCGCGACCCTGTCCTACAATGTCTTCAACCCCGCCCGGGGATTCGGCGCTGCCGGGGGGCAATTTGCAGTTTCAGCAACGATCAACATCATCACAGTCATCCTGCTGATGGTCTTTGTCATGTTCTTCAATCGTTGGAGCAAGGCTGGCGAAGGAGTCACGTATGCGTAAGATATCCCTCCCGCGCCAGTTTATCACCCAATTAACATTGACCGTTCTTGGCTTGTTCGTCATCCTTCCTATTTGGGGAATTGTTCAGCTGGCCTTCGACGGTTCGCTGAAAGGCCGTCCAACCGAGTTCCGCTGGCTGCCAAAAACCTGGTCCTTCGACGCCTTCCTGCAAGTGCTGGATAAACCTTATCAATCTGTAGACTTTCTCACCCTGCTCAGGAACAGCCTGCTGGTCTCATTCAGCGCGGCGTTGATCGCCATCCTGCTGGGTATGAGCCTGGCCTATGCCTTCGCGCGCTTTCGATTCCCCGCCCGCCAAAGCGGATTGTTCGCATTGCTATTGACCGCCGTCCTTCCGCCTGTTGCGTTCATGACGCCGCTCTACGTCATCCTCAGCCTGCTCCACATCCGCACCACGCTCCTCGGATTGATCGTCACCTACGCGGCCTTTGCCATGCCGTTCTGCATCTGGAACATGCGCGCGGCCTTTCAGGCCATTTCAAAAGAGATGGAGGAAGCGGCCTTTCTCGACGGAGCAAACGACCTGACTGCATTTCTACGGATCACCCTGCCGCTTGCCCTGCCTTCCATCGCAGTCGCCGGGCTGATCGCCTTCCTGATGGCCTACTCAGAGTTCACGCTCGGCTGGCTATTCGTTGAAAAAAGCGAGACCGTCACGCTCGCCATGTCCATTTATGCCATTGTGCAAACCCAATACTCAGGCGGAGCGCAGCCGTGGAGTTATCTCGGTTCGCTGGCAATCATCATGTCCATCCCTGTTGTGGTCATCTTCCTTATCTTCCAGCAGACTTTGCTCGAGCGGATGATGTTCGGCAGCAGCGATCAATAAAAATATCGAGGTCAATTCATGAACATTCCAAGCTGGGTACGAGACGCGATCTTTTATCAAATATTTCCCGACCGTTTTGCAAAAAGCCGGCGCAACCCCGCAGGCTCGCTTCATTTCGAAACCTGGGATTCCGCCCCCACACACCACGGATTCAAAGGCGGCGACCTGTACGGCGTGATCGAGAAGCTGGACTACCTGCAAGACCTGGGTATCACCGCGATCTACTTCACGCCGATATTTGCCTCTGCTTCGAATCACCGCTACCACACTTATGATTACTACAACGTCGACCCGCTGTTGGGCGGTAATGACGCCCTGCGGGAACTGCTGGACGAAGCGCACAAGCGTGGAATCCGCGTGGTGCTGGATGGCGTGTTCAACCATGCCAGCCGCGGATTCTGGCAATTCCATCACGTGCTTGAAAACGGCGACGGTTCGCCCTACGTGGACTGGTTCCATTTTGACCCGGAGCGCCTAAAAAGACGGCGTAATTGGGGGGCATATCCCTCAGCCAGCGAAGAACACGCCCTGCAAAACGGCGAAGGCAGTTTGAAGGCCATCGGCTATCAGGGCTGGTGGAATCTGCCCGCCCTGCCGAAATTCAACACCGAAACGCCCGCCGTGCGCGAGTTCCTGTTTGGCGTGGCCGAGCATTGGATTCGCTTCGGCATTGACGGCTGGCGGCTGGACGTGCCCGGCGAAATTGACGACGACGAATTCTGGCGCGAGTTTCGCCGCCGCGTGCGAGCCATCAACCCGCAGGCTTACATCGTGGGCGAGATCTGGCACGAGGCTCAGCGCTGGCTGCAAGGCGACCAGTTCGACGCGGTCATGAACTATCTTTTCACGGCGGCCTCGCTGAGTTTCTTTGCCGGTTCGCACTTGAACATGAACATTGTCACGCAGGCCGGTGGATTAAAAGACCGCGTCCGCGCCATGCACGCGTATGACTTTGCCGGCGAAGTGGACCGCATCTTAAACATCTACCCGCCGGATATCACTGCCTCGCAACTGAACCTGCTCGATAGTCACGACATGCCGCGCTTTCTCTCCTGCGTCAGCGGCGACAAGACATCGCTCAAACTCGCCTGGCTGTTCATGTTCACCATCTCCGGCGCGCCATGTCTTTTCTACGGCGATGAAGTCGGGGTGGACGGCGCGCACGACCCCCACTGCCGCAAATCCTTCCCGTGGGACGAAACCAAATGGGACAAGGACCTGCTCGCCTATGTCAAAAACTGCATTGCCCTGCGCAAGGAACACCCGGCGCTGACGCGCGGAGAATACAAACGTGTATATGCTGAAGGCGATGTGATGGTCTTCTCGCGCTCCTACGAAGGAACCGACATCACTGTCGCATTCAATGTCTCAAACAAGGAACTCATCTTTGACCTGCACACCAGCACAAAACCGCAAATTCTGTTCGGCAGTCCGTCAGTCTCGGGCGGTAAGATTTCCATCCCGCCACGGAGCGGGGTGGTGATCGGGTAATTCCAAGGGTGACTGCCATCTTTATATTGACAGTCACCCTTCTGTTGCGTACTTCTTAGGCTCGAAAATTTTCTTCGCTCATGTGTAAAGAGTGTGCGGGCAAGAGCAAAAATCTTAACGCGAATTTCCCGAATGAAGCGAATTACGCGAATATGCGAAAAAATTCGCGCCATTCGCCCAATTTGCGTAATTCGCGTTAAAGGGTTTGACTTATTGCACAGAGTCTACACATGAGCCATTTTCTTTAACCTTCATGGTTTAAGAACGGTTGGCGTGGGAGACAAGGTTGTGGTTGGGGTGGGAACGCATTCCAACATGGCAAGTTTTTCGCCAAAGATGCCCGTCCGCCCGATCTCGTCATCCTGCTGGTTATAGGCCACGAATTGATATTGCACCCAGGGGTTATGATAAAAATCGGCGTGCTTCATTTCAGCGGAAGTTAACACATGCGTGAAGGTGCCCGAGTAATCTTTCGAAGGAATCAAAATCCTTGTCCATTCGCTTTTGCCGTCTGAGTTTATTGACTTGAAGCGCACAAAGAGCGCAATGTAAAAAGTGCCGATCGGGTCTGCCGCCTGCGCGGTGATCTTTGTCGAGGACGGCTGGCATTCGCCTTCTTTGTAGAATTCCTTATTGGAAATGTTGATGGCGAGGAAGCCATCCATGGAGACGCCCGGGGTGGGCGTGTTTGGTGTGATAAAAATCAACGGCGTCTGAAAGACCGTCGTTTGTGTAAATTCCGGCGTGGGGGAGTTTTCTTTTATCCCGGCCAGGGTTGGAGTGACCGTGAAGGTCAATGTGGGCGTGACAGGAGTCGGCGTAGGCGCGTCTGTCGGGACTGTGGTTTGAGTCGGCGCGAGGGTGGGCGTCGGCGCCGGCAGGAAAAAGATCTGTTCCAAAGTCAGTGAGCAGGATGTAAGCAGCAGCGAAACGACCAGCAAAAGGGGATGTTTTTTCATGGGGGCATCAAATCCTTTTGGAAAGGGAATTTTTCTACATGCAGGGCGAAAGCGCGACCGAATCAGCGAAGATCATGGTGCGGCCGATCTCCTTCCCTGCTGCGTCGATTGCCACCAATTGGAATCTCACCCATGAACTTCGGTAGTGGTTGTGACCTTCAATCTCATTGGCTTGCAAGGTATAGGTGAACGTCCCATCGCGGTTGTTGAACATGATATCGCCGGTCGTCCATGGTGTGTAGTCTTCCTCGACCGCAGATTTAACCTGGACAAAGATCACCACGCTGGCAACCTTTTTAAAGTCTTCCACCTTCGCGGTCACTTTTGATTTGTTCGGTTTGCAGCTGCCCCAGAATATTTTGCTTTCAGAAATTTCAACTGATACAAAACCCGTGCCCGGCGAAAAGACGGTCGCAGATGGAATCAGGCCGGCAGTCGGTGGCGGGGTGGCTGTTTGGCTGCCAATGAAGATAACAATCGGCGCGAAAGTGGCCGTCGGCAGGTTTGGGTCCTGCGTGGGAATGTGGACAATCGTCGCCGAGGGCCTAATGGTGGGAGTGATCGAGGCCGTCGGCGTGATGCTCGGCGTGAGGGTGATGGTCGCGGTCTTCGTCGCTGGCGGCATGGATGTCGGCTGGGGCAGCCCAAAAAATGGGACGCCCGCACATGCCTGTAATAATAAGGTCAACGCCAGTGTCAAATGGAGTTTGCGCATCCTGAACCTCTTCCATGCTGTAGTCTTGTGTGCTGTTTCCACCCATTTTACAACATCATAAAGCCAGGTGAGGAAGGTGACTGTCACCGATAAGTTTAGGACGATGCGCCTGAATAGTTACTTAACCCAAGCCGCCAAAGTCCGCGTGAAAGGACGATGAAAACCAGCGTCATGCCGAAGGCAAAAAGCAGGCTTGCACTGGTCAGACGGTTAGTCAATGCTTCAGCCGGGATGGTCACTGCGAAGGCGACAGGCACCAAAAAGGTCAGGCCGGTGCGCAGCCAGTCTGGGTAAATTCCAACTGGCCAGCGTCCTGCGGCATACAAGCCCTCGAACAGGTTGCTGATATCCTGAACGCGGATCACCCAAAACGAAATGGTTGTGACCATCAGCCAGACGCAGTACAGCATGATCCCGCCCATAATCAACGCTGCGAGGAAGCCGAGAAGCTGCAAGAATCCCAGGGACTCTTTAAGTTGGAAAAAGGCAAAGCCGATCACGACGCCTCCAACGATGACATCCACCAATTGCCAGAAGCGGAATTCGCGCACGCTCACGAGAGTCTGCGCGTCGGCCGGCTTGGTCAGCGCGAAGTCAAGCGTGCCGTTGCGGACGTCATCCATCAGGCGCTCCATATTCGGCTGGATGACGGAACGGATCACTCCGCCCATCAGCAGGTGGACTCCCATCACGGCCAGCAGTTCGGGACGGGACCAGCCCGCGAGGGTGTCCACCTGTCCAAAGACCAGCGAGAGTCCGATCAACCCTGTGGCAACTGAGATGAATGATTGGAGCAATTGAATGAAAAAGTTGACGCGGTACTGCATCTCATTCAGCACGCCGATCCGCAGGTAGGTAAGTGCAAGTTTTATCGAGTTCATAAATCCTCCTACCCGCCGACTGCCGAGTATCGCCTGATTGCAGGACCCCAGATCAGGTTCAGGATGAGAATACCCGAAACGATCCACAATGCCTGCATACCGATTCCAGACCAGAGTTGCAAGTCGGTCATGCTGCCGACCAGCGCTTCAATCGGAAAGAAGAAAGTCCATTTGAAAGGCAGATAATTCGACAGGTTTTGCACCCAGGCCGGCATGATGGTCATTGGCACAAGGCGGCCGGAGAGAATCAGTTCGAGGCCGAAGTACAGTTCAAAGATGGCGCTGACCCGCGTCGTCCAGAATGAGATCATGCCGAGCAGTGTCAGCAGCATGGTGCGGATCAGGTACGCGCCCCATATGGCGAGAAAAAACACAATCACTTCCATCAGCCTGATCTCGAAGGCCGGCTTGAAGATCCACGAAAGGATGGCGGCCAGCGGCAGCCAGAGCAGGATGACCACAAACTTCCAGCCGGCAAAGAATGCCACGTCGTTGTGAATGGGGTTTATTGGGCGCATTAATTCCATGGACAGCCGCCCTTCGCGGATGCGCCACTCCCAGGCGTAGGGGGTAAGCACAATGTTCATGTTGCGCACCAAAGTCCAGATGATGTAGTAAGCCGCAAATGCGCCGACAGTGTAACCGCCGGCCATGCCGCCCTGCTGTTTTGCGATGGTGGTCCATACCACCAGGTAAATGACCGGCTCGGTAATCATGCCGATCATGTAAAAATAGTTCGCCACGCTGTATTGAATCTGCTCCAGGATGGACATCCGCATCGTGGCCAGATAGAAGTCAATATGCCGTCTCATTTAGCCTCTTCAGTGGAGGTGAAGACGCTGTCAATGACATCGTCAATGGGGGTGTCTTCGACTGTCAAGTCATCCACTTGCAGGTCAGAGAGCAGGTTCGCGGTGACCTGCGAGGTCTTTGCTTTTGGAACGCGCAGGGTGACGCGCGCGCCGTCACGGGTAAGCACTTCTCCATATTGAGACAGGTCAATTTCCGGGTTCGGCAGGCTGACTCCGAGAGTCTTGTAAGACGAGAATTGAGTCACAAGGTTGTTCAACTCCCCGTCGAACAGAGTCTGCCCGTGGTGAATCACGATGATCCGCCTGCAAAGGGCCTCCACGTCCGCCATGTAGTGGCTGGTCAACAGGACGGTCGCACCCCAGCGCTGGTTGTATTCGCGGATGAAAGCGCGGATGCGGCGCTGCATGGTGACATCCAGTCCGATGGTGGGCTCGTCGAGAAAGAGCACCCTTGGGCGGTGCAATAACGCGCCGACAATTTCCATCTTCATGCGCTCGCCGAGGGAGAGATTGCGGATCGGTTTATTGACCAGGTCTTTTAATTCCAGCAGATCAATGAAGTCATCGCGCGTTGTCTTGAATTCAGGAGCGGGAATGCCGTAGATTGATCTTTGAAGTTCAAAGGAGTCAATGGCGGGCAAATCCCAGGATAATTGGTTGCGATTCCCCATCACCAGCGCCACCTGCCGCAGATAGTCATGCGGGCGTTTGGCCGGCTCAAAGCCCAAAACATTGACTCTGCCCGAAGTGGAATACAGCAGGCCGCTCAGGACTTTAAGGGTGGTGGTTTTGCCTGCGCCGTTCGGCCCGAGGAAGCCGACAATTTCTCCGGGCTCAATGTCGAATGAGATATCGTCCACCGCCTTGACCGTGCGGTATTTGCGGTTGAAGAGGCTGGTCACGGCGGCTTTCATTCCGCCTTCGCGCTCAGGGACTTTGTAGTGCTTTGAGAGATTTGAAACGGAAATTGCAGGGGGCACAGAAATTCTCCTAATTTAGATGGTCGCCTTGTCATTACGGGGCACCTTCCGCGGCAGTTCCGGCATGAATACTGCGCTGCGAGTAAACAGCGCAAGGTGGTTAGAATGAAAAACCGCAGGGCGCGCGCCTGCGGTGCGTAAAAAGCATGAAGGAATTATGTCATTCCGCATGGAGGCACATAAAAGCAGTGGATTAAAGGGATGTGATATTTCATTGAAGCAGCCCCCGTTCAGCGGGTTGATGGCGCAAGTTTAGCACAGATGAGTTTCAAGGGCAAGAATTTTTTCTGGTATAATCTCCGCCCGTGACTGGTCCTGCCCTACGGTTAAAGGCTGTGGGCACGGAGACCTGCGTAAATCTCAAAGAAAGGAAGCACACGTCATGCCGCTTGCAAAAGAAGTCAAGACCAAGGCGATCGAGGATTTTCATCGCCATGACAAGGATACCGGTTCGCCTGAAGTGCAAATCGCCATCCTGACCAACCGCATCTCTCAGCTTACCGAGCACTTGCGAAGCAACAAGCAGGATCAATCCTGCCGCCGCGGGCTGCTCAAACTGGTCGGTCAACGCCGCCGATTGCTCACGTACCTGCGCTCAAGCAATTACAACAGCTATCTCGCCGTCACCGATCGTTTGAACCTGCGCCGAAAATAGTAAGACAGTTAGACCCTAAAGGTCTCTGAGACCTTTAGGGTCTTTATTAAAACACCGCCGTCAGGAATTGAATAGCGCGAACAACACAGGTTGTTCCCACTCTTCAGTCCCTGACTGTTGGCGGAAAATAAGTAACGCGGGACTATAGTCCCGTGCAACAGGAGACAAAATAATGAAACCCGAATCAAAACGCTATTCAGCCGTCGTCGGCACGCGCACATTCACCTTTGAAACCGGTACGCTGGCCGCCCAGGCCGGCGGCGCGGTCACATTCAGCGTGGAAGAATCCACGGTCTTTGCCGCAGCCACCATGGGCGGCGTGCGCGAAGGCATTGACTTCTTCCCCCTTTCAGTGGACTTTGAAGAACGCATGTACGCCGGCGGCAAGATCCCCGGCTCCTTCTTCCGCCGTGAGGGGCGCGCTGGAACGGAAGCAATCCTCACCGGCCGCCTCACCGACCGCCCCCTGCGCCCGCTCTTCGCGCACGGAATGCGCAACGAAGTTCAAGTCATCATGTATACCTTCTCGTCAGATGCAATCAACCCGCTGGACATCCTCGCGATCAACGCCGCTTCGGCCGCGATCATGATCTCAGACATTCCCTGGGGCGGACCCGTGGGCGCTGTCCGAGTCGGGCGCATCAACGGCGAATTCGTGCTCAACCCCACCTTTGCGGAAATGGACGCATCAGACCTTGACCTGAGAATTGCCGGCACCAAAGACGCGATTCTCATGGTGGAATGCGGCGCCAACGAAATCCCCGAGGATGTGATGGTCGCCGCGCTGGAACTGGGCCACAAATCCATTCAGCCCATCATTGACCTGCAACTCCAGATGCAGGTCGAGGTCGGCAAACCCAAGCGCGAAGCCACCATCGTCACTGCGAATGAAGAACTGCAAAAGAAAGTGTTCGATTCGGTCAATGCAAAGATGAACGAACTGCTTGACAAGCCTTTGAGCAAATCCGAATTCTACGGCGGCATGGACGAATTGCAGGCCGCCGTTGTTGCTGAATACTGCGTCGAAGGCGACGCAGCTGCGCCTGCCGCAAAAGATGTCAAATCGGCGTTCAGCGAAGCCGAGCATAAGATCGTGCGCGAGCGCATCTTGAGTATGGGCAAGCGTCCCGATGGCCGCACGCCGACCGAAATCCGTCCGATCTGGTGCGAGGTTGGGATTTCGCCCCGCGCTCACGGCAGCGGGCTTTTCACGCGCGGCGAGACTCAGGTCTTGTCCTTTGCCACTCTCGGCACATTGGGCGAAGCGCAGGAACTCGATAACCTGTCGCCGATCAAGAGCAGGCGCTACATGCACCACTACAGCTTCCCGCCCTTCTCTACAGGCGAGGTCAAGCCGCTGCGCGGCCAGAGCAGGCGCGAGGTCGGGCATGGCGCGCTGGCAGAACGCGCGCTGGAACCGGTCATCCCGGCTGAAGAATCCTTCCCGTACGCGATCCGCGTTGTATCCGAAGCCCTGTCCTCCAACGGCTCGACTTCAATGGGCTCGGTCTGCGGCTCGACTTTGGCATTGATGGATGCGGGCGTGCCGATCAAGGCACCGGTGTCCGGCGTGGCGATGGGCCTCATCACCGATGAAACCGGCCGCTACCAGATTTTGACCGACATTCAAGGCACCGAAGACCACCTCGGCGATATGGATTTTAAAGTGGCGGGAACTGCGCAAGGCATCACTGCCTTGCAAATGGACATCAAGATCAGCGGCTTGAGCGCGCAGATGATGAAGGAAGCGCTGGCGCAGGCAAACGTGGCACGCATGGCAATCATGGAAAAGATGCTGGCCGTGCTCGATGCGCCGCGCCCGGAATTGAAGCCGCATGCGCCGCGCATCATCACCGTGAAAATTCCAATTGACAAGATCGGCGCGTTGATCGGCCCCGGCGGAAAGAATATCCGCGCCCTGCAGGAAGAGACCAATACCAAGATCGACATTGAGGAAGACGGCACAGTCTATATTGCCTCGACCGACAGTGTGGGCGCAAAGATCGCGCAGGAACGTGTGGAAGGTCTGAGCGAATCTGTGGTGATCGGAAATATCTACACCGGCAAGGTTGTGCGCGTTGAGGCTTTTGGCGCGTTCATCAATCTTCTGCCCGGCGTGGATGGACTCGTTCATATCTCACAACTCGCAAGCGAACGCGTAAACTCTGTCGAAGATGTGTGCGCCCTCGGCGATGAATTAACTGTGATGGTGACAGACATTGACCCGCAGGGCAAGATTCGCCTCTCGCGTCAGGCCGTGCTCGAAGGCTGGTCGGCGGAAGAGGCTCGCGAAAAAGACAAGGGCGGGCGCAACGGCGGCGGAAGGGGTGGCGATCGCGGCGGTGGGCGCGGCGGTGACCGGGGCGGTCGGGGTGGAGACCGTGGTGGACGCGGCGGCGATCGCAGTGGGAGAAGATAATCAGCAATAACCAAAATCTCCGAGTCTTGTGAAAAGGCTCGGAGATTTTTTATCAGATGCCATAATTGATGGTTTGCTCAACGATGCGATGCGACACGCGCAATATCATCGCCCTCTCAGCATTTCTTCCAGGTTTCTTTTTACGCCCGGCCATTCAGAATCCAGAATGCTGTAGAACACCGAGTGGCGGATATATCCGTCAGGCAGGATCATATGATTGCGCAGGATCCCCTCGCGCTTCGCCCCGATCCGTTCGATGGCCTTTTGCGAGCGCTCGTTCCGCAAGTCCGTTTTCAACTGCACGCGGATCGCGCCGAGCGCCTCAAAAGCATGTTTCATCAACAGGTATTTGCACTCGGTATTAACTGCCGTACGTTGAAATTCAGCTCCATACCAGGTGCCGCCGATTTCCAGCCCGCGGTCTTTGGGCCCGATGTTTAAATAGCGGGTTGCGCCTGCCACCCGCCCCGAGGCAAGGTCAATGACGGCAAAGGGCAGGTCTGTGCCTTTTGAGGCGCGGCCAAGAATGTCAAGCACCCAGTTCCGCATGTCAGTTTCGGTGTTTATTTCACCGTAGAGCATGAAATGCCAAAAATCCTGCCCGGCGCCGATTTCAGCCAGCCCGGGGATGTGCTTCTCGTTCAGCGGTTCAAGCCTGACGTGACTGCCGGTTAGTGTGACCGGGGTGACCCAATCTGACATTTTTCCTCCAAAGAGAATAGACCGCTTGCAAAAGTGCGCCAGAGAGCGCGCAATACGCCTTTGCGCAGTTGACGTTCTCCAACGTCAACTGACAAATGCAAGAAAATGTTAAAGCCAATCGGCTTCTGTTTTATCCTGAGTTGGCAGGTATGGCATTTGCGGGCCGTCAATTTTCAAAAGTTCGGCGAGCGCGGCGCGCATGGCTATACGGTCATCCCACAGGTGTTCAAGCTTTCCAAAACACATGGACTGTTCATGTCCCTTGCCGCACGCCAGCACAATGTCGCCTTCTCTCGCAAGGCGGAGCGCAAAGCGGATCGCTTCGCCGCGGTCTGGGATGCGCCAAAAGGTCTCCCCTTCGACTCCGCCCTTTGACCTGGCGCCGTCCGCCATCTCTTCGAGGATTCTGTTCAGCGACTCGGTGCGCGGATCTTCAGCCGTCAACACCGACAGGTCTGCCAGTTCGATGGATGTCTCTGCCATCATGCGCCGCTTCTCTTTGTCCCTCAGGCCTGCCGAGCCAAAGACAGAGATGACCCTGCTCTGAGTCATTTTTCTGCCCGCTTCCAGAGTCACTTTCAAGGCGTTGGGGGTGTGCGCAAAATCCACGATGGCGGTAAAGTTCTGCCCCATACGAATCTGCTCCATGCGCCCGGGGATTCCCTCCAGAGAAGCGATGCCCTGCGCCGCCACCTGCGGATCAATTCCCAGCCCGTAAATTGCCGCTGCCAGCGCGGCAAGGCAGTTCGAGACGTTATAAGCCCCAACCAGACTGCTCCTTATGGCTACACGACTGTCATTTAAGACGGCAGTAAACTTAAGTCCGTTGGGGCTGTATTCAATGTCCTCGGCGCGGACTTCGGCGTTCTCCCCCATCCCGTAATTCACCTTGTTGGCCTTGATGAAGGCATCCAGAAAATCAAAGGATTTGACATCGTCGCGGTTGATGACAGCCAAACGCGGGTTGCCGGAC
>Ga0233425_10008963_pt1 | contig 12950 bp, 10 predicted proteins | sample Watercolumn_Towu_2_FD_181712 | JGI IMG/M metagenome (GOLD analysis project Ga0233425, IMG submission 181712) | Freshwater microbial communities from Lake Towuti, South Sulawesi, Indonesia - Watercolumn_Towuti2014_140_MG | ecosystem: Environmental > Aquatic > Freshwater > Lake | place...
TATAAAGAATAAAGCGGCTAACCCAAAATTTAGTATTGGATTGGATATGTCCCAAACAACGCGAATGCTAAATGTAGTATAGCTGATTATAGCTGCAATCTCAGCACCATAAGTAAGAGAATCCATTAAAACATGGCGGTTAAAAAAATGGTGTTGAGCCATTTGAGTGTCGAAATACTCACGTAATAATTGACGATTATTTTGTGTGGTATTTTCAGGTATTACAATACTGTTATGCAATTTTCTAAATGCAGCAAAACTTTGCGTGGAAAAAATATGTGAAGACACTGGATGCGGCAAGGGAAAGGCGGTTAATTCTGCATTTTTAAGTCCTTTGGCTAAAAGCAATGTAATTGGATTTTCCATCCAATATCTTTTGCTTTTATATGCACGCCAACTAGCGAACGGGACTGTTATTCCACCGGCAACTACAATAGATAGATATTCTTGATCAGAAAAAGAATGAATTCCTGCGTAAATGGATCTAAAAAGCATTACGAAATCCAAGAAACGCTCGGATTTTAATAATGCTTTATAAGTTTTTTCGAGTTTTTTTGAACGATGACAGATGGCATTTAAAGTTTCTATGATTCCAGCTATACCTGCTACACTACCGGAAGTAAGGAACCCCTCTAACATCCTTGCGTTCATTTCCTCATCGGACAGAAGGAATCTCTCAACGTTAGTATAATTTAATACAGTCGTACCAAAAAATTTCAAGAATCTCGCGGCTACATTCAAGCTTCCATTTAGAACTTGGATCGTTTTATTTTTCGCCAATAGTAAAACTCCCAATAGCCTAATATCTGCAATTAGTACAAATCATTTCAATTTGATATTGTTTCTAGCAACTATAACACCTGTCAACATCAAGTTGTCCTTTTGAAACAGCAACGCTATCTGGATCAATTCCTTTGCTTATTACATGATTTTGCAACTCTTCCGTGAACTCTAATTTAATCGGCTCCGTTCTAGGAGTAGCGAAATCGACACCATTAGCTAAAGGTGTTATTTCTTCTACTGTACCTATTGGAACGGGCATCCCCAATTTATTAGTGCCGATAATCATTCCATTGTTATTTTGTACTTGCAATATTTTGGTAGTGCTGCCATCTGTCCCTTGCCCTAACGAGGTACGTGGTGCTAGTGCCAAAGTAGATCCAAATAAAGCACATGACAAAAGACAAGCAGAAACAATAACAGTTTTATTATGCAGTTTCATAACAAACCCTCCATGTTTTCCCTGCGCAATTCAATTTGCTTTTCCTTACTTACCAGAGTTCAGTTCTTTGAATCTCTGCAAATTAGTTAATGTAAACTAAATTGCTCAAAGGTAATTAATAACAATCCTAAAACCCGCCAGGAAAAACTCCCAGCTCAAAAATATTATAACAGAATTTTTTCTTTTATGCCAACACTTTGTAATGAGAAAAAGCGAATATACATATACATCGATATTTTAAGGCTTTTTTTCTAGAATGGATTGGGATACCGTCCTATTATAACATTTTATGCAATAAAAAACCGGCGTACTGTAAGGGATAGCCTGCTAAACTGCTCCATTCTTTCCACTATCTTGTTAGTGTGGGTAGAACGAAGGCTTAAGCAATTTGGCAGTGGAGTTTTGCTTTTTACCACAGTACGCCAATTTTTCTGCAGTCTTTCTAATCTAGTTTATGACGAAACAATTTTCATTTTTTATTTTTCCAAACGAAATATTTTTTAAACACATTTATAATGGATTCTCCATAATCATTAGCACCTTAACATTATGCATTGTTATTTCTTTTTTTGCTTTAAAAGTAGGTACATCTTTGTTGCCAACAGGTATAACATCAACGACTAAATCTTTGGTAGTGGCGTTGTATCTTGGATGAGAAGTTCTAAAAAAGTGAATACAACTACACGATTTGCGCGTATTAGACGCGGAAACAGCCATGTTTACCTCAGAATTGCCAGCCCAAGCTTTTTCTGCGAATATTTCAATCTTTATGTTGCCAACAGCCAGTTTTGGTTGATATGAAAGAAATGCAACGTCTCGCATGTTGTGGAAAACGATTTGATCAAGTTTATCACTAACTGGTTTAATCGTTGCCTCGTTAGCGCTGGCAGCGAAAAAAAACTGACCATGCTCTTTTGATATTGCTGCGTTTTTGGCGCTAGTTTGGGAAATTTCTGCGGCTGCAAAAATAAAATTAGAAAAAAGAAAAGATACTAAGCAAACGGAAAAAACAATAAGATATTTCTGAAATACACTCACGATAAATCCTCCATAATCAAAAAAACAGTCCTAAAAAAATCATTGAAAACAATCTAGTATAAGAACATTGTAGCAAAATTATCTTTTATGTCAATTGTTTATGTTAAAATATACAAGTATGATTTATCCTATTTATGCAAATCATTGATTTTATTATATTTTATATTTGCATGGTGTTAAATTGAGTGGTTTAATATTGGATAAATTATAATGTACTGATTTTGTTATAATTATTGCTTATATAGGTTAAAATCAAACAATAAGTTAGTTTTAAAGTCTATCTTTAAGAAAATAGAATTAAACATTGTTTTTAAATTAATTTTTTGTTAATATAATACTACCTCTTCTTAATTTGAGGCTATTTTTTAAATTTTATATAGACAGAAATATTTTTAAATTATGGCAGCAAATTAGGTTTTTAAAACATATCCTCAGACTCGTTGGTATTTTGTGAACCCTCCAAAAAAAGTTCACAAGCATTCATAATAGTACCAACGGGTCTTTTTTTTATTTACATCGAGATAAAATATGAGCAAGAGCAAATTAAGACTAGTTTTTATTGGGTAGTAATATTGTAGCGCATTGTTTATTTGCTATGTTTAACACCTTTAACAAATGCAGTGCTTCGTAAAGCTGATAATCCTTATGCGCCAAAGCAAGTTCATTATTTTGTTGAGTTTTTGAATTCTCGAGTATTTGGTAGGCAATTTTATCACCATTACCATTTGGAATGTGATTAACGAAATCTTCTTCACGAATAATTTTCTTTGGCGAATGTTTTTCTGATATTTCAACATCATTGATTATTATGTCTGGAATAACACCTATTGCCTGAAGTGAACGACCTAGCGTGGTGTAATATAGATCAGTAGTTAAGTCAATTGTATTTGCGTTTCTTTGATCGTTGATTACTAACTTTGTTTGCATTGAACCTTTACCATAACTGCGAGTACCGGCAATAATAGCTTGTTTATGGTCTTGCAAAACTGCTGCAAGCATTTCAGCTCCAGAACCGCTTTTTTCGTTAATTAACACCACAAGCGGTATGTGGGATAATGGCGAATCTTTGGTGGTTTTAAAGTAGTTTTTTATATTACCATCTCGATCTTTGGTATAAACAATTAATTTGTTGTCTTTGAGGTGTTCCGTATCGAGCAAACTATCAGCGGTTTGAACAGTAGCCTCAATTGAACCGCCCGGATTATTACGTAAATCTATGATTACCCCATCAAGCTTGTTTTGGGTTGCTTTTTTAAGATCAGCAACCGCCTGTTTTAATTCGGTAGCAGTATTCGGTGTAAATAATTTAATACGGATATAGCCATAGTTTGGCGCTAATAAATCCCATTTAACTGTTGGTATTTTAATAGTATCGCAGATTAAAGTGAATATTCGTGGCTTATCATTTCCGCGAGTTATGCCCAAAGTTACTTTACTTCCTTTTGGACTGTATAAAATGTTTATTGCTTTATACAAATACATATCACCCATGTCTGCAATCGGTTTATTATTAACTTTTACAATAATATCGCCCACTTGAATGCCAGCTTTTTCTGCCGGAGAATTTTCTATAACTTCAATTATTTTTATAGTTTCTTTTTCTGGTATTGCTTCAACGCCAATACCATCAACATCTCCTTTATTGAACGTCATCCCTAGTTTTCTGGATATATTCCCATTAAAGTACAGAGAGTGTGGATCTAGATTCGATAACATACCTTGAATTGCGTCATAATATAACTTTTCATCGCTTAATGGTTTAACATAACTTTTCTTGAGGTTGGTGATTACGGTAGTTAATCTTTGTAATGCTTTTTTAGAAAACGTTATTTTTAATGTTTCGGTTTCAGCGAAAATACTGGTGTTATAGATAAAACAAGAAATAAAAAAAATTAGCGATGTAGTCTTCTTGTTCATAAATCTTCTCAATTCAGTTTTTTTCTTGAGTTTTTATTGTACCTATTGCGTTCTGCTTTTTTAGTAAATGTAATGCCTCGTAAAGTTGGTAATCTTTTTGTGCCAAATCAAATTCATTGTTTTGTTGAGCAATTTTATTATTATTTTGACCTTGTTTGTTTTTAGTGTAAGGAGGACTCGAATTTTTATCATTTATTGATTCTAGAGTCTTATCGTTTTCTACTGCTGTTTTAGACTTGTTAATCATCACATCTGGAACAATTCCATGTGCTTGGATTAAATGCTTTTGCGGAGTATAAATTACGGCAACGGGAAAGCTAATTGTACGGTATTTATCTACAGCTACTTTTGTCTGAAGAAAACTTTCGCCAAAGCTCTTCTCTCCTACGATAATTGCCCGTTTATAATCTTGTAATGCTCCAGCGACAATTTCAGCGATGGCTTTTGTTTCATTATTGATTAAAATTACTATTGGCACATTAAGAAGCAAATCTGAATTGTTTGAAGCTGCTATTCCAATACTTTTGAAATTCTTATTATTGCTTATAACATACATAAGCACTCGGTTATCTTTGAGTTTATCAGAGCTAAGCAGGTAATTAATAAGTTGGATTCCTTGAGTAAAAATTCCTTCCTGATTGTTACGCAGATCAATAATTACTCCCTGTAATTTATTTTGAGTGGTATTTTTTAAATGTGTAATTGCTTCTTTTACATTATCTGCACTATGATCTTGAAATGTCTGAATGCAGATATAGCCATAATTTGGTTCTAATAAACGCCATTTGACCGCTTGAAATTTGACGATGTCTCGCACTAATGTCAAAGCTTGAGGTTTGTTTTCATTTTCACGCGATATGGTTAAAATTATTTTGCTTCCTTTTGGACCGGATATAAGACTAAAAACATCTTTTGGTGACATGTTTTTTATCGGCTTATTATCAATTTGGGTAATAATATCGCCCTCTTTAATACCAGCCTTTTTTGCTGGTGAATCATTCATAACTTCAGTTATTCTCGGCAATCCGTTATCTGGTTCTAAATTTACACCAATACCTATGAATTCATTTGGAGCGAGATTTTGCGGGGGGATGCGATCGGTATTTATGGTATAAACAGAATAAGGGTACAATTCTGATATTATTCCCTTAATTGCATTATCAACCAACTCGTCATCGCTTACTGATCTGATATAGTGTTTTTTAACTGCCGTTCCTATTACAGTAAATAAATATAATTCTTTTTGTTCCTGTGGCTTCTGTTGTGAAATAGCAGACGTCGTATCGGATTGATCAAGTATCGCAGATGCAAAAGTATTGCAAGCCAAGTAACAAGAGCAGATAAACAGAATGATTTTTTTAATCATTTTACTTATTCTATCCATAATTAATAGATGTTGCTTTGCAATATAAAAAAATTGTTAAATCTTAGCGTTTCACTGATAATGTTGTAATATGTTGCGCATTATCTACAGCACTTAATCCTTCAAGCAAATGTAATGCCTCATACAGTTGATAATCTTTATGCGCCAAGGCAATTTCGTTATTTTCTTGTTCTTGTCGTTGGCGATTCTTCTGCGGGGTTTTATCCGTCCCTTGTTCAACATGAGCAGCCAGATTTTCTACGCCCGCCGATTCTTCCGCAGCTTGTTTGTTTTCCTGTATTTTAAAGTCATTGATTATAACATCTGGAATAATGCCCTTTACCTGAATCGAATGCCCGTAAGGAGTATAATATAAAGCAGTGGTAATTTTAATCAAACTTTTTTTATCTAGTACAAATGGAGTTTGTACCGTTCCTTTACCGAAGCTGTGAGTACCAGCAATGATCGCTCGCTTATGGTCTTGCAGTGCTCCAGCAACAATTTCAGCTGCTGACGCCGTTCCTTCATTGATTAGAACTACCAAGGGTGTTTTTGGTAAAAATGCTCCATAATTAGCTTTAGCAACAGTTCCCGTTTCATTATCACGACTTTTGGTGTAAGCGATTATCCTGTTTTCTTTAAGGTCTTCTGCGCCCATAAAACAATTAGTAACTCGAATTGCCGATTCAAATAGCCCGCCAGCATTATTACGTAAATCTAGTATTACTCCGTGCAAGTTTCCTTTGGCAGCTTTTTGGAGCTTAAGAATAGCCTTGCTTACATCATCAAAACCTTGTTGGGTAAATAACGAAATACGAATATAGCCATAATTCGGGGTTAATAAATCCCATTTTACCGCTTGAATTTTAATGATTTCACGAGTTAATGTTATGGTTCGCGGTTTATGATGGTTTTTTTGTATTACAGTTAAAGTAACTTTATTTCCTTTTGAACCATTTAAAAGGGAAAACATTTCTTTGGGTGGCATATTTTTAGTTACTTTATCGTTAATTCGTAAAATGGAATCCCCTACCCTAATACCAGCCTTTTTTGCTGGAGAGTTATCAATGACAGCAGTTACTTTTAGTAAAGCGCCATCTGGTTCTAAATCAATGCCAATACCTTCAAACTTTCCATGTTCTAAAAGCATATCCAATATTTTTACCTTATTACCCTTGATATAAGCAGAATGCGGATCTAATTCTGTCAGCATTCCTTGAATCGCGTCATCTACCAATTTAGCGTCGCTTGTGGATTTGATGTAATTTTCTTTGATAATAGTAACTGCTTTAGTAAAGCGCTGTAATTCTTCTTCTGAAATAGTCGTCTTAGAATCATCCGCGTAAGTTAAAACGTTGTAAGCCAGACAACAAATGGAAAGGACTTGTATAATCTTATTAGTTTTGATCTTCATGATTTATTTAATATTAAGTTATATAAAAATTCAAAAATGTCATAATAATTATCAGGTCTCAGTTTTTTGTTGATGATGCCATGCATTGCATGTTATTTACGGCGTTCAGTCCTTTAAGTAAATGCAGCGCTTCGTACAATTGATAATCTTTGCGTGCTAAAGCAAGCTCATTATTTTTTTGAATCTGTAAAGCTTCGTGTATTCGTTGAATGATATTATCATTATAGCCATTGCCATTCTTAATATGATTAGTTAAAGCGCCTTCGCCAATAATTCCTAGTGGTTGATTATTATCAACGATTTCTATGTTATTAATTATTACGTCTGGGGTTATGCCTTTTACTTGAGGTGAATGACCAAGCGGGGTGTAATATAGAGCGGTAGTCAACCCAATTTTGCTATCCATGTCTATAGGGAACATCACTTGTAATGATCCTTTCCCCAAACTTCGTTCTCCTGCAATTATTGCGCGTTTATGGTCTTGTAAAGCACCAGCAATAAGCTCTGCAGCTGAAGCTGATCCTTCATTAATTAAGACTACAATTGGGATATTATGCAATAGCGAACCGTCTTCTGATGAAGCAAAGCTTTGACTTTCGTAATTTTGTCCTTTTGCATAAGTAATTAACTTATTTTTTTGGAGTTTATCAAAATCCAATAAATAATTGGTAATGTTGACTGCCTCACGCTGAAGTCCGCCGCCATTACCGCGCAAATCTATTACAACACCTTGTAATTTTTTTTTGTTGGTTTTTTTTAATGAGGTAATAGCGGTTTTTACTTCTTCACTAGTTTGTGTTTTAAATACTTTAATGCCGATATAGCCATAGTTTGGCTCTAATAAACGCCATTGGACAGGAGGAGATTTAATGATGTCACGAACCAGCGTTAGAGTTACAGGCTTAGGTTCATTTTTGTGTAATATGGTTAGGGTTATTTTACTGCCCTTTGGACCATAAGTAGGCTTATCTGCATTAATATCTTTAACGGATTTACCGTTAATTTCGGTGATCACATCTCCAACTTTCAGACCTTCCTTGTCAGCTGGAGAGCCGTCCGTTACAGCTATTACTTTTACCGCACCATTAATTGTCGCAGAGCTAAATCCGATGCCGATGTATTCTCCAGTAAGTAACGCATTGGCTTTGGTAAAAGAATCGCCAACAAGATAATCAGAATGAGGGTCTAGATTTGATAACATGCCATTAATTGCATTATCAACCAATTCTTTATCGCTTATTGGCTTTATGTAATCTTGTTTGATGTGGGCAATTGCCCTAGTAAAACGTTGTAATGCAGTTTTTGAAATATCGTCTGACGATTCGATAGCTATGGTGCTGTGGGCTATACAGCAAACGAAAATGAAGACAATGAATAATATAATTTTATTACCCATAAAAAATCCTTTTTTAAAAAACTCCAAAATAGCGCATCGTTTTGGAGAGCTGCTAACTGCTGCATCATCTCGGGGTTTAGATGATAGATTGAGCAGTTAGCAGCTGGAGGTTAAACGATGACGCGCTTTTTTGTGCTTATTCTAATTTTTTCTTATCTATCAAACCATTAATAGAAAGAGTAACATTATGCAATTTTTGCTCTTTTTTAGCCTTGAAGACCATGGCTTCTTTATCGCCAAAAGGAATGACATCGATGATAAAATCCCTAGTTGTGACATCGTACTTTGGGTTTACAGCTTCAAATGCATAGAGCTTTTTATTTCCTGCATTGCCTGAAAGAATCGCTACATTGATTTTAGAATTATCATTCCAAACATCCTTAATGAATTTTTTAGCATCTATTTCCCCTGCTAACTTATCTGGGTAGTACGAAAAAAATGTTATTTTCGTCACATCATGGAACGCAACCCGATAAGTCTTGCCATCAATTGGCTTGATGGTTGCTTTATTGGTTATAACAGTAAACATATACTTCCCTTGAGATGATTGATTTGCTAAGGAAGTAGAAGTAAAACCAAAGATAACAAAAACCAATAGACAGGAAAGAACAACGAAAAAATTTTTAAAAATACTCATAAAAATCCTCCATAATTTAAGAAAATCCTAGTGAACCAACGAAGTATAACTTACTTTAAAGACATTATAACAAAATATTGGTTTTAATGCTAATTTTTTATGCAGAAAGATACGCATACTGAAAAATGGTCAGAATTTCGCGTGTAGCTATTTGATTTTATTTATAATTTATTTTAAATGGTTTGGTTAAAAATTATCAGCGTTTCTTTAGTATCATAACTATTTCATTTATCTTAATCTATTGAATAAAAATAATATAAATTTACCTTGATTTTATTTAATTTTTTGATAATATATAAACTCCATACTAAGTCTCATAGCGGCTCGTTGATATGTTGATTGTGGGCTACTCCCTAAAAAAGCCCACTATATCCATACCTCACATGTATCAACGAGCCATTTTTTATTTCATGTAATTTGTTAAATTTAAGACGTAATTATTTGCTTTTCAATTTATTTTCTAATATCATTTAATCGTGCCTTAAGGATTGGCATGTTTCATTGGAATACACGGATGTCGGTTTTTCATGGATGACTGGATTTATTTTCCTATCACAGCCAGCAATAAGATACTTGGGGTCTTGGATAAACTAAAAGGAATTAAATGTTACGACAAGGAAGCCAAGACCCGAGTGTTTTTCCAAAGTTCTTAACGTACTGTAACTTTTATATTATCCTGCCCTACACAAACGACCCTGTACATCTCATTTACTACCTCTGGATGTGTTTTTAATATTTCTACTACTTGTCGTCTTATCGCTATATTATCCAAACTTGTTAATATATTTTCAACTTTTCTTTCTGTTTCCTGTTTTTCTAAGACTTTTTGAAGTTTATCCTTGGTTTCTTGTACTAAGATTCCCGTTCGCTCCAACATCGTATCATCTTGTGATCTTGGTTCATCAAAAAATATTGTTGATAAATCCACTTGAAATAAACTACATACACGTCCTCTATCATGTAAATCAGCACTACTTTTTAATAGTATCTCCTTATATAAATCTTTAATTTTATTGTCTACCATAACAATTACTACACATCCTAGAAGCTTTGTTAAAACATATTGGAGTAAAAAATCATTTTGACTATTGGCAGCTGGATTATCGGTATCTACACTCACAATCAAATGCAGGAAATCCTCTCCTTCATCTCGATGATCGCATATTCTGATGTTAATAAATCCCAAGCTTTTCGCCTCTGTCGTAATTTCAACTGCCCGATTTAATATATTCGATAATGTTTTTTTCATAACAATACCCTCTTGTAAAATTATTGCCCATGATTGAATGTATCACCTGTTTTGGCTATTTTGCCTTGTGGCGTACCATCATACGTTTCTTCCTCATTTAGTGATCTTTTTTTCTCTCTTCCTTCTTGAGAACTGCCAACTTTGCCTTCAGATGCGGGTTTAGCTTCAGTTTTACCTGTTCTATCATCGGATAATTCAGACAAAAAAGCAGCCGTAGAACCTTCTTTAACCTTTTTTTCTTCTGTTAATGTTCTATCATCCTGAGTTGTATTTCCATTACCAGCGTCATACTTTGAGATCACGGTTTCCATTCCTAGTCGTTGACAACATTTTATCAGTGGGACTAAATATTTTTCATCCAATTCCTTAAAGGCCAAAATCATTTTGCCCATCTCGTTGTAATCGAATTCTCCAGTCTCGTCTAGTGCTTCATGAGATAAAAGCGATCTTGTTGTTGACACTCTTGCTATCATTGCTTTAGCATCGAAAGATAACTGAGCAAATAATCCCCGTTCTATTTCACGAAAATGACCAGCAAGACTTTTCTGCGCGCGATATACACTCATATAATCTTGTAAGATTGTTAGTATACTGCGTATATAATTAATAAGGCCTCCTCCGCTTAAAAAACTTTCTTTATAATCACTGGTCATATAAGCGTGAAATGCTGTCGGAAACACTGCTTCAAATACTTTAACGCTAGGTAATCTGTCGTAGAATTGCAGATCTTTGGTGAGCATTTGAATTTCTTGAGAACATGTCTCTAAAAGATCGCGCAAGGTAAAAGGTGATTCTTTAGACCGCGGTCGCAACACTTCTTTAGAGCACATCCTTGTTTTATCGCCTTTAAGTTCCTCTTCAATTCGTTTTAAATAATCTTCCAATATAGGTAAATATTGATTAACAAATCTTTTAGCATGTAAAACAATAGCACCGTCTATAAAATTATTATATGGTGCGTAATGTACTAATTGGGGTAGCGGGCATATCCGTGCCAAAACCTACGGTTCTGAAGCCAATTTTTGCTCTGAAACCGTAGGTTTTGGCACGGATATGCCCGCTACCCCTAGAATAGGCTCATACTAACTTCAACTCATTTTTGGCTATTTGCCATACTTGTATTGTGTACACTATCCCAGTATTATATATTTATTATACTGCAGTACCAATTTGTATCCTACATAATCATTATTTTCTTTAGAACGATAAAACCATGGTATATTTTGGATCAGAAATTGGTCAATATTCGTCGATATTTATCTACTTTTGCGATACTAAGTCCTGTATTAGCTTGGATTTCCTCTAAAGTTAAATGTCGTCTTATCATGTTGCATATGGCAGTTTGTCGCAGCATTTCTGGTCCCAAATGCGTTTTATCAATGCCCATCGCTCGTAAAAACTGTGAAGTTATTTTATGGAGCATGCGCTTGGTTATGCGCTTGGTTAATGGTATAGGATTATTAATCGTAAAAAATAATTCAGGGCAATCTTTTTTTGCCTTTTCTGTTAGCAAAATATTCCGTATTGATAACCAATTTGAACAGCTTTGACCGCATAAGCTTAAATCCAATCGAATTCTTCTTTTCTTTGTTTCTTCGTTTATGACGTCTAAGAAACCATCATCCAAATTTAATGATGTTTTTAGTAAGTCTATTACCTCCTCCGCGTATAAGGCACTAGCTAATATTAATAGCACTATACACTTGTTTCTGATGGCTATGAAATTATTGTTATCAATCTTAAAATTTAAAATTTTATTTTGTTCTTCCTGAGATAATAAATCTTTAGCTATCAAAAAAGGAGGTTCTTTTTTATATAAAACAGCTTTTTGATTTAGCTTTATTTTTCGATGTTCGATTATAAGATTACGACGGCAATGAGCATTTGTGTATGCCCATTGGAAAAATAGGTATATCACAGATTTTCTGTATTCAATGGAATTAGCACTATATTTTTTGTCTTTTCTGAATCGAAAGAATTTAAAGATAAGATCAAGATTTACGTCGTTTAAATTATCGATATTGAAAGTTCCCAGATAAGCAATCATGTTTTTTACAACGCTTATGTAATTTGTTTTTGAGTTTTTTGAATAGCTACTTTTTTTGAGCCAGTTACTAAATTCAAGAAACACATTTTTTAAGCGGTTGTTTTCCATAATTGCTGATTCCCTTTGGTTAAGAGAGATTATCAGTTCCTAATATAACACATATTAGGAAACATTAAAAATAAAAAAACAACCCCAACTATCATTTCCAAAAAACATATTCAGCAATCAAAAATCCCATTCAGCAAGTTCAAAAACAAAATTACCAAGTTTATATTGTAATACTTATAAAATTAGATTTTTTAGATAAAACAATTTTATATTCCCTCTTCATATTACAAAAGACTTCTTTCAAAAATTTTCTTCCTAACAGATGGCGAAGCATATTCAATATTGCTCAAAACTGAATCATCTATTTCATCATAGGAAGTTTTTGTAGCAAAAATCGCTGCCCTTATAATTAACGTAATGAGATGGACTCCTCCGTATTTTTCCCGATTTTAGTGGGAAGACGGCATCAAAAGTGCCAAAATGATAATTTTTAATCATTTATCAACAAAATAATCGGAGGAATCCAATGAGTAATGTTACATTATTAGCAGTAGATTTAGCAAAGAATATTTTCCAGTTACATGGCACTGATAAAACTGGGAAAATAATCTTAAAGAAA
>Ga0233425_10008964_pt1 | contig 12948 bp, 10 predicted proteins | sample Watercolumn_Towu_2_FD_181712 | JGI IMG/M metagenome (GOLD analysis project Ga0233425, IMG submission 181712) | Freshwater microbial communities from Lake Towuti, South Sulawesi, Indonesia - Watercolumn_Towuti2014_140_MG | ecosystem: Environmental > Aquatic > Freshwater > Lake | place...
GACGCCATCACCAGCGCCGAGACCCTGACCAGCGAAACGGCCAAGGCGGGCTGGCTGTTCCAGAAGGGCGCGCTCGACTTCGCCGGCGGCACGGTGGTGCACATCAACGCCGCGGTGGCCGGCCTGGTCGGCGCCTACCTCGTCGGCAAGCGCGTCGGCTACGGCCGCGAATCCATGGCGCCGCACTCGCTGACGACCACCATGATCGGCGCGTCGCTGCTCTGGTTCGGCTGGTTCGGCTTCAACGCCGGCTCGGCCCTGGAGGCCAACGGTGCGGCGGCTCTGGCCTTTGTGAACACCTGGGTGGCCACTGCCGCCGCGACGCTGTCCTGGATGCTGGCGGAGTGGATGCTGAAGGGCAAGCCCTCCATGCTCGGCGCCGCCTCGGGCGCGGTGGCCGGCCTGGTGGCGATCACCCCGGCCTGCGGCTTCGTCGGTGTGATGGGGGCGGTCGTCATCGGCCTCGCCGCCGGCGTGATCTGCCTGTGGGGCGTGAATGGCCTGAAGCGCCTGCTCGGCGCCGACGACTCGCTCGATGTCTTCGGCGTGCATGGCGTGGGCGGCATCCTCGGCGCCACCCTGACCGGTGTGTTCGCTTCGCCCACCCTGGGCGGCACGGGCATCTTCGACTATGTCGCCAACAAGGCCGCCGCCGAATATTCGATCGTCGACCAGGTCATTGTCCAGCTCACCGGCGTCGGTACGACCATCGTCTGGTCGGCCGTGGTGGCCTTCGCCGCCTTCAAGCTGGTCGATGTGCTGATCGGCCTGCGCGTGCCGGAGGAAGAGGAGCGCGAGGGTCTCGACATCACTTCGCACGGGGAGTCCGCCTACCACCACTGACCGTTTCAGGGATCGTCGATGGGCGCCCCGGCCCGGCCGGGGCGCCCTTTTTTTGTTCAAGTTCTGCCCATTTATGGCCGATAATGGATTCTGGCGCCTTGGAGACCAAGCAGCCATGGATGACATCACCCGCCGTCCCTTGCCCCCGGACAGCTGGCCCGCCTCCTTTCCCGAGGAGCGGCTGAGCGTCTATGCCTCCGCCGTGCGCGCCATGCGACAGGGCAGATTCGGTGTCGCCATCCCTGCTGACGGCGCTGACGACCCGCTCAACCGGCTCGGGCGCGAACTGAACGACCTGGCCGGCTGGCTCGACCGGCGCTTCGCCGAATTCATCCGGATACGCAAGGTCGCCGAGCATGTGGCCGGCGGGGTGCGGGTAGATGACACGCTGGACCGCGTCTACGAATCCTTCCATGCCCTGATTCCTTTCAACCGCATCGGCTGCGCTTTGCTGAACGAGGACGGAAATGCCGTCAAGGCGCACTGGGCGCGCTCCGACCGTCCGCAGAAATTGCTGTGCGGGTTTACCGCGCCCCTGGCAGGCAGCAGTCTCGAGAGCATCCTGCAGACCGGGCAGCCGCGCATCCTCAATGACCTGGAAGCGCATCTGGCAGAACGTCCGGGGTCGGTATCCACCCGCCTGATGCTCGAGGAGGGCATCCGCTCCAGCCTGACCTGCCCGCTGGTGGCGCAGGGCCGGCCGGTCGGTTTCCTGTTCTTTTCCAGCGTGGAGAAGAACGCCTACCGCGACGTACACCAGGACGTCTTCGTGCACATCGCCGGCCAGCTGTCGGCGCTGATCGAGAAAAGCAGGCTCTACCAGCAGGTGATCGATCTGAACAACGATCTGCTCGCGGCGCAGGAATCGCTGCGCTTGCAGGCGACGCGCGATGCCCTGACCGGCATCTACAACCGCCGCGCCATCCTGGAGTTCGCCGAGGCCGAGCTGCAGCGCGCCTCGCGTCACGGTTCGCCCATGGCGCTGGTGCTCACCGACGTCGATCATTTCAAGATGACCAATGATCTCAATGGCCATATGGCCGGCGATGCGGTTTTGCGGGCCGTGGCGGCCGCGCTGGCCGGCAACCTGCGTGCCTACGACCGCGTCGGCCGCTACGGCGGCGAGGAGTTCCTCGTCGTCATCGTCGAGTCGGACGCGGAGGCGGTCATGATGACCGTCGAGCGCTTGCGGCTGGCCGTCGCCGCGCTGCAGGTCAACCACGAGGAGAAGATGCTGTCCGCGACGGCCAGCTTCGGCATCGCCCTGCGGGGCGCCGACAGCGTCTTCGACATGAATGCCCTGCTCGCGATCGCCGACGAAGGCCTCTACGAAGCCAAGCGTCTCGGCCGCAACCGCTGCGTGCTGCACATGGTGTAACGCATCGCCGGACGGCTATGCCGTTGCGCGCGAACCGCTGTCCAATACCTGAATGGCGCCGCTCAACGCCCGCTCGAACAGCGGCGGGTTGCGTTCAGCCAGCTGTGCCGTGCCGATCCGGAAGCGGTGTGCCAGCGCGTCGGCCGTGATGGATATGGCGCAACTGGTCGAATGGTTGCTGAAAAGATAGAGCGAACGGCTTGGACTGATCCAGGTCAGGCGTTCGCGCCGGACCGGGCCGCCTTCCTCGGAAAACTCGATCCAGTCCCCGCGCACCAGATGCTTGACGCTGCGTTGGCAAGCGCGCATTCCGGCGCCCTCGTCGTTCGCCACCCAGTCCTCGGGCAGCGCGACCTGCTCCAGCTGGATTCCGTTTTCCGTGGAATGCGTCACTTCGAGCGCGACCGCGGGTTGCTTCTCCGGCACGGCCTCTTTCTCCGCGCGCGCGTCGGCCGGCGCGCCGGCTTCGGCGCGAATCGCGGCGGAATGCAAAGCCATCAGCGCGTCCAATAGCGGCCTGCGCGCCTCGGCCGACATGCCGATCCGGTCGAGCCCCTGCTGCAGCGCCGGCAAGAGCTTCGGCAGCAGCGCCACCAGGCGCTTCCGCTCTTCGGCGTTGTGTTTCGGGGCGATGCTCCATACCAGATCGTTGCCTACCGCAGCAGCTGTTTGAAAGGCCGTATCGTCGGCGCCCGCATCGAGGGCGGCTTTCTGAAGTACGGCGCGCCACTCGCCGCGCAGGAAACGCTCGACAGGCTTGGGCAGCGCGGCGCCCAGCAGCGGCGCCAGCGCCGCCTCGGCGGCCTGCCGGGCGGCTTTCTGCCGCTCGGACTGCGCCTGCCGTTCGCCTGCATGGGCTTCGACGACGCTGACCGCGACGCTGCTGGTTTCGGCCTCCATCTCCTCGCGCCGGGCGACAAATTCGGCCAGCTCCCCGATCGCATTGCCGAAGACATCGCTATCCCGGTCGAAGCCATCGTAGATGCGCTCGACGAGCTCGTGCAGCTTGACGTAGAAGGGGTCGTTTTCATTGACGATGGTGCCCCAGCGTACGGTGAGCCCGGAGATGCAGTCGAGAAAGCGGCGCGCCGGGTGACCGCGGTCGGCGAAGAACCGCTGGTCCACCATCGCGACCTTGAGCACCGGAATCTGAAGGCGGCTGACCAGACCCTTGACCGCGCCGGGCACCTTGTCGTCGTCGAAGATCAGGTCGAACAGCATCGCGACGATGTCCAGTGTGATGCCCTCGAGCGCCGGCATCGCGCGAGCTGCCTCGCTGTCGCGCACCAATCGAACCACATTGGTGAGCGATGGCGCTGCACCGGCCGGCAGCGACTGAAAAGCCTGGAGCGACTGCAGAAAGCTTGCGCTGACGGCAACGGTTCCCGGCGGCAAGGCCTCACCCGTGACGGCCGCGGCAACAGTGCCCGAGGCGGGCTCGCGCACCTGCGCCAGCCGCCGCAGCGTGCCCAGGATGTTGCCCGGATCGGCCGGATCCGAGGGGTTGCTCGCCTGCGCGGCCCGGCGGTAGCTGCGCTTGAGCTCGGGCAGCACGCCGGCGTTGATGAGGACCTCGTTGATCGCGCGGTAGATCGCAGGCAGTTCCGGAACAAGGTGCCGCTCGAGCCGTCGCAGCAGCAGGGTGCGACTGTGTGTATCGGCGACGATGGCTTCGCATCCGGCGCGGAAAGCGCCGCACACGGTTTGCGGGCTGAATGGGACCACACTTGCGCCCGAGGCATTTCCGGCGATGTGTTCGATGCGCTTCTCGAGCGCGAACATTTCTTCGGCGCAGGCCTCGCTGACGCGCGCGACGAATTCGCGCAGGGCAATGCGCTCGGACAGCTCCTGATCGTCCACCAGCTGCAGCTCCTCGTGGCCCGATGCCTGGGGCTGCAACGCGGAGCCCCGGCTCACGCCCGGGTTGCGGGCCAACTCGTCCAGGAAAGCGTGCGTCAGCTTCGGCCAGCTTCGCAGGATGTCATCGCGCAGACGGAGAGATCGCGTTCTGCCGGCGCTGTCACTTTCCGCATTGGCGATGGAAAACAGCTCCTCGGCGACCGTCGGGGCAAGTTCCTCCACCCACTCGCCCAGATCCCCTTCGAGGAGTTCGCGGCATTCGCGCAGCAGCGCCTGGGTGTTGCGAGAGTCCAGGTCCATCAACGCTCGATCCTCCCGAAAGGAATCCCTCTACCGGAACACCACCGTCCGGTTGCCGTTGAGCAGCACGCGGTCCTCGACATGGTAGCGCAGCCCCCGCGCCAGCACCGCCTTTTCGATGTCCTTGCCGTAGCGCACCAGGTCCTCCACCGTGTCGCCGTGGTCGATGCGCACCGTGTCCTGCTCGATGATCGGGCCGGCGTCGAGCTCCGCCGTGACGAAGTGGCAGGTGGCGCCGATCAGCTTCACGCCGCGGCGGTAGGCCTGGTGATAGGGCTTGGCGCCGACGAAGGAGGGCAGGAAGGAATGATGGATGTTGATGATCCTGCCCGGGTATTTGTCGCACAGCTCGGGCGACAGGATCTGCATGTAGCGCGCCAGCACCATGATGTCGCCGCCCGCCTGCTCGAACAGGCGCATGATCTCGGCGTTGGCCTCGCGCTTGTTCTCGGGCGTCACCGGCACGTGGTGGAAGGGGATGCCGTGCCACTCGACGAAGCCGCGGAAGGTCTCGTGGTTGGAGATCACGCAGGGGATGTCCACGTCGAGCTCCTTCGACTGCCAGCGCGCCAGCAGGTCGTAGAGGCAGTGCTCCTGCTGCGAGACGAGGACGACGACGCGCTTCTTCGCGGCGGAATCCGTGATGCGCCAATCCATCAGGAACTCGCCGGCGATGGGCTGGAAGCGGCGGCGGAATTCGGCCAGATCGAAGGGCAGCGAATCGGCCTTGATCTCGATGCGCATGAAGTAGCGCTGCGTGTCGTCGTCGGCATGGTGGCTGGTCTCGAGGATCCAGCCGCGGTTCTCGGCGATGAAAGTGGCGACGCGCGCGACGATGCCGACGCGGTCTGGGCAGGAGGCGGTCAGGGTGTAGCGGCGTTGGGCGTGCACGGTTACTCCGAATTTTCCAGTTGTTCCTGCGCGGCGAGCCAGGCAATTTCCGTTTCGGCCAGCTCTTCGGCCAGCTGCGCCTGCCGCTGCTGGCTGGCCAATAGGACCTGCTTGTCCGGCGACTGGTAGAGCACCGGGTCGGCGAGGCGGGCGTCGAGCTGGCGCTTCTCCGCCTCCAATTGTGCCATGCGTTTTTCCAGTTGCTCGATTTCCCGCGCCAGGCGCTGCGACGGCTTGCGCGGCGCGGGCTTCGGCTGCGCCACTTTCGCCGTGTCGGGGAAACTGACTTTTTCCTGCGCCTTCTCGGTTCGCGGCTGGTCCAGCCACTTGCGGTAGTCGTCGAGGTCGCCGTCGAAGAGCGAGAGGCCGCCGTCGGCGACGAGATGGAAGCTGTCGCAGACGGTGCGCAGGAGATGGCGGTCGTGCGAGACCAGCACCACCGCGCCCTCGTATTCCGACAGCGCCAGGGTGAGCGCGTGGCGCATCTCCAGGTCGAGGTGGTTGGTCGGTTCATCCAGCAGCAGCAGGTTCGGCTTCTGCCAGATGAGGAGTGCCAGCGCCAGACGCGACTTCTCACCGCCTGAGAAGGGGCCGACCGGGCTGGTCGCCATCTCGCCGTGGAAGGCGAAGCCACCGAGGTAATTGCGGAAGTCCTGCTCGCGCGTGCGCGGGTCGAGCTTCACCATGTGCCAGAGCGGGCTTTCGTCGGGCCGCAACTGCTCCAGCTGGTGCTGGGCGAAGTAGCCGATCTTGAGGCCCTTGCCTTCGCGGCGGATGCCGGCGAGCGGCGCGGCTTCGCCGGCGAGCAGGCGGATCAGGGTCGACTTGCCGGCGCCGTTGCGGCCGAGGAGGCCCAGGCGCTCGCCTGGGCGCAAGGTCAAAGTCAGTCCCTGCAGCACGGCGGTGTCGCCGTAACCGGCCGCTGCGTCCTCCAGCATCAGCAGCGGGTCGGGGCTGCCGACCGGCTCGAAGAAGCGGAACTCGAAGGGCGTGTCGACGTGGGCGGCGGTGACCTCTTCCATGCGCGCCAGCGCCTTGATGCGGCTCTGCGCCTGGCGCGCCTTGGTCGCCTTGGCGCGGAAGCGGTCGATGTAGCGCTTGAGGTGCGCGATCTCGCGCTGCTGCTTGACGTACATGGCCTGCTGCAGGGCGAGTGCCTCGGCGCGGGCGCGCTCGAAGGCGCTGTAGTTGCCGGTGTAGAGCTTGGCGCGCCGACCCTCGATGTGCAGAACGTGGCTGACCACGGCGTCGAGGAAATCGCGGTCGTGCGAGATCATCAGCAGCGTGCCGCGGTAGGCGCGCAGCCAGCCCTCGAGCCAGATCACCGCGTCGAGGTCGAGGTGGTTGGTCGGTTCGTCGAGCAGCAGGAGGTCCGAGCGGCACATCAATGCCTGGGCGAGGTTGAGGCGCACGCGCCAGCCGCCGGAGAATTCCGCCACCGGCTTGTCGAATTCCTCGTCGCGGAAACCCAGGCCGTGGAGCAGCGCGGCGGCGCGGGCGCGGGCGCTGTAGCCGTCGATGTGGCCGTAGTCCATGTGCAGATGCGCAATGGCCTCGCCGTCGTGCTTTTCTTCCGCCTCGCGCAGATCGGCTTCGATGCGGCGCAGCTCGGCGTCGCCGTCGAGCGTGAAGTCGAGCGCGCCGGTGGCGAGCGCCGGCGTCTCCTGGCCGACGTGGGCGATCACCCACTGCGGCGGCAGCTCGAGGTCGCCCGCCTCCTGATGCAATTCGCCCGAGAGCAGGGCGAACAGGCTCGACTTGCCGCAGCCGTTGGCGCCGGTGACGCCGACCTTCCAGCCGGCATGCAGGCCGAGGCTGGCGCCTTCGATGAGCGGCCGGCCGGCGCGGGCGAGGGTGAGATTGCGCAGCAGGATCACAATTTGTTACACCACCGGAGCAACCGGCGGCGGGGAAAAGGCGTTATTGTACGCATGCTCACGCTCCAGAACGCCATGAAACGCCTGCTGTTCATCCTTTCGCTGCTCCTCGTGCCATCCGCCTGGGCGGAAACGCCGGCTCCCGCGCCCGTCGCGCCGGAGGAGCGCCAGGCACTCCTCGATCGCGCCAAGTCGCTCAAGGACGAGGCCAGGAAGATCAAGTCCGACGCGCAGAAGAAGCGCAAGGAGGCCGATGCCGCCTGCTGGAAGAAGACCCTGGTGTCTGCCTGCCTGAACGATGCGCGGCGGGCGAACATCGACAGCAATGCCGAGGCGCGCAAGCTTGAAACCGAGGCGCGCCGGATGGAAAAGCAGGTGAGGGAGCACGACCGGGCGACCAAACAGGCCAAGGCAGCCGAGGAGGCGCCGAAGAAACAGGCCGTCGCCAGGAAGAAGAGCGAAAAGGAACGGGAACAAACGGCGGCAACGAAAAAGAAGCGGGAAGCAGCTGCCGCCGCGCGCGAGAAGGATGCCGCCAAGGCCAGCGCCCGCGCCGAACAGCAGGCAAGGGAGCGGCAGAAGAAGCTCGAGGCGCGCCGGCAAAAAGAGGAAAGGGCCGAAAAGAAGGCGGCCGAGTGGGTCAAGAAGGACAAGAAGCGGGAGGAAGAGAAAGCCCGGCAACAGGCCCAGCGCGAGCGGCAGGCGGAACAGGCAGCGCAGTAGTCGCTACTCGAAGCGGATTTCCCCTTCGTTCTCCGGTTTCCTGCCGCGCTTGCCGACGTAATGGGCGCGAATGCGCGCCAGATCCTCTTCTTCCCTGCCGACAAGATCCAGCCAGACGTCGACCCCGATTTCGCGGCGCGCATAGTCGATGAAAGCCAGCCCGAGCGGCACGTTGGCGGCCAGCGCCACCCGGTAGAAACCCGACTTCAAGTGATCCACCTTGGAGCGCGTGCCTTCGGGCGCGATGGCGAGATACAGGCTGTCGTGGCTCGCAAACTGCCTTGCCAGCGCGGCGACCAGCCCGGTGCTCTCGCGGCGGTTCACGGGTATGCCGCCCAGCCAGCGGAACAGGGCGCCAAAGGGCGGGCGGAACAGGGTGTCCTTGCCGATGAAGCCGATCGGGATGGCGATCACCGCGCGCGCCAGGATACCGATCGGGAAATCCCAGTTCGATGTGTGCGGATAGACGATCACTACCGCCTTCGGCCCCGGCGGCGGCACGAAGACGACGCGCCAGCCGAAGAGACCGAGGACGCTCCGGCAGAGACGACTGAGCAAGCCGCCCTGCGTGTTAAGATTCGCCGTCAATTTTTTCAGTTCTCGCATCGGCGCGTCCGGCGCCGAAACCTCATTTTACGGATTTCTCCATGCTCGACATCGCCCGTCACGGCCAGGTGTTCACCCCGCAGGCCATTGTCGAGGCCATGCTCAAGCTCCGCCGCAACGCGGGGCGCGTGCTGGAGCCGGCCTGCGGCGACGGCGCCTTCGCGCAACACCTGCCCGGCTGCATCGCCATCGAGCTGGACGCGGCGCATTGCCCCACCGGCGCGCTCAACATCGACTTTTTCGCCTATCCGGAGTCGGAACGCTTCGACACCGTCATCGGCAATCCGCCTTATGTGAAGGCGCGCGACATCCAGCCCGGCACGCGCCGCCACCTTGCCTCCCAGCTTCTCAACGGTCACGCCAATCTCTATCTCTTCTTCATCGAGAAGTGCGTGCGCCACCTGAAGCCGGGCGGCGAGCTGATCTTCATCACGCCGCGCGATTTCCTCAAGGCCACCGGCGCGGCGCGCCTCAACACCTGGCTCTTCGACCAGGGCACCATCACCGACTTCCAGGAACTGGGCGACGCGCGCATCTTCGACGGCGTCGTGCCCAACTGCGCCGTCTGGCGCTTCGAGAAGGGCAATCTGACGCGGCGCCTGCATGACGGCCGGCGCATGGTGCTGGCCGGCGGCCAGATCCTGCTCACGCGCGGTATCTACAGCGTGCCGCTCTCCAGCGTCTTCGCCGTCAAGGTCGGCGCGGTGTCCGGCGCCGACGAGGTCTTCGCCAATGCCGAACTCGGCAATGCCGATTTCGTCTGCTCGAAGACGGCGAGCACGGGCGAGTTGCGCCGCATGATCTACCTCGACCGTGAGGGCCCGATTGCGTACCTCGAACCGTTCAAGGAGCGCCTGCTGGCGCGCAAGGTGACGCGCTTCGACGAAGCCAACTGGTGGAAGTGGGGCCGCCGCCACTTCGTTTCCGACGCGCCGCGCGTCTACGTGAACCAGAAAACGCGTCAGCCGCGCCCCTTCTTCCTCAACGACTGCCGCAACTACGACGGCTCGATCCTGGCGCTGTTCCCGCACCGGCGCGACGTCGATTGCGCGCGCCTGCGCGATCTGCTCAACGACGTCGACTGGGCCGAGCTCGGTTTCGTCTGCGACGGCCGCTTCCTCTTCGCCCAGCGCAGCCTCGAGCACGCCCTGCTGCCCGAGGATTTTGCGCCTTTCGCCGCGCGCGGGCTGGTATAAGATCGCGCCATGGTCCCCCGTTTGACGACAGCCCTCACCGGCCCGCTGCTCGATCTCGAGCGCACCTTCCTCGACCGCGCCACGACCATCGAGCAATGGTTCCGCGCCCAGTGGCAGGAGCACACGCCGCCCTTCTACTGCTCGGTGGACCTGCGCAACGCCGGCTTCAAGCTGGCGCCGGTGGACACCAACCTGTTCCCCGGCGGCTTCAACAACCTGAATCCGGCCTTCCTGCCGCTGTGCGTGCAGGCGGCGATGACGGCGATCGAGAAAATCTGCCCCGAGGCGAAGAACCTGCTGCTCATTCCCGAAAGCCACACGCGCAACCAGTTCTACCTGATGAACGTGGCGCGGCTGGCGACCATCCTCAACCGCACTGGGCTCGTCGTGCGCATCGGCACGCTGATCCCGGAGATCGCGGCGCCGACGCCGCTCGCGCTGCCCGACGGCCAGACGCTGCTGCTCGAGCCCCTGAAGCGCCTGAACGGCCGCCTCGGCCTGGACGGCTTCGACCCCTGCGCCATCCTGCTCAACAACGACCTCTCCGCGGGCGTGCCGGAAATCCTGAAGGACCTGCACGAGCAGTTCCTCATCCCGCCGCTGCACGCCGGCTGGCACGTGCGGCGCAAATCCCGCCACTTTGCCGCCTACGACCGCGTCGCCGGCGACTTCGCCCAGGCGCTCGGCATCGACCCCTGGCTGATCAACCCGGACTTCGCCGTCTGCGGCAAGGTGAACTTCCAGGCGCGCGAAGGCGAGGAATGCCTCGCCGCCAACGTCGATGCGGTGCTCACGCGCGTCAAGGCCAAGTACGCCCAGTACGGCGTCAAGGAGCCGCCCTTCGCCATCGTCAAGGCCGACGCCGGCACCTACGGCATGGGCATCATGACGGTGCGCGACGCATCCGAGGTCAAGGGCCTCAACCGCAAGCAGCGCAACAAGATGGCGGTGGGCAAGGAGGGCCTGCAGGTGACCGAGGTCATCATCCAGGAGGGCGTGCACACTTTCGAGACGATCGAGGGCAACGTCGCCGAGCCGGTGGTGTACATGATCGACCGCTACGTCGTCGGCGGCTTCTACCGCGTGAACACCGAGCGCGGCCGCGACGAGAACCTCAACGCGCCGGGCATGCGCTTCGAGCCGCTGTCCTTCGATTGCGGCTGCAGCCTGCCCGACCCCGGCTGCGCGCCCGACGACGCGCCCAACCGCTTCTTCGCCTACGGCGTGGTGGCGCGCCTGGCGCTGCTCGCCGCTGCCGTCGAGCTGGAGCTGTCGGCGCCGCCGGCGGAAATCGCGTGAAACTGGCTTTCATCCTCGATCCGCTCGAGCACCTGAAGGCCTACAAGGACTCCAGCGTCGCCATGATGCGCGCGGCGCAGGCGCGCGGCCACGAGGTGTTCGCCGTCATGCGGCCGGCGCTGGCCTGGCGCGGCGGCGCGGTGTGCGCCGCCGCGTCGCGGCTGACGGTGCGGGAAGACCATCATGACTGGTTTGAAGCCGGGGCGCCGCAGGAATTCGCCCTGACGGATTTCGACGCCGTGCTGATGCGCCAGGACCCGCCCTTCGACATCGAATACGTCGCCGCCACCTGGCTGCTCGAGCGCGCCGAGGCCGCCGGCGCACGCGTCTTCAACGCGCCGCGCGCGGTGCGCGACCATTCCGAGAAGCTGTCCATCCTGGAATTCCCGCAGTTCATCCCGGACACGGTCGTCGCGCGCGAGCCGGAGACCCTGCAGGTCTTTATCGACGCCACCGGTGACGCCGTGCTCAAGCCGCTCGACGGCATGGGCGGCAGTTCCGTATTCCGCGTGCGTCGCGACGACCCCAACCGCAACGTCATCGTCGAGACGCTGACCTGCTGCAGCGCGCGCAGCATCATGGCGCAGCGCTATGTGCCGGACATCGTCAAGGGCGACAAGCGCATCCTGCTCATCGGCGGCGCGCCGGTGCCCTTCGCGCTGGCGCGCATCCCCCGGCCGGGCGAGACGCGCGGCAACCTGGCCGCCGGCGGCACCGGCGTGGCGCAGCCGCTCTCGGCACGCGACCGCGAGATCGCCGAGCACCTGGCCCCCATCCTCGCCGCGCGCGGCATCCTGCTCGCCGGCATCGATGTCATCGGCGCGCACCTCACCGAAATCAACGTCACCAGCCCGACCTGCTTCGTCGAGATCACGCAGCAAAGCGGCTTCGACGTCGCCGGCATGTTCATGGACGCGCTGGAACGGGCATGCGGCGCCTGAGCGCCGCGCTGGCCCTGGCGTTCCTGCTGCTCGCCGGCTGCTCGAGGGCACCGCAACTCCATCAGCGCGAAGCCTACGTCTTCGGCACCCGCGTCGAGGTTTCGGTCTGGGGCGAGTCGTCGGACAAGGCGAAACAGGCGCTCGCCGCCGTGCTGGCCGAATTCGACCGCCTGCACCGCATGCTGCACGCCTGGCAACCCTCCGAGCTGACGGCGCTGAACGAGGCCATCGCCCGCGGGGAGCGCAACATCGCCGTGTCGCCGGAACTGACTTTTGTCCTGCGCGACGCCGCCGACATCGCGGCGCGCTCGGGCCAGCGCTTCAACCCCGCCATCGGTCGCCTGGTGGCGCTGTGGGGCTTTCATTCCGACGAGTTCAAGCCGCAAGTGCCCGACGCCGCGGCCGTCGAGGCGGCGGTGAAGGCGCGCCCGCGCATGAGCGACCTGTCGTTTGGCGAAAACCGCGTGACGAGCGCGAACAAGGCCGTACAGCTCGACCTCGGCGGCTACGCCAAGGGCTACGCACTCGACCGCGCCGCCACCATCCTGAAGGACCTGGGCGTGAAGAACGCCCTCGTCAACATCGGCGGCAACGTCCTGGCGCTGGGCGACAAGAGCGGCCAGCCCTGGCGCGTCGGCATCCAGCATCCGCGCGCCGCCGCTCCCCTGGCGACGCTGGAACTGCGCGACGGCGAGGCCATCGGCACCTCGGGCGACTACCAGCGCTATTTCGAGCTGGGCGGGAAACGCTACTGCCACCTGCTCGATCCGGCGAGCGGCCGGCCGGCCGAAGGCGTGCAAGCGGTCACCGTGCTGATCGCGCCGCGCGCGGGCGCCGGCGCCCTGTCGGATGCGGCCAGCAAGCCGCTCTTCGTCGCCGCGCCGGGGGAATGGCGCGGCGTGGCGCAGGCGCTCGGCGTGAGCCACGCCCTGAGGATCGACGGCGCGGGCGCGATGCACGTCACGGCAGCCCTGCGCGAGCGGCTCACCATGGTGAATTCGGACATGAAGGTCGTGAGCCTGCCGTGAGCGACG
>Ga0233425_10008965_pt1 | contig 12947 bp, 15 predicted proteins | sample Watercolumn_Towu_2_FD_181712 | JGI IMG/M metagenome (GOLD analysis project Ga0233425, IMG submission 181712) | Freshwater microbial communities from Lake Towuti, South Sulawesi, Indonesia - Watercolumn_Towuti2014_140_MG | ecosystem: Environmental > Aquatic > Freshwater > Lake | place...
AAACGCGGCCCGTACGGATGCCGTTCGTAGGGTCGCCGTAAGGCGATGCCGAACTGCACACGCACAGTTTGGTGCAACAAAAACCCACCCCGCGCTTCGCGCACCCCTCCCAGGGAGGGGATCAAAAAAGCGAGGAGTTCCGGGTTTCCTCCTTTGGAGGATGGCCGCAGGCCGGGGTGGGTTGGTCGCCACGGCACGCAACGATCTGGTCAACTTCGGTTTTCAGGAGCCTTGGAAAAATTTCCGTGAGATTTTCCAAGGCTTGGAAAAACCGGAGTCCAACCTTTCCAATCTCTGGAATTGCACCAGAACGAGCGCATCAAAATCTGGGATACCAAAGTCCGTCGGCAACCTCGGCGTTCCAGACCCGCCTGGCGGCGGGGCTACAAACGGCGCTGTTCGTAGCGCGCCTGCCGGGGCACTGCATTCGCGTTGAAAGTTCACTTCAGCGTGTGGACAAAGGCATGCCCTGCCAGTAGCATCGCGCGGCCTATGCTGCGTCGAGAGGAGACAAGCATGAACTTATTCGGTCGCGCCCGGTTGTGGCTGTTGGTGGCGCTGGGTCTGTTCACCGCGAACGCGGCGACGCCAGACCGCTTCGTCGAGTCGCCGGCGCGCACTGTACCGCTCATGGACAAGGTGGTGATTGATGCGACGTATGTCGGCGCCGTCGCCGATGCCGCAACTGACCTGGCCGCTGCTCAACCAGGCCGAGGCGCTGCTGCGCGGCGTCTTCGTCCGCTACGCTGGTAATGTACTCGTTGAAAAAAAGGACCACCGATGAAAAAGTTCACCTATAGATGCGCTGCGTATGCCTTGCTGGCGCTCTTGAGCTGGAGCGCCACGCCCGCCCGGGCCTTGGAGTCACTCTGGACGCCCCTGCAACTTTCCCTGACACCGCCGGTGCAATTGCCGAACGAGAGCTGCACGGTCTACGGTTTGAGCGCGGGCCTGCTGCGCGTCGGTGTCCATACCAAGCTCCCCAAGGATGTGCTGGGCTTGGACCATGAGGACGTCGTCGGGCTGCAACTGGCCGGCTATGACTGCTATGCCAAGGAACTTATTGGCGTGCAGGCTGCGCTGTTTTTCGCCTCTTGTTCGCAACGGCTCATCGGGCTGCAAATGAGCGGTGTCGGAAGTTTTACCCATGACCTGCTGTTTGGCGTACAGATGAGCGGGTTGGCTAATTACGTGAGGTCAGATATGGTCGCAGGCGGCCAACTGGCTGGTCTCTGCAATGAGTGCCAGACAGGGAGCGGCTTCCAAGCGGCGCTGGGCTGGAACCAGTGCGTGTCGGGCGCGGGTCTGCAACTGGCGGCTGCGAACACAGCCATCAGCGCTTTCATGGGCCTCCAGTTTGGTTTGTTCAATTGGGGCGAAGGCACGAGCGGACGCGTGGAGAAGCGTCACGAAATTCAGGATGGGCGCATTCAGAGCTTCGGCCGACCCACCAGTTCCCATGCTGGCGTCGGTGAATTACTAGGCGTTCAGGCAGGGCTGGTGAACAAGGCGGTGGAACTGTACGGGGCACAGGCTGGCCTGCTGTGGAACGATGCCAGGATGGCGCGCGGTCTCCAGATCGGCGCCGTGAACACAGCCGAGGGTGTCGCCGGCATCCAGTGCGGGCTGCTCAACTCTCGGCCTAAATCAGTTACCGGCCTGCAAGTGGGACTCATCAACCGGGCGGATCACGTGACCGGGGTGCAGGTGGGATTCTATAATCACACTAAGAGCATGACCGGCATCCAACTGGGGCTCCTCAATATCATCGAGGAAAACAACGTGCTGCTCATCCCGCTCATCAACGCGCACTTCTAACCTGACCGCACATCACAGCCGGATGAAAATTTTCCGCACGTAGAGGAAGCGGACCAGCAGGAAGGTCAGGCTCAACTCGACCGCGGCGAGCAGGAGACCGCCGGCGCCCTTGGCGAGGTGCAGATCAAGCCACGCCTGCACGTCGCCGCCGGCGAGGCGCGCGGCGAGCTTCGGGAAGTCAATGATGTTGTGCGCCAAGTAGATCGTGATCGGGTTCATGCCGATCCAGACGAACGGCTGGCACCACGTCTGCCTCTTCCGGATTTCCACGATCCAATAAAAGATGCCGAGCAGCAGCGCGCTGCAGCCACCCGCCACCAGCACGAAGGACGGGCTCCACAGTTTCTTGACCACCGGGAACTGGAGGCCCCACAGCCAGCCCAGCGCCAAGCCCGCGACGCCCGCGAGCACCAGTCCGACAACCTTGCGCCTTTCATCGCCGCCGCACCGCAACCAGAGACCCGCCAGCACGCCGAGCAGACAAGCGGAGACGACGCCCAGGATGCCGAGCAGCGGCTGCGATTCGTAGGCGCCGTTGATCTTCCTGCCCGGCAGATAGCGGTAGTCGAGGTAGTTGGAAAGGTTGCGGCCCTCCTCGTAGCAGCCACGGGCCTGGCATGTGGCCGTCCGCAAAACTTTTTCGGCTCGCCCGACTTGAGCTGCGCCACGGTCTTCGCCAGCGACTCCTTGTCCAATCGCACATCGGGGAACGGCACGAACGCCATCAGCGCCCAGTAGCCGAGCAGGAGCGCCGCGCAGACCGCCGCGATGGCCCGCGCGCTACGCAGCAAGATGAAGAGCGCGCCGCCGCAGAAGGACGCAATCGCGATGTATTGCAGCACGCCGGAAAGCCGGATCTCCGGCCAGCGGACGTTGAAGCCGCCGTAGTAGAAAAGGCCCAGCAGGAACAGCAGCGCGCAGCGCCGCGCGAGCCGCGCGAGGGCCCTGCCCCTGCCCTGTTGCGCCAGCGTCCGCTCCAGCGAGAACACCAGCGACACGCCGGCGATGAACACGAACAGCGGGAAGATCAGGTCATAAAAATGAAAACCCTCCCACTGAACATGGTGGAGCTGGGTCGAGAGGAACCGCGTGACGGTATTGTCGCTCAACTTCTCCAGCGCGGTCACCAGCGTGGCCGCGCCGACGATCCAGAACATGTCGAAACCGCGGAGCGCGTCGAGGGAGAGCAAACGCTGCGCGCCGCTGGTGGTGGGGACCGGAGCCGGGTCTTGGTTCATGCGCACTCCCATCCACAAACTGGTGGGCGGCACTGGACTCGAACCAGTGGCCTCGTGCATGTGAGGCACGCGCTCTAACCAACTGAGCTAGCCGCCCGGGGTGAAAAGCGCGGCGACAATGGATTTTTCGCCGCCAGCTTGCAAGTCAAAACACAGGGTAAAAACGAACGCCAGACGCCACGGCGTGGCGTCTGGCGCTGGCGCACAGCAGACAGTCAGACCCAGCTTTCTTCGAGAATGTCACCGCGCAAGCCGACGACCACGCACTTGATCGGCACCTTCCGCGTCGCCTTCTGCGCGGCTTCCTGCGCGAGGGCCAGCAAGCCACCGCAGCACGGCACCTGCATGATCATCACGGTCAGGGTGTTGATCTTTGCGTCATCAATCCACGCCTTGATCTTGTCCACGTAGATTTCCTGCCCCTCATCCAGCTTGGGGCAGGCGATGGCGATGGACTTGCCCTTGAGATGGGCGCTGTGGAAATTACCGAGCGCAAACGCGACGCAGTCCGCTGCCAGCAGCACGTCGGCGTTCTGGTAATAGGGGGCCTGCGGGTTGATCAGGTGCAGTTGAATCGGCCACTGGGCCAGTTGCGACTCCAGACTGCCGGTCGCCACCGGCGCCGCCGCGCCTTGCTCTTTGCGCAGGTCCATCATTCGTGATCCCGGACAACCTTCCATGACTAGGTCTCCTTCCTTGCTGTGTTGTTGTACTTGGTTTCCAAAGTGCCGACCCACGTCCGGTAGCCGGCGGGCCGGTCGCCAAACTTCGCATCCACCTCGCGGAACTGCGCGAACAGGCGGCCGATCTGCGCGTCCGTCAACTGGCGCTCCATCCACGGGTAGAGGATATCGTCCTCCTTGCGGATGTGCTCGGTAAGCAGCTCGCGATAGGCCGTCAGGTGCTTGCGCACGCAGGTGGTGTCGCCGCGCTCGATGCCGTCGAGCGCGCTACGGATATGCGCGCGGCCGAGCTCGTGCTCCTCGTGCATGGCGACCAGGATAGCGGCGCCGGGGTCAAAGTATTTGAACAGCAGGTCCTCTTCCTTGGCGTGGTGGAAGCGGTCGGCAAAGTTGCGGACGAAATCCACGATCGCGTACAGCATCTGTTGCTCCTGCGTATTCAAAGGCGAGCCGAGTGCACAGGTGAACTGCGGAATCAGCGCGAGCACGCGCTTGATGACCTTGTGCTCGTCCACGAGCTCCTGCAAAGGCGGCGCGAACTTGTGCGCGCCGGTCCGGGTCAGCGTCTTGCGCTGCAAGCCGGGCAGGTCCACCGGCTGGCCGGGATAAACGGTCTCCGCCACGCGGCGCAGCAGCGTGGTTTCCTGCTCCGGCGAGAGGGCATGGATTTCGACGATGTCCTTGAACAGGCAGTTGCCGGCGGCGCAGGTGGCGCAGCCAATCTGCGCCGCCTGCAGCACCTCGCCGACCGCGGGGTGCGCCGCCATCACTTCCTTGATGTTCCGGTTCAGGAGTCCGGTCAAATCCGCTTTATGGGTCTGGTTGCTCACGCGCTCACTATCGCTGCACCAGCCGCCGTTAGACTTGACCTGGGTCAAGAAAACCGCAAATGGGCTGTAGGGTCTCAATTCCACACCTGCGCAGGTGTGGAATTGAGCCGGCGCATCACTTCGCCGGCCAGAGGCGGACGAGGACCACACCGTGGCGCGGGACGGAGGCTTCGAAGCGGCTGTCGAAGTCGCCAATGTCGGCCTGCCGCCAGAGGTCGCGCACACGCTGCTTGCCGGTCAGGCCAAGGTCGCTCCACTTGGCGTTGACTCGGTTGGCGACGACGCCACGGTTGAACAGTCCGACCGCGAGCGAGCCATCCTCCATCTTCTTGGCCCACACTTCGAGGTTGCCGTCCTTGCCCACGCGCCCGGCCTGCTTGCCGAGCGGGTCCTGACTGACCTCCAGCACCTCATCATTCGTCAACAGGTTTAGCGTGAACTCATCGAGTTGCGTCATGTCACAGCCGATCAGCAGCGGCGAGCACAGCAAGCACCAGAGGCTGATGTGTGTGTACTGCTCATTCGGCGTCAGCTTGCTCGGGTGCAGTTGCCCCCAGCCCACCTGGCCGACGACGAGCATGTCCGGATCGTTCCAATGGCCCGGCCCGGCATAGACCTCATGCCCGGCCTGGCCAAAGCCGATGCCCGCCATGCTGCCCCACGTGTCGGTGATGTCGCCGGTCGTGCGCCAGCAGTTGCCGCCGAGCGCCTCGCCCCATTTCCACACGTCGCCCATGCCGTACTGGCAGAAGCTGAAGAGGATGTCGCGGTTCTGCTTGTCGAGCGCCGCGCGCATCACGGCGTAGGGCCGCATCTGGTCGAGCAGTTTCGCGGGTGAACCATCCTTCTCGAACTTCGCCATCGGCGCGAAACTCACCGGCCGCGTCCGCGTCTTTTCCATCTTCGGGTTATAGGAGCACCAGTCATATTTCAGATAGTCGAAGCCCCACGCCGCATAGTCCTGCGCGTCGAGTTCCTCGTGGTCATAGCTCGCCACGCAGCCGCCGCACGTCCATGGGCCGGGCGAGGAATAGAGGCCGGCCTTCAGGCCGAGGCCGTGGATGTAGGCCGTCAGTTCCTTCATGTTCGGAAACCGCGGATTCGGGATGATGTGCCCATCGGCGCCGCGCCGCGGCCCTTGCAGCGTCGGGTCCTTCGAGTCCTGATGCACTTCCCAGAAGTCATCAATGTTGATGTAGGTCCAGCCGTGCTGGATCAACCCGCTCTCCACCATCGCCTTCGCCGCCGCCTTCACCTTCTCCGCGCTCACCGCATGCGCGAAGCAGTTCCAACTGTTCCAGCCCATTGGCGGTGTCAGCGCAATCTGGTCGCCCACGACGATCTTCAGCACGCGCTCGGCTTTGCCCTTGGCGTTCGCGGCTTTCAATAGGACTTCATAAGTCCTATGCGACCTATCCGTCACAGTTCCCGTGACGATGCCCGTCTTCTCATCCAGCTTGAGCCCCGCCGGCAGGTGCTCCGCCGCAAACGTCATCGGCCGGGCGCCGGTCGCCGCGATCGTGTAGAGAAACTCGCGGCCCGGCCGCACACCCGTGATGCGCGCGCCGTTGATGCGTGGCGTCGCCGGCGCCTTCGGCGTCAGGATGACCGCCTCTTCCTTTTGCGCCGGCCCGGCACTCGGCTTGGCGCCGTGAAAGGTGATCTTCGCCTCCGCCCAGTCGGCGTGATCGAAGTTGATGCCGTCGCCGGCGTCGGTGACCTCCAGCAGCAGACTCTTCACACCGCGCACGTCGAGGTCAATCTTGGAAGGCTCCATGCCCGCCTTCTTCAGTCCACTGGTGAACACTTCCTTGCCGTCGGCAGTGACCTTGAACTCCACGCTCCCGGGCTTGCCCTGGACCTCGTCATCCACGCCGACGATGGCCGTGAAGCGGTCGGCCTCGCCGAGCAGGTTGAGTTCAAAGATGCTTTCCGCGTGCGTGCCGATACCGTTCGCATAGGTCTGGCCCGCGAGCTTCAGGGGATTTTTGTCCACCGACTTGTTCTTGTGGGGCGCGCCATAGCCCTGCGACATATTGGCGAGACCGAGGTCCGCGACCCACACCTCGCTCGCCGCCACTCCGCCCGCCAGCGCCAGCACCATCAACAGAGTTTTCATGCGTGGTTCTCCTCTTGCGGCCCGGATGATGCCGCAAGCCCCCACCGCGCGCAACGCCCGAAAAAGAAAGGAGACGGTGCCAACCGTCTCCTTTCGCCTTCCACACGCGGTGGAATTACTTCTTGAGGATCGCGTCCTTCGCGGCCTTCGCCACGCGGAACTTCACGACCTTCTTGGCCGGGATCTGGATCTGCTCGCCCGTCGCCGGGTTGCGGCCGATCCGCGCCGCGCGCTGCACGAGCACCAGCTTGCCGAGGCCCGGGAGCACGAAAGCGTTCTTCGCTTCCTTGTACGCGAGTTTCGACAGCTCTTCAAAGAACTGACCGACCTGCTTCTTCGAGATACCCAACTTCGCAGCCAACGCGGCCTGCACCTGCGACTTCGTCATTGCCATAGCTCTTCCTCCAGCTTTTTGTTTGTTAACCAAACCAACACATTCGTTGAACAGCGGCCGGATGTTTGCACCCGACCCCTGAAAACACAAGTGTTTTTTTACCTTTGCCGGGGCGCGCCGCCGAGCCGTTCCAGCTCCGCCGGCGCCAGCACAATCGCACGCGCCAGCTCCTCCGCTTTCGCGGCGCCCTCGACCAGCGCGACCAGCGTCAGCGCGAACGCGAACGACGTGCCCGCGCCCCGGCTCGTCACGATATGGCCATCCACCACCACCGGCTCATCCACGCGCCGCGCGAGCGTGAACTCGGAGACCACGCCGGGATGACACGTCGCGCGCCGGCCTGCGAGCACGCCCGCATCCTGCAACACCAGCGGCCCCGCACACACCGCCGCCGTCAGCTTGCCCGCCTCCGCGTGCGTCCGCACCGCGTCCACGACACGCCGGTCGTGCCGCAGATTTTCCACGCCACGCGCGCCGCCGGGGATCACGAGCACGTCAAACTGCGCCGGATCAATCTTGTCCCAGACCTCGTCCGGCACCAGCCGCGTACCGCGCGCCGCCGTCACCGTGCCCGGCTTCAGTCCGACGACCAGCACGTGCCACTGCGCGCGCCGCAGCATGTCTATCACGATCACCGCCTCCATCTCCTCGACGCCCTCCGCCAACGGAACTAAAACTTTTCGCATCGTCTCCGCCTTTCTTTTTCTGTAGCGGCGACCTGTGGTCGCCGTCGGCGGCCATAGGCCGCCGCTACCGTTTCCAAGGATTGGAAACCGGAACCACCGTTTTTTCCAAGCATTGGAAAAACTCACGAAAACTTTTCCGAGGCTCGGAAAATTTCGCGCGCCGTTTTCCAAGCCTCGGAAATCTACGCCGGTTTTTCCACGCGGCCGAGCACGCCCGCGCCCATGATGACGCCGGCGGCAATCATCAGGCGCGAGGTGCCGAAGTTATATTCGACCACGCCGTTGAGCAGCAGGCCCACGAACATCAGCAGCAGCACGAGCGCGGCAATCGCCGCCGCCTCCGAGGTCGCGCGCGCCGCGCGCCAGCGCCGGACCGCGTCCACCAACGCCCAGCCCATCCAGAGCGCGTAGGCCGCGAGGCCCGCCCAGCCGGTTTCCACAAGCACGGTCAGCGCGTTGTTGTGCAGGTGGTCGCGGTCGCGTTCGACGTTCGGCGCCACCGCGCGCATTTTTTCGTTGGTGAGTTGGCGGTAGCCGATGCCCCACGGGTGCGCCTTGATGAGTTCGGGAGCGACGCGCGTCCACATCGTCATCCGCCCGCCGGCGTTGGCGTTGAAATCGCGCTCCAGCGCCATCAACCGCGCGCGCACTGGCGGCAGGCAGAGTGCGCCGGCGACGATCACCGCCAGCAGCAGCACATGTTTCCACGAGAGCTTCAGCAGCACGAAGATCACGAGCAGCAGGAGCGCGACGATCCACGAGCCGCGCTTGAGGTTCATGATGAAGCCGGCGACCTGCAGCAGGAACAACGCAACGACAAAGCCGGTCGGCTGGCGCGCGGCGCGCCGGATGAGCAGCAGGCCGAGTGTTGCGACGAGGCCGAGCATCAGCATTTGGCCGTCGGGCATCGAGCCTTGCAGCGTCAGCGCGTGGGGAAAATTCTGCGCATAGTCCGGCGCCGTGCGCAGCAGCTTCCACGCGCCGAGCGGGACCATGACGAGCGTCCGGGCGGCGAGGAAGGCGCAGCCGAGCGCGAAGGCCCAGAGCAGGTCACGTACGCTGCGCTCGTCGCGCAGCAGCCACGCCGCCGCCGGCAGCGCGACGAACCAGAGCAACTTGGTCATGCGCGAGAAGTCCGGTTGCGCGGTGTTGAACGCGAGCGTCAGCCACGCGATGGCGAGGAAGAGCAACGCGGGGATGAGCAGCGGCGGCAGTACCGGCCGCGCGCGCGCCACCCAGTACGCGAGCGGCACACAGGCCAACGCCAGCACGAACTGGCCGAGCGCGACGGAGAAAGTGACGGTGGTCACCGCCACCAGCAGCAGCCGGCGCGCCCAGATCGCGGAAGGCAGTTGTGCGGTGGCCACGTCCATACGCGACGACCATAGCAGAAACGCCGCGCGGATTTAAGACTTCAAATCTCTGTCTGCCGGATGCGCAGCCGACCCGGTTCCACAATCCACAACGTTTGAACCGGCGAGTGCGTCACCAGCGCACGCACAAGTTGTCCGGCCAGCAGCAACAAGTAGGACGGGCTGGAGTTGACGGGCAGGCGCAACACAACCACTCCGGCGGCCGGACGAAAACGGATCGGATCGGCAAAATCCAGGTCCAAGGTAACCAGCACCCGCTCTTCCGCCGTGGCGGCAGCCCACACGGTTTGATCGGCGGCCCCGCTCAACCCTTCGCCCGGCACGGTTTGAACATCATGCCCGGCCTCGCGCAACAACGCCGCCACCTGCCGACCCAGATTCTCATCCAGCTTGAGCTTCAAGAAACCTTCTCCAGCGGAAGCGCCACAAAGCGGTCGCGGCTCATTTCGGCGCCATAGGCCAGCGCCGCGTGAATATCCTCCACCGTCAATTGCGGATACTCGCGCAGAATCTCATCGGTCGTCATGCCATGGGCCAGCCAATCCAGCACGAGCGCCACCCAGATGCGTGTGCCCTTGATGCAGGGTTTGCCGAAACAGACATTCGGATCCACGGCAATTCGGCTCAATATTCCATTCATACAACCTTCTCTTCTGCGCCGCGGCGCGGCCACGGCGGAATCCTACAGCGAAAGCGGGGCCACGCCAAGCATCCACGCGCCGCCTTGTCGCTCATGGCCCCCTGTGCCATGATGCCGCGCCGTGGAGCAACACAAGGTCATCCGGTCGGCGTTCACGGTCGGCGGGTTCACGCTGATGAGCCGCTTTCTGGGGCTCGCACGTGACATGCTGACCGCGGCCGCGTTCGGCACGAGCGGCGCGATGTCGGCCTTCGTCGTCGCCTTCCGCATCCCCAACATGTTCCGCGCGCTCTTCGGCGAGGGCGCGCTCTCGTCGGCGTTTGTCCCCATCTTCACCGCCACGCGCCAGCAGGAGGGCGACGCGGCTGCGTGGCTGTTCCTGCGCAAGGTCAGCACGCTGCTGGGGACGGTGCTGCTGGTGGTCGTGCTCGCGTTGATCGGCTTGACGTTTCTCTTCCCGCGGGCGCTGGACGGCGCCAACCACGATGCGCACGTGATGCCGCTACTGCGGATCATGCTGCCCTATATGTTGTTTATCTGCCTGACCGCGCTCTCGCAAGGCGTCCTCAACAGCCACCTGCGGTTCACGCTGCCGGCCTTCACGCCCTGCCTGCTAAACCTGACGTGGATCGCGTTCGTGCTGCTCGTCTGCCCGTTGCTGGGCGAGACACCGGAACAGCGCATCTATGGCGTCGCCTTCGGCATCCTGGCCGCCGGCGCGGTTCAGCTCGGCGCACAGCTCCCGGTGATGTGGCGGCTCGGCTGGCGGCCCGGCGCGGCGTGGGATGTACGGGACGGCCGTGTACTGCGCTTCCTCAAGCTGATGATGCCGGTCGTGCTCGGCCAGTCGGTCTCGCAGATCAACGTGACGATCAACAGCTTCATGGCGCTGTTTGCCACACCGTGGGCGGCCTCGACGATGTACTTCGCCGAGCGCCTCCTCTATTTTCCGCAGGGGATCCTCGCCACCGCGATGAGCACGGTCCTGCTGCCCGTCCTCTCGCGTCACGCTGCCGAGGGCCAGCAGGACCGCATCCGTGAAACCATCAACCACTCGCTGCGCATCCTGCTCTTCATCATGGTCCCTGCCGCCGTCGGCCTGTTCGTGCTCGCACGCCCGATCACGGAGGCGCTGCTCGGCTGGCGCGCCTTCGATGCCACCAGCGTGCAGCACGCCACGGAAGTGCTGCGCGTCTATGCGCCCGGCCTGTTCTTCTTCGGCCTCGCCAAGGTCTTCGTGCCCGCCTTCTACGCCCTCCAGGACACGCGCACACCCTTCCGCAACAGCCTGATCGCCGTCGGGCTGAATTTCTCGTTGAATCTGCTGGCCACCCTCCTGCTCGTGCCGGACCTGAAGGCCATGAGCCTCGCCGCCGCCGCCGTGCTCGCCGAGGCGTTCAACGGCCTGATGCTCGGCCGTAAACTGCGCAGCCGTCTCGGCTCCTTCGGCGGCCGTAGCATCGTGCAAAGCGCATCGCGTGCGCTGCTCGCCGCTGGCGCGATGGGCGCGGTGGTCTGGGCCGGCCATGCGGGACTGACGCACGCGCTTGCCGCCGCCGGTCTCGGCGGCAAGCTGCTGCAACTGGGCGCGCTGTTGCCGACGCTCGCGCTCGGCCTTGCCGCCTACCTCCTGTTCGCGTGGCTCTTGCGCTGTCCCGAACTCGGCCACGTCCGCGACGCCCTTGCCGCCCGCCGTCGCCAGACGCCAGGGCCCGCGACGCCGGGTCTAGGCGGCGAAGGTTAAACCTCGTGTGGCGCGGCCGCGGCTCCCACGAAAAATCCGCCCGCCTGTCCTCTGTGTGCGCTTGCGTTCCAAGAACCTGATTGAACCACCCAAACTCACCGCCATACTTTCTCACACTTGCGCAAGTGTGAGAATGGAAATAAATCATGTTTTGGTTGGTGGGAGTAGACGCGGTGGATGGTTTTGTCATTTTGATCAGTATTTACAAGGTAAAACAGAGTTTTTCCGTTGGGTTATCCTGCTAGTTCAACTTCTCACAGTTGTACAAGTGTGAGAAATGATGCAAAACGGTTGGTGAGCGGAGGACATTGTTTTTACACTTGCACACGCGAACGGAGGGCTGTTGGCGTGTTGTGTCGAAGGTGTTCTCGATAGACTTCCAAGACGGAAAGCCGAGGGCGAGAGCGAGGACGACGACGGGGACGATTTCCAATGCTTGGAAAAACTGCCTCTGCCCGTTTCCAATCCTTGGAAAGGTAGGGCGGCCACGCCGTGGCCGCCGCGGCACGGCGACTTGCGCCGCCAGTTCGATCAGCGGCGGGTACGGTCGGCGATTACGCGGGCGGCTTCGCGCTCGGCGGTCTTGCGGCGCAGGGTCTCGCGCTTGTCGCCGGCGTGCTTGCCGGCGCAGAGCGCGAGTTCCACCTTGATCAGACCTCGCTTGAGGTAGAGCCGCAGCGGAATCAGCGTGCGGCCCTGCTGCGCGATCTGGTCGGCGAGCCGCTTGATCTCACTGCGATGCAGCAGCGCGACCTTGGGGCGGACGGGGTCGCAGGTTTCCAGGCGCGCGTTGGCGTAGGGATTGATGTGCAGGTCGCGCAGCACGACCTGGCCGTTTTCGACGACGGCAAAACTTTCGCCGAGGCTGACTTCGCCGGCGCGGATGCTCTTGACCTCCGGTCCGCGCAAGGCCAGACCGGCCTCGATTTTTTCGAGGACGTGATAGTCGTGGTGGGCCTTGCGGTTCTGGACGATGACCTTGATGCCCGCCGGGGTGGCTGATGCAGTGGAGGTCATGGCCGCGCGGCGGCGGTTTAGAGCGCCAGCAGGCTTTCAGCGGCGGACGGCTGCTGGGTGGGCGCGACGGCCGTCTCGGCGGCGAGCTTGCCTTCGGCGACTTCGCGCAGGGCCAGTTCAAAATTGGAGGTGAACTGGTTGTCCGGCTTGACCATCGGCCGCTGGCCGGAGTTCAACTGGCGTACACGGCGGGCGACCACGTTCACCAGCAAGGGCGTGTTCGGCATCCGTTCCTGCGTCTTATCCATCAGCGTCATCATGGGCGGTTCTGCTCCTGCGTGAAAAAGCCGGCGCACTATAGCGGGGTTCTTTCGGCTGTCAACCCCGGATTTCTCCGCGGCTGCCCGGAACAACATTCCGGACTTTCCAAAGTCCGGAATGTTGCTGGATACGATAGGAGTCCAC
>Ga0233425_10008966_pt1 | contig 12946 bp, 14 predicted proteins | sample Watercolumn_Towu_2_FD_181712 | JGI IMG/M metagenome (GOLD analysis project Ga0233425, IMG submission 181712) | Freshwater microbial communities from Lake Towuti, South Sulawesi, Indonesia - Watercolumn_Towuti2014_140_MG | ecosystem: Environmental > Aquatic > Freshwater > Lake | place...
CCGAGGGGCAGCGTGCCCAGAAAGCGGGCCATGACATCAATTATCTCGCTTTGAACGGGGTCCTGTCGCATAGCGGTAGGGAAGGCCAACCCTCAATGACAGGTGTGCAAATAGCCGACCTGGGAGGGGGAGCGCTCCTGGCGGCCTTCAGCATTGTGACGGCCCTACTGGCGCGCGAACGCTTGGGAGTTGGACAATTCATCGATGTACCCATGATGGATGGGGCGTTGGCCTGGAACTGCCTGAGGTGGGGAAAGTATCTCGGTGATAAGCAGATTCCCTCTCCAGGCGACGATTTTCTCAACCACGGGTTTGCCTGCTACAACATCTACGAAACCAGAGATGGTCGACACATGAGCCTGGGTGCTCTCGAGCCTCAGTTTTGGAAGGCTTTCTGCCTTGCAGCGAAACGGCCCGAGTGGAACCAGCCCAACTATTTTGAGCCTGGGCCTCACCAGCAGGCCCTACAGCAGGAAGTTGCATCCTTTTTCAGGCAACGGACCTTGACTGACTGGATTGATCATTTCAAGGGTATCGACTGCTGCTGCGAACCGATAATGAATTTGGCAGAAGTAATGGAAGATCCTGACATGAAAACCCGCCAGATGGTCGTTGAAATGATGCACGAGAGCTGGGGAGCCTACAGACAGCTGGGAATCGCTCCCAAGTTTTCACTCACTCCCGGCACGATCAAAACTCATGCCCCGGAACTTGGGGAGCACACTAGCAGTATCCTGGGCGAGTTGGGCGTTTCGCCCGATGAGATTAGAGAGTTGAGAATGAAGGGTGCTATCTAAAAGAGACCCGACTATCTAGAATGGCCAGGCAACTCAAGGGTGGTGCAGCTTTTCCCGGGTCCACACGTTTTGGTTGTGGCACAGGGTGATGCCTTATCACCGCTGGAGTGTCCGACTGCGTAGCTTACACGGCTCAAGACACGCTCCAGTTCCTCTCCCTGGCATGCCCCACACTTCATCTCAATCTGCTCTGAAAAACTGGAAAGCAGGAATTCCTGGATAGTCCCACATTGGGTGCAGCGAAATTCATAAATGGGCATCATTTCTCCTTGTCATCGGGCACCGATTTATGTTCTTGAACTTCGTGGCAATTCTTAACTGATGAGGAACGAACTGTCAATTGTTCAAGAGACGGTTCAAGAAGACCGAGAAGCCTTAGTGCATGGCTAGAGCATGCATACAAACCGAAAACTGTTCCAGAGGAGCCTTGACTTAAAGAATGGCACCATCAAATGATACAGACGCAAACCTGCTGAACGAATCCCCAGCCTACTGGGATGAAGAAACTCTGCGCAAGAAGTGGATGGAGTATCTGGAATTCAGCATCAAGAGCTGCAATATTGCCATCCCCATGAAACGCATTCAAAGTCAAATTGAAAACACAACGGACTACCTGGATATGATGCGGAACTGGCCGCAAATGGATGGATTGGAACGTCTGAATGCCTGGAAACGTCTGATGAAAACCCTGGAGAAGCTTGGCCAGGAAGCACTGCCGGCCTGCGTCCAGTGTGGCGAATGCTGCCGCAAAGGAAGCCCTACCCTTCATTTGGAAGATCTTGATCTACTTCAGCAAGGGAAGATTCCCTGGAACCAGCTGATCACCTTAAGGGCAGGCGAGCCGGCCTATTCACCTTTCGACGAAAAACCTTTCCTGGTACTCACTGAGTATATCAAGCTGCGGGAAAAGCGTGGCTCACAAACCTGCATTTTCTTGGACGACCGGACCAGCCTATGCAGCATCTACAGAGACCGACCGTTGCAATGCCGAGCTCAGGCCTGTTGGGACGCCAAGCCAGCAAAACAGCTCTCTTCACTTCCCTACCTTTCCCGCAATGATATCTTTGGCGAGGTTGAACTGTTGAGGAATATCATCGCGGAACACGATTTGCGCTGTTCTTTCGAGAAATTGAGTGAAGCCTTTTCTAATCTGACTGGAAGCGACGAAAGCACCGTCGCTAGGATTCTCGAACAACTCGCTTTCGAGGACCACTATCGTAATTTCTTCAAAGAGCAGTTGAATATCCCCGAGGATACTCTGGACCTCGTTTTCGGAAGGAGTTTCATTGAGCTGGTGCCGCTTTTCGGCCTCCGAGTGGTGACCGAGCCCGACGGCAGTCGTTGTTTGATTCCGGATGGGTCTTGACTTGAAATCCACGAGCCCTAACCGCTTGACACCGGTTCACCGCGGCATAAGTCAGCACCCAGTTCCTCGCCTGGATGTTTACTAGCCCTAAGTCAATTGATGGCTTCTGTCATAATGAACTAACGCTCGGGCGCAGAGTTCTTTTTGCTCTTGATCCAGGTTCCAGTCTGGGTGTAGCGCCGGGTAATCTCCTTGAGCTCATTGCGCCGCTCCAGAAAATGGGCTTTCATCCCACGGAGCCATTGAGCATGACGCACCACGTCCTCGTATGTGAAGAAGAGGGGATGTTCGCCAGGAACAGTGTGAACCTCAAACCCTTGACCCGTAGTCTGATACTGACCAAAGCTGCTGCACAACATGCATCGCAGGCGCCCGTCGCCAAGGAACCGAAAAGTATCACCCCCACACAGACTACACCGGGGAATGGTGGGATCAGGCTCGCATTTTCCCTCCAGGAGGGCTTGTGCGAGACTTTGAGCCGCAGCCCTTCCAGCATTGTCGAGGAAGATCTCACCGGGAAGCGCACCATAGATGACCTCGACCCCTCTTAGATCTCCGAGAGTAAGCTTGATAAAGCTTTCAACCGCAAGCTTGCAGTAACCCTCCATGCCATCGATGCCAGCAATGGCAACCCCTACCGCAGGCTTATTCCACAGCTTCTCGATATGACCATAGAAGGCAAGCCCTCTGTCCAGAAAACGTTTTAGGCTTGCGTTCGGTCCCAACAGGTATGTCGGAGCAGCCACAATGTAGGCATCGGACTCAGTCAAGGCTTGCAGAGCTTCTGGAAAGTCGTCATCCTGGATGCATCGCATTTCTCCAAAGAGGCATTGGTAACAGGCCTTGCAAGGGCGAATATCCAATTCCGGAAGTCGCATGAGCCTCAGATTCCACTCACCCGTAAGCTGTCTGGACAGTTCTTTGATGAAAAGCTCTGAGTTACCGAATCTTCTGGGTGAACAGACGATGCCTAGAAGTTGCTTCCCCATATCAAAAGAACTCCTCTACTCTTGACTTCTATACCTTTGGGCCACATGAAGCTACGCCTTCAAGACCGGCGAGCAAAAAAAAACTAACCGGCGGGGCTAGGACCGGTTAGCTTTTGAGGAGGAAAGAGTTGGTTTCCTTGCACAGCGAATTAGCTTGCAAGAATGGAGCCATATCGACGCCGACCAGGCATTTCTCCCTCCCCAGGCATCCCTCAAGGGTTCCACGGGCCGACCGCAGGGTAGCCCCAAAATGCGAAACCGCTTTTGAGGATAAAATCGCGCCACAATACCGCCATATCCCGCCAACCAATTCCGCCCTTCCCACCCCCAAAAGGCCTTTTCCCATATTGAATCCCAGGGCCTCGACCTCTGCCCTGATTTCTAACGTCGTTGCCGACACGCACAACTACAAAGCAGCAGTGAAAAGAAACTGTTTGTATTGGCCAACCAGTGTTGCCCATGCGTATTTCCCTTCGAAGTTGCTCCGAACTGGAGCTCCGAAGGATCGCTGCTGTTCCAGGATCGACATCAAAGCCTCAGCCATAGCTTCATAGTGGCCTGTAGGAACAAGAATTCCGGTCTCATCGTGCAAAACAGCATCGCTGACTCCACCTTCATCAAATGCCACCACAGGTCTTCCAGCTGCCCATGCCTCTATGGCAACGATGCCAAACCCCTCAACATCCCCCTCAACAGCAACAACCGGGAGCACCAGGGCTTCACAGTGTTGGTAGAGGCTGATCAGGGTCTCTTCAGGGACCGAACCCATCAACACAACCCTGTTGGCCAGACCTTGTTCTCGCAGACACGCAGTGACCCTCTTTCGATAACCCGATTGATGAGCCATGGCATCTTTGGGATCGCTGCCTACAACCACGAATTGGACATCCTCAAGTTCTTCCGCAATCTTCACAAAGCAATTCTGGATGAACGGGATCAAACCTTTTCGCTCGGTGAGGCGCCCCACAAACAGTAGATACCTGCCGTCCATACAGGGAGCTCTTGGACGAGCGTAATGGCCAACTTCGACTCCCGGTGGAATAACCCGCAAAAGGCTTTTCGGGAACCTCTGTTCCATGAGGCGCATGGTGTTATTGCTATTGCAAACGATACCCGTCAGTCCCGGCACACATTTACGGAGGAGCCACTGATATAGTGGATTCGAATAGATCACATCCAGCCCATGCGCATAGGCAAAAGACCTGACGGAGCAGAACAGCCTCATCGCAGCCAGGATGGGGACCACCACAAGGCTTCCTCCCAAGACCGCGCGCGGCTTCCTTTTCAGGCAAATGCGTAATCCCTCCACGAGGGAGTACATGCAAAAGAACACGAAACCTGGAATTGGCGGGCGGTAAATCCCACGGTTTTTCTCAGAAGCGCAATCAAAGGGTGCTATGACCACGACTTGAGTCTCGTGACGCAGGTGGTCATAGAGACTAGACATGAGGTTTTCCATTCCTCCCACCTTCGGAGGAAAATTCCAGGTGATGAGCAGCAGGTCCAAGGGCGCTCCACCCTTACCACGGCTTCGCATTTGAGCCTCTCGATCTGCATTGGAAACCATAAACTTCTTGTCATTGCTTTTCGACGCGGTCATACCTGAGCTGAGTGATCTGCTCACTCACCAATCCGATCATGAAGACGATCACAGAGGTGATGAACAGCAACGCTCCCATATTAGTGAAACGACCGGACGAAAGAAAAGTATATCCATAATGTACGAGGCCCAAAAGGAAGAATACAAAACTGACGGGGAGAAAGACACGAAAGGGTGAAAAAAGTGTAATGATCCTCACAAGAATCAGGAGGAACCTGACACCGTCCCGAAAAAGCTTGATCTTGCTCTTTCCTTGCCGCTTCTTAGTCTTGATGGGGAGGTAACAAACGGTCCGGCCGCTGCGCAGATAAGCAAGCGTCAAGGTGCTCGGATACGAAAAGGTGTTTGGAAAGAGGTACAGGTAGGATATGACAGTACCGCGGTCTATCACCCGGAATCCGGAAGTCAGGTCCTTTATCGGGAATTGGGTGGCATAGCGTGCAATGAGATTATAGACTTGATTCGCCGTAAAGCGAAAGTGGCTGGCATGGCCTCCAAAGTCACGAGCCCCGACAACCATGTCATACTTTTCGGAGGCCTCCAAGAGTCTCGGGATGTCGGCAGGATCATGCTGCCCGTCACCATCCATGAGTACAATCTTATCGCCTGAGGCCAGACGAATTCCAGTTTTTACTGCAGCGCCATTTCCAATGTTATACGGATGGCTCCACACGTATGCTCCAGCCTCCCGCGCCACCCTGGCACTGTCATCCACAGAACCGTCGTCTACCACCAGGATTTCTGCATCGGGAACACAGCGGTGGATACCGCGAACTAGATCCCCTATGGCCTGAGCCTCATTGAAAACAGGAACCACCACCGAGACTTTCATCATTGACTGCACATCCGCCCCCGACAATGGCTGAAGATCCACATCCATTTCTGTAATTCATTTCTGTAATTCACCTGTAACTCGTTTCTGTACCACCGATCTTGGGACACTATGCCGTCACGCCTGGAAAATCAAGGGATAAGTAGGCACAGGAACAGACTCGACATCCTAGTGGACCAGAACCGCTCTCAGTTCATCAATATGGGTTATGGGAGCTCTGCAGGTGTAATTTTCACAGATGGTGACCGTTGGTCGACCGTCGCCGGCCGGCAAGTCTTTTGTGAAGGGTGCCAACTCAGCCAGCTTGGCTGCTTCCTCTTCCTTTCCGCGATATACAATCACCTGATTGGGTTGAAAGGCCGTTTGGACGATCTCGATCATCTCCTGCATCAGTTTGTGACTCAGATCCCCGGCAATCACAATCTCACTACTGGGTCCCAGAACGAAATCCACAGCATGAAGAAATTGAGTGTAAGCAGAAGGGAAATCCGAAACGAGGCCAAAGAAGGCCCTCAACAAGCGATCCGCCTTTTCTTCCCATACGGTATTCCCACTCATCTTTCCCAGCCGCAGGAGATTCAGCGCCGCCACGGAATTGCTCGAAGGGATAGCCCCGTCATATACCTCCTTATCCCTAATGATCAAGACTTCGCTGTCATGAGCTGTGTAGTAGAAACCACCTTCTTGTCCATCCCAGAAAAGATCCAACATCAATTGCTGCAGGCGGAGAGCTTCTTTCAGATAACGCAGATCGAATGTAGATCCATAGAGTTCGATAAGGCCCCAGATGAGGAAGGCATAGTCGTCGGCAAAGGCCGGATGAGCGGCCTCCCCATTGCGATAACGACGAACAAGCTTCCCCGAGTCATCACGCAAGGAACCGAGGACAAAGTCAACTGCTTTGACGGCTGCCTGAAGGTGCCGAGGATCGCGCAAAGCCTGGTAGCCTTTTGCAAGTGCAGCAATCATTAGCCCGTTCCAAGAGGTCAGGATCTTGTCGTCTTTGAGAGGATGGACTCGCTGTTTCCGAACGGCAAAGAGCTTCTTATTTGCTTCTTCCAGGGCCAGCGCTCGTTCCGCCTCATCTGTGCCGTATTGCCACGACGATGTCTTCAGGGGCCTAGAGACATGGGGAATGCTGCGACGATCTTCAAAATTCCCCTCCGGGCTAATGTCATAGAAACGACAATAGAAGCTCCCTAGCTCTTCTCCGAGTACATCTCTTACCTCATCCGGCGTCCAGACATAGAAAACGCCCTCCTTTCCTTCACTGTCCGCATCCTCAGCGGAATAGAACGCCGCCTCCGCACCCGTCATGTCACGAAGCACGTATTCGAAGATCTCCCGACAAACCCTCTCATACAACTGCTTCCCCGTAGCTTGGAATGCTTCCGTGTAGGCCACGGCAAGCATTGCCTGATCGTAGAGCATCTTTTCGAAATGAGGGACGAGCCACCGTTCGTCCACTGAGTAGCGGTGAAATCCCAAACCGACCTGATCGAATATTCCACCATGTCGCATGGATTCAAGGGTCTTCTCAACCATTGCCAGTGCATATGAATTGGGATAGCGCCGGTGCCATCGCAGCAGAAAAGTCAGGTGGTGTGGAGTCGGGAATTTTGGTGCATTGCCGAAGCCACCCCAGCGTGCATCAAACCTCGTGTGGAGCTGCTCGTAAGCCTTCTGGAGAACGGACAAGCTGAAAGACTCACCGGCTGATCCTTGCGCCTTTTTGGGTTGAAGTGCCTTGGTGATCTCTTCGCCTGCTTGAACAACCTGCTCACGCTGGTTCTTCCATAGGTTGGCCAGCTGAAGGATGATTTCCGTGAAGCCAGGCATTCCCAAACGAGCCGTCTTTGGGAAATAGCTGCCGGCAAAAAAGGGTTTCCGGTCAGGACTCATGAAAACGGACAGAGGCCAGCCCCCCGTCCCTCTGAGGGCCTGACACACGGTCATGTAGATATGATCAATATCGGGCCGCTCTTCCCGATCCACCTTGATAGACACAAAATGACGATTGAGAAGGTCTGCGACTGTTTCATCCTCAAAGGATTCCCGCTCCATGACATGGCACCAATGGCAGGTGGCATATCCAATGGAAAGAAAGATGGGCTTGTCCTCGTCTGAGGCTTTCAGAAAAGCCTCTTCCCCCCAGGGAAACCATTCGACGGGATTGTTTGCATGCTGCAAAAGGTAGGGGCTCTTTTCCTCGCTAAGACGATTGGGCATGGCTTCCACTCCTTCTTGGAAAGTCGAGAAGCTCTGAAGAGAATGACGGCGGAGGGAAAACGTTCATCCCGCTTTCCCTCCCCCAAGGGTCCAGCTTAGAAAAGAATCTGTGCAGGCCTGATCACTAACCGGATGACATCCGACCGGTTATTCCTGTACTCTATCTAGGATCTTTGCTCGATGCAGACCCCTCCAAGGTGCACTTGGAAAAATCGATCTCTTTACGGCATCCCGAACAGATGTGTGGCTTATTGAACTCGTCTGAAAAAATCTCCTTTTCTTTCCCACATTCAGGACATTTGCACACAAATGATTTCAAATCCTTGAAACTCTCCCACCCCGGACAATGTACTGGTGTCTTCATGTCTTCCCCTCGACTAAACCTTAAGTATAGTTTCCGACCACTTTCAACCCAAGAAACCCATCATCTCTCCTAAAGGACAATCAGGCCTCCGACTCCTCATCCTGCACCACCAATTTCCCTTTGTGCTTGGTTCCACAACTGGGACAAAGGATTTCCACCTCCTCTGGCGAACCGATGTATTTTTCCTTCATCGTCTCCGAGGCAATGAACGATACATCGCCGCAGGCACACTGAGGACACTCACCGTGAACCGTATGTCTCTGTCTCTTAGCCATTCGCCACCCTCATAAGTGTCTGTGTTTGCATGGATTCAATTCACTTCTTGAGCTTCTCAAGCTCACGGATCAGCACCTCCAGGTTGGGTCTTGCATTGATATCATGGATATCCACGTAGCGCACGATACCCTGCCTGTCCACTATGAAAAGTGCCCTTTCAGAGGTGCCATCCGAACGCAGCACGCCGTATCGGCTTGCTACCTCACCGTGAGGCCAGAAGTCCGACAATACGGAGAACCATACCCCGCCCATCTGTTGAGTCCATGCGTATAGGGTAGGGATATTGTCGGTGGTTATGCCCAGGATGGTAGCGTTATTGTCTTCAAACAGACTCCTTGCGATATTGTACCCCGGCCATTGTTCAGAGCAAACAGGAGTCCACGCGGCAGGTACAAAAGAGATCACCACGTTCTTCTTCCCCAAAAACTGCCCAATCGAGACTTTCTCCCCTGAGAGGGAGGGAAGGGAGAAGTCCGGGGCCTTATCGCCAACCTTGAGCTTCTGCTGGCTGTCAATGGGCTTAAGCTCTCCAACTTTGAACACTCTGCCCTCAAATAGTCCTGACACCGCATGAGCTCTAGCCACAGTCGACAGGCTCAAGAACAACACAACGGCAGCCACGAAGGGCACACTTCTCAACGACACAAGCTAGGTTCCTTTCTGCAATCCCGATTGTTTAAGGAGGAGTTCCAGGAAGTCCTTCGGGTCTCCGAAGCCGCCTCCCTTAGAATAGATGATCTTGTGAGACCCGTGCTTCTCCAATTTGATCACGATAAAAAAAGGAGTCCTGGCCTTGCCCAACGCTTCGTAGCAGGAAAAGTCATTATCCGGGAACAGCGGAAAAGGAACCGAATAGGTCTTTCTGAAGACGCCGACCTCAAATGGGGAGTTTCCAGCCCCGATTCCTATGATTTTGATCCGGTTCTTCCATTGGCTGTTGTTCTCAATGAGCCGGAACAGTTCATTGACGTTTGGAGCCTCTTTCTGGCAGAAGGGGCAATACATGCTGAACACTTCGATGATGATCAGGTCGGCTCGCACCTCTGGAATCTTGAAGACCCCTCCGGCACCCAACCCGAGGTATTCCCTCTCGCTCGCTTGGTCAGGGATGGGCAGACTGATGCTTGGCAGCATCCCACCTTCGGCCGGCGGGGCTTCTGCCGCTTTGCAGCAGTCAACTCCGGGGAGAAATCCACCAAAAAGAAGCATCCCACAGAATACAGCTACTAGTTTTCTGGGCAAGGTATCCTTTCTTTGTGCTCTTTTAGGGTATTCATCCTACCACCTGGTGTTGGAGCGCGCAAGAGATTAAAGCTTCTAGACCTCCGTCTCAGGCACCGTCCAGCCTCTGGCGCCCCTTTTCGAGAAACCAGTTCTCCGTATCAACGTAGTAGAACTTGAGGTCAGCCAGCATGATAAGGTGCTGCCTCTCTTCGGCAATCATTCGTTCGAGAAAGTCGCGTTCGACGCCATCGGTCGCTTCCGAGTGCTGTTTGCTGAATAGGGTAATCGCTTCGTTTTCGAGGGCCATGCCCGTCTCGATGGCGGCAACATCATCAAGGCATGCTTTCGGAATTCGTCCCTTTTCTTCGCCAATCCTTCTCAGAAAAGCCTTCTTGTCTTCCGTCTTGAACTCATAGAACTGGCACACATTGGCTGTCAGGACCCCCTTCTTGGCGTCCTCATAGGCCACGTTGATGCTCCCCAGGTGCTCTTCCTCCGCAGTCTTGAGCATGCGGAATGTTTCGATGCCGACCGGGTCGGGGCAGTTCTTCACGGCCTCGTCATAAAGGGATAGCATCTTCTCCTTCATGGCAACCGCGGTACAAAAAATATCCAAGGTCTTCTCTTGCACACTTTCCATTTTGTCCTCTCCTTATGTCTCTCTAACCCCTAGTGCAGATTGATCAAGCGAGCAAAGAATGTTCATTTCCACTGAGGATTCCTTTCGCCATTTCCACGTCCTTGCCAATTTGAAGGGCAAGTTCATCCGGACCCGAGAAGCGCTTTTCATCCCGCAGTCGCTCGATGAAATGCACCCTGATGCGCTTTTCATATAGATTGTCATCAAAGTCGAAAAGGAAGACCTCGAGGCTAAGTTCGTTGCCACCAAAAGTGGGATTGAAACCAACATTGGCTGCCCCCCCGCAAGTCCCCTCGCCCACTTGTACCCGAACAACGTATACTCCAGGTTTTGGAGAAGTCTGGCCGGACAGGCGAATATTTGCCGTAGGAAAGCCGAGCAGCCGACCGCCTCGTTGATGGCCGGGTACAACGATCCCTGCGATCTCGTAGGGACGGCCGAGAAGCTTGCTTGCTTCTCTCACTTCGCCTTCGCGGATCAAATGCCGGATGAGAGTGCTGCTCACCACGGTCCCGTCCATCTGCACTCCGGAAACGGTTTCAACCGTAAAGCCGTAGGTCTCCCCCATCTTGCGAAGAAACTCGGTATCTCCCTCGCGGTTGTACCCGAACCGATAGTCCTCACCCACGATGATTGCCTTGGGTCCAATTCTCTCTACCAGAAGCTTTTCCACAAAATCGGTTGCGGATATACATGCGAATTCTTTGCTGAAAGGGACAACTACCACCACATCGATCCCACAGAGGGAAATCAGTTCCAGTTTCCTCTCGTGAGAAGTTATGAAGAGCGGCCCTTCACCGGATGACAACACCTGGAGGGGGTGAGGATGGAAGGTAATGAGAATGGTCTCTCCATTGAGCTTTTCGGCCCACTCTTGTGATTTCCTGAAGAGGGCCTGATGGCCTCGATGGACGCCATCAAAATTGCCGATCGTCAGGACAGGGTTTGTGAAAGATCTCTTTATGCCTTCAATTCCCTCAAAGATTTCCATGGAGGGCAAACATCTCCTGCAATCATTGAAACAATAGCCTTGACACCCTAACCTTTCTATAATAGTCTTTATAGGTTCTGATTGCAATGGTTTTTGCTTGCCGAAGTGGCGGAACTGGTAGACGCGCTAGGTTCAGGGTCTAGTGGGAGTATTCCTGTCGGGGTTCGAGTCCCCGCTTCGGCACCACCCGTAAGGAATGAGGCGTAATCTTAACTGGTTACGCCTTTTGTATTTGGGCAGGTTGCGGATGGGTTGCGGATGGTTGCGTTTCGTCCAATCGGTTGACGGCCTCGCGGTTGCTGCTCGGGATCAAGTGTCCATAAATGTCCACCGTCATCTGGATGCTTGAATGACCCAACTGTTCCTTCACATACACAGGACTCTGGCCGTCGCTCAAGAGCAGGCTGGCAAAGCTGTGTCGGATGTCGTGCACCCTAATCTCTCTTAGACCAGCTTTTGAGAGAATCCGTTTGAAGACATTCCTAACGGTGTTCTGTGAGAGTGGTTGATCATTCTTCTCTAAAAATAGGAAGGGGTTAACAGGAACACCACGCTGCAACGCATCACGTTTTCTCACGGTCTGGAATGCTTTCAAGACCTCGCAAAGCTGGTCAGACATATCTACGCGGCGCCCTTTGCTGGTCTTGGTCTGGGTTATCCTGCCGCGTTTGAAGCTTTTGTTGACCCGGATAAACTTACTGTTCCAGTCCAAGTCACCCCATTGCAGCGCAAGCAATTCACCGAGTCTTAAGCCACTTCTAAATGCCGTAAGAAATAAAGGGTAATAGTCGGACCGATACTCCCGGCATGTTTCCAGGAAGAGCTGCACCTCTGCCCGTGTCAAAGGTTCGATTTCCGATGTCTTGTTCCTGGTGAGTTGCAAACGCTTTACCACCCCCAGTACAGGATTGTTCTCGATAATCTCATCATCAATTGCATGTGCAAAAGGCCCGCTCAAGACGTCCCTGGTCAAACACACCGTACCTCTCGATAACCCCTTGTTGTAGAGCCGCAACAGTAAGTCCCGCACATCCTTCCTGGTGATTTCGTCAATGGAGAGTTTACCAAAAACAGGATATACATGCTGGCGCAAAATCCCGGAATAGCGCTCGAAAGTAGTTTCCCGCCGGAGTCTTTTGACATAGCTCTCCAACCACAGCTCTGCATATTCCTTGAGCGTGGGGGCTTTCGGTTTCTCCCGGTCGGCAACACCAACATCACCCAGGGTCAACTTGGCCTCGATCAGCTTGGCAGCCTTGAGCGCTGCCTCCGCGCTGCCTACCTTCTTGGCTTTCCGTTTTCCTTTGTGATCAATGAAGATCCACCACTCTCCTGAGCCCTTAGGTCGTTCTCTAACCTTAACTCCCATACAACCTCCCTCTATTGTTCCCTGTAGATTTGCTTCAATTTACGTTCTACTGCCACCTTTGCCTTCCCCTCATCCAGTTCGGTTCCCAAATAGACCGAAACCACTTTCCCCTCTATCCGCTTATAAAGCCGGTAGTACTTTCCCTGTTTAAAAACGTACCAGCCATAGAGGTTAATAGGCCGGTCCCTTTCTGTGTTTGTGAGTTGTCGTTTGAGGGTTTCAATTTCAAGGGACTGAGCAATGTTTAATGCTCGAAGAGCTTCTACCTC
>Ga0233425_10008967_pt1 | contig 12943 bp, 15 predicted proteins | sample Watercolumn_Towu_2_FD_181712 | JGI IMG/M metagenome (GOLD analysis project Ga0233425, IMG submission 181712) | Freshwater microbial communities from Lake Towuti, South Sulawesi, Indonesia - Watercolumn_Towuti2014_140_MG | ecosystem: Environmental > Aquatic > Freshwater > Lake | place...
CCGTTCGGCTTGCCGCAAAATCCCGATGATCTGCTCTTCCGAAAAACGCTTTTTCTTCACCTCGAATCTCCTCGCGTTCAGGAGATTCTAACATTTCCTCCGCTCCAGTTTTCTGGTAGCAGGTCAGATATTCAACTTCTACAAAGATTTCGTGATCACATTCTTCTTCAGGACCCATGGCGATTACCGTAATCACCTCTCCATATTTTAATGGGGAGATATTTCTTTTTGAAAGGCATCTTGCCTGAAAAGGAAATTTAATTTGATCTTCAAGATAATAATACCAGCCCATGGCCCGTTCTTCTTCATTATAACAATCCACGATGATTTCCATGACGATGCGGTGTTCTCGAATTTCATCTTCGGGAACGGATTCTGGCATTGTGGTCCGCATAATTGGCTCAGGCTTACTTAATAATGACCCCTATTGTCTGAAATTACTGGTCGGGACGCCCGGATTTGAACCGGGGACCTCTTGCGCCCAAGGCAAGCGCGCTGACCAGGCTGCGCCACGTCCCGAAAGGATCGTTTTCCGTTTTTCGTTTTCCGTTTGTTATTTTCCAAACCGAAGACCGAAGACCGCGGACCGAAGACCGTCTCTTACAATTCGTCTTTGAGGTCCGCCAGCAGCTCCCGCAGCGCCGCCAGGGCCCGGGCCCGGTGGCTGATGCGGTTTTTCACTGCCGGTTTCAGTTCCGCCATGGTGCGGCCGTACTCCGGCACCCAGAAGACCGGGTCGTAGCCGAAGCCGTGTTCGCCCTTGGGCTCCAGGGCGATGAAGCCGGTACACTCCCCCCGGGCCGTAAAGACCCGGCCGTCCGGCAACGCCAGGGCGATTTCGCAGACAAACCTGGCCCCCCGCTCTTCCCGGGGCACCCCTTGCATTTCGTCCAATAGTTTTCGCCAGTTATCCGCGTCGCCGGGGACGGCAGGTTGCGTCCGATCCTGGGCGTAGCGGGCCGAAAAAACCCCGGGGCGGCCCTTAAGCGCCTCGACCTCCAGGCCGGAGTCGTCCGCCAGGGCCGGGAGATGCGTCAGCCGGGCGATTTCTTTGGCCTTGGTGGCCGCGTTTTCCGCGAAAGTGGCCCCTTCTTCCGGAATCTCCGGCAGGTCCGGAAAATCGGCCAGGCTCAACAGCTCGACGCCCAAGCCTTTAAGCAAGTCCTTGATCTCCCGCACCTTCCCGGCGTTGCGGGTGGCCATCACCAGGGTAGGGGCAGGCATGGGGCCAGAACTTCCTCCTGAATCCGGGCGATTTGCGCCAAACCTTTATTCGCCAGGGCCAGCATTTCGCTCATCAGGGCCTGGGGGAACGGCCCCTTCTCCCCGGTGGCCTGCACCTCGATGAGGCCGCCTTTGCCGGTGGCCACGAAATTGGCGTCCACCGCGGCCTGGGAGTCTTCCTCATAATCCACGTCCAACAGCAAACGCCCCGCCACCAATCCCACGCTCACCGCGGCCACCTGTTCCCGCAGGGGCATGGTTTCCACCAGTCCCTGGCGGCGCAGATTTTCCAGGGCCAGGGCCAGGGCCACCAGGGCCCCGGTAATGGCGGCGGTGCGGGTGCCGCCGTCCGCCTGGAGCACGTCGCAGTCCAGGACCACGGTGCGGGGTCCCAGGGATTGGAGGTCCGTCACCGCCCGGAGCGAGCGGCCGATGAGGCGCTGAATCTCGTAAGTGCGGCCCGAGACCTTGCCCCTCAAGCCTTCCCGGGGGTTGCGGGTGTGGGTGGACCGGGGCAGCATGCCGTATTCGCCGGTGACCCAGCCTTTGCCGGTGTACTCCCGGAAAGGCGGCACCTGCTCCAGGACGGATGCCGCGCACAAGACCCGGGTCCGGCCCCAGTTCACCAGCGCGGAGCCTTCCGCATACTCCAGGTAATTCGGGGTGATCTTAATTGCCCGCAGTTCCTCCTGACCACGACCTCCAGCCCGACGCATGCTCTTCTTCCTCTCCAGTAAGCAGTGAGCGGTGGGCAGTGAGCAGGAATACGAGATTCTTCACTCCGCTTCGCTTCGTTCAGAATGACAACTTAAAAGACTTTGGCACATGTTCCAGTCGATCTTTTTACTGACCACTGACCACTGGCCACTGATTACTGCTTACTGCTTTCAACTCACTTAATAGATTGACGCAGAGTATCCATCACCGTCTTAAAAGTCTCGGCAAAGGAGGAGGGAGAGACGCGGCCCACCTCGATGAATTTCACCACGATTTCCTTGGCCACCTTCATCAGGAGTTCTTCCCGGGGGGTCAAGGGCCCTGCCTGCTCTTTGTCCCGACCCATAAATCCGCCTCCCATGCCCCAGAAATTTTTGTTATAGTGGAGGAAGGGGTAAGACGCCTTGAAGGCCCCTGCCCCTTCCAAGGAAAAAGCCCCGCGGTCAGAAGAAGGCCAATTCGAATGACCGGCGGGGCGGGGAAGAAGAACCGGATCACAGCCCTCCTTGACGGCATTATAACCGATGAGGTTAGCAAGGCAAGTGGAATCCCGGAGCCGCATCCGCATCCTCACCCCCCAGGTGGCCGCGCAGATCGCCGCCGGCGAGGTCATCACCCGGCCCTGGGCGGTGGTCAAGGAACTGGTGGAAAACGCCCTGGACGCAGGGGCCAAAACCATCACCGTGGAGATCGAAGAAGGGGGCCGGGGCCGCATCCGGGTGGTGGACGACGGCTGGGGTATGACCCCCGAGGAGGCCGTTGTAAGCCTGAAGCGCCACGCCACCAGCAAGCTGCGGCTGGAAACGGACTTGCTTAACATCTCCACCCTGGGTTTTAGAGGCGAGGCCCTCCCCAGCATCGCCGCGGTCTCCCGTTTGGAGCTGATCACCTGCCCCCCCGGGCAAACCGGGGGTTACCGTATTGCGGCCGTAGCCGGGGAAATCGAAGAGTCCTCACCCTGGAGCGCGCCTCCCGGCACCAGGGTGACCGTGTCCCAGCTCTTTTTCAATACCCCGGCCCGGCGCAAATTCCTGCGCTCGAAGGACGCGGAGCAGGCCTATATGGTGGAGGGCCTGCGCCATCTGGCCCTGGGTTATCCGGAAGTGCATTTTCTCCTGAAAACCCCCGCCCGGACCCTGTTGGCCGCGCCCGCGGCCCGGACGTTGACGGAGCGGGTGGCCGCCGTCCTGGGCGCGGAAGTGGCCGCGCATCTGCTGCCCTTTAACCTGGACGGCGGCGGCGTGCGGGTGAGAGGGCTCCTCTCGGCGCCGGATTTTTCCCTGGCCAGCAACCGCTTCCAGGTACTCCTGGTCAACCGCCGGGTGGTCCAGGACCGCATCCTGGGGGCGGCGCTCCGGGAAGCCTATCAGGGGCTGCTCCCCAAGGGCCGGCATCCCGCGGTGGTCCTACGCCTGGACGTGCCCCCGGATCTGGTGGACGTCAACGTGCATCCGGCCAAGACTGAAATCCGCTTCCAGGATTCGGGCCGGATCTATGCCTTGCTGCTCACCGCCCTGCGCCAGGGTCTGGGGACGCAAGGGGAGGAACCCCGCTATACCGTCACCTGGAGTCCCGGTTCCCTGGCCCAGGCCCGGGAGGCGGGGGCCCCGGCGCCCGCCGCCTTCGAAGCATTCAGGGCCGCGGCTTTACCCATGCGGGAGACCGCGCCCTTTGCCAGCCCCGAAACCGCTACGGCTCCGGCCCCTCCTCCGGGGATTTTCGGAATGACCTGGAGGTTCCAGGACTTAATCATCATCGGCCAATTTGCCGCCACCTATATTGTGGCCCAATGCCCCGAGGGTCTGGTCCTCATCGATCAGCACGCGGCCCATGAACGCGTCCTCTATGAAATGCTCCAGGCCGGAGACGCGCCGGCCCGGCAGCCGCTCCTTTTCCCCAAAGTGGTGGAAGTGCCCCCGGCCCAGGCCGGTTGGCTGCAACAAAATCTGGAGCATCTGACCCGGGCGGGCCTGGAGCTTGAACCCTTCGGGGGGGCCAGTTTCCTGATCACCGCTGCGCCCCCCTGCCTGGCCCAGGCCGACTTGGAGGCCGCGGTGCTGGAGACCGTGGAGGCCCTGGCGCCCTTAAAAAGCGCCACCCAGCCCCAAACGGTCCTGGAGCAGGCCCGGATGTATCTGGCCTGCCGGGGGGCAATCAAGGCCGGCCAGGAGCTGCTGTTGGAAGAAATGCAGGCCCTGTTAAAGCAACTGGACGAATTGAAGGTCTCCTCCCACTGCCCCCACGGCCGGCCGTTGTGGCGGCTGATTCCCTTTAACGAGATTCGTCAAGGCTTTCGCCGCCCCCAAGAGAAGGGGTAAACGGGAAAAAGGGGAAGAGGGGAAAAGTTGTCAGTGGTCAGTGGTCAGTAAAAACAAAGATATAACGGAGCCTTACCCTCTCTCCCCCTGCCCCGGGGTTACCCTTCCCACTGCTGTATCCAGGGGCTCAGACAGGTTATCTATCACCAAAGAGTTGGATGTGATAGCTTAAAGTCCCCCTTTTTAAAGGGGGATTAGGGGGATTTTCAAGCGCTTATAAAATCCCCCCGGCCCCCTTTAGAAAAGGGGGAGTATTTTCCCGGCTGTATCTTTGGCTGGCTGATTCAGGCTGACGCCTGAGCAGGTTTTGAAATGACTTATAGACTTTTCTTGTCTTTTTCTTTATCCCTTTTCCCCTTTTAACCTTTTCCCCTTTTCCCCCTTTGCCTCAATGATTGAAAAACGACTATAATTTAATTAATGGAAGGCTCTCCAAAGAAAAAAGTGGTGGTCCTCGTGGGCCCCACTGCGGTGGGGAAAACCGCGGTGGCCCTGGAGCTGGCTAAGGCCATCGGCGCCGAGATCGTCAATGCCGACTCCCTCCAGGTCTACCGGGAACTGGACATCGGCACCGCCAAACCTAGCCTTAAGGAACGGGCCCTGGTCCCCCACCACCTGGTGGACGTGGTGGACCCGCCGGAGCCCTATGACGCATCCCGCTATTCCCATGATGCCCGGGAGATCATTGCCGGCCTCCATGAACGGGGCGTGCCGCCCCTGGTGGCGGGGGGGACGGGGCTTTATCTCAAGGCCCTGCTCTCCGGCCTGTTCATGGAAGGCAGCCCCGACTTGCGCATCCGCCAACGCCTGCGCCGGGAATTGACGGATCAGGGGCTGGCCGCGCTCCACGAACGCCTGCGTAGGCTGGACCCGGCCAGCGCCTGGCGGCTCCACCCCCACGACACCTACCGGGTCCTCAGGGCCCTGGAGGTTATCGAGGCCACCGGCGAGCCCCTGTCGGCCTGGCACGACTCCCACCAATTCCGGGATGCCCCCTACCAAACCCTGAAACTAGGCCTGATCCGGCCCCGGGAGGAGCTGAACCGGCGCATCGAGGCCCGGGTGGAGGCCATGCTGGCTTTAGGCTGGCTGGAAGAGGTGCGCGGCCTGCTGGAGCGTTACCCCCCGGACTTGAAACCCTTGCAGGCCCTGGGCTACCGGCATCTCATCGCCTTTCTCCAGGGCCGGTGGAGTTGGGAGGAAGCCATCGAATTACTGAAAAGAGACACCCGGCGCTACGCCAAGCGGCAGATCACCTGGTTTAGAGGAGACCCGGAGGTGCGGTGGCACAGCCCGGAACAGGTACCGGAGATGCAGGCAGCGCTAAGGGAATTTTTTCTGAAATAGATTTTTGAGAGGAAGGATAAGAATTGGAGATTATGCCGGTCTAGACGCCTTGAGATCTGTGGATAATTGGTTATTTTGGTAATTCCTTAGACACTTTGCTGCGGTGCTGCACGGCAACAACAAATACAGTCTGGTCGGCTTCCCGGACTTCGTAGATGATGCGCCAGTCGCCAACCCGGGAATACCATTGCCCTTTGCTCATTTCCAGTTCATCAGCGACGCGGGGGTTAAAAGGATCGATGGCCAGTTGGTCTATCCTGTCCCGGATGCGGGTCGCGATTTTCCGGTCCAGGCGCCCCAGTATTTTATCGGCCCGATGAGATACTTCGATCCCGTAACTCATAGGCCGTGTTTCCGCTTACACTCTTCCCAAGAAAGATATTTCCCCCGCTTTATCTCCTCCAATCCCTCTTGAATATCGGCCAGGTCTTCGGGGGAGAAGTATTCTTCTTCAATCTCCTCAAAGAAGTTGTCCACGATCTTCGCAAATAGTTCTCTTTGGGGGCCTTTGGCCACAGCCTTGACCTTGGCAACCAGGTCTTCCAGAGTGCTGTCTTCCAGGCTCTCGGTCTGAATTTTTTCCTGAGACTTAGGCATTTGGAATACTCCAGGTATACAAAGGTTGGCTCAAAAATATTAAGGCATCGTTATTTATATCTTCCCAAATTTCCTACAAAAATCAATAAAAATAGCCCGAGACCGGAATAATCCCGTTAAAGACAACCTCGCCATCCAATTTCTGTTTTCAATAGTTGGCCCCGAAAAACATCTTGCCGCTCCCCCAGGCATTGGCTTTCACCCGGTTTTATGGTAGAAATAGTATCCACTATGGCCTCTCGGTCGGATACCCGAGCCAGCCTCACCATACCCAACATCATTACCCTGGCTCGCATTCTCCTGACGCCCCTGTTCATCATTCTTTTGATCCAGGGACAATACCGCAAAGCGTTGCTGGTTTTTCTCCTCGCGGGTTTAAGCGACCTGGCGGATGGCCTGGTGGCCCGCAGGTGGGACCAGAAGTCCCCCTTGGGGGCTTACCTTGACCCCCTGGCGGACAAGCTCCTCATGTCCGCCAGCTTCGTGGCCCTGAGCATTGCCAGGGTAATCCCCCCCTGGTTGACGGTGGTGGTCCTCAGCCGGGACCTGGCCCTGGCCTTGGGGGTGATCGTATTCCGCCTGGCCGACCTGCCTCTGAATATTGCCCCCACCTGGATGGGCAAATGGACCACCACCGTGCAAATCTTTACCATCCTGGTGGTGTTGGTGGGGAAGATCTGGCCTTTGCCGCCGTTGTTGTTTCCCTTCCTTTTTTGGCTGACCTGCGGCCTCACCGTCATCAGCGGAGTGCATTATATAGTTAGAGGGCTCCGGTTGATGGGCCAGCGGGGGGAAAACAACCATGGCTGAAGTCATCGACCTGGAGGGCTTCCGCCGCAAGCTGGCCGCGGACCAGGCCTTCCGCTCCTGGCTGGCCCGCTTCAAGGAGCAGTTCGGCCCGGAAACCCGCCTCCGGGACTTAAGCCCCCCCACCCTGCTGTATCTGGCCAGCCCGGGGGAGGACAATCTCTACGTTTATTTCGATCTGATCATGGGCGCCCGGGGTCTGGGGGGATCGGTGCGCTTTAGGTTGGACGACCTGGATTACCAGGTGAAGCTGAAGATTATGGATACCGCTTTCGCGCTGGTGGACCGGGTGCGGTTTGAGGTGATGCGCCGCCTGGGCTGGGTGGAAGAAGTGCCGGGCATGGACACCCCTCTCATCGAGTTGCTGCAGCAGGCCTGGCGCAAAGGCGCGGCCTTTGCCCGGGAGCTGCCGCAGCTCTCCACCGGGCATCCGGAATACGAGAGTTATCGCACCCTCCACCCCATGGACCAGGCGGTCTTTCTACGCCGGTTGATTCCCCGGGCGGTGGCCCAATTCCGGGCCCAAATCGAGGGACAGCCGGCCGATTAGCTCTGGTCCATGCGCAGTTTGGCCACCCCCTGCTCCACCATCCCCAATTTCCGGGCCACGCCGTAGGAGACGTCCAGGTTCCGGCCCCGGATGAAGGGCCCCCGGTCGGTGATTTCCACGGTGGCGGTGCGGCCGTTGGCGGGATTGGTGAGCTGGAGCTTGGTGCCCATGGGCAGACTGCGGTGGGCCGCAGTATCGGCATACATATCGAAGGGCCTGCCGTTGGCCATGCGTTTGCCTACGTGGTTCGCGCCGTACCAGGAAGCCGTGACCAGGGACCCGGCCCGGCTTGCAATCCTTTTTTCCTGGGCCAAGGCTTCCGTATTCTTTACTCCCCGGCTTACCTTAGCCGCGACCGCGGTGGCCGCGGTCCCTTGTCGGCCGGCCTCTCCCGAGGGCAGGTTGAGCACCTGCCCCACCTGGAGCAGGTTGGCGTTCTTCAGGCCGTTGGCCCGGGCCAGTTCCCTGGGGTCGGAATACCCCAATTTCTTTGCGATCTCCGAGAGATTATCGCCTTTTTGCACCACATATTGAGGGGGTGCCGCCGGCTGCGGCGGGGCCTGGGCGGACGCGGCTTTGAGCACCTCGGCAAAGCTGTCCTGGGACTGGGACGTTCCGGCCTCCGGCCGCAGATAGGCAAGACCGGACTCGATTTGCGGAATTAACGCAATCATGGTCCACCTCCTGTGGCCATTTATTTTGCAAGTCCCATACCGGAAGGGATAAAGGTTTATTATACCGCAGTTTTTCCCTGTTTATCCGCCCCCCTCCCGGTTGGCGGCGGGCAGTTTTTGCCTAGCAGCCGGAGGCCGGGCTTCCCACCCCCCGCATCCTCTGCGTCTCCATCGAAAAGTTCCGAGTTCCGAGTTCCGAGTTTGGGTTAGGTGTTGGCATAGGCTTCCCAGCCTGTGCGAATTAACGGACTTTTGAGTTTTTTATTTTTTCAACCAAATTATGTATTGAAACAGTTAATTTTACTATAGAATTAGTTGCTTGGCGGATAAAACGCGCCCTACACCACCTCCCCCACCAACGCCTCTTCCTGGACCTCTTGGAACCGCACCGTCAATATTTGGTTGTGCCATTCCGGGGGGCCGGAAAGCAGCACCCGCAAATAATTGGCGCTTATGCCCTTGAGCCGGCCGGTTCGAGGAGCGGAACCTTCCACCAGGACCTCTCCGGTCCGGGCCAGTTGGGCTTCCAAGAATTGCCTTTTTTTCCTCTGGCCTAATTCCCGCATTCTCTTGGCACGGGCCTTGACCTGCGGGGCAGGCACCCGGCGCAGCCGGGCCGCGGGCGTGCCGGGCCGGGGGGAGAAGGGATAGACGTGGAGATAGGTCACCTTGAGCCCCTCCACCAGGGCGTAGGTGGCCTCGAAGTCCGCCGCGGTCTCCCCGGGGAAACCCACCAGGACGTCCAGACCCAGGCCCGCGTCCGGGAAGTGCCGGTTAATCTCTTCAACCAAACCCCGAAATTCCTCAGGCGTGTAATCCCGGCCCATGGCCGACAGCACCGGGGCCGCGCCGCTTTGTAGAGGCAGATGGAAATGGGGGCAGAAACCGGGAAACCCGGCCAGCTCCTGAAGCAAAGCCGGGGTGACCTCCTGAGGCTCAAGCGAGCTGAGGCGGAGCCGGAAGGGGCGGGGCCGGGAACGGAGCGCCCCCAGCAGTGAAGCCAAATCGGTGGGGGGCGTCAGGTCCACCCCGTATTGGCCCAGGTTGACCCCGGTGAGCACCGCCTCCCGGTAGCCCGCGGCCGCCAGTTGCTCCAGGGCCGCGGCCACGTCTTCAGGCGGCAGGCTGCGCCGGGGCCCCCGCACCTGGGGCACGATGCAATAGGTGCAGTGATGCTCGCAGCCGTCCTGGATCTTCAGGCGGGGCCGGGTGGGGCCGGGGATGATGGGCGCCGGCATAGCCTCCAGGGCTGCTCCCGGAGATAATGGTCCCACCCGGAGCAACGGCGGTTCCTGGGGCAGGTCTACCAGCAAATGCACCAGCCGCGCCTTTTCCCGGTTCCCCAGGACCGCCCGCACCCCGGGCAGCGCGACCACTTCCGCCGGGGCCCGTTGAGCGTAGCAGCCGGTGACCAGGAGCGGTGTTCCGGGATTATCCCGGGCCAGGCCGCGGACGGCTTGCCGGGCCTGCTGGTCCGCCCGGGCGGTGACGGTGCAGGTGTTCACCAGGATGAGGTCCGGCGCAACGCCCTCCGGGGCCTCCCGCCAACCCTGGGTGATGAGGGTCTGGGCCAGGGCCGTGGAGTCGCATTGATTCACCTTGCAGCCGAAGGTCAGGATGCGGAAAAGACGGTTTTCGGTTTTCGGTTTTCGGTTTTCGGCGGTCATATTACGGGATGCTCAATCCAGCCGCCCCCAAGCAGCCGTTCCCCTTCATAAAAGGCCACGGCCTGGCCCGGGGCCACCGCGGTCTGGGGAGTCTCGAAGATAACCCGCACTTCCCCGGAATTTTCCGGGCAGACCCGGGCCGCCACCCCGGGATGGCGGTAGCGGATCACCACGCGGGCCGAAAATTCTCCTGCCGGGGGAGCGATGAGCCAGTTCACTTCCCCGGCCCGGAGGCCGGAAGAGAAGAGTTCTTCTTTAAAGCCCAGGACCACCTGGTTGGCCTCCGGCCGGATCTCCACCACGTAATAGGCTTGGGCCGCGGGCACCCCCAGCCCCCGGCGCTGGCCCACGGTATAATACTCCAGGCCCCGGTGCCGGCCCAAAACCCGGCCCTGGCGGTCCACCAGGTCCCCGGGTGCGCCCGGAGCACCCTTAAGCTCCCGGAGCACCTCCTGATAAGGAGTGTCCCGGGGAATAAAGCATAGTTCCTGGCTCTCCCGGTAGTCCTCGATTCCCGGCAGTCCCAGGTCCGCATATCTGCGGCGCACCTCCTGCTTGGTCATCTCTCCCAAGGGAAAAAGAAGATGGGGCAAAAGCTCCCGGGGCAGGCGCTGGAGAAAATAGGACTGGTCCTTGGCCCGGTCCCGGCCCCGACGCAGTTCGAGGACGCCGTCCGGGCCCGGTTGCAGCCGGACGTAGTGGCCGGTGGCCAGATGGGAGACGCCGGCGTCTTCAAGCAGCCGCCAAAGGAGGCCGAATTTGATGGCCGGGTTGCAGCGGACGCAAGGGTTGGGGGTGCGGCCTCGTGCATACTCCCCGGCAAAATAATCCAGCACCTCCCGGACAAATTCCTCCCTGAGGTCCACCTCCAGCCAGGGGATACCCAGACCCCGGGCCAGGTTGTCCAGATGCTCTCTTGAAGGCCCACCCGGGGCCAAGCGCAGGTGCACCCCCGCCACCTGAAAACCCCGGTCCCGGAGCAGGGCCGCGGCCATGGCGCTGTCCACGCCGCCGCTCAAGGCCACCGCCACCTGGACCCCGGCCAGTGGATTGTTTAGGTCCATGTTTGGTTTTTAAGGGAATGTTAAATTTACAGTCACTGCTGTTAATTTATAATTTATTGATATTTTTGTAAATATAGAAAAAATATAGCCCCTCTCGGGGCTTGAGTGCGGCAGAGCTGTACCGGTGGCAGGCAGGGGAGGGTAGCGCTCAGGAACAGAAAAAGGCAAGTTCGTCCAGAAAGCAGACCGCCACGCCCCAGGCGGGGTCGGCCCCGGGGACTTGATCCAGGCGCAACACTTGACCCCGGGCAGTCAAGCGGGCGGCGCCCGGCCGATCCAAATGGGGCAAAGAGGAGGAGATGGTGAACTGCAAAATTTGCCCCTGCTTGAGCTTCACTGACGGCGGACATTGGCAATATAGGCCGCCCAGGCTGATGTTGTTAAGAACGCCCAGGTCTCCCGGGTCTTCCCCGGCATCCCCATCCGCCTCCTGAATCCATACCGGCATGGTGACCACCAATCGGTTATGACGACGTCTGTCCGCCACTTTTATTTCCTCCGGGCCGTTATCTTTAACCGGCTTATTTGCAGGGACCATGCCATCTCTCCTCTTTTTCCTCCCTAAGCCCTCCCCGGCCGCCGGCCGGAATATTCCTTGACTGGAGGTCCCCCTTCCGTTACCATTTGGAAAAAATTACCGAATTCGACGCCCGGCGTCTGTTGAAAAGGTCGAATTATGCCGTTCATCGTGGCCATCCTCAATCAAAAAGGGGGTACCGGCAAAACCACCACCACCATCAATCTCGGCGCGGCCCTGGCCTTCCAGGGGCACCGCACCCTGATGGTGGACCTGGACCCCCAGGGCCACACCACCATCGGCATCGGCGTGGAGCCGGAATCCTTCCGGGAGTCCATGGCCGAAGTCTTCACCATCCCCAAAAAGAATATCAACGAGGTCGCAGTACCAACTTATATTCCCAAACTCTTTGTAGCTCCGGCCACCATTCACCTGGCCCAGGCCGCGGAACAGGTCTATTCCCGGGTCTTCAGGGAAGCCATTCTGACCCAGGCCCTCAAGGGGCTGGATTATGAATTTGTGATTATCGACTGTCCGCCCTCCCTGGGCGTACTCACCACCAATTCCCTGTACGCCTGCGACTTTATCATCATTCCCTGTCAAATTTCCCGCTACTCCCTGGACGGCCTGGCGGACCTGCTGACCACCATCGAGACCGTCAAATCCCTTGGGCTGGAAGAGTTGTTCCAGGGGGATCATTTCCGCATCCTGCTGACCATGTTCGACAAACGCAACCGGATCACCAACGAATACATTCTGGAACAGCTCAAACCCTACCGGGAAAAGACCTTCGCCACCGCCATCATGAAGAACGAGGCCCTGAACCAGGCCCAGATCGCCCAAAAATCCATCTTCGATTACGACCCCAGGAGCTCCGGGGCCCAGGATTACTACCAACTGACTGCCGAGTTTCTGGAGATATGGCAAAAAAGAAACAATTTGCCGGAAAAAAGACCAAACTTGCAGAGCTGCCGTTAACCCGGGTCCTGGAACAAAAAGCCGGGGACGAAGCCGCCTGGGAGGAACTGCAAACGTCGGGGACCACCGGCTCCCGCCAGCTTTTGCTGTCCCTGGAGAGAGGCGGGGAAGGGGCGGCCGGCCCCCTGGCCGCGGCTTATCTGCAGGTTTTGGAAGAATTGCTGGTCTTGCAGGCGGACCTGGGACCGGACGGCGATATCCACCCCCCGTCAGACCTCCCCGCACCTCCGTCCCGCATCCCACTCCAGATCCTGGAACAAGCCCTGCGCCAGGCCCGGGAGGGGCTCCTGGATCTGCACCGGCTGTTGTCAACGTAGGGGCGAACCTTGTGTTCGCCCAAACGTCCAGGGCGACCACAAGGTTCGCCCCTACGTCTCACCTCTGTATCCCAAACCTTTCCCAAATAACCGAGCGCCAGAGGCGTGGGCCCGCCACGTCCAGGTGGAGGGTGAGGATTTGCTCCTCCTCCCCGGCCTGGAGGAT
>Ga0233425_10008968_pt1 | contig 12943 bp, 15 predicted proteins | sample Watercolumn_Towu_2_FD_181712 | JGI IMG/M metagenome (GOLD analysis project Ga0233425, IMG submission 181712) | Freshwater microbial communities from Lake Towuti, South Sulawesi, Indonesia - Watercolumn_Towuti2014_140_MG | ecosystem: Environmental > Aquatic > Freshwater > Lake | place...
GCGGAGTGGGCCGAGGCGGCGAAGGCGAACCCGCGCACCGTGCCGCAGCTGGTCGAGGGCGCCGCGACCCTGACGCAGCGGCTGGAGGCGATCTCCACGGCCGGCGCCGAACCGGCCGTCGTGCAGCGGAGGAAATACCTGCTGGCCCACGTCGCCGCGGCGGCGGCGCGCCTGCGCATGCTCTCGGGCGAGCGCATGGGCTTCGCCGACGAGGCCGAGGCCCTGTTCGGCGTGCGGCCCGAGCTGCCGCCGCTGTCCAGCTTCGACCCGGTGCTGGCCGAGATCGACGCCCTTCTCCCCGGCCCGGGCTCGCTGACCGACCGGGTCACCGAGTTCAAGTCGCACTACGTCATCCCGAAGGACCGGCTGCAGGCGGTGATGGACGCCGCCATCGCCGAGTGCCGGGCGCGCACGGCGCGCCACATCACCCTGCCGGCGAACGAGAACTTCACCCTCGCCTTCGTCGGCGACAAGCCGTGGTCCGGGTACAACTACTACCAGGGCAATTCGCAGTCGAAGATCGAGATCAACGCCGACTTTCCGATCTACACCGAGCGGGCGATCGATCTGGGCTGCCACGAGGGCTACCCGGGGCACCATGTCTACAACGCCCTGCTGGAGCGGACCTTCGTGCGCGAGCGCGGCTGGGTGGAGATGAGCGTCTATCCGCTGTTCTCGCCGATGAGCTTCGTGGCCGAGGGCAGCGCCAACTACGGCATCGACCTGGCCTTCCCCGGCGACGAGGCGCTGGCCTTCGAGCGCCAGGTGCTGTTCCCGCTGGCCGGCCTCGATCCGGCGACGGCCGAGAGGAAGGCCGAGCTGCAGGGCCTGCTGCGCCGGCTGGCCCGGGCGGAGTACACCATCGCCGACGCCTGGCTGGCCGGCCGCATCGACCGCGAGACGGCGATCGAACAGCTGATGACCTACAGCCTGTCACCCCGCGACAAGGCGGCCCAGCGGCTGCGCTTCATCGACACCTATCGCAGCTACATCATCAACTACGGTCTCGGCCGCGACGTGGTGCAGGCGTGGGTCGAGGAGCAGGGCGGCGACCGCTGGGACGCCATGGAGACGCTGCTGTCGAGCCAGATCCTGCCGGTCGACCTGCTCTGACGGCCGTCACTGCGCCAGCATGCCGCCGTCGATCTTGAACTCGGCGCCGGTGACGAATTTTGACTCGTCCGAAGCGAGGTAGAGGACGCAGTACGCGACGTCGTCCGGTTCGCCGATGCGCTTCATCGGGATGCCCCGCGCCAGCTTCTCGTGGGCCACGCCCTCGTCGCCGCCGGCCATGGCCACGAAGGGGTCGAGGATCGGCGTCTTGATGAAGACCGGGTGCACCGAGTTGCAGCGCACGTTCCAGCCGGCCTTCGCCGCCTCGAGCGCCACCGTCTTGGTGTACATCCAGACGGCCGCCTTGGTGGCGTTGTAGGCGCCCATGCCGGGCGCCGCGGCCAGCCCGGCCACCGAGCTGATGTTGACGATCGAGCCGGCCCCCGAGGCGCGCAGGTGCGGCAGGGCGTGCTTGCAGCCCAGCATCACGCTCTCGAGATTGATCGCCTGCACCCGGCGCCAGTTGTCGAGGGTGTCCTGCTCGGCCCAGACCAGCGAGCCGCCGACGCCGGCGTTGTTGACGAGGATCGACAGCCCGCCCATCGCCGCGACCGCCTGGTCGACGACCGACGCCCACTGCGCCTCGTCGGTGACGTCGTGGGCGAAGGCGAAGGCGGCGCCGGGGTGGTCGGCGTTGATCGCGTCGGCCAACGCCTGCGCGCCCGTCAGGTCGATGTCGGTGAGGGCGACCCGCGCCCCCTCCCGCGCCAGCATCCGCGCCATGGCCTGGCCCAGACCGCCCGCCGCGCCGGTGATCAGGGCGGCCTTGCCGGCGACGCGCCCGCCCATCACCGGGCCTCCCGGCCGGCGGCGGCCGCGTCGATGAACCGCGCCATGGCGAGGTCCCGCTCCGTCACTCCGCCGGCGTCGTGGGTGGTGAGCAGGATTTCGACCCGGTTGTAGACGTTCGACCACTCCGGATGATGATCGACCTTGTCGGCGTGCAGGGCGACCCGGGTCATGAAGCCGAAGGCCGCGTTGAAATCGTCGAAGACGAGGGAGCGGGCGATGGCCGGGCGTTCGTCCTCCGCCCGCGACCAGGCGGGCAGCTGCGCCAGCACGGCGTCGATCTCAAGCTTCTGCATCAGGCGTCCTCCACGCCTACCGCCTATCCCGCCGCCGGGACCGCCACAAGACGGTGATTTCCCACACAGGAACGCAGCGCGAAGCTTGGGCGTTAGCGAGCGTGACCGTTTTGGCAGGGAGTTGTTCGATGGAGAACTTGTGGCTCGGCGCCCTGTCGCCGGATGACCGCGCGGGGATAGAGCCGCACCTCGAGCAGCGGACCTTCTCGCAGGGCCAGACCCTGTACGACGCCGGCGAGGAGGTCGACGCCGTCTGGTTCCCCCTCAGCGGCGTGGTGTCGCTGATGACCCTGCTGGCGGACGACCGGATGGTGGAGACGGCGGTGATCGGGCGGGAGGGCCTGGTCGGGGTGACCTGCGGACCCCTCAACGCCCGCGCCTCCAGCCGGGCCATCGCGCAGATCGACGGCGCCGCCGCCTGCTGCCCCTCAGAGGCCTTCTCCGAGGTGCTGTCGGAAAGCGAGGACATGCGTTCGGCCCTGTCGCGCTTCACCGAGAGCCTGCTGGCCCAGGTCCAGCAGAACGCCGCATGCAACGCCCAGCACCGGCTGGACGAGAGGCTGGCGCGCTGGCTGCTGGCGGTCCACGACCGCGCCGGCGACGACCGCTTCTCCCTCACCCAGGCCGACATCGCCGGCATGCTGGGCGTGCGCCGCGCCACGGTGAGCGAGATCGGATCCGACCTGGAGGGCAAGGGGCTGATCCGCCGCGGCCGCGGCTGGGTCGAGGTGCTGGACCGCCCGGGGCTCGAGCGCGCCGCCTGCGGCTGCTACGCCATGACCCGCAGCGTGATGAAGGATCTCGGGGTGCCGAACCCCAAGAGCCGCCGCTGAGGCCGTGCGGCCATGCGGACGGATGACGCCGCTCCCGCGAGCGGCTAGACCGCCGGTATGAGCGACACCGCCCCGCCTTCCGGCAAGACCTCCTCCTTCGGCTTCCGCGACGTCGATGCGCGCGAGAAGGTGCAGCTGGTCCGCGGCGTGTTCGACAGCGTGGCGTCGAACTACGACCTGATGAACGACCTGATGAGCGCGGGCGTGCACCGGCTCTGGAAGGACGCGGCGGCGGCGAAGCTCAATCCGCGGCCGGGCGAGACCATCCTCGACGTGGCCGGCGGCACCGGCGACATGGCCCGGCGCTACGCCCGCATGGCCCGGCGGGCGCAGGAACGCCGCGGCGGTCCCGACGCTTCGGTCATCGTGCTGGATTACAATGCCGAGATGATCATGGCCGGCGTGAACAAGGGCGGCGAGCCGGAGATGAGCTGGACGGTCGGCGACGCCATGGCCCTGCCGCTGCCCGACGCCTCGGTGGACGCCTATTCGATCAGCTTCGGCATCCGCAACGTCGCGGACGTGCCGCAGGCGCTCGCCGAGGCGCGGCGGGTGCTGAAGCCCGGCGGCCGCTTCCTCTGCCTCGAGTTCTCGCGGCCCGTCGCCGGGCCGATCCGCAAGGCCTACGACGCCTGGTCCTTCCACGCCATTCCCCGCATCGGCGAGTGGGTGGCGAAGGATCGCGACAGCTACCAGTACCTGGTCGAGAGCATCCGCCGCTTTCCCGACCAGCAGACCTTCCGGGGCCTCATCGAGGCGGCCGGCTTCAGCCGGGTGACGGTGACCAACCTCTCCGGCGGCGTCGCCGCCATTCACCACGGGTGGGCGATCTGACCGCACGCATCGATCCCGCGACGCCGCCGCCGCCGCCGGCGACCCTGCCGGTGCGCCGTCCGGCCGAATCCCTGCTGCGCCTGCTCGGCTGGCTGGGCGTGCTGGTTCGCCACGACGCCCTGATCCCGCGCGAGATCACCCCGCTGCTGCCGGTCTGGGCGCGCTGGATCGCCCATCTGCTGCACCTGTTCGCCGGCCGCGAGGGCCGGGACGGCCGGCCGGGCCAGCGGCTGGGCAAGGCCTTCGAGCATCTCGGGCCCGTCGCCATCAAGCTGGGCCAGGTGCTGGCGACGCGCGCCGACATCTTCGGCGTGGAGTTCGCCCGCGACCTCGGCCGACTGAAGGACGCCCTGCCGCCCTTCCCCGTCGACCAGGCCCGCCGCGAGGTCGAACGGTCGCTCGGCCGGCCGGTGGAGAGCCTGTTCACGGACTTCGGTCCGCCGGTGGCCGCCGCCTCGCTGGCGCAGGCCCACCCGGCGGTGCTCGCCGATGGCCGGCGCGTGGCCGTCAAGATTCTGCGGCCGGGCGTGGAGCGTCGCGTCGCCCAGGGGCTGGACGCCATGCGTCTGGCGGCGCGGCTGGCGGTCCGCTTCGTGCCGCTGGCGCGGCGGCTCGAGCCGGCGGCCTTCGTCGAGACCATCGCCCGCGCCCTGACCCTCGAGCTGGACATGCGGCTGGAGGCCGCGGCCGCCTCCGAGCTCGGGGAAATCATGGCCCGCAGCGCCGCCGCCGGCGACATCGGCGGCCACATGACCGCGCCGGGGGTGATCTGGGACGGGGTCGGCAAGCGGGTGCTGACGCTGGAGTGGGCCCGCGGCCTGCCGTTGACCGATCCGGCCGCCGCCGAGCAGCCCGGCATCGACCGCGACGCGCTGGCCGACAACGTCGTCCGCGCCTTCCTGAGCCAGGCGCTGGACCACGGCGCCTTCCACGCCGACCTGCACGAGGGCAACCTGTTCTGCCACGCCCCGGCCGAGCTGACGGCGATCGACTTCGGCATCGTCGGACGGCTGGGGCCGGCCGAGCGTCGCTACCTGGCCGAGATCCTCTGGGGCTTCATCAGCCGCGACTACGACCGCATCGCCCGGGTCCACTTCGAGGCGGGCTATGTGCCCCCCGAGCACTCGGTCGAGGCCTTCGCCCAGGCGCTGCGCGCCGTGGGCGAGCCGGTGATCGGCAAGCAGGCGTCGCAGGTGTCCATGGGCCGCCTGCTGGGCCAGCTGTTCGAGATCACCGACCTTTTCGACATGCACCTGCGGCCGGAGCTGATCCTGCTGCAGAAGACCATGGTCTCGGTCGAGGGCGTGGCGCGGCGGCTGAACCCGGATCACGACCTGTGGGCCGCAGCCCAGCCGGTGGTGGAGCGCTGGATCCGCCGCGAACTGGGACCGCAGGCGCAGGTGCGGGACGCGGTCAACGAGCTGCGGACGACGCTGAAGGCGCTGTCGAAACTGGTGCAGGATCCGCCGCGGACCCACACGGTGGTGATCCGCGAGGAGCGCCTGCCGGGCTGGGCGGCCTTCGCCCTCGGCTTCCTCGCCGCTGCGGCCGGAGCCGCCCTTGTTCTGTCGCTTTGGCCCGCCATCGTCTGAAGTCGACAACGGAGACGACCCCATGAAGCCGCTTCTGATCGCCGCCGTCCTGGCCGCCCTCCCCGCCGCCGCCCAGGCCCAGGTCGCGGCCGGCGCCGTGCCCGATCCCTTCGCCCGGCAGGGCCAGACCGCCGCGCCCAACCCCGCGGCCCCCGCCGCGCGCGAACCGCTGAACGCCGCGTCCGAGGAGACCCTGCGCGCCATCATCGCCGGCGCCCAGGCCGGCGCGATGGACTATTCGCTGATGTCGGAGGACCTCGCCGGCAAGGTGCGCGAGCAGGAGGCCCAGGTGACGCCGCTGATCCAGGGCTTCGGCGCGGTGCAGGCGATCGACTTCGTCGGCAGCCAGGACGGGGCGGACCTGTTCGCCGTCACCTTCGCCAACGCCGACACCCAGTGGATCATCGGCTTCGACGCCGCCGGCAAGGTCGCCGCCCTGCTGTTCCGTCCGGCGGAGTAGGACTCAGTCCGTCAGACGGGGCTTGCCGCGGGCGCTCTTGATCGAGGCGCGCTTCGCCTTGCCTTCCAGCCGGCGCTCCTTCGAGGCGCGCGTGGGGCGGGTGGGCACCCGGAACACCGGCCTGACCGAAGCCTCGTCGACCAGGGCCTGAAGCCGGGCGATCGCGTCCGCCCGGTTCCGCTCCTGGGTGCGGAAGCGCACGGCCGTGATCAGCACCTCGCCCGCCTGGGTCGCCCGGCTGCCGGCGAGCTTCAGCAGCCGTTCCTTGACCGCCTCGGACAGGGACGGCGAGTTGACCACGTCGAAGCGCAGCTGGACGCTGGTCGAGACCTTGTTGACGTTCTGGCCGCCCGGCCCGCCGGCGCGGAAGAAGCGGAACTCCAGCTCGTCCTCGGGGATGACGGTCATCGCGCCGCCCGCCGCGCCGCGACCACGGCCCGGTCCAGCGCCTGCAGGAAGTTCGAACGGTCCTTCGGCCCGAACGGCGGCGGGCCGGAGGTGGCCACCCCCATGGAGCGCAGGTGCTCGCCGACCATCCGTCCGGCGAGGGCGGAGCCGATGGAGTCGGGCGTGAACGGCTGGCCGTTGGCCTTCAACGCCTGGGCCCCCGCCTTCAGGCAGCGGTCGGCCAGCGGGATGTCGGCGGTGATCACGATGTCGCCCGGCCCCGCCCGTTCGGCGATCCAGTCGTCGGCGACGTCGGGGCCGGCGTCGACCACCACCTGCTCGATCCAGGGCTCGCGCCGCGTGTTGATCCAGCCGTTGGACACCACGAACACCTTCAGCCCGCAGCGCTCCGCCACCCGGTAAACCTCGTCCTTCACCGGGCAGGCGTCAGCGTCGATGAAGATGCGGGGGGACATGAAGGTTCTAGGGATCAGGTTCTAGGTGCTAGGGAAGAGGAAGCCCTCCCTAGCACCTAGAACCTAGAACCTAACACCTGGCCCTACCGGCCGTAGGCGGGCGGCATCGCCCCTTCGCCACCCTGCGCATAGCGGTCGCGCAGCAGGAACTGGCGGCTGGTCGGGGCCTGCTCCTCGCCGTTGACCCAGATGCGCTCGGCGATGCTGAGCGGCTCCAGCGGATCGCCGGACCAGACCACCACGTCGGCCGCCGCGCCGGGGCGCAGCTCGCCGAACTGGCCCGCCATGCCGAAGATGCGGGCCGGGTTGACGGTGATCGCCTCGATCGCCGCCTCGTAGGGCAGGCCGTGCGACACGGCGTTGCCGGCGTTGTAGCGGGTCTCGCGGGCGCGATGGATCGAGCCCTCGTTGCCCTTGATGGCGATGGTCACCCCGGCGGCGTCCAGCGCCGCGGCGTTCTGCATCCGCGCCGCCCGGGTCTCGAGGCTGCCCGGCAGGTTGGAGATCGGGTTGAGCAGCACCGGCACGTCGGCGGCGGCGATCTGCGACGCCACCAGCCAGCCCTCCTCGGCCCCGTCGAGGATGATCTTCACCCCCTCCTCGCGCGCCAGACGCAGCACCTGCAGGATGTCGGCGGCGCGGCGCACGGTGACGATCAGCGGCATCTGGCCGTTCGCCACCGGGATCAGGGCTTCCAGATCGGCGCGTGACAGGCTGAGGTCGCGCAGGCCGGCGCGGTCGTAGGCGGCCTTGTTGCGGGCGTAGAGGCGGACCTCGGCCAGGGTTTCCTTGAACTGGACGAACTGGGCCCCGCGGGCGCCGCCGGCGACGCCCGCCCCGGCCTCGCCGAACGGGGCGACCATGGCCACGCGCGGCTTGACGAGGATGTCGGTCCCGGCGGCGAGATGGATGATGGCCGCCTGGCCGGCGAACAGGCTGGGCGACTGCAGGCCGCCGTGCCCGACGCCGGCGAAGTCGGAATCGTCATGGGCGTGGCCGCCGCCCCCGCCGCCCGGGTGGTTGGGCACTACCACCGCGCGGGTGATGCCGCCCAGCCGGGCCACCGGCAGGGTAATCGACCACGGATCGAGGCCGTAGCTGACGTCGAACGAGGCGCTGATCGAATTGGCCCCGTTGCGCAGGTCGTCGGAATCGCCGACCGAGGAGATCTCCGAGCCGCCGAGGCCGGAGTCCACCGCCACGAAGCCGGGCGAGACCACCTTGCCGCGGGCGTCGATCACCGTGGCGCCGGAGGGGGCGGCGCCGGCGCCGACCGAGACCACGCGGCCGTCGCGGATGACCACCGTGCCGTTCTCGATCACCGAGGTTCCGGTCAGCACCCGGCCGCCGGTGATGGCGGTCAGCTGCTGCGCCGCGGCCGGGAGGGCGAAGGCGGCCGCGCCGGCCGCCGCGAGGATGAGGGTCCTGAGGCGCATCAGCGGGCTCCCTGCGGAACGTTGGCGGCGGCGAGGCCGTAGCCGGGCTGGCCCAGCTCGAAGTCGGACAGCGGCTGGTAGGCCGGGTTCATGCGGTCGAAGGCCAGGCCGCCGTCGATGAAGACCTGGTCGGCGCGGGCGTAGACGCTGAGCGGATTGGCGCTCCAGATCACCACGTCGGCGCGCTTGCCGGGCTCCAGCGAGCCGGTCTGGTCGGCGATGCCGAGCGACCGGGCCGGATTCAGGGTGATCCAGCTGATCGCCCGCTCCTCGGGAATGTCCATGCCCATGCGGCGGCCGGCGGCAAGGGCCGCGGCGGCCTCCTGGTTGAGGCGCTGGGTCAGTTCCGCGTCGTCCGAGTGGATCACCGCGCAGCTGTTCGGCGGGGCGTCGACGAGGGCGGCGTTGGCCTCGACGGCGTCCAGCGCCTCCATCTTGAAGCCCCACCAGCCGGTCCACATGTCGGCGCAGATGCCTTCCCGGGCGAGGGTCGGGGCCAGCTTGTAGGCCTCGATGGCGTGGTGGAAGGCGGTGATGCGGAAGCCGAACTCCTTCGCCAGATCGATCATCTGGGCCATTTCGTCGGCCCGGTAGCAGTGGTTCTGCACCAGGATCGAGCCGTCCAGCACGCCGGCGAGGGTTTCGTTCTGGAGGTTGCGGGTGGGCGGCGAGCCCTCGCCGTCCTCGCGCCACTTGTCCCACTTGGCCTTGTATTCGCGCGCGGCGATGAAGGCGGCGCGGTAGCCGGCCATATTGCCCATGCCGGTGGCCGGCGACTGGTTGCGCGAGCCGTAGACCCGCGACGGGTTCTCGCCGCAGGCCATCTTCAGCCCGTAGGGGGCGCCGGGCATCTTCATGCCCTGCATCGTGACCGAGGGGACGTTGCGGACGGTGACGCCGCGGCCGCCGAACAGGTTGGCCGAGCCGGGCAGGATCTGGAGGGTGGTCACGCCGCCGGCGCGGGCGGCGTTGAAGCCGGGATCCTGCGGCCACAGCGAGTGCTCGGCCCAGACCTGGGCGGTGTTCGGGCTGGTCGCCTCGTTGCCGTCGCTCATCCCCTGCACGCCCGGCGAGGGATAGACGCCGAGGTGGGAGTGGACGTCGATGATGCCCGGGGTGACGAAGCGGCCGCGGGCGTCGACCACCTGGTGGCCGGCCGGAACCGGCGTCGAGGCGTCGCCGACCGCGGCGACGCGGCCGTCGGTGACGATGACCACGCCGTTCTCGATGCGCTGCCCGGCGCCGGTGAACACCACCCCGCCGACGATCGCCATGTTCTGGCGCGGCAGGCCGCGGTAGGTGGACGGGAAGGGATCCGGGTTGGCGGCGGCGTCCAGGCCCGGCGCCAGGGCGGCGCGCCCGGAGTCGCCGGACGAGGCGGCCTCGTCGCCGTTCGAACCGTTGCTTCCTGTCGTGGCGCAGGCGGCCAGCGCCGCGCAGGCGAGGGCGGCGAGGCTGGCGCCCCGCAGGCGGTGAAGTCTCATCGAAGCATCCCCTGGTGCGCCCGAGGCGCCGGTCGGCGCGGATTACAAATGGCTCCGCGCCGCCGCGACAAGGCCGGAAACATTACAAGTCGGTAAGGCCGCTTCGCAGATCATCGATCGTCAGCCCCCGGACGAGGATCATCTTCATCCGCGACTGTCCGCCCCGATCCAGCGAGACGGCGGATTTCGGCGCGCCCAGCGCCTTCGCCAGCAGCTTCAGCAAGGCGGCGTTGGCCTCGCCCTCGACCGGCCGGGCGCGCACCCGGACCCTCAGGACGGGACGCCCGTCGGCGTCCACGTCCCAGCCGTCAACGCGGTCGACGGCGGCGCCCGGCGTCAGCCTGACGGCCAGCCGGGCCGCGGGATCTCCGGCCAGGATCCTACCCCAGCGCCGCCATCAGCTCGGGCACGGCGGTCTTGTAGTCGGCGACCAGGCCGTAGTCGGCGACCTGGAAGATCGGCGCGTCCGGGTCCTTGTTGATCGCCACGATGACCTTCGAGTCCTTCATCCCGGCGAGGTGCTGGATGGCCCCCGAGATGCCGATGGCGATGTAGAGCTGCGGGGCGACGACCTTGCCGGTCTGGCCGACCTGGTAGTCGTTCGGCGCATAGCCGGCGTCGACGGCCGCGCGCGAGGCGCCGACGGCGGCGCCCAGCTTGTCGGCAAGCGGGTCCATCACCGCGTGGAACTCCTCGGCGGAGCCGAGCGCCCGGCCGCCGGAGACGACGATCTTCGCCGCGCCCAGCTCCGGCCGGTCCGACTTGACCATCTCCTCGCCGACGAAGGTCGTCTTCGGCGCCTCGCCGCCGGCGACGGTCTCGACCGACGCCGAGCCGCCCTCGCCGGCCGCCGCGAAGGCGGTCGAGCGGACGGTGATGACCTTCTTCGCGTCCGAGCTCTGGATCGTCTCCAGCGCGTTGCCGGCGTAGATCGGGCGCACGAAGGTGTCGGGCGCGACCACCTCGACGATGTCCGAGATCGGGGCGACGTCCAGCCGCGCGGCGATGCGCGGGGCGTAGTTCTTGCCGTCCGTGGTGGCCGGGGCGAGGATGGCGTCGTAGCCCTCCGCCAGCGGCAGGACGGTGGCCTCGACGGCCTCCGCCAGCGCCTTGCCGAGGCCGGCGCCTTCCGCGAGCAGCACCTTGCGGACGCCGTCGATCTTCGCCGCGGCGTCGGCCACGGCGCGCGCGTCCTGGCCGACGACCAGCAGGTCGACGTCGCCGCCGAGGGCGCGGGCGGCGGTCACGGTCTTGTGGGTGGTGTCGCGGACGATCGAACCGTCGTGATCGGCGATGACGAGAACGGCCATTACAGGACTCCCGCGGACTTGAGGGTTTCGACCAGCTGGGCGGCGCTCTCCACCTTGACCCCGGCGGCGCGCTTCGGCGGCTCGGTGACCTTCTGGACCTTCAGGCGCGGCGCGACGTCGACGCCGTAGTCGGCGACCGCCTTCATGGCGATCTCCTTCTTCTTGGCCTTCATGATGTTGGGCAGCGAGGCGTAGCGCGGGGTGTTGAGGCGCAGGTCGACGGTGACCACCGCCGGCAGTTCGGCGGCGATCGTCTGCAGGCCGCCGTCGATCTCGCGCGTCACCGTGGCCTTGCCGCCGCCGATCTCGATCTTCGAGGCGAAGGTGGCCTGGGGCCAGCCCAGCAGGGCGGCGAGCATCTGGCCGACGGCGTTGTTGTCGCCGTCGATCGACTGCTTGCCCATCAGCACCAGGTCGGGCTTCTCCTCCTCGACCACCGCCTTGAGCAGCTTGGCCACGGCCAGCGGCTCGAGGTCGGCGTCGGACTGGATCAGCAGACCGCGATCGGCGCCCATGGCCAGGGCGGTGCGGATCGTCTCCTGGGCCTGGGTCACGCCGATGGACACGACCACGATCTCGGTCGCGGTGCCGGCGGCGTGATGCTCCTTGCCTTCCTTCAGGCGCACGGCCTCCTCGACGGCGATCTCGTCGAAGGGATTCATGCTCATCTTGACGTTGGCGAGGTCGACCCCGGTCTGGTCCGCCTTCACGCGAGCCTTGACGTTGTAGTCGATCACCCGTTTGACGGGGACGAGAACCTTCATTGCGCTATCCACAAAGTCGCCGGAATGTTGGGTCAGGCAATAGGTACCCCTCGCCCGGCCTGTCAACGTAACGCGGCGTCAACGCGCCAGCCTCCGGATCGTCCCATGCACCGACTCCTGACCATGAAACGGCTCAGCGTCCTGTTCCTGTGCACCTTCGCGGTGGCGGTCGGACTGACCTTCGCCTGGCAGGGGCTGGTCAAGGCACCGGAGGAGCGCTGCGAGGCCGGCGGCAAGTGGTGGGATCCCCAGGGCCGGGTCTGCGCCCAGCCGATCTCGATCGCCGAGATCACCGGGCGGCCCCTCGGCGTCAGCCGGGCCGAGGCCTCGGACGCCAAGAACCGCGAGCTGATCGCCATCGAGGACCAGCTGCAGGCCCGCAAGGCCGCCCGCGACGCCGACGCCGCGCGCCAGCGCGCCGCCCTCGCTGAACAGCGCTGATCAGCGGGTCGCGCCGGGGACCCACTTCACATCGTCGGCGCCGTGGGCGTTGGCCCGGCGCGCCGCGACGAACAGGTGGTCCGACAGCCGGTTGAGGTAGCGCACCGCCGCCGGCGTCACCGCCTCCCCCGCTTCCATCAGCCGCACCGCCTCGCGCTCGGCGCGGCGGCAGACGGTGCGGGCCAGATGAAGATGGGCCGACAGCGGCGACCCGCCCGGGAGGATGAAGCTGTCGAGCGCCTTCTGGCTCTCGTTCATCCAGTCGATCTCCTGCTCCAGCCGCTCCACCTGGCTGTCCAGCACGCGCAGCGCCTCCCACTTCGGCGCCGGGTCGAGCGGGGTCGCCAGATCGGCGCCGAGGTCGAACAGCTCGTTCTGGATGCGGCCCAGCATGGCGTCGATGCGGTCGTTCTGGCCCGAATGCAGCCGCGCCACCCCGATCACCGCGTTGAGCTCGTCGACCGCGCCGTAGGCCTCGACCCGGGCGGCGCTCTTGGACACCGGGGCCCCGGAGGCCAGCCGGGTCCGCCCGTCGTCGCCGGTCTTCGTGTAGATCCGGTTCAGCACGACCACCGGCTCAGGCCCCGTGCGTGGATTTCCACCACATCCCGATGACGAGGAGCGCCACCGCCAGCGCCTGCAGCGCGACCCGCAGCCGCATCAGCTTGTTGGACCGCGAGCGCGCCTCGGGGCCCTCCTGGTAGAGCGAGCGAATGCCGAAACCGAGG
>Ga0233425_10008969_pt1 | contig 12943 bp, 14 predicted proteins | sample Watercolumn_Towu_2_FD_181712 | JGI IMG/M metagenome (GOLD analysis project Ga0233425, IMG submission 181712) | Freshwater microbial communities from Lake Towuti, South Sulawesi, Indonesia - Watercolumn_Towuti2014_140_MG | ecosystem: Environmental > Aquatic > Freshwater > Lake | place...
AGCCGATCACCCTCAAGGTCGAGACCACCGTCGTCACACCCCTCGCCAAGTCGGGGCTCGTCGCCGTGGCGTTCGACTGGGTCGGGGCTGGTACCTACCATGTGCTCTGGCAGCCGCCGGAGGGCACTGCGGGGACGGAGCTCGAGCAGCACACGCCGGGGGGCTCGAGCCTGAACACCATGAGCCCACCCACAGGGATGCGCGGTACCTTCATCGACGCCAAGAAGGAGTTCGTGCTCTGGTCGAGCGTCGGCGCGTGTGTGCGCACCACGTACTCGGGGGTCGTCTCGGACACCACGCTCGCCGGCTTCGGCGGCCTCGTGTGCCGTTCGTTGGTGCTGGACGGGGCGGTGTGGCGCATGGCTTGGGGCTCGGAGGCCAACGACACCGCGAAGATCTGCAGCTTCGGTGCGGAGCCCGCGGACGCAACCGTGCCGAGCGGGTCGGGCTGGACCGCAGACAGCTGCAAGGACTTCACGTACCAGGGCGGGGATTGGCGCTTCCGCGGCTACCTCCCGAAGCCGTGATCTCCCCCGCTGCCGCTTCATCCCGCTCGCGATCTGAGCTATTGCAGCGGGATGCAACGAGCGGAGTACGCGCTCTTGGCGCTGGTGCTTGGGACCTCGGGCTGCTCCTCCGACGACTCGGACGGGGGGAAGACCGCGCCCACCCTCGACGGCCTGGTCCACAGCTGGGTGGTCGACGAGAAGAACGCCCCGGTGCCCGACGTCGAGGTCTGCGTCGAGGGCGAGCCGGACATCCCCTGCGTGATGACCGACGCCAAGGGCATCGCCGACCTCGCCGTGCCGAAGGACAAGGAGCTGGTGCTGACCTACGCCAAGCCCGAGTTCGTGACGAAGCGGCGGCAGATCTTCAGCAACGAGTACAAGAGCAAAGGCCTCGGCATCTGGGCCCTCCAGCGCAAGTCTTGGTACGACCAGGTCGCCACGGACCTCGGCTCGCCTGCGCCCTTCGACTACGACAAGGGCATCGCGGCTCTCCTGGTCGGCACGGGACCCGCTGAGGAGTTCATCATCAACGCGGACCACACCGGCACGACCTTCGACCTCCAACCGGTCAGCGGGCCCAAGGATCCGAACATCAAGGAGCTCAAGTTCCAGGTCGCGGGCGACCTCACGCTCACCGGCTGCATCTCGGGCTGCACCGACGGCGTGGTCGGCTACGCCGACGTCCCGCCCGGGAAGTACCGAGCCGTGTTCAGCGCCCCGAAGAAGACCTGCACGGCTTCGGCCTTCGCCTGCGCGGACGGCACGCCGTCCTGCGTGGAGCTCGAGATCGTCGCGGGCGTGAACACGTTCGCCAGCATGCTGTGCGAGTGAGCTCGGGGCCGTGCGCTTTCCCGGTCGCCGCAAGCACAAGCACTACTTCCCGGTCCACGACCGGGATCCGCTGCTCCACCACGCTGGGCTCGACACCCCGGAGACGAAGATTCACCTCGTCGGGATCGATCAGACCCTGGTCGACATCGACGCGCGGGTGCCGGAGGAGCTGCTCGGGAGGTACGCGCTGCCGAAGGGCGGCTCGACGTTGATCCCGAACGACCGTGCGCTCCGGCTCTACGACGAGCTCTTCGCGAACGGGCAGATCTCCCACGAGTTCGCCGGCGGGACGGTCGGCAATACGCTTCACAACTACTCGCTGCTCGCGGACGACGCCTCGATCCTGCTCGGGGTGATGAGCGATCCGATCCGCGTCGGCACCTCCGGCTACCGCTACCTGTCGAACACCTCGAGCCGCGTGAGCCTCGACCACCTCCAGCCCGTGGATGGCCCCATCGGGCGCTGCTTTGCGCTGGTCACGCCCGACGGTGAGCGCAGCTTCGCGATCAGCGCGGGCAAGATGAACGCGCTCCGGCCGGAGAGCATCCCGTCGAGCATCTTCGACGCAGCGGCAGCACTGGTCATCTCGGCGTACCTGATGCGCGCCGCCGACGGCGAGCCCATGCCGGAGGCGACGCGGCGTGCCGTTGCCCTGGCACGCGAGCGCGGCGTTCCCGTCGTGCTCACGCTCGGGACGAGCTTCATCATCGCCGAGCGCCCGGACTTCTGGCGCTCCTTCATCAGCGACCACGTCGACGTCGTCGCCATGAACGAGGAGGAGGCCGAGGCGCTGACCGGCGAGGCAGATCCGCTGCTCGCCTGCGAGCGCACGCTGGACTGGGCCGACCTGGTGCTCTGCACCGCGGGCCCCATCGGGCTCTACCTGGCCGGCTGGACCGACGAAGCGGTGAAGCGCGAGACGCGCTACCCGCTCCTGCCGGGCGCCATCCCCGAGTTCAACCGCTACGAGTTCAGCCGACCCATGTTGCGGAGGGCATGCGAGGCCCCGTTGAAGGTCTTCGCGCACATCGCGCCCTACCACGGCGGGCCAGTGCGCATCACGAGCGCGAACGGCGCCGGTGACGGCGCGCTCTCGGCCCTATTGCACGACATCTCAGCGAACCGTTACCACCGCCAGCGCGTGCCCGCGTCGGCCAAGCACGTCCGCGACTTCCTGACCTACTCGTCCATGAGCCAGGTGTGCCGCTACGCGAACCGGGTGAGCTACGAGGTGCTCGTCCAGTCCTCTCCCCGGCTCACGCGCGGCCTGCCCGAGCGCGAAGAGGGGCTCGACGACGAGAAGTACTGGGCGATGTAGAGCGACGGCGCCGACCGTCGCGGTTCGTGAGGAAGCCGATCGGGAGCGCCCTTGACGCGCTCGCCGGCGAGGTTATCCTTATTCCCGAATGAACGTTCGGAAAAAGGTCCCGCGGCCCCGCGGTCGTCCGCCGGAGGGCGACAAACAGGGGCAAATCCTGGCCGCGGCGCTCGGGCTGTTCGCCGACCGCGGTTACCACGGCACGGCCGTCCCGCTGGTCGCGGAGGCCGCCGGCGTCGGCACCGGGACCATCTATCACTACTTCGAGAACAAGGAGCAGCTCGTCAACGCCGTGTTCCGCGACGCGAAGACGCGCATGCGGCACGCGCTCCTCGACGACCTCGCGGTCAGCGCGGAGCCCCGCGCCCTGTTCCTGGAGATCTGGTGGCGGCTCGCGCGCTTCGCGCGCAGGGAGCCCGTCGCCTTCCGCTTCCTCGAGATGCAGGACCACGTGCCGTATCTCGACGAGCAGAGCCTGGCGCTCGAGCGCGAGGTGCTCGCGCCGCTCTGGCTCGCGGGTCGCGCGCTGTCGGGCGCTGGTCGCGCCCGCGTGCTGCCGGCGGAGACGCTGATGGCGCTGGTCTGGGGCGCGCTCGTCGGCGTGGTGAAGGCAGAGCGTCTCGGCTACCTGCGCGCTGGGGAAGAGACGATGAGCCGCGCCGGTGAGGCCGCCTGGGCCATGGTGGCCGAGGGCTCCGGCCTCGAAGCCAACGTTTCGCAGAAGAGCCCGCGTCGTCGAGCTCGCAGTCAGGAAGGAACCGCAGCATGCAGACCCTCGAAAGCAACGTCGAAGACCGCCGTGTGAAGCTGACCCTGGACGACCTCGCGCGCGAGTCCTGTGCCGAGCTCGAGCGCAGGTACCGCGAGGGGCGCGTGCCCGCGTCGCTCGCGGCCCTGAACGGCAAGCTCACGGGACGCATGCTCGCGATCCGCGGCCTCGAGCGCGGACCGGTCGCGCTCGGGCTCCGGCGCTTCGCGGCGTCGCGGTCCTTCGTCTGGGGCGGGAAGAGCTTCAGCGCCGAGTCGGAGCGCGAGGGCACGGGCATCAACCGCATCAAGGCGCCCGGTGTGCTGGGGCGGCAGAACCTGTTCCCGTTCGAGACCTCGTTCGGGGCCTCGGCCCTCGACGGCCGGCCGAGTGTCGTCCTCGACTACGAGCTGCCCGAGAACCCGCCCTACATCCGCGCCATCCACGACGAGGTCCGAGAGGTCTCCCCCGGCCTGTACCTGGGACCGGCGATGTGGAAGACGAAGAAGGGACCGCGCACCGTGCTGTGGTTCGCGCTCGACACGGGTGCGCGATGAGCGCGCGCCTGCCCGCTCGGCCGCACGTGATGGTCACCGGAAGCTCCGGGGCCATCGGCGGCGCGCTGGCGCTGGAGCTCGTGGCGCGCCGGCCGGGCGCGCGCCTCACGCTGGTCGACAAGGTCGCGCCGCCGGCCGAGCTCGCGCGCGAGCTCGCGAGCGCGCGGGTCGAGATCGTCGATCTCGGCGACGTCGCGGCTTTGCCCGCGCTGCTCGAGCGCGTGGGTCCTTGCGATGGCCTGATCAACGCGGCGGGCTGCATGGAGGTGCGACGCTTCGAGCGCTTCGAGTGGGACGCCGCGTGGCAGCTGCTCGCCGTGGATCTGATCGCGCCGCTCCGGCTGTTCCACGAGGCGTCGACGGGCATGCTCGCGCGCGGCTCCGGCTTCGTGGTGAACGTGACCAGCATGGCCGGGCGCGTGCCCATCCGCGGCTGCGCCTTCTACGGCGCCGCCAAGGCCGGGCTCTCCATGGCATCCGAGATCGCGCACGCGGAGCTCGGCCCACGCGGCGTGCACGTGGTCACCGTGTACCCCGGACCGGTCGCCTCGGCGCTCGAGCGGGGAGCGCGTGCACAGCTCCGGCAGTCGCTCCTCGCGCGCGCCATCCCGATGGGCAGAGCGCGTGCTCTGTCGCGGCGCGTGCTCGACGCCGTGGAGGCGGGCGAGCCCCGGGTGGTCTACCCGAGCCTGTACCGGGTGGGCTTCAGCGCGGTGGGGCTGGCGTCGCGCGTCGCGCTCCGGCTCGGGCCGGAGCCTGTGGCCTGACCGAGGCGTCGGGGGCGCGACGCACTGCGCAGAGCCCTTGTCCGTAGGCGGTCCGGATCGAGTCCGGACACCGCCGAGCTCGTGCGCGGTCGACTGCGGAAACCGCGATGAATCGGGAAACCGCGGGGCCGAGCTGTTCGGCACGCCGCGTGCTCTAGCGCTGGGCATGTCGCCGCTCACGCCTCGGGGGATCGCCTTTGGCTCGGTCGTCGCTCTGGCCCTCGCCGCCTGCGCCCCCGCGACCGGCGACCCCGTCGAGGAGGACCCCGGCGAGATCCAACCCGTCGATCAGCGCGTGTCCCTGGTGAGCAAGGCCTACTGCAGCATCAAGGTGTCGGGCGCCGGCAGCAAGGACACGGAGACGGACTACTTGCCCCACGTGATCGCCTGCGAGAACGGCGGCGCGGATCTCCAGGCGCTGAAGGCTCAGGCCATCGCGGCCCGCTCGGTCGCCTACTACAACATGGCCTCGCAAGGCTCCATCTGCGACGGCCAGGGGTGTCAGGTCTACTCGTGCGGCGCGAAGCCGAGCGCCATCCACTACCAGGCGGCGAAGGAGACGGCGCAGCAGTACCTGAGCTACGGCAACATGCTCACGTACGCCTTCTACGTCGCCGGGGACTCGAAGGTCAGCGGCCCTTCGTGCATCGACGTGAACGGCTCGACCACGCACTACGTCACCTTCAACGACGGCAAGACCGGCACCAGCGTCAAGCAGACGAAGCTCGGCTGGGTCGGGCCGCCCGGCTTCGGGCAGAACCGCGGCTGCATGAGCCAGTGGGGCGCTCGCTGTCTCGAGGATCAGGGGAGCGACTACCTGAGCATCCTGCGCTTCTACTACGGCGCGGACATCGCCATCACCAGCGCACCCGGCGACTGCGGCGTCGGCAAGCCGCCCGCGGCGCCTCCGCCACCGGCGGCGAGCTGCGGTGACAGCCAGTGCGACTCGGGCTCGGGCGAAGACTGCAACACCTGCCCCGCGGACTGCGGCGCCTGCCCCGCGCCGCCGTCGCAGCCCGCGCCCGGCACGAGCAGCGAGTGTGCGGGGCACTGCGGAAAGCAAGCCCCGAGCGGGTGCTGGTGCGACGCTTCCTGCGCGCAATACGGCGACTGCTGCGGCGACGGCAGCAGCTGCTCGGCTTGTGGGAACTGCGGATCGAGCTCGCCCGCGCCCTCGCCGCCGGCCGCGAAGTGCGGCGACGGCAGCTGCAACGGCAGCGAGACCTGCAACGACTGCCCCGGAGACTGCGGCAGCTGTCCGAGCGGCGGCGGCAGCGGCGGCAGCTGCTCCATCTCGAGCCACCAGGACAAGGGTGAGAACGGCGAGACGTGTAGCGACCCCGCCGAGAGCTGGCGCTGCGTCTACATTTCGTCGTGGGGCACCTGGGGCTCGCAGGTATGCCGCTACGGCGTCTGGAACACGTACCACCTGAACCCCAAGGACTGCGCGGCGTGCTGCGGGTCCTACGTCAGCGGCTGCTCGGCGAAGTGAGTCAGGGGGCCGCGGCGGCCTCGAAGATGCGCGTCAGCGCCTCGACGAGCTGCTCGTCGGAGTAGAGGAGCGGGTCGTTGGCGCGCTCGACCAGGCTCTTCATGGTGAGCACCCCGAGCGCGGACACGCCGGCCAGGAAGGCCATCATGCGAGGCTCGACGCGGGCGCGCCCCCGAGCCTTCTTCCAGTCCTGAGCGAGCCGCTTCGCCGTGCCGCCGTAGGCCAGATCGTTGAGCGGCCGAAGGCGCTCGAGCTGGGCGGGGGTCACCGCGGACGTGTCGGGCTCCACGGTCTGAGGGTAGATGTAGGTGAGGCGGAAGTCGTCCATGCGCGAGGTGAACGCGCGCACGGACTCGCTGATGAGAGCGCGCAGGGCGTCGCCTCCGCCGTGAGTGCGCTCCACCGCGTCGTGCACTCGGAGCGACTGTGCTTCGACCGACGAGAAGATCAGGTCGAAGAGCAGCGCGTCCTTCGACGGGTAGTAGTAGTAGAGCGCAGCCTTGGTGAGCCCCGCCTCTCGAGCGATGGCGTCGAGCGTGGTCGCGTTGACGCCGTCGCGCAGGATCACGCGCCGCGCGGCCTCGGCGATCTCCTCGCGCGAGCGCTGGCGTCGGCGCTCGCGCCGCTCGATGCGCGGGGAAGCTTCGGCCGCCTCCCCGGCAGAGGGGGTGGGCTTCGAGGGGCCGGCGCGCTTGCGCGGCCGACCCCGGGGGCGGCGGGGGTCTCTGGGGCGGGTCACCCTGCTCTTCTACCCAAAGTCTCAATAAATGACCACCGGTAAATAAAATCTACCACCGGTAGAAATTCGGTGCTACGGTCGGGGGACCATGGACAAGCTGAGCCTCTCGAACCCGTTGTTCGCCACCTACGTCGTCGCCGCGTCGCTGATGGTGCTCAAGGCGGCCAGCATGTCCTGGCTCACCGTGCTGCGCATGGTGCAGGAGAAGGGCGGCTACCGTTCGCCCGAGGACCTCACGAAGACGCCCCTCAACCCGAACCCGGACCCCAAGCAGCTCGAGCCCAACGACCGCGTCGAGCGGGTGCGCCGCATCCACCTGAACGACCTGGAGAACATCCCCTTCTTCCTGGCGGCGGGCTTCTTCTTCGTCTTGACCGACCCGTCACTCCTGCTGGCTCGCGCGCTGCTCTACGGCTACGTGGCGACTCGGCTGCTGCACTTCCTCGCGTACTTCAGCGCGCGCACCCACGACACTCGGGCGGCGCTCTGGACGCCGGGCTCGCTCGTCATCCTGTACATGGCGGGGCGTAGCCTCTACGTGGCGCTGACCGGGTGAGGGGCGTCTGGGGCGCGCTGCTCGAGCAGCGCAATCCGCCCTGATCCGTCAGCGCTCGGGCGCCACGCGCCGCAGCACGAAGAGCGTCGCCGCGGGGGCTCGGTCCGGCCCCGGGAAGGTGCTGGCGTGCTCCTCGACGAGCTCGAAAGCGTCGCCGAACAGCCGCTCGAGGGCTTCGCGCGTGTAGGGCGTCGTGTTGTGACGGTCCCGCTCCTCGGGGGCGTGGGTCTTGAGCAACAGGTACCCGCCCGGTGAGAGAAGTGTCGCGGCGTTCGCGACGTAGCGGGCGGCAGCCTCCGGAGTGAGCAGGTGGAGACAGCCGCGGTCCACCGCGACGTCGAAGCGGCGGCGCAGGCGGCTCGCCGCGATGTCGTCCTCCAGCCAGAGCACCGGCTGCTTCGGAAAGCGGCGCGCGGCCTCCTCGAGCGCACGCCGCGACACGTCCGTGGCCACGACGTGGTGCCCGCGCTCGGCCGCGGCGACTGCCACCTGTCCGAGCCCGGTGCCGATGTCGAGCACGAAGGAGCCCTTCGGCGCGAGGCGCTCGAAGCACGCGAGCACGTCGTCGTCGACCGCCTCGGTGTACCAAGGCAGCTGCTCCGCCGGCTGTGAAGCGTAGAGCTCGTCCCAGCCCGCTCCGTCGCGGGGGGCTCGAGGCTTGGCCGCGCGGTGGAGCGCCAGCACCGTCTCGAGCAGCTGCACGATGATCCCGACCGGCGGTGCCGGGCCGAGCTTCTGCGGGCGGTCGAGCGGTGGATCGGCGACCTCCGTGCCGAAGCAAGGGTGGATGACGTGCATGCCGTCCTTCACCAGGTGCTCGATGTTGCGTTGCACCGCCGCGCGCGCGTACATGCCGGCGTTCATCGATGGGGCGACGATCACGGGCGCCGAGGTGGCGAGCGCGATGGCGGACACGAGCGAGTCGAAGTCGCCGGTCGCCAGGCGAGAGATCGTGGTCCCCGTCGCGGGCCAGACCAGGACCGCGTCGGCCCAGGTCGCCAGGTCGATGTGCGGCACCGGGGTGTCGCCTTCGTACATGTCCGTGGCCACCGGGTGATGAACGAGGCGCTCGAGGGCGTAGGTGTTGATGAAGCGGAGCGCGTTCTTGGTGGCCGCGACGCGAGCTTCGAAGCCGCGCTCCAAGAGCCGCGCGACCAGCGCCGGCGCGTGCATCGCGGCCACGCCCCCCGCCAGGCACAGCACCACGCGGTCGTGGTAGCGCTCCCGGGAGGACGACGCTCGGTGTTGGGGCTCGACCGGCTCGATGGCGCCCGCTTCGAGCAAGAGCCCGAGCAGCTGATCGACGACGCTATTCTCGCCGAGGGTCGCGCCGGTGAGGGCCTCCACGTGGGCAACGACCTCGGCCCGGGTGCGCGGCTCGAGCAAGAAGCGCAGCAGCTCCTGCGCCAGCAGCGCCGTTTCGCCCTGGAGCTGGTGCGCACGACCATCGGGCCCGAGCAGGACCGTCGAGTCGGCCGTGTCGTAGACGCGCACGACTCGCGCGCGCCGCAAGCGGGCGGTTTCGCTCATCGTCTCAGTCTCTCGCGGTCCCGACCGGACCGCCGTGAGCTATCAACTGTTATTGCCGGTCGTGCAACCGCCGCTGCTCGTCGAGTAGCAGTCCTTGTAGGGGCCGCAGGTGGTCTTGCCGTTGTCGTCCTTGCACTTCTGGCAAGCGTCCCCCGGAAGGTCGGCGCACGCAGACACGGCAGCCGAGCTCGAGCTCGTGTTGTCGTCGTCGCCGCCGCAGGCCGCGACGATCAGAAAAGTGGAGACCGTCAACGCGGTGGGCAGGATCAATTCCCGTACAGTCGGCCGAGCCATCTCCGCAGAGTACCACGGTCCTACTGAGCCCCCGGGGTACAACTCGCCGTGACGCGCTGCGCCGGAGTAGAATCCGGCGATGGGCCAGCGACTCGCGCTCCTCGCCGTCCTGCTCGTCCTCCAGGGTTGCAGTGGCGGGGGAGAGGACTCGGAGGGTCCGGGCGCTGGCGGCCTCACCGAGCTCCCCGAGCTCGAGCTCTGGGGGTACCTGAGGAACGACCCCACTGGCCTGGCGAGCACGGTGGCGCCCGGGCCTCTCGGTTTCGACGCGATTCGCCTGAGCACTGCCAAGACCCACGCGCTGGTCCACGTCTCGGGCTTCACGTGAAGCGCTTGCAAGGCAGCGGCCCGGGACATGGCCCTCGACTACCCAAGCTACTCCGACAGAGCGATCTTCGTGGACCTGCTCGCGGAGGGCGCCGCCGTCGGCGAGCCCGCGGAGCAGAAGGAGCTCGACGCGTGGATCCTGGATCGAGAGATCCCCTTCACGACCGCCATCGATGCCCCGGGCGCTGGTCCGCGCATCCTCAAGGACTTCTCGCCGATCGAGAGCTCCTTTCTGGTCGAGCTCGGCAGCATGAGGATCGTGGAGCACGCGCTCGAGCCGACCACGCTCTACCCCACGCTGGACGAGCTTTGAGGCTCGCTAGTCGGTGCCGCCGTCCGGCGGCGGGCGCACCGGTTCGATGGAGAGGCAGGGAAGGGGCGGCGCGCAGCCCACCCCCTTGGCGATGGCGCGCGGCAAGTTGCGTCGTACTCCGTGGCACACCGGCCCGCTCTGGTCACACGCGCTGAGCAAGACGCCTGCCGTGGCCCCGTAGAGCGTCGCGCGCAGGAAGCGCTCTCGCCGCTCCAAGATGAGCCGCCGGTCGTCGCTCATGCCATCACCAGGATAGCGCACGGCGGGTATGCCAGCTCAGAAGCTCGCGCGCACGGCGACCCCGCGACCGCTTGGAGCCACGCCGATCCGCGCCGACGCCTTCTCTTCCGAAGACGAACCGCCGGTGAGCCACAGGATGGTGGCGGCTCCCAGCCCCACCGCGCCCACGCCCAAGCTCACCTGGCTCAGTACGCGGTAGCGATCGCTGCTCTCTTGGGTCTCCTTCGCCGACTCGGGGCACACCGAGCCCCGACAGCTGGTCTCGAGCTCGTTCTCGGCCCCGATGTGCAGGCCGTAGAACACGCCTGCGCCGATGAGGCCGACCGCGCCGACGCCGGCCGCGATCCATGGCAAGGAGCTCCCGCCCTCGCCGGCTGCGGGCTTCGCGTCGCCGCGCTCGTCCTCGGCGCTGGCGTCGCCTTTCCCGGACGGTGGTTTCAGATTGACCTCCGCGATGCGGCCTTCGACGGCCTTGAAGCGTTTCTGCCACTCGCGGTCGCCGAGCTTCGCGACCAGTCGGTGTCGCCCGGGGTTCACTGGGATTTCGTTGCCCAGCTGCGAAGGGCCGAGCTCGACCCCGTCGAGCGTCACGCGCGCGCCCGCTGCCTTCGCGGGCAGCGTGACCACCAGCTTCGGCACGCGTGATTCGAGGTCCTCGCGCGCGCGAGAGATCTCCTCGAGCTCCGGGGCGTCGGCCTTCTTCGCTTCGGCTTCGGCCAGGCGGTACTCGCCGAGCGCCTCGGTGTGTCGCCCCAGGTGCTCTTTGCAGCGCGCCAGGTGGTAGCGCACCTGCGGCGTGAGCTTCACACGCGCGACCTTCTGCATCTTCTCGAGGGCTCCCGCCCAGTCGCCAGCGGCTTCTTGGCTCAGCGCCTCGGAGAACAGCGAGCGCGCTTCGGCGAGCTGCTCATCGCTCTGTGCGACGAGCGCGCGCGTCGCCAGCACGCCGGCCAGAGCGATCAGGACCGCGAGCGAGCGAGCGGCGCCCATCCAGATCGCGAGTCTAACCTCGGTCCGGTCAACGCCAAGAAACGCCCATGATTACGGATGGCTTTGACTCTGCGACCGGCAGCCCGGCCGGAAATCACGTAGCATCGCCTTCATGCTGTCGAGCGGGCGCTGGCGAGCGGCCGCGGTGTGGGGCGCCGCGCTGGTCTGGTCGTGCAGCGCCACCGATCGCACCTTCATCCCCGACGACGAGTTCTACGGCACGGGCGGCGCGGCGGGCGCGGGCGCCGTGTCGGGCAGCGGCGGGCAAGCCGGCGGTGCAGGCACGGGCGGCGCGAGCGGCAGCAGCGGAACTGGTGGAGCGGACTCCGGAGCCGACGCGACGAGCGACGCCGCGACGTGCGATGGAGTGGTGTGCGATTCGCCGCCCCCCAACGCGTGCGAGGACGCGACCACGCTCCGCGTCTTCTCCACGGCCGGCACCTGCGAGGGCGGCGTGTGCTCCTACGGCCATCAGAGCGTGAAGTGTCAGGGTGGCTGCGCGAAGAACGGCACCTGCATCGACGACCCTTGCGTGGGGGTCACGTGCAACAAGCCCCCCGCCAACAAGTGCGCGAACGCTGGCGCGCTGACCGTGTACGACGCGAGCGGCGTCTGCAACGCCGGGACTTGTTCGTATCCGTCGAAGACACAGACGTGCTCCTTCGGTTGCGCCAGCGACGCCTGCACCGGCGACCCCTGCGCGGGCGTCAGCTGCACCAGCCCGCCGGCTTCCTACTGCGTGGACGCCTTCGTGAAGAAGAGCTTCGGTAACGGGACCTGCAACACCGGCACCTGCACGTACTCGCCGACCGACACGACGTGCCAGTACGGTTGCGCCGCAGGCGCGTGCAAGGGTGACCCCTGCGCGGGCGTGAGCTGCACCTCGCCGCCCGCGAAGTACTGCGTGAACGCGACCACGCTGCGATCGTTCGCGAACCCCGGGACTTGCGCCGGGGGGAGCTGCACCTACGCGCCCTCGGACAGCACCTGCCAGTTCGGCTGCGTCAACGGCGCATGCAGCACCACCGACCCGTGTCAGGGCGTGACCTGCACCAGCCCGCCAGGTCCGAGCTGCTTCAACGCGACCACGCTGCGCACGTCCACCAGCCCGGGAACGTGTGCGGGGGGCAACTGCAGCTACCCGTACAACGACCAGGCTTGCCAGTACGGTTGCGCGAACAACGCTTGCAAGGCGTGCTCCGCGGCCAGCCACTGCAGCGCCGGCCAGTGGTGCAGCGCGGGCGCTTGCACGGCCTGCAGCGCCGCGGCCTGCGGCGACGGCGAGTGCGACTGCGGCGAGACCACGGCAACCTGTGCCAGCGACTGCGGTCCGCCGTGTCCCACGGGGCTGGTGATCGGGAGCTGGACCAACGACGACCAGGGCTGGACGAAGGACGGGCTCTGGAAGCGCAACTCGTCGGGCCAGATGGTGGCGGGCTCGACCACCTCCTACAACAGCCCGTACACCCAGAACCTGACCTACGGCACCAACGTCAACCTCCTGAGCTGCACGACCGCGACACTGAAGTTCAGTGTGAAGCTCTCCGACGACAGCACCTGGTCACCCGACGTGGACAAGTCAGAGCGGCTCTGGGTGCAGTGCTCCGGCGACGGCGGCGGAAGCTGGAACAACCTCACGCCGACCGCGTGGCCCGCGAACCAGAGCCCCTGCGCTACGAGCTACTGCGACGGCGGCGAGGGCCTGAACCGGAGCTTCCCCTGGACCAGCCAG
>Ga0233425_10008970_pt1 | contig 12942 bp, 14 predicted proteins | sample Watercolumn_Towu_2_FD_181712 | JGI IMG/M metagenome (GOLD analysis project Ga0233425, IMG submission 181712) | Freshwater microbial communities from Lake Towuti, South Sulawesi, Indonesia - Watercolumn_Towuti2014_140_MG | ecosystem: Environmental > Aquatic > Freshwater > Lake | place...
TTTCTCGTCTTTCTCACCGGCGTTCTGATCGGTAACTCCTGAGCGTTCACGAGAGCCTGACGATGATGGCGCCGGCGACGATGAGAGCGGCGCCGGCGATGCGCGATGGCGTGACGGATTCGCGCAGCACCCGCATCGACATCAGCATGACGAAAAGAATGCTTGTCTCGCGCAGCGCCGCCACGGCCGAGATGGGCGCCCGCGACATGGCCCAGATGGCGATCCAGTAGGCGCCGGCCGAGAGCGCAGCGCCGGCGAGGCCGGATCGCCAGTAGGGGGCGACGACGGCGATCGCCCGTGGGCCGCGGGCAAGAACGGTATAGGCGACGAGGAAGATGGCGTCCAAGACGAACACCATTGCCGTATATGCCGAGGGCGATCCCGACATACGACCGCCAAGACCGTCGACAACCGTGTAGAGGGCGATGAAGACCGAAGTGCCGAGGGCGAAGAAGAGCGTAAGTCCGTCGAGGCGCAATCGCCTATGCCCGGCCAGGCTGACGAACCAGATGCCGCACACCAGGATGGCGATGCCCACCGCGCCGAGGGCGCTTATCGCCTCATGGGCGGCGAACCAGGTGAGGATCAGCGTCAGAAGGGGAGCCGCGCCCCGGGCGATGGGATAGACCTGGCTCAGGTCGCCGGTGCGGTAACTGCGGGCAAGGAACAGATTGTAGCCGAGATGGAGGACGCCCGAGGCGAAGGCATAGGGCAGGCTTGCCTTCGCCGGCAGGCCGAAAGCGAGCAGCATGAGCACGCCCATGAGCCCCATGATCGTCTGAATGAGAAACAGCGACAGGAACCGGTCGAGCTTGAGCTTGACCAGTACATTCCAACCCGCATGCATGAGGGCCGCCGCGATGACGGCAGCGAAGACGTGACTTTCCACGGAACGATTCCCGCCCGCTTCTCCTTAGACCAGGTGGGGCGGCGGCGTAAATCCCTGTTGCGCTAGCAGCCGGGGCAGCTGAGCTGCGACACCATTCGCGGACGAAGCGCGACCTGCTCGCTCATGTTGAACGAGGTGGCGCCAAGGATGCTGTCGCCGAGGAAGGTGGCGATATAGGGGGTGAAGCTCATGCAGACGACGCCGACGATAACGTCGTTGTTGTCGACCATCAGCTTGTCCATGCCCGTGGTCGAGGGCGTGCCGCAGGTGGTTCCGCCCGTGCTCTTCCTCGACCACTGATTGGTGATCACTCCGGCAACCTTGCGGAACTGGTAGATCTCGAATCGAACGTCGGTGGCAACCTCCGGCTTCATGACGAGTTCGGCGGCCTTGAAGTAGTCGGTGATGGTCGTTCCGGTGATCGTCGTCGTGGTGTTCTGGGTGACGAGATCGGCAATGACGCTCGCGGCGTAATTGGTCTTGCGATTGAGCGAGATCATGCCCGTCAGGTCGACAAGTCCGAAGTAGAGGAAGAGCAGGAACGGCATGATGAACGCCATCTCGATGGCGGCGATGCCGCGCCGGTCGCGCAGGAACGTCATGAAACCAGTCCGCATCATCGCCTCCCTAGGGCTCATTCCTGAAGATGGCGAGGCCGTAGATGCGGCGTGCCTTGTCGCTGTCGAAATTGCCGAGGAAACTCATGAAGGGGAAGGCGAAGTACCAGTCGTAGGTGGCGATGACGGTCGCTGCCTCGAGCGTCTTGCCCGGCGTGTAGACCACCGTATAGGGTGTGCCGTCGGCCTTCTTGCCGATTGTCAGGGGATCGGGCACCGTCGTGCTCAGGGCAGCGAACGAGGCGGCATTATTGACATAAACGGAGACCTTGCCATCGCAGTCGATGATGGCGCCGACGCGGTCGCAGATCGCCGCCTTGAACTGGTCGGCGGTCATGATCAGCGTTCCCGTCGACGACGCCGCCTGACCCGTGCGGACGAGTCGGCCGGCTTCCTGCACGGAGTTCTGGATCACATACTCGGTGAAGAGCATGAGACCCGTTTCGCAGATGCAGCCGAGCACATAGAAGAAAGGCCCCGCCACCAGGGCGAATTCCACCGCCGAGGCGCCCGATTCTGACCGGCGCATCCGGCCCATGGAGGCCTTGAGGCGGTTTGCCATGTATCTGAGCATGCGGCACTCCCGGAACACTGGCGCAAACAGGCGCGCGCCGCGCCTTCGCGAACTCGCCGGCAGGCTAGCAAGCCATGATTTCCTTTTTGTAAAGGAATTGGCTCGAGTTAGGCGAAATTGAAATATGGTTTCCGTACCCCGGATGGCGCTGGGGCTGGCTGATTGGCCTATTGCGAAGGTGTCGTCGCCGGCGCCGCCGTCTCGCCGCCCTTCTGGCCCATGGCGAGGCTGTTCTTCGTCTTCATTTCGCCCGCCACCAGCTTGTTGAACCAGTCGAGGTCGTCGCCGACATGGAGCGATACCTCGCAATCGGGCGCGCAGACATAGGTGTATTGCAGGCCACCCTTGAACATGGCGAGATTGTTGCTGCCGCCGAGCATGACGGTCACCTCATAGTCGGCGAGCTGCTTGCCGGCATCGTCAAGGATGATGATGTTGGTGGTGCCGTAGGAGCGGGCGTGAAGGAAGACATTCAGGCCCTGAATGGTGACATCGGCGATGCTCGGGTTGCCGACCACCACGGTCGCCGGCTGGCGAGCCATGGTGATGATCTGGGACTGATCCGAGCGGATCACGATGGGTTCGGCGGCATGGGCGGCAAGCGGAGCGCCGAAGAGAGCCAGAGCCGCGAGGGGGCCGGGCAAACGCGATCTGAACATTTTCTTCCCATCCATCACGATGACCGGGCGCGCCTGGCGGCCCGACTGTTGAATCTCCGCCCATTTGAGGCGCGATTGGTGAATCTTCCCTTAAGGCGAGGACCTCTCGCACACGCATGCTGTGTCGAAACGGGTGAAAAGGCGACGGCAGACCGCCCTCCGGCGTGCTTCGTTCAAATTGTAGCGATTCCGGCGCCGGGGCGATAACCAATCCCGGAAACCCGTGTGATAGCCCGCTTTCTTAGCGAACCGATTTACCCGCCATTAAATCGCCCCTCGTAAGGTGCCCCCATGGTTCAAGAACGCGGGGCTGGTAGCGCCGAAGACTCGGACCAGGCGCTGTAACCAAGTGGAGTCTCCAATGATCAAGTTTGTGCGTTTTGTGAAGGACGAATCGGGTGCAACGGCCATTGAGTATGGTCTCATCGCCGCCGCCATGGGCATTGCCCTCGTCACGACCATGCCGCTGCTCGCCTCGGCCATCACCGGCAAGTTCACGTATCTGGCCGGCAAGATCACCACGCCGTAATGGCGGGCCCCACAGGGGCCTAGTTCTGACGCAATCCACCGGCCCATGGGCCGGTGGATTTTTTTTTGCCGCGGCCTGACCGCGGCCATCACGGTTAACCCGCCCTTTAGGGCCGACATGTGACCTTGCCAGCCGCGGGCCGAAGCCCGGAGGTTGGGAAATGACGTTTCTTCTGTCGACGACGGTGCTGCCTCTCCTGATGATTCTCGCCGGGGCGGGCGATGTGCTCACCATGAGGATTCCCAATTGGCTGACCCTCGCCGTGGCCATCTCGTTTTTCCCCATTGCGCTCCTGACCGGCATGGCCGTCCTTGATATTGCCCTTCATGTGGCGGTGGCTGCGGCAATGTTCGCCGCTGGCTTTCTCTTATTCTCGATCGGTCTCTTCGGCGGCGGCGACGCCAAGCTTCTGGCCGCTGCCGCGCTCTGGTTCGGCTGGTCCGACCTCGTGCCCTTTCTTGTCTTCACCGTCTTCGCCGGCGGCGCCCTCGCCCTGACGGTGGGCCTCTGGTCGCTGCTCAATGTAAGCTCCGAGGTGAAGGGCGGCTTCATCTTTCGCCGCCTCGGCGCCCTCAAGCCTAATGTCCCCTACGGGTTCGCGCTCGCCGCCGGCGCCATTCTCGCCTTCCCCGAAACCTGGTGGGTCACCTTCGCGAGTCAGGCATGACCGTGGTTGGACCCTTGGTTAAAACAAATTTGACCATTCGCTCCGAAAGTGGCGGCGACGGGGCCGCGCCTGGTGCGGCGATAGGGATGTGAACAATGAGTAGGATGCGTTTGATCATTCTCGTGCTCGCCATCGGTTCGGCGGTCATGGCCGGCATCATGGCAAAGGGAATGATGGGGGGTAAGTCCAAGACCGAGGTGGTCGAGGTCAACAAGGTGCCGATGGACGAGATCCTGGTCGCGGGCAAGGACCTTGCGATGGGCGAGCGCCTTGCCAGCGGCAATCTGCGCTGGCGCGAATGGCCGAAGTCGAATGTCGCCGAAAGCATGATCACCAAGAACGAAATGCCCGACGCCATGGACAAGCTCCAGACGGCGCGGGCAAGGCTGCCGCTCTTCGATGGCGAGCCCATAGTCGAGAAGAAGCTCATTCAGCCCAACCAGTCAGGGTTCATGAGCGCCATTCTGCCGAAGGGCATGCGCGCCATTTCGGTGGCGATCTCCGAGCGCTCGGCCGCCGGCGGCTTCATCCTGCCCAACGACCGGGTCGACGTCATTCTTACCCGCAAGGTGGAAGACCCGTCGGGCGGCGCCAAGGTCGTGAAGAGCGACATTGTGCTGACCAATGTGCGGGTTCTCGCCATCAATCAGACCTATCGCCAGGAAACGACCGAGGACAAGGTAACCGTGACCGAGGGCAAGACGGCAACCCTCGAGCTCGATCCTCGGCAGACCGAAGTCATCTCGATGATCGAATCGGCTGGCGAGATTTCTCTGGCGCTGCGCTCGATTGCCGAGAACGGCGACCGTGGCCTCGATGAAGGTGGCCCCAAGCTTACCGAGAAGTTCCTCAACCGCGGGCGTCCGTCCGGCGGCACCGAACCTCTCTTCGTCCGCTACGGAATCGAATCAATCACCTCAAGCCGCTGAGTCAATTGCCATGATGTCCGCATTCCTCCACCGCCACGCCGCCAAGGGACTTTTTGCCACCCTAGCACTCGTCGTCTGGGGCGCGCTGGCCGCTGCACCCCCGGCGCAGGCGACCGATTACAATGGCGGAGCAGGAATGGTCGGCGATGAAGGCCATTTCGTCCGTATCGGCCTCAACAAGTCGGTGGTGATCCGGCTTCCCGCCGACGCCCGCGACGTGATCGTCGGCAATCCGGCGATTGTCGATGCCGTCATCCGCACCAAGAACACGGCCTATCTCTTCGCCCGCGCCACCGGCCAGACCAACATCTTCTTCTTCGACGAGCAAGGCCGCCAGATCATGAATATCGATCTGGAAGTGGCCCTCGACATGACGGCCCTGCAGAAACTGATCGACCGCACCATTCCGGGATCGAAGATCACCGCCGACACCGTCGACGGAAATGTCGTTCTCAACGGCAAGGCGGCCAATGCCGTCGATGCCAAGCTCGCCGTCGACCTCGCCTCCAAGTTCGCCGGCGATCCCGCCAGGGTCGTCGACGCCATGAAGGTCGACGAGGGCGACCAGGTCATGCTCAAGGTCAGGGTCGTCGAGATTCAGCGCTCGGTGATGAAGAGCCTGGGCGTCGACCTTGATGCCGCGTTGACGACAGGAGGCCTCAGCCTGGCCGCTTCAACCGTCAATCCGATCCTGGGCGCGAACATCCTCGGCACGGCGGGCTATGCGGGGTCGAACTTCTCGATCGACGCCGCCATCACGGCGATGGAGCAGGACGGCGTTCTCCACACGCTGGCCGAGCCGACGCTGTCGGCCGTTTCAGGCCAGGGCGCCAGGTTCCACGCGGGCGGCGAACTTCCCTACCGGACCTGCAACACCGACACTTCCGGCATTCGCAACTGCACGGTGACATTCCGCTCGATCGGCGTCTCGCTCGCCTTCACGCCGATCGTGCTTTCCGAAGGCCGGATAAGCCTCAGGATCCAGACCGAGGTGAGCGAGCAGGGCTCGGTGACGATTGACGACCTGCCGACAGTCGATTCGCGTCAGGCCGAGACCACCGTCGAAATTCCGAGCGGCGGCTCCATGGTGATGGCCGGCCTCATCAAGAACATCACCAAGCAGGAAGTCGACGGCACGCCGGGTCTGCGCAATCTGCCGGTGCTTGGCGCGCTCTTCCGCAGCCGCCAATTTCTCAAGAACGAGACGGAGATGGTCGTGATTATCACGCCCTACATCGTCAATCCGGTTCATGAGAAGGATCTGGCGACGCCGGCCGACCGCTTCAACGCGGCCACCGACCGCGATGCCGTCATCTTCGGCCGCCTCAATCAGATTTACGGCACGGCCGGCAACTATCCCGAAGGCGTCTATCACGGCAACGTCGGCTTCATCATCGAGTGAGTGGGTAGGGTCATGGTCAAGAGCATAAAGCGGTTGAGGTTGGCGGGCACGGGCCCGGCGCTGCTGACGGTCGTAAGTGTGGCGCTCGCCTCATGCGGGATCGCCGATCCCGGCTATGACGGCGACCCCAGCATGTCGGTCTTCTACAATCGCTACCCGATCAAGGTCGAGGAGGCGGAAGTGAAGGCTGGCGTGGTCGCCAAGGCCGGAACGCTCGGTCCCGAGCAGATCAACGCCGTTATGAATTTTGCTCGCGACGCCCGCGCCAACGCCGAGTCGACCGTCATGGTCAAGTGGTCCTCGGGCAGCCCCCAGGGCCGAAAGGTGGCGAGCGATGTGGCGCGCATGCTCGTTGATGCGGGCGTACCGGCCCGCATGGTCAAGCTCGGCAGCTACAAGGGCGGCGCCGATGGGCCGTTGCAGGTTTCCTATCTCCGCAAGGTTGCGGTGACGAGGGAGTGTGGCGACTGGACCGACGACCTCAATTACCTGCCGGCCAATAACGACTACCGCAATTTCGGCTGCGCTCACCAGCACAACATCGCCGCCATGGTCGCCAATCCGAACGACTTCGAGAAGCCCAGGGCGATGTCGCCGGCGCCGACCGGCAGCCGAGTGACGGCGATGACGCTGTTCTACACGACGACATCGACGACGGGTTCGAGCTCGTCGGGCAGCGGTTCGTCGTCGGGCAGCGGCTCCGGAGGCTGACGCTAGAATTTCTTTGCAGGGAATGACAGACATGAACTCGGCACCGCAGACCATCGTTTCGGCTCCACCCGTGGATACTGGCGTCGTCGCCCTTGTGCCGCGAATCAACATCCACGCCTTCTGCGACAACCAGCAGACAGCCGAGGTCATGCAGGCCGCCGCCATGGATCGGCGCATGTCGCGCTCCCATGTCACCATTCAGCTTGGCGGCACCATGGCCGCCGTCCAGGTCTACCAGAGTCAAGCGACGCCGAATCTGCTGCTCGTCGAGTCCCATGGCTCGCGCGACGTGATCCTCTCGGAACTGGCCCAGCTCGCCATGGTCTGCCAGCCGAACACCAAGGTCATCGTCATCGGCCACCTCAACGACGTCGTGCTCTACCGCGAGCTCATTCGTCAGGGCGTGAGCGAGTATCTGGTGGCGCCTCTGCACCAGTTGCAGGTGATCGAGACGATTTCGTCGCTCTACCACGACCCAAAGTCGGGTCCCGTCGGTCGCGTGGTCTCCTTCGTCGGTTCCAAGGGCGGCGTCGGTTCGAGCACGCTCGCCCACAACATCGCCTGGATGATGTCGAACCGGTTCGCCCTTGACACCGTGATTACCGATCTTGACCTCGCCTTCGGCACCGCCGGACTGAACTTCAATCAGGACACCTCGACCGGCATCATCGACGCTCTCGGTCAGCCCGATCGCCTCGACTCGACCCTGATCGATCGCCTTCTCACCAAGCTCGGCGAGAAACTCAGTCTGCTCAGTGGGCCGGGCGGCGTCGACCGCGACTACAACATCGAAGCCCAGGCGGTTGAGACGATTCTATCGGCGGTGCGCAGCAGCGTGCCCTGTGTCATCGTCGACGTGCCCAACATGTGGGCGCCGTGGATCAAGCACACCCTCATCAACTCCGATCTGGTGATCATTACCGCGACGCCGGAGCTGGCGAGTCTGCGCAACACGAAGAATCTCGTGGACCTCTTGAAGCAGGCCCGGCCCAACGATCCGCCGCCGAAGATCGTCCTCAATCAGGTGGGTGTGCCGAAGCGACCCGAGATTCCGGCCGTCGATTTCGGCAAGGCTATCGGCGTCGATATCGCGGCCGTCATTCCCTACGACCCGCATTCTTTCGGCACGGCCCAGAGCAACGGTCAGATGGTCTTCGAAGTGGCGCCGAAGTCGCGGGCGACAGAGGCCCTCGTCAACTTGGCGAAGACCATCGCCGGCGTCGACAAGATCGCCAAGGCGCCGCGGCTGTCGTTGCCCCTACTCGACAAGATTCCGTTGCTGAGGAAGAAGCAGTAATGTTTGGCAAGAGAAGCGAAGACACGCTGCAGAAGCCCGTCGGGCAGGCGGGCCTCCCACAGGGACAGGCGCCGGCAGCGGCAACGCCGGCCGTCACCATTCCCGACTTGCCGATGCCGGCAGGCGGTGGCTTCGGCTCCCAGGCGGTTGCCAGGACCGGTGGCGCGCCCCAAACCGCGGCCACGCAGGCGCAGCGGCCTGACACCAGCCTCACTTCCCGCCGCTCGGACAACTACTACGATATCAAGAGCACGATCTTCAACGCCCTGATCGACGCCATCGACCTGACCCAATTGGGTCAGCTCGACCGCGACGCGGCGCGCGACGAAATCCGCGACATCGTCAACGAGATCATCACGCTCAAGGACGTGGTGATGTCGATCGCCGAGCAGGAGGAACTGCTCGAGGACATCTGCAACGACGTACTCGGCTACGGTCCCCTCGAGCCGCTGCTCGCTCGCGACGACATCGCCGACATCATGGTCAACGGCGCCAACACGACCTTCATCGAAGTCGGCGGCAAGATGCAGAAGACCGGCGTTCGCTTCCGCGACAACGCCCAGCTCCTCAACATCTGCCAGCGCATCGTCAGCCAGATCGGTCGACGCGTCGACGAGGCGAGTCCGATCTGCGACGCCCGCCTTCCGGACGGCTCGCGCGTCAACGTCATCGTGCCGCCGCTTTCGATCGACGGGCCGGCGCTCACCATCCGCAAGTTCAAAAAGGACCGCCTCAAGCTTCCGGACCTGGTGAAGTTCGGTTCGATCACGCCCGAGGGCGCGACGATTCTGGAGATCATCGGCCGCGTCCGCTGCAACGTTCTGATCTCGGGTGGCACCGGTTCCGGCAAGACCACGCTTCTCAACTGTCTCACGGGTTACATCGACAGTCACGAGCGCGTCATCACCTGCGAGGACGCCGCCGAGCTTCAACTGCAGCAGCCACACGTGGTGCGCCTCGAGACCCGACCGCCAAACCTCGAGGGCGAGGGCGAGATCACCATGCGCGATCTCGTCAAGAACTGCCTTCGTATGCGCCCCGAACGCATCATCGTCGGCGAGGTCCGCGGCCCCGAGGCCTTCGACCTTCTGCAGGCCATGAACACCGGCCACGACGGCTCGATGGGCACCCTTCACGCCAACACGCCGCGCGAGGCCCTGTCGCGTCTCGAATCGATGATCACCATGGGCGGCTTCGCTCTGCCCTCGAAAACGATCAAGGAAATGGTGTGCGGCTCGATCGACGTGATCGTCCAGGCTGCCCGATTGCGCGACGGTTCGCGCCGCATCACCCACATCACCGAGGTGATCGGCATGGAGGGCGATGTCATCATCACCCAGGATCTCTTCGTCTACGAGATCGTCGGCGAGGACGCCAACGGCAAGATCATGGGCCGGCACCGGTCCACCGGCATCGCCAGGCCGCACTTCTGGGACCGGGCCCGCTACTACAGCGAGGAGCGCCGACTCGCGGAAGCGCTTGAGAAGGCCGAACTGCGCAACGAGGAATAGGGGCCTAAATGGTTTTCGGCGAGGAACTTAGACAGTTCGCGTTCATCGCGATGGTCGCCGTCGCCATCGGCGGCATCGCCCTGGCGCTTCTTCTGCCATTCCTGACCAGCGGCAACGCCGAGAAGCGCGTGAAATCGATCGCCGAGGGAAAGCGCGGGGCGACGGCGCCGTCGCCACGCCAGTCCATGGCGGCGAAGTTTCTGGATGGCCAGAAGGACAGTCGCCGCAAACAGGTCCAGGACGCCCTGAAGCAGATAGAGGCCCGCGAGAAGGCCGAGCGCCGAAAGCGCATGACCTTGAGGACCCTGATCACCCAATCTGGTCTCGACATCCAGCCGCGCCTCTTCTGGATGGTATCGGCCGGCATCGGCGTGTTCTTCGCCGTTGTCCCCCTCGTCTTCCGCATTCCGTGGTACGGCGCCGCGCTCGCCGGCATTGTCGGCATGTTCGGTTTTCCGCGCTGGTTCCTGAGTTTTCTCCGCAAGCGGCGTCAGACCGTCTTTCTCAATGATTTCGCTGACGCCATCGACGTCATGGTCCGCGGCCTGAAGGCCGGTTTGCCCGTTTCCGACGCCATGAAGGTGATCGCCGCCGAGTCGGGCCCGCCGGTGGGCCCGGAATTCCTCGAAGTCGTCGAAGGCCAGCGCATCGGCATCAGCATCGATCAGGGCATCGAGCGCATGTTCGAGCGGATGCCGCTCTCGGAGGTGAACTTCCTCGGCATCGTGATGGCGATCCAGGCGAAGACCGGCGGCAACCTCTCGGAAGCCCTCAACAACCTCTCGAAGGTGCTGCGCGACCGCAAGAAAATGAAGGCCAAGATCCGTGCCGTCAGCCAGGAGGCCAAGTCGTCGGCCGCCATCATCGGCTCGCTGCCCTTCATCATCATGGGCGCCCTGACCGTGCTCAATCCCGAGTATCTCAACCCGCTTTTCAACACCAGCACCGGCAACATCCTGCTCATCGGATGCGGTACCTGGATGATGATCGGCGTTCTGATCATGCGCAAGATGATCAACTTCCAGATCTAGGCGATCATCATGTTCGACGCCATCAATGACTTGCTGCAGGTCGAGGTGATGTTCACCCTCCTCGTCGGCATGGCCGCCTTCGCCACCGTGCTGACGATCGCGGCGCCGATGTTCGACAACGACAAGCTCCGGGCCCGCATCAAGGCTGTCGGCCAGGAGCGCGATAAACTGCGCGCCGCCCAGCGCGCGAGCCTCTCGCAGGCCTCGGAGGCCCGTTTGCGCGACAAGCCGCGGGCCGATCTCGCGAGCCAGCTCGTCGAGGCTCTGAATTTGCGTCGAATCTTCGAGGCCGAGGCCTCGCGCGACCTTCTGCGCCAGGCCGGCATGCGCAGCGAGCGGCATCTCGTCGTCTTTCTGGCGGCGCGCTTCGCCACACCGCTGATCCTCGCCGCCATCGTTTTCATCTATTCCTCGACGGTCTTCGCCGACCGGGTGGCGCCGCCCATGCGGCTGGGCGCGGCCGGCATCGGTCTCGTCTTCGGCTACTATCTGCCCACCATCTTCCTGAAGAACCTCGTCTCGCGCCGCCAGGAGTCGATTCGCCGGGCCTGGTCCGACGCCCTCGATCTCCTGCTGATCTGCGTCGAATCGGGCATGTCGATCGAGCCCGCCATGCAGCGCGTGGCCCGCGAGATCGGCAGCGCGTCCGTCCCTCTCGCCGAGGAACTGACCCTGACCGTGGCCGAGCTTTCCTACCTTCAGGAGCGCCGCAAGGCCTATGAGAACCTCGGCAAGCGCACGGGCCTCGCCACCGTCAAATCGGTGGTGACGAGTCTCATCCAGTCGGAGCGTTACGGCACGCCGCTCGGCACGGCCTTGCGCGTTCTCGCCCAGGAAAACCGCGACACCCGCATGTCCGAGGCCGAGAAGAAAGCCGCAGCCCTGCCGCCGAAGCTCACCGTGCCGATGATCCTCTTTTTCCTACCGGTGATCTTTGTGATCATCCTTGGCCCGTCGATCATCATGGTGATGAAATACGATTAGTCGGGCGGCAAGGCCGGACCGGCTGAAATGAAATGGCACGGCGCTGGCCGTGCCTTTCTGCGTGCGGGCAACGGGCTGCGAGTTAACCGCTGTCGCCGTCGGAAAGCTGCTGCCATGTGTTGGGTTGGGACATCATCTTCTTGAGGTAGTCGAGATTGGCCTCGACCTGGTCTGGCGGAAGGTCCTCGCTGGCGATCTGGCGGGCCTCGTCGAAGCGGCCCTGCAAGCCGACGACGAGGGCGAGATTCTGTCTGATCCGCGGCTGCTTGGCTGAACCGTTGACGGCCATGGCTTGGCGCAGAACGCTCTCGGCCTGCTTCAGTTCGCCCTGGAGGGCATAGGACATGCCCATATTGTTGAGAACGGTGAGTTCGTTGGGCTTGAGGGCGAGCGCCCGATTGTAGGATTCCTGCGCCTTGTCGAACTGACCCTGCTGGTCCTGGGCCGAGCCAAGCGCCGAAAAAACGCGCCAGTCGGCATCGGGCGACCGCGCTGCGGTTTCGAGGAGCGGCACGGCCTGGGACGACTTGCCGGCCTGGACCAGCTTCTTGCCATAGAGCGTCGCGAGCTTGCCGTTGTCGGGATTGAGATCGTGGAGGCGGGCATAGACGGCCAACTGCTGCTCGGTCTGGCCGATGCGTTCGAGACCGTTGGCATAAGCCACTCCCTTGGCGATGTCGGCTTGGTCGGCCTGCCAGGCCTTGCCGGATTTGGCGGTTTCCGTGAAGGATGGAGGCGCCGTCGACCCGGTGGCCAGCGGATCGGCGCTGTCAAGACTCAAGGCGCGCTGCTGGCAGCCGGCGAGGCTTACGACGGATACGGCCGCAAGCAGCGCGAGAATGGTATGGCTTTGTGCGCGGCGGGGACGAACGGGCATCGGCGAAACTCCTGGCGCGCTTACAACCACCGAGACGCGCCCTCGCCGGATCATGGTGCCGAACGGTCAACAAACCATTAACCATGATGGGGCAACTGGGTGGGGAGAGAAGGGGATGATTGCATGGAACGACTGGAGAAACTCTTTCCCGCAGGATCAGGCCGCGAGCGGCTGGTGAGGGTGACAGCCGTCAAACGCGCGGGCTGGTCCGCGACCCGAAAGAGATTGTCGCCACCGGCGCGCGCCTGGGCCGAGGCCCAGGGCT
>Ga0233425_10008971_pt1 | contig 12938 bp, 10 predicted proteins | sample Watercolumn_Towu_2_FD_181712 | JGI IMG/M metagenome (GOLD analysis project Ga0233425, IMG submission 181712) | Freshwater microbial communities from Lake Towuti, South Sulawesi, Indonesia - Watercolumn_Towuti2014_140_MG | ecosystem: Environmental > Aquatic > Freshwater > Lake | place...
AGCGTCGGAGGAATTTAGACAAAAGAAAATTACTGAAGGATTGGAAAACGCGAAAAAATACGACTGGAAAACTACCGCGCAAAAAACCGTTGACGTTTTCAGTAAATTTTGTTAATTTTTAAATCTCTGATGAAAACCTTTGTTCACGAACAAAATTCGTGGATTTAGGCCTTCATCAGGATCGAGAAAAACCAAGGGCTTGGACCTTGGGGACGCTCGATTGGAGCAATTGACCGGACGCGGGTTTCAAAGGCCAAATGGTTTGGCCAACCGCGTCGCGGCCTTGCTCTGTCACAGTCAGCCGCGGGCTGGCAGGAGGTGAGAGATGAAGAAACAGGTAAAGATGTGGCTGTTCATCGTCATTGGTGTGGTTGTCGGAACCTTCTTGAGTGGATTCGTGTGGCTCTCTCCAACCGAAACCACTTTGCTAACATACAAAATACTCGTTTCGATCTTATTGTTTTTGTCTGCTTTGTTCTTCTTTGTATTGCTTGGCCTGGAAACCAACGGGCTCATCGTTAGTGATAACCTCGACCAGCTCGTCAAATCCATCACCGCCAGCCTCGACACCGTCGCCGAAGGGGTCGTGCCCGCGCATGATGACAAGACCCTGCCCGCGCGCATCCAACGCCTCGTCAGGGCGGCCAACGAATGGCATCGCCAAGCCCAACAGCTCAAGAACGAGAAGGCCGAGCTCGCCGATGCCGCTGTTGCAGCAGCCGCTCGAGCCCAACAGCTCCAGGTCGAGAAAGAAGAACTCGCTGATGCCGTCAACACGGCAGCTGCCGACTTGGCCGAGATGGCCAGAATCATCTGGGCCAACCGCGGCGCCCATCGCGATCCCAAATCGTTCACCATGGATCCAAAGACGGCGGGTGAAAGACGCCGACTGGTTGGGGCAAGGGCCTTTCACCTCCTTGGCTTGATCCGCCCGGAGCTCACCTTCAGTCAGTTCCTGGAAATGTTCCCGGGCTGGAAACTTCCCCTCATCACCGACATCATGGCCGAAGCCATCGCCCACCACCTGGTAGATGGCAACTGGCCGCTGTGTCGAGACATCCGACACAAGATTGGCAGCGATGCCTTCGATGCCATAGTCAAACGTGCTAGCTCTCGCTCTGAAGCTGAAAGGCGTCGTTGCGGCAACCAGCCCGACGAAACCTAGCTTCCTTCCCCAAGTCGCGCCAACTCGCGCGCCCGCCCTGAGACACTCGATGGGCGGCGTTTTTTATTCACTTGACCTGCCCTAAAAAGTCTTGTTTACTAAAAATACAGCCCTGGAGGATCAAAACGTGTCCCGAACCCTGAAAGAGGCCTTTTGCGACATTAGGAACTGGTGCTCTCGCCAGCCCGGCTACAACACCCCAACTTGGAGCGACTGCGAGCGTCAACTAGACGATGCCCTGAAGGCCAGACCTGACGAGCAAGTCCTCCCCAACAGCGACCGCAACGGCATCCTTCGACAGATTGAGGCTTTTGTCTTCAACTCTCACGGTAGCGGCTACTCATCAACCTCTTGGAACATGGCACAAAGCCAAGTCGCCCGAGCTCTCGCCGGCCGCATCGCTGATCCAGAACCGCATCTTCTCGATGACTAGAACGTTCCTTCTCCTAATCTGCCCATTTCGCGGATACAAAAAGGGCGACCGATCAATCGCCCTTACGCCCAACGCCGCCACGCGGCGTTTTATATATCAAAACTTTCCCCAAGATTATTGAAAGACGGTTTTTTATTGGCGGGGGGCGTTCGTTCGTTCGAAGAGATAAGGCAGTGCCATTATCTCTACGAACGCGGCGCCGCCCTTTGTTGATAACTTCCCTGACTTTACAATAAAAACCTGATAAAATATGTGTACATGCGAATCGGCATTGACGCGCGAATGTATGGTCCAAAAGTGGGAGGCGGTGGTCTTGGGCGCTATGTTGAACAACTGGTGTCTAAATTACAAGAAATTGACCAAGAAAACCGCTATATTTTGTTTCTAAAAAACGAAAATTTTGATCTTTGTAAAATCACCAATCCAAACTTTGAAAAACGACTGGCTGATATTCATTGGTACACCTTCGTGGAGCAAATAAAACTTGCTTTAATCATCAATCGCGAAAAACTCGATCTGGTTCACTTCCCGCACTGGAATATTCCGCTCGTGATTCGCGCACCGTTTGTCGTCACTATCCACGATTTGATCCTCTTGGACGATCCGGATTCGGCGCGAGCCACCACCCTTGGTCCTGTCCGCTACGGTCTGAAACGCTTGGCCTACCGCGCCGTACTCCGCAATGCTATTTCTCGTAGCAAAAAGATTGTTGCTGTTTCTCGGGCCACAGAATTCTCAATTTTGAAACATTTTCCAAAAGTTGATTTGCGAAAAATTGAAGTGGTTTATGAAGGGGTTACGGGTTTGGGGGTTGGGGGTTGGGGGTTGGGGAAGGAAGAATTTATTTTAAATGTTGGAAACTCTTATCCGCATAAAAATCTCAAGACTTTAATTGACGCTTTCGAGATTTTTTCTCGAAAAAATTCCGAGGCTCGACTTGTGCTTGCTGGGCGAAAGGATCTTTTCTCGGATAAACTCGAAAAATACGCGGCCGGAATCGATCGAATCGAATTTATTCGCGAGCCGAGTGATGAAAAACTTGCCGAACTCTACGCCTCTGCCAAAATGTTCGTTTTTCCAACGCGTCTCGAAGGCTTTGGTCTTCCTGGTCTTGAAGCCATGAGTGTTGGCACTCCGGTCATCGCCGCCCGCACCAGTTCTCTACCCGAAATCTACGGCAAGGCCGCTGAATACTTCGATCCAAACAGCGCCATCGAACTTTCCGAGACTATTGAAAAACTTTGGAACAACGAAGCTCGACAAAAAGAATTGATTGAAAAAGGTTTTGAACAAATCAAAAAATATTCGTGGAAAAAAATGGCAGAAGAGATAAAAGAAATATATCTATTGTGATTACGGATCTTGGGGGATATACGGATTTTTTGAACCAATAATCCGTATATCCGTATATCCCCCAAGATCCGTAATCACGCAGAGTATATGGAGGCTAAAAAGAAAAAACAAATCAAAAAAACCAAGAAAACGGCTAAAAAGTCGGCGGTTTTGCGCGGGCAAAACAAATACGACCAAGGCGTGCCGGCTAGTTTTCTTCATTTGACCGGACTTTCAACACAGCAGCCAATTATCAATCTGATCAACAATGCTCCGCTTTCGCCGTTTGTGGTTTCTTTTGCGCATGCGAAAAAAGATGTTGATGAAGAAACACCTCTTGTTGAACTTAACTTTGCTGTTCCTGAACATGAATTTACGAGCGATTTAAGTTCAGACGAATTTGCCTTAACTCGCGACGATTTGCAATCCCAACTTCTCGAAGAAGAACGCACGCCGTTTAGTTCACAAAAAATCAACGTGCCTTTTGCCCCGCGCCTACCATCTTTCTCTGACATTCGCGAGGCTTTGCTAAATTTCAAAAATCGAGCTGAATTCGTCGAGCCAATTATTGAAACTATTGACCTTAACGAACTTAATATTGTCTCCGAACAAAACACCAGTTTGTTTGATCTCCCGGAAATGGAAGAGGGAGATAATGAAGAATCCGAAATTTTGACTTGGGAAGACGTTGTCCGTTCGGTTTCTGACGAAGAGATTGAAAAACCTGTTGCTGAAATTTCGCAAACTAAAATTAGCTGGACGCAATCACTTGGCCAAGCCTTCAAGCGCTTCCAAAATCTACCACTACCGATCAAGATTGGCTCTTTCGAAACTTCGGCCGGTTGGCATCGCGCTTTGGCTACTTTTGTTTTACTCTCGTTTGCTTTTGTCTTGCCGCTTCACGCCATGGAAACAATCAACGATCTGCGCGGAGCCAAAGATCATCTTGCCCAAAGCGGTTTTGCCGGCATGAATAAATTAAACGAAGCTGTTTCGCTCATCACCACCAATTCGGCCTCGGCCGCCAATTCCTTCGAGGCCGCTCAAAAAGATTTCAGCCAAGCCCGCTCTACCATCAACGACCTTGGAGCCACGGCCTCATTCATTCTTTCGATTCTCCCAACGACTCGCTCCACATACACTTCTGGTAACCACCTCATCGCTGCTGGCGAAAATCTTTCCCAAGCCGGGGAAAAAATCAGCCAAAGCTTGATTAGCATGCAAGCCGATGGTTTAAATACTACTGGTCGACTAAAAATTCTTACTGAAACTTTTGAAACTATTTTGCCAGCGCTACAAACTGCCAACGACCATTTATCCAAAGTTGATCCAATGGTTTTACCGGCCGAATACCAAAACAGATTCACTGAGCTCCAATCGCTTTTACCAAACTTTTTGTCATCAGCAGAACAAATTACAAAATTCTCTGACACGCTCGCTACCCTGCTTGGTGCCGAAGGCAAAAAGCGTTATCTTTTAATTTTCCAAAACAACACTGAAATTCGTCCCACTGGCGGCTTTATCGGAAGTTTTGCTGTTCTCGATGTTTCTCACGGAGAAATTATTAACTTGTCTGTCCCAGAGGGCGGTAGCTACGACATTCAAGGCGCCATGAAAAACAACATTATCTCGCCGCTGCCCTTGCAAATCGTCTCTGGCCGCTGGGAGTTCCGCGACGCTAACTGGTTTCCGGATTTTCCGACTTCGGCTCGCCAGGCTTTGGAGTTTTATTACGATTCGAGTAACCCGACAGTCGACGGCGTGGTCGCGGTCAACGCCACATTTATTTCCTCACTTTTGGATTTGCTCGGTCCGGTCGAGATGCCCGAATACGATCGCACTATTGATTCAGAAAACTTTTTGTTTGAAACCCAAAAAATTGTCGAATACGATTTTGTAAACTACCAAGACCCAAACAGCGCTCGCGAAGAAGAAGCGCCAAAAGCTTTTATTGGCGATCTTGCGCAAAAACTTTTGGCTCGTGTTGAAGGCATGAACCCAGCCGATCTTTTGCCAATTCTCGATGCCGCTCAAAAAGGTTTATCGCAAAAAGATATCCAACTTTATTTCCCGAATGATGATCTGCAAAAAGACGCGACCGAACTCGGCTGGACCGGCGAAATAAAACAAACCGATCGCGACTATTTGATGATTACTAATGCCAATCTCGGCGGTGGAAAGACCGATTTGGTTATTGACGAAAACGTTGATCTCGGGGTCGATATTCAAAACGATGGCTCGATTATCAACACTCTCACCATTACCCGCACTCACAACGGCATCAGCGGCGCGTTGTTTACCGGCGTTAACAACATCGACTTCGTGCGCGTCTACGTGCCGCGCGGCAGCAAACTCGTCTCAGCTTCGGGATTTACTATTCCTGACATCAGCCTATTCAACCGTCCGGGCGAGGACTGGACTCACGATCCCGATGTTTTGTTTATCGAAGAAAACGCCGATGTTGATTCCAAGAGCGGGACGATCATTAGTGAAGAATCCGGAAAAACGACTTTCGGCAACTGGATACAAACCAGCCCCGGCAAAACCTCAACAGTAACTTTTGTCTACGAATTGCCTTTCATAATCAAAACCAACGACAGCTTACTCCAAACAGTAAAAAACAAGATCGGCTTAATAGCCGGCGACACCTATTCCTTGCTTGTCCAAAAACAATCCGGAGCACTGAATCGTATTACTCATGTTTCTGTAAAAACTCCGGTCAGTTTGTCGACCCTCTGGACTTCTGGTCATGAACAAACTTTTAACAATAACACCGACTCTTTCCTGAGTATTCTTTTTGCAAACTAGAGCCAAATATGCCCGCCATCCCGAAACATCCGCGTTCAACCAAAAACCGCGCCTCGAAGGAATTGGAGGAGAGTTTGAAAACCATTTACGGCGACGAAGATCTTGACCTCACCACCATCGAACGTCGCGAAGACTCCAGACTCACCTCTTTTTTGTTGCGTCTGGTTCTCTTTTTATTTCTTTTGGCCGCCGTGTCTTGGGGTGGTTTTTTATGGTGGCAAACTTCAGGAATTTCTGGCCCAAGCAAACCACTTGAAATTGATATTGAAATTCCAGAAAAAATTGTTTCGGGTGCTTCCACTTGTTTTACTGTCCGCTACGAAAATATTGGTCAAGTTCCGATCGCTTCTCTTTCGGCAACTCTCAATCTTCCACAAACTTTCGAGCTTGTCGAAACCAAACCAGTGGCTGACGAAAACTTAAATTGGGTCATGTCACCGCTTGGCCCTGGATCTGATGGTTCAATTAATCTTTGCGGTATTTTCCATTCCGAGGTTCCTGGAGCAGAAAAAATCCAAGCCGTTTTTACTTACCGCCCGGCTAATTTCAATTCCGAATTTCAAGACATTGCCGGAATCACGACAACTGTCGAGAGCTCGGTGTTAAACATTGAACTTTCCGGTCCAGAAGAGGCTGTGGTCGGCAACACCATCACCTACATCGCTAAAATCAAAAATACCAATCAGGATCCGGTAAACAATTTACGCCTGCGCCCAATTTTCCCAGAAGCTTTTACTTTTACTTCGAGTAATCCAACAGTCTCTGAGGAGGGTTTGATTTTTTGGGATACGGTAGAACTTGGGGCTGGCTCGGAACAAACGGTTGAAATTACCGGCTCGTTCACCAGCGCCGCCTCTGGAGTCTTGCCGATCGCGGTTGAAGTCGGTTTTTTGGATTCTGATCAAAATTTCATCAAACAAGCAACAACTTTGGTCGAAACTAACACACTCGGAGGAGAGCTTGCCTTCCAACTCATCATCAACGGCTCGAGCAAAGACCAAACCTCTGATCTTGGTAGTCGCCTGCGTGGCTCGCTCTCTTATTCCAACCTTGGAAAAGAGGCTCTTGAAGATTTGAGTTTTGATCTAAGGCTCGAGGCTTCTGGAAAATCTTTACCAATTGATTTTGAAAATTCCGACTTAGCCGGCGGGGTTCACAACGGAAACACTATTGCTTGGACAGTATCCGAGCCGCTCGAACCAGAAGCTCAAAACACGATCGATTTTTCCCTGCTGATTCCAGAGCATCTCGATGCCCAGTCCGCCGATACTGTTAGTCTGCAAATCAACGCCAACATTAACAAAGTCGGCGGCGAGGCCACCTCGCGCGTAATTTCTTCAAGTCTAATCATAATAAGTCTCAACTCCGACGCTGCCATCGCGGCCGAAGCTCGCTATTACGATGACGAAGGCCTACCAATCGGCACCGGTCCACTGCCGCCAAAAGTTGGAGAAACAACGACTTATCGAATTTTCTGGAATTTAGCAAACGGATTACATGAACTAAAAAATGCTTCAATTACAACCACTCTGCCGGCTGGGGTCTCGTGGACAGACAATGTTCGAGCCGATGTCGGATCATTAACTTTCAACTCAATAACCAAACAAATTGTCTGGTCGCTAGACGAGTTTACTCAGGGTTCGTCCGAGGCTTGGTTTGATCTGGCTGTCACTCCGGAAGAAAGTGATGTTGGAAATTTTGTTAAACTTATTAACCCGACAACTTTTGAGGCCACGGACGCGACAACAAAAGACTTGGTCCACGGATCAACCGACGCTCTCACTTCTGCCTTACCAAACGACGATCTCGCTGAGGGGAAGGGTGTGGTGGAATAATTCTTAAATAAGAAGCTAAAAAACACCAGAAAAAATCTGATGTTTTTTGTTATGGATTAATCAGAATTGTTTTTGAATTTCTTTAAGTCTGTCTCTTAAAATTTTCGCTTGGTCTTTTGCCTTATTATATTCTCTGAATTCATGGAGTCTGAAATAATCATCTCGTTGCAGCTCTGCACGCGTAACACTGGAACCATAAAAACCTCTTGACTCCTGTAATGTTGGATTTTTAAAAGAAACATTGGGATATCTTCTGGTTTCGTCCGCGATTTGCCTACTCACCTCTGCGAATCTCCGTTGAGCCTTTGCGTTATAATCTCCAGTTACTCTTTGCTCATTTTCTAAAATAGCCACTTCAATCTGGTGTACCTTACGCGAAACAAATTCTCTAAGATCACGCAGAAGTGCTTCAGCAGCTTCCGCGCTAATTTTTTGAGCCGATTCTGTAATTTTTCCGCTTTTTTTATCAAACGAACGGACGGTCACTTTTTTTCCAAAAACCTCTAGGATTCCTTTTGGTTTTTGTAATGCGCTTTGTATCTCCTTACGTAATTTTACCAATTCTTCCAAAAATTCCATATCGCCTGTAGCCATCCTAGAAACTTCGGTGTTTATTTTTTCAGCCCCTTCCGCTTCTAGCTCTTCCATTTCTCTTTTAAAATCCAAAAATATTTGATCGATCCGATCTTGGGTTTCAAAACGAGCTTCGGTTTGTATTAAAGACTCGAGTCTAAACAAAAAAGGTCTTATTTCTGAATTGGCCACTGTCTTATCCCTCGTCGGCCCAAGCAAATATCTGGGAAGGATTCCATCTTCGATTATTGCTGAAAATTTCCAAAAATCCTGCGCTTTTTCTGAGGCCGTGGAAGAAACTATATCTGACAATCTATCAACTTTGTCGGAAACAGCCCTGGCTCCGGGTGCTTCGACCAATTGTCTTAACATGGAAATTTCTTTTTTAACACGCGCAAGTTCGTCCGTACTATGCGCGGCGCTTCTTTCGAAACCGGTCGGCAGATCCGCTAGAAAACTTCTATCTCTGATACCTTCTACTTTTCTAATCAGCTTTTCTTCTTCGGCCTTTGCTGTTTGATATTCCCCATAAACCATCGCCAATTTCTTGGCTTCTCGAAGAGTCTTAATAAAATCTTCCCCTCCTTTGATTCCTCCTCCGCACCGCCTAATCATGTTTGGTATATCCAAAAGATAAAAACCCTCTGCCTTGTTTATTTCTTTTTCCAATTCTAAAGACATTTCAGCTTTCTCTCGAGGGCTTTTCCCCTCCATTTCTTTAACCTTTTTTTCTAACCATTCTTTTCTTTTTTTCCAAAGCCTTGGATGAAAGAGTAAAAATTTTGATCGAATTTCTGAACCAAAAAACGGTTCTTCCCCAAACAATCTATCTATTAATAAATCAACGGCCTCCTCTGGCAGGCAAGCTAATCGTTTATCAATACTCGGATCTTTAAAATCCTCCCGTTTAAAAGATTCAGCGATTTTTTCTGCCACTTTTTTAAAATCAAGCTCGCCAGAAGCCACGGCCTCAGCAACCAGTTGAGACATTTTCTTTTCTTCGATAAAGGCTTTTTGTCTTTTTTCTACTTCCGCCTGTACTAATTTTTGCTCTTTTTCATTGATCTCTTTCAAAACTGACGCTTTTTCATCTTCTGACAAACCAAGACCGGAAACCTTTTTCCTGGCTTCAGATATTTCTACTGGAGAGCCAATATTTCTTAATCCCTCAAACCTCCTTCTATCTTCTTCTGAAAGTCCTTCGACAAAAGCCGGCAGATCTTTCATGGCCGCGTCGACCGCGGTTTTTATTTTGTCTTTACTGACTAAACCGGAAAATACCTCCATTGGAAGATTAGCGCGTCTTAAAAAGAACATTTTTTCTCTCATTGCTTTCAGCGCTTCCCGAGTTTCTTTAACTTTCCTACCGGTTCGTTCCACCCGTCCAACCGCTCGATCAACAGTGCCTTTTTTACCTCTTGCCGCTTTTGCAGTTTCCTCTGCTTTGCCCCTAGCCCTTATTTTTTCAGCTTTCTCGCTTTCTTTTCCTGTAATAATTTTAGAAGCACTGGTCGTTCCGATTTCTTTTAAACCTTCAATGGTTTTAAGAAGTTCGGAAATTTCCCTATCCAAACCACCAACCCGGCCTTCAAATTCCTTGATTTCTCTTTCAATCTCTGAAGCTACTCTTTGAATCTCTTTTGAAATTGCGGCAAGACGAGCCTCAAACAAAGCCAAAACTTTTTCATCTACCCCAACCTCGACAGCCTCCTGTTCCAAAACCGCGCGCAGCCCTTCGGCTTCGGCTTGTTCGATTGACAGGGCCCGAATCGCTTCATCGATCATTGCTATTTCTTCATCGGTATCCTTATCAACAGCAAACCACTCAGCTCCGGGTCGAACTTCTGATAAAGACATATTTAAGATTTTTTAGCTTTATTAATTTCTTTCTTAAAATCAGCCAAAACCTTTTTTTGTTCTTTTTGTAATTTAATAATTTGTTTTTTTAAGTCTTGAATCTTTTTGAGGTTTTTCTTAACCTCCGGATTCTTTTTAATTTTTGGCATATTTGAAAAGCTTAAGATTGTTTTTAGTATAACAAAAAACAAAAAAAATGCATATAACACAAAATCGTCCAAAATTTTCTGGACGATTTTAATTTTCCAATGGTGCCCTCACAAGGAGTCGAACCTTGATTTCAAGCTTCGGAGGCTCGCGTTCTATCCATTGAACTATGAGGACGTGGCGCTATACTATCAAATTTTCTTGGCGTCTCGCAACTCCCTAAGCGATAGACCCAAAAACACCACCAATAAGATAAAGGTGTTCATGGGCGCCACCCAAAAAGGAAATTCTTGGCCAAAACTTTCCAAAACCATTAGCCCGCCAAGCATGCCGATCGAATACATGGCTCCGTTTTTAAGATAAGCAAATTTGGAAATAAAATTTAAACCTTTGATGGTAAATTCACGAACCACCAAAGCGCCAATACCGTTGCCAATCAAAATCAATGGCACCGACATGGTAAAAGCAAAGGCGCCAATTACACCATCGATGGAAAAAGAGGCATCAAGAACCTCAAGATACAAAAGCTTGCTCCAAGCGCTCATATTGCCTTTCTTTTCCCTCTTTTTTTCAGCTTCTTCCGCGTTTTTTCTAAAACCATCGGTCAAAAAGAAGGCCGAGGCTCCAATTGAAGCCGCCAAAGCCAAAAACGGACTTTCAATAACCGAAAAATAAATTACGGCCGTGATGAAAAAAGAAGAAATAGCGTAAAACCAAACACTTTGACGATGAATAAAACCCTCAACCAAAAAAGCGTATTTTTTTTCTTCCAAAAACAGCCAGGCTAAAAAAACAAAAAACAAATAAACACCGCCGCCAAGAAGCAATAACGGTTTGGAGTGTTCCAAGGCCGCCTCCATCAACGCCGGATCGGAAAAAACCAAACTCCAAATCTCGTGAAACGGCAAACCGGCGTTAGCCAACCAAACGATAACAAACGGCAAAACCCCGCGCATAACAAAAACCGCGAGCAACAATCCCCAAATCAAAAAAAATTTACGGAATTTTTCCGGCACGGTTTTCAAAACATGTGCATTGATAATGGCATTGTCGATCGAACTAATGACCTCGAACAAAACCAAACCAAAAATTATAATAATTGTTTGAATCATACTTGTCCGCCTATGGCGAAAAATTATGTTATTTTTCTTTTAATTAATCTAGCCAGTTGATAAAACCAATAACAAAAAGGCTTAAAAACAAAATCAAAAGTTCCCGGATATTCCACAACCTCACCACCAAAACCTTTTTTAAAACGAGTAATGCCGGCCCAAGGATCTTTCGGATTATCGCTCGAGGCTATTCCCCACCAATCGTAGAACTTCAGGCCTTTGACCCGAGCGTCTTTCAAAAGCTCCCAGTGGAGCAAAAAAGGCGCCATAACATTGCGGTTAGAATTAGATGAAGCGCCGTGAAGATAGGTTCTTGTCCCATTAAAATCAACCATAATATTTGCTGCCAATGGTCGGTTTTCGTAAAAAGCCACGGCTAAAAAAACCTTAAGATTATTGCTCTTTAATTTAAGTAGCTCTTCATAATGTTTTTTGTCATGAAGACGAAAACCGTCGCGTTTGGATGTTTCTTCAAAAAGCGGCCAGACAATATCGAGTTCCCAAGCGTTGGTGATTTCTACTTTGACACCCTTACGTTTGGCTAAATTAATATTGTAACGAGTTTTTTGATGAAAACCCGAAAGAAGTTTTTCCTCTGATTTTTCAAGCGAAGTGATCAGGGTGGTTTTTGGACTCACGGAAAAAGTTTTTTTAAAGCCAAAAATTTTTGCGTCATCAAGCGGCTCAAAACGGACAAACACCTTTCCGTCAGCCAACAACTTTAAAGCCTCGGTTTCAACACATGGTCGAGAAAAAATCGGGCCACGAACACAGGAAATATAACTCCAATCAAAAGGTAGTGGCACTAGGGCAAAGCTGGCTATTCCCACAAGCTCATCGCCTTCAAAAAAACCCACCCGCTCCCCACCGGCCAACTCGCTCCACTCCCAAGCGTGCAAAAAAGCTCCGGATTTTGGTCCGTATGTTTTGACAAAAGTATCCCACTGTTGTCTGTTTCGTATCTCCAGTTTTTGCATAACTTGTAAAAACGTAGAATCGTAAAAGCGTAAATTTACGTTTTTACAATTTTACGCTTTTATCTAGATAAAATTTTCAACGCTGCTCTAATCAAATCTTCGGTCGATTCTGCCTCGAGTCCAACCAGAGCATCTTCGACCTGACGACGCTGATAACCAAGACCAACGAGCGCTTCAACAGCGTCAATGTCAAGGCCTACGGGACGAGTGGCATCGTCAACCAAAGCGCCTTTGAGCTCGAGAATGATTTTTTGCGCTGTCTTTTTACCAACCCCGGGAATATCAGTCAAAAAAAGCAAATCGCCTTTCATGATTTTTTCCTTGACCTTTTCGACGGAGTTGGAAAAAACGATTTTCTGGCCAACCTTCGGGCCGACTCCGGAAACGCTCGTCAGTTTCCAAAAAAACTCCAAGGCTTCCATGGACAAAAATCCGAAAAGCTCGTGTTGGTCTTCGCGTTGAACCTCGTGAGTAAACAAAACCACTTCGCCAGAAAGCTCGTGGGCGCGGTCTTCGGGGACGTTAACGCGATAACCAACGCCGGCAACCTCGACAACAACGAAACCAACGCCGTGATATTCGATTTTTCCGTGAAGAGTAGTGATCATACGATTGAACCTTGATTAAAAGGATTGGAAGGATTTAAGGATTTTGAGAGCGGAATTTTTGAACCCGTTTTGTTAATTCGTCTCGAGCCCG
>Ga0233425_10008972_pt1 | contig 12936 bp, 9 predicted proteins | sample Watercolumn_Towu_2_FD_181712 | JGI IMG/M metagenome (GOLD analysis project Ga0233425, IMG submission 181712) | Freshwater microbial communities from Lake Towuti, South Sulawesi, Indonesia - Watercolumn_Towuti2014_140_MG | ecosystem: Environmental > Aquatic > Freshwater > Lake | place: Indonesia...
GAATTCCACATCAGAGTCAGGGCGGCCCAAAATACTGGCGCTGAGCCGCGCGTTGAAGTCGGGCAGCGATTGGTAGTAGGCGTGATGGATGTGGCGCGCCTCCATGTCGGTGACGTAAAAGACATGCGAGACGACCACATCGCGCGGGTCGCGGAAAATAAAATAGGGCGCGAAGGCCGGCGAACACACGCGCTGAACTGCATCAGGCCGGGCAAATAAATGAGCGGACGCAATGTCACATGGACGAAGCGCATCCAGCCAGGCGGGGGCTTTTTCCGGTTCACGTTTTTTTCCGCTTTCGCCTTCGTATTCGGCATAAAAAGAATGCACGCGTTTTGCATACGGCGCAATTTTTGAAAAGCCGAGCAAAATCTGGTCGAGCAGGTGTGTGCCGCTTTTGGGGAAGGAAATGCCGAGCAGGATGGGCAGGTCCGCAGGCTGGGAAGAGAAGCGCAGGCGCTGCCACTTTTTTTCGGCATGATAAATTGCAGAACGAAGGAGCGGTTTCAACATGCTGGTATTTAACCACAAAATTGGTCTGTAGAAGGCGATGCCCATGCGCCATTTCCGGGTTTTATATGTGAGGAAAAATGAAAACAACCATCTTCAACACTCCCATCATCAGCCTGTTTTTTCGTTTGGTAAGCAATTCGATCATGCGCATGACGGGCTGGCGCGTGGAAGGCAAATTACCCGACCTGCCCAAATACGTCCTGATCGGCGCGCCGCACACCTCGAACTGGGATTTTGTGCTATTCCTTGGAATAGTCTTTTACTTGAAAGCCAGCGTTCGGTTCATGGGCAAGGCAGAGTTATTCCGCAGTCCGTTCGGCTGGTTCTTCTACTGGTGCGGCGGCATCCCGGTGGACCGCAAGAAATCCACCGGGCTGGTTGAACAAATGGTGGATGCTTGTAACAAGTCGGAACAGTTCATTCTGGTCATTGCGCCCGAAGGCACGCGCTACAAGGTAAAGGAATGGAAAATGGGGTTTTATCACATCGCCGCAAGCGCCGGGGTTCCGGTTGTGACCGCCGTTGTGGACGGGAAGCACAAGGTCGCGCATATTGGGCGGGTCTTTCAACCCACCGAAAACATGGAGGCCGATATCAAAACCATCAAGGGATTTTTTGACGGCGTGACCGGCATCAACCCGAACAAGAAGTACATTACGCTGAAAGATTAACCAACATGAAAGGGCTTACGCTCCTCATCCTGACCTGTATCCTGCTTGCTGTCCCCAAACCGGTCCGTGCGGATATCGCGCACGCCTGTTGAGCCGGCAGATAAACCATCCCTGTCAATTTGCAGTTCCGCGGCATTGAACGGAGTCATCTGGCTTGCGAGGAAGCGCAGGTGAGGCGGCAGCTTTAAAAGCGAATCAAGCCTCCGGAGTTTTTCATGGATTGTTGGCAGTACGACAATAAAGATTGATATACCAGCCGTTTGTACGAATGGGGCAGTAAAGGTAGCGGGCATGGAATTCAGCTGAATTCCAGATTTCGTTAATCGACCTGTATTGCATAGCCCACTCATCAACCCCTTCCACAGGGTCATTGGTCAGCCTGTCCACCAGGAGAATATAGGTGGGCTTTTGCGCTAGGATGTATTCGCCATCCCCCTTGTCATGGCCCGGCCGCCATGAGTTTTTTATGTACTCCTCCAAAAAGGGTTCGTGCGCAATGACCGGGTCAACCAATCCCACCATATCATAAACAATCATGTCAGAATAAAAACCAATGGCGCCGATTGGCACCAATGCGATCGAGTCGCCCGCCGCAGCGATAGAGTGCAAAGCCTTGCCCATCATAACGAATTCCGGGGTTGAAATGATGTACCCGGGTTTATTCTCTTTTGCCGTCGGAAATGGCGCATCGCCACGGTCAACCATCACGGGTTTTTCAGAGTGCCATATAAAAACTGCCATAAAAAGCAAGCTTGATATTAAAACAATTCGATACATGCCGGCGGTTTGTTCCGCCAGTTGGGAAATTCCCAAGCCTGCCAAAACAAACAGAATGGGAAAAAGCGGGGTAAGAAACCGCCCTTTCAACATGTAATCGCCGCCATTGAAAGCAACAATCGCCCATGAAGATAATAAAACCAGCAGCAGATATGCTTTTTCCAAAGAATAATGGGGCTTTCTAATTGTCGCAAGGAATAGTATACCCAGCAATCCTGACGGGATAAAAGTTTCAGCCAAGTTGGTCCACAAATATGAAGCCCCCGCCATAATTTGAACCATCCCTCCACCGGTTTTCGCGTAATAGGTGTTAGGAAAAGGATAACCAAAATATGACCACTTCCAGAGTAAGACCGGCAAATACAATACCAAAAAAGAAGTCAATAAGGCAAAAGCTGGCTGGTACTTCTTATTTCCTGAAGTATATGCAGCGATCAGATCAAACCCAAAGGTCACGCCGAACACAGCCAGGCACTCAGGTCGAATATAAGAAGATACGGCAAACAAAAAGCCGACAAAATATGGAGACAAAGAACCTGCGCGATACAAAATATAACCAAAAACGCACAAAGCAAGCGAAAAAGCGTAGAGAGTCACCTCCAAACCGGTGCTTGCCCATATCATCAGCCTGGGCGAAAGGCCGAAGAGAATAACAGCAGTCAGATTCTCCACAGGGTGGGCAGAATTGATTTTTTGCAGGATAAGCAGCGCAATCATTATCGAAAGCACGGCGAACAAAGCGCAAGTATAAGCCAGCGCCCAAATCGGCTGCACACCCAGCATCTCAATTGCAGCAATCATTAATAAATAAAAAAACGACGTCGACCCTTCCACAGGCTGTCCGCCCTTATTCCAAACGATTCCCCAGCCCTCTGTCAGATGATGCGCAAAACGCAGATGAATATATGTATCATCTGCATAGGTGGAAAAATTACCGGTTGGATTCAACCTGGCTGCATTTACAAAGTAAAGCACCATCACCCACCCTAAAACAAGGGTCAAACCCACAATCAAAACACGTTCCGTTTTTCTAAAGCCGCGGACATAATTTACCAAAAATTGGGCGCGCATATCATTCACTCCTTCTATAGTAGAAAGTCGCCATTCTCCAGCACACCCTTGCAAATCGTCTGCACCGCCTCAGACATCACCAACTCATCCAAGCCAAACGACTTCAACCTCGCCTGCGTGGTTCTCACAGACGGCTCAAGAAACCTCCCAAACGGCAGGGAAGTTTTGAACAATTGGTAATACAAAAAGCGCCGTGCATTACGCTTGAATTCAGGCGGGACAGCAATTTTTTCAGCAGTTAAAAATTCCTGCATCTTTTCTCTTACATCTTCAACCGTTTGTGGAAAGAACACAGTGGGGTATTGAGTAAATCTTGCCCTGCCTGCGCACAGCACCGCCGCTCCCATGATCGCAGCTTCCAGCCCGATGGTGGAATTGTAGATCATCACAAATTTGGATTTCTGAATCAATTCATAGGAACTCAAAGTCTCGCGCGGACTCACAAAAACGACATTCGCCTCTTTCTGGATCTTGCGGCTGGCCGCCCAACCCTCGACAGTTTCGCGGCTGGACTTTCTCACCCGCAGTTCGTCCGGGTGGGCGCGGATGACGAACAGGGTTTCAGGATGTGACCTGATCTCCTCCAACACCAGGGCCAGCCAGTCAAACATATCTTCAAAGACCGTGTTGGCGTGCGGCTGGCTGGTATCAAAGATGACGTTGGTAAAGACGGGGACGACCTGTTTGAAGCCGGCCGTCTTCTTCAAAAACGACTCGTCGAGCCCCTTCATGTCCGCCCAGAATTTGACGCCCGCCATCGTGAAGTCGCCCTGAAAGCGCTTTGCGAGGTACGCGTCGAGTTTTACGTTTTGTTCCTCGTTCATTTCAAATTCATCGGGGATGTGAATCGGGTAGGCGGTCGCTTCGCCTGCGGTGAAGTAGGCTGTCGCGGGCTGTAAACCAACTTCATGTGTGATGACTCGCAGTCCGCGTTTTTGCGCGATATGCCGTGCAGTCGCTTCGGGGAAGAACTGCCCGTTGAAAACCAGGACAGCCCGCGGCTGAGTCTGATCGAGCAGCGCTTCAAATTTCCGCGCCACATTCCACGCCGACAAAATATATTCGCGCAGAAGGTATCGCGTGTCCTTGTCGTCGCTGAGGTGATGGATTCGCAAAACCCATCTCAGCCCGGGCAGGCACAATGCTCCGAGGGGCAGGCCGCGATATGTGAAACGTGATAGCTGGTCAATGTTCAAATCAGAAATGGCTTTTTCAACTTCGAGGTCGCGCTGAAACTCAAACCAATTGATAGCCATCTTTTCCACCTTCAAACCTTCAAACCTCTCAACGCCGTTATACAACGTCTTCGATTGATATACACAAGACCTGCACGGCATTGCCTTTTGAACATCGTCGCGGTTTGTTCCGAGCACGCATTTGCTCATGCCGGAGTCGCAGGCAAAATAAACGACTGGAATTCCCTGCAAACGAAAAGCCCAGGACGCCAGCAGATGAAAGCCGCTGTTCCATGAAAGATCATCAATGCCGGTGGAGGCCTTGAAGAAGACAACCGGCGCGCCGAAGGCGGGCGGTGAACTGCGCGCCACATGCTGTGCCATGCGCGCAATTTTGAAATTGTTGATCCGGCGGACAAACCCGCGTTTGATGCGTTGAGTAAAGAAATCCTTCATGGTGCGCAAATTGTAACAGAGGCAGTGGAGCAAAATAAAAAAAGATATTCGTCACTTGCGTTTTTTTGCAGGTTGTACTACCATGGGAAAAATCCATAATCCATTAGAAGGAGCGGAAACATGAAATGGAAAAATAAAGCCGCGTTTGTTTTGATCATTGCAGCACTACTTCTCAATGCCTGTTCATTCAGCGCCACCCCCACGCCGACGGCAACTCCCAGCGCCACCAACACACCGGCCCCGACCAGCACAAAAACCCCCACGCCGACCATAACCCCGCTTCCCACCAGAACCCCGAACCTGACGGCCACCCAAAGGACGGCGGAATGGAATGCAGAAATTCAGAAATACTTCGAAGAGGGGTACATCGGCACAGTGGAGGGCAAGATCAAAAAACTGCCGGACTTTGCAGAATCCTGGGCGCAGCTTGACTGGTATACGACTTGGAACATGGGCGAAACCGTCAGCAATTTCGTGCTTAGCGCCCACTTTGAGTGGGCCAATGCGAGCAAGACACCCAACCCGTCCGGCTGCGGGATCGTGTTTGCAATCCAGGAAGACGGCGGCGACTTCTCGGTATTTTTGGATCAGAAGAGCATCATTTACCTGCACACAAAATACAACCGCGGATATTACGTCGGGCGGACACGGGGCAGTGGCAAGGTGAATATTGAGACCCCGGCCAAGGCAGACTTCGCGTTGATCGTCTATGATTATTACTCCTATGTGATCGTAGACGGGGAGGTTGTGGGCGAATACTCCCTGCCTCAAAGCGATAACATCGAAGGCGACCTCGGCATCTCCATTCTATCCGGCACGAATAAAGGCACAGGCACAACCTGTGAGATCACCAACATGCGGCTGTGGACGCCAAATCCATAACTTCAAAGGAATTACAAAAAACAGATCCTTGTGCAGGGTCTGTTTTTTTCTCTACCAGTCGTTATTTTTTTCATACCCCAGCTGTACCAACAAATCCCCGGCAACATCTTTGAACAGTTTCTTATGCTCCCCGGTGAAATGCTGTTTCCAGCCGCCTGTTTTACCGGAACGGAAAGTGCGACTCTTTTTCGGTTGAATCGCATCCACTAAAACAGGTAATGCTTTTTCGCGCGGAGCTGGAATTTTATAGCCGGTCTTTTCCACTTCATCGAGCATGGACGAAAGGACCGCATCACGATTGTTAATCAGGTCTTCGAAACGGATGCACATGACGTTCTTTTGTTCGAGCCATTGAAAGACACCTTCGTATCTCTGCTTGACGCTGACCATTTTCAGCCCGTCACGGTCAATGCCGGTGATGGCGACATTGAGTCTCGCGCCAAAATCAGGCAGTGAATTGTAGTAGTCGTGCATTCCGTGCTCGCTGTGCATGTCGGTCGCGAAGAAGACCTGCGAGACGAGCATATCCCGCGGGTCGCGGTAAATAAAATAGTTCACGCGCCCTGCCGCAGTTAAGAAAGATGCGTTTTCTTTGGTGGCTTCCAAATATCCCCAGCCGATCACGCCATTCGGCACGCGCTTTAAATCCGCCAGGATTTCATCCGCCCCGCGCCTTCCGCCTTCGTATTTGATCGTGCGAATCGGGTCGGCGTCCACATATTTATATGGCATGATCTGTGTGAAGCCGTTCAGGATTTGCAGTAACAGGTGCGAGCCGCTCTTGGGCTTGGAGTTGCCAAAGATGGGCGGCGCGTCGTTGAAGGACAGCCTCCTCCAACGCAGGATGGCTTGCGCGGTCTTGCCGTATGGGCGGAGGGTGTGACGGATTTTTTGAGTGATACCCATGTTTTTATCGCAGGGGCGCAGTGGGCTCATCCAATACTTAAACTGCCTGTCGTCTCGCTGTGCCCTTACTTGCATTTATTCGTTCACCACGCGGCGCAATTTCTTCATTGAACCTTTTTCAGACTCGTACACTTTCTTCACGCCGTCGCCGAGGCCGGCTTCGGTCACGCGGATATATTTGACGAGCCGCTCAAAGCCGCCGGGTTCAACCGAGGCGGCCTGGTCACTGCCCCACATGGCGCGGTCTAATGTGATGTGGCGTTCGATGGATGTGGCGCCCAGCGCAACCGCCACAGCTGAAGGCACAAGCCCGACTTCATGCCCTGAATAGCCTATGGGATTCTTCGGGAATTCCCTGCGAAGAGTTTCGATCATTTTGAGATTCAATTCCTCAGGCTCGCACGGATACGTGCTGGTGCAGTGCATGATGACGAGGTTATCCCCGCCGACAGCATTCACGCCGTCATGGATCTGTGCCATGGTGGACATGCCCGTGGAAATGATGACCGGCTTGCCGGTCCTGCGGACATATTTCAACAGGTTGTGATCGGTGAGCGAGGCCGACGGGACCTTGTAGGCGGGCGTGTCAAACTTTTCCATGAAATCCACCGAAGGCTCGTCCCACACTGAAACCATCCAGTCAATTTTCTTTTCCTTGCAATAGCGGTCAATTTCGCGGTATTGCTCCTCACTGAACTCGACCTTGTAACGATAATCCAGGTAAGTAATGTATCCCCACGGCGTCTCGCGCATTTGCTTCTGCTGGTCAGGCGGCGTGCAGACTTCAGGCGTGCGCTTCTGAAACTTCACCGCGTCTGCGCCGGCGTGCTTTGCGGCGTCAATGATCTTCTTTGCAATGTCGAGGTCGCCGTTGTGATTGATCCCCACTTCTGCGATAATATATGCGGGGTGGCCATCGCCCATCATTCGATTCCCAAATTTAATTTCACGAGCCATTTTTTCTCCTTTTGATTACGCAGGCAGGCGTTGGAAGGCGCCCGCTACGCGGATAATTTTTTCAACACCATTTCGCACAACTCACGGATCGCGCCGTGACCGCCATTTTTCGCCAGCACATAATCAGCCGCACGAATCACTTCAGGATACGCATCCGCCACTGCCACAGCCCAGCCTGCGATCTCAAAACACGGAAGGTCATTCAGGTCATTGCCGATGTAGATGACATTCCCGGCCTTGATGTTTTTCTGCGCAAGGACTTCGCGCATCACACGACCCTTGTCCTGCAACCCGATCCCGTGCATGGCCTCCACCCCCATCTTTTTCGCGCGCGCCATCACAACCGGGTTCGGCTCCGAAGAGAGGATCATCACCTCGATGCCTTTCTCGCGCAGGGTCTTGATGTGCATACTGTCACTGCGCGAAGCCGTGACCGATTCCCTGCCGTCCTGGTCGGTGGCGACCAGGTTGTCCGTCACCACGCCGTCGAAGTCACAGATGACCATTTTAACAGTATCAGGCATCGGCCGGCGTGATGCGCCCGGCGAGACCATCTCCAGGCCGCTGTAAACCAACGCTTCATACTTGGCCCAATCGGGCAGGGTGTCAATATCCACTGTGTATTTCGGGTCAATCAACAACGGATAAATCATATCGCCTGTCAACGAGTGTTTTTGTGTGATCGTGGAAACGCGGATGGCATCAATATGACCGGTCTGCCAGTACACCGGCGGCAAAATCTGGCGCGGCGCATTGTACGGCTCGGGGATTCCATCCACTTCAAGCAATGGATTCAGCGGCCTGCCTTCGCCGTTGAAGCGCCACATCTTGAATGGATTTTGCCCGGCAGGCACAACCCCGCGCACGCAGTCTGCATCTTCATGATTTAACAAAACGCGAATGGCATCGTCCACCATTGTCAGCGGGCGGATGGGCGAGGTGGGGCGCAATTGAATCACCGCCTCTGGATGATAATTTTCGATATCCTCCAGCCATTTAAGGGCGTGTTCAAAAACAGGCAGGTCTGTCGTCTTATCCTGCGCAAGTTGCGCCGGGCGCAGGAAGGGAGTTTCCGCTCCCCATTCGCGGGCAGCGGCGGCGATCTCTTCGTCATCTGTCGAGACGATGACGCGCGTCACCAGGTCAGACCGCTTCGCTGCGGCAATACTCCATGCAATGAGCGGATAGCCCGCGAAAGATTTGATATTCTTGCGCGGGATTCCTTTTGAGCCGCCGCGGGCGGGGATGAGTGCGAGGATGTCGGTCATTATTATTTACCGTAGGGGCACAACAGAAACATCAAGGATGTTGACTTTTGATTGTTGCGCTGTGCTCTCGTTACCACGCTGTCCACCCGCCATCCACGATGACATTGTTGCCGGTCATGTAGGACGAGGCATCGGAAGCAAGGAACAACAGCGCGCCGTTCATTTCATCCTTCTTTGCCATGCGCCCGAGGATGGTCCTGGCGGAATAATTTTCCACAAAATATTCCTCGTGATTGTTATACACACCGCCGGGCGTAAGCGCATTCACGCGAATCTCCGTCCCGGCATAATAAGCGGCAAGATATTTTGTAAAACCCATCACGCCGGCTTTGGTGGTGGTGTAATAGACAGGTTTGTAAGCCACGCGCCTGCCGTCCTTGATGTAGATGCGCTGGTCGGGGCCGTTCAAGCCATAAGTGGAACAGATGTTGATGATGCTGCCCCTTTTGCCCTGCGCGACCATTTGTTTTACACAAGCCTGTGTGACGAGAAAGATTCCCGTGAGGTTGACATTCAACGCGGCGTTCCACTGTTCGAGCGGATAGTCTTCGAACGCGCCGGGCGCGATTCCCTTTGCGGCGGCATCGGGATCGAACTTCGGGTCGAGGGCGGCAGAATTTACCAGAACATCGAGCCTGCCAAAGGTCGAAAGAACCGAGGCGGCCATCGCGTTGACCGAGTCGGGATTGGTGATGTCGGTCGCGATGCCCACCGCCTTGTATCCAGACTTGACGAGTCCTTCTGCGACCCGGCCTGCCGCGTCACCGTTGAGATCCACCACAGCGACGGAGGCTCCCGCCTCTGCGAGAGTCCTGCAAAATTCCGCGCCGAGCAAACCCACCCCGCCGGTGATGACCGCGGCTTTATCTTTCAAACTGAATTTATCGAAGATGGTCATTTGTGTTCCTTGTTCTGCAACACGGCACGCTTTGCGATGTCGCGTTACGGATAAGCCGAATAAATTTTATCGCCGTGCGTATCGTGGACAAGATACAAGTCTTCGGCAAGCTGCATGTAAATGGATTGAATATCTTCCGACTCTGAGCCGGACTTGAAGAGGACCAGAACCGCGTCCCCGGAAAGAACATCCTGCCTGAGAGCGGCAACACCTTCTTCGTATCCGCTGCGCGGCAGCCCAGTGACCGGGTCAACCAGGTCGGGCAGTACATACCCTGCGCGGTCAGTATAAAGATACACCGGCCCCGGCTGGTTGCTGTAGATTTGCAGGTCTTTCGGCAGGCCGCGTAAAAAAGCCATTGCCTCGGAATCAAACCAGACGAAGGAGGCGTATCCCTGCCCGCCTTTGCGGAGTTGGGTCACAGAGGCGGTCATCCCAGCCGCTGAGAGCGCAAGGACAAATATTGTAACAAGGGCTGAAAGGATGCGCCAATAAACGGCGCGTCTGCTCCAAAGCCATTGAAGGAGGAAGACCAGCAGGGTCAGCAGGCCGATGAAAAGCGGCGACACGATCCGCAGTTTGAACTTGGTGCTGGCATCGAAGAGCAGCATGGTCGCAGTAATGGATGCCAGGTAGCCGAAGATGTACAGCGCGGTTGTGAACGATAAAATCTCGGGGCTTTCGCCGGCCGGCTGGAAGAATTTCTTCAAGCCTTTGTGCGCAACCCAGACCAGTAAAACAAGCGCAATGACAAAAATGACGGCTGCAAACAGGTTGGGGATTTTCATCAGCGCGCGCCGCCAGGTTTCAAACGGGACGAGGAATTCTGAAAAATTATAAATACCCGTGTTGATGTTTTCCTGCGTGATGGGATGATAGACCAGCGTGCGGTTGGTGGCGTTGTCGGCGGCGAGCTTATTGCGGATGCCCCATGCCAGGGCGAAGGGAGCGAAGCCGGTCAGGAAGACTGCGGCGCTCGTCAGCCGTCTGCGCCAGTCTTCGCGCAGAAGAATAAGCGCAAGAAAAAAAGTCGCAAACAGGGCCAGGCCGGCGTAGCGGGTGAGATAGCTCAGGGCGGTGAAAACGCCGGTAAGAACCAGCCAGCGATACCTGTCCGTTTGAAAATAATTGGAGAAGGTTATAAAACCCAGCAGGCTGAAAAAAATATAGAGCGGCTCGCTCATTGCAACCGCATGAACTCGAAACATGGACGCGTTGAACAAAAACAGCACAGCCAGCAAAACGCCCGCAAGTTGAGACCTGGTCATCCGCCAGCCGATGAAGCCGAGCAGGAATGTATTCGCGCCAAAAAGCAGGGAGTTGACAAAGCGCGCGCCGCGCAGAGGGTCAAGCCCGCTCAGGCCGACGATGGCAAGTACACCTGAAAAGCCGGGCGGAAAATGTGTGACAGGCTTGTTCGAGGCCAGCCAGATGGCGCGATAGCCGTTCCCTGCCAGGATACTGCGCGCGCCGGCAATATATGCAATCGAGTCGTCCGAAAGGCCGAGTCCCTGCGGGGTGGCGTAAAGGACAAGAAATGTCCCCAGTGCGGCGAGCAGGCCGAAGGTCAAGAAAGAAGCGGCGCGGGCTTTGGTCATAAGATAAAGAAATATCATTGCGAGGGCGGCTTTCTTCCGCCCAAAGCAATTCCCTCTTGCAAAGGGGAGATTGCTCCGCCGCGCAGCGGCTCACAATGACATGTTACTTAATTTACTTAACAGGCAGAATGTAGCCCTGATCTTCGAGGTACTTCATAATGATGTGGGCGTTATCTTCGGCGGAGGCGCCAAAGCCCTGGAGCGTGATCTCGGGATCGATCGGCGGCTCGTAGGGATCATCCACGCCGGTGAAGCCCATCGGCTTGCCGTCTGCCATGGCCTGGCGCGCCTTGGCGTAAAGGCCTTTCACGTCGCGCTGTTCGCAGACTTCGACGGGCGTATCCATATACACTTCGACAAAGTTCTCGCCGACCATCTTGCGGGCTTCGGCGCGGGTGGCGCGGTACGGGCTGATGGCCGCGCAAATGACTGCTCCGCCGGCATGGACAATTTCGCCGGCCACAAATCCGATGCGGATGATGTTGGTGTCACGGTCTTCCTTGCTGAAGCCAAGACCCTTGCTCAAATGCGTGCGCACCACATCGCCGTCGAGGATGGCGGTCTCGCGTCCGCGCTCAAGCAGCAGGGTGGTGAGCACCTGGGTGGTGGCCGATTTGCCGGAGCCGCTCAAACCGGTGAACCAGATGCCAAATCCCTGCTTGTGGCGGGGCGGGTACATCTCACGCAAAATTTCAGCGGTCTCGGGGCGGGTGAACCACCCGGGCAGCAATTTGCCCTTGGCGAGGTAATCATCGCGCACCTGTGTGCCGGAGATGTTGGCGACCTTCGCGCCCTTGGGCACGTCCTTCTCTTCCACGTAGCGATCTTCATCGGGAAGGTAGACCAGCATTTCAAACGGAACCATCTTGACGCCGAGTTCGGCTTCATACTGCTTCATGATCTCCTGCGCGTCATACGGACCGTAGAACGGCTTGCCCGTCGAATCATTGCCCGGCCCGGCGTGATCGCGGCCAACGATGAAGTGATTCGCGCCGTGGTTGCGGCGGATGATGGCGTGCAGTAATGCTTCCTTTGGGCCGGCCATGCGCATGGCCAGCGGCAGCAGGCTGAGCATGGTGCTTTTTTGATCGTAATGATTATCAACCAAAGCCTTGTACGTGCGGACGCGGGTATAGTGATCCACGTCGCCGGGCTTGGTCATGCCAACCACGGGATGAACAATGAGCGAGCCGTTGACCTGCGCCGCGGCGCGCTTGGTCAATTCTTCATGGATGCGGTGCAAGGGGTTGCGGGTCTGGAAGGCCACAACATTGTCGTGCCCCATTTCCTCGAGCATCTCACGCACCTGGGCCGGGGTATGGCGCAAATTGACGAAATCGTAATACTTGGGCAGGTTCACCACCTTCAGCGGGCCGGAAATGCAGACCTTGCCCCAGCGTCCCATTTCAGAGACCATCGGGTGCTTGGGGTCGGTGGAGCCGTAAGCCAGCGCGGCTTCGGTATCGGCATCCCAGTGATAGACCTCGTCGAGAGTCATCACTGCGATCAGGTCGAAGTTCGCGCTACGTAACGCCAGTTCCTCGCCCACTGTCGGCAGTTCTTTCGGATCAACCGTCAGGGTGATGGGAAGCGGGAAGAGGGTTCCATCCGCCAGGCGCATTTCCTTCAACACGCGGTCATAATCGGCCTTGCCCATGAAGCTTGTCAGCGGGGAAAAACCGCCCGTAGCGATCAGTTCCAGGTCGCACATGTTGCGCATGGTGATTTTGATGGAAGGTAGTTTGCCGGCGCGGGCAAGCAGTT
>Ga0233425_10008973_pt1 | contig 12936 bp, 7 predicted proteins | sample Watercolumn_Towu_2_FD_181712 | JGI IMG/M metagenome (GOLD analysis project Ga0233425, IMG submission 181712) | Freshwater microbial communities from Lake Towuti, South Sulawesi, Indonesia - Watercolumn_Towuti2014_140_MG | ecosystem: Environmental > Aquatic > Freshwater > Lake | place: Indonesia...
AGTCGCTGCTGGTTCTCTCTTTGCGAAGGTCGGTTGAACTTCGTTCGGGCGATTTTTGCTCTTCATCAACAATAAGCAACCGCCCACGCCCAATCCGCCTACAAGCAAGAGCCCGCCGACGATCCCCGTGAGGATCAACAATGTCGGTGAGCGCTCTTTGGTTGACGCCGAAGCCCTACTATCCCGGCGCCTTAGCCCCCTAGAGAGAATAACGTTTGGTTCCGGCAATTCCGGACTCTCATCGTTTGCCGTTGAGTTGCAGTTAGGACATTTGGCCCGATGGCCTGGATTCATATTTCTTGACTTGAATTTCTTTCCACAATTCGCGCACTTGAAGATTTCTTTCATCGGCGAACTCCTTATTCACGCTTCTTGTCAAATGACCAAATTGCAAACTCATGAATCTTGCCGAGTCGTTGCGGAGGCAGAGCCATGACATTCGAGTCCTAATATTAATGCATGCCATTTTAATTGCAATCAGATTTCTGATTTCCCGCCCGCTTCGATTTGCTTTTCTCAGGCAGGATCAGACACTTATCAGGGCCGTTGCGCGTGGAGAGGGCTGCGTGGTTTGGCGACGGCGTCAAACGTTGGTGAGACTGGTCATGTGGGACAAGAACTTGCTTCGGACCACCTCGAAAACGGCACGAACCGAGAGCGCATTGGGCGACATCGCGCACATTACGACCAGCAATACGGCGCACTGTGCTACGTCCAACGGCATAACCACGCAACATCAAGGTGACTCACTACAACACCACAACTATGACTGTTTTTGTTTGCAGCCGTTACAATCGGCCGATCGGTTGGCCCAATCGGGAGTTGGGACAAAGCAACAGTCCAGGTTTGAATCTTCGCGCTGCTTTTTGACATTGGTAGGTGATGCCGAAGACGATGTCAGCGCTGCCAAACTCGACGTCATGGCCTGGACTCCACGTGATGCAACGCGCCGTGAGGTTCGAAACCTTGTTCGAGCGAACCACCGGCCGCTGGATCGTGCCCACAGTCACGCTATTTGTCCGCTTTGTCACTCGGTCATCCGGCACTCGCATATACTTGACGTTGTGCCGCGAAAACTCCACTTGCTGACCATCCCGCTCTTACTCCAGCTTTTGGGCTGTGGACCGTCCGAACGACCGGAGCATCTTTGGGGGAAACGGGGCGTTCGCAACGGCGAAATTGTTCGACCTCGGGCTGCCGTCATTGACCGCAACGATCGGCTCTACATCGTCGATTACACGGCCCGCATTCAAGCGTACGACCTCGACGGCAAGTACCTCGATGCTACTTGGACCACGCCGGACTACCGCAACGGCCGGCCGAGCGGACTCGGAATCGCACTCGACGGCAGCTTGATCGTCTGCGACTCGCACTACCACTGTTTGAGGTTTTACTCGCCTGACGGGACCGAACTTCGAAAGGTTGGTGGTGATCCCGGCAATGGGCCGGGTCAATTCGGCTACATCAGCGACGTGGTTCAAGACGATGACGGCAATCTCTTCGTTTCTGAATTTGGCGAAAACGACCGGATTACCAAACTTGATGCGAACGGAAAATTCATCAAGTCCTGGGGTAAGGCAGGTACGGCGGAAGGAGAGTTCAGTCGTGCGAGAGCGCTTGCACTTGGACCGGACGGACTTCTTTACGTCGCTGACGCGATTAACCATCGCATCCAGGTTTTTACGCGCGACGGCGAATTCGTTCGGACTTTCGGCGCCTCCGGCACTGAGCCCGGCCAGCTGCGTTATCCTTACGATCTTGCGTTTGGACCCAAAGGCGATTTGTACATCGTCGAGTATGAGAATCACCGAGTTTCGAAGTTCACGAAAGAAGGGAAGTGGCTCGCCTGCTGGGGAGCTGCCGGCCGAAGCCCGGGCAAGTTGGCGAGTCCGTGGGCTTTAGTAGTTGACCGGAAGGGGCGCATCCACATAATCGATACCGAGAACCATCGCGTGCAGCGCATCGCTTTCTAACGGGTCTCGATGGGACAATTCATCGCAATCATTGAATCTCACTGGCTCGCCATCGCGCTAATCGTGATCGGCGTGGCATTCGCACAGTGGCAATGGCGACGATATCGGCGAAAGGTCGTTGGCATACTTTGGCCGTTGACGGCTACCGCCGTCATTCTTTTTGGTATCGGCGGTGTGCTGATTCCAGTAGAGGCCGGTATGTGGGCCGCCGCAGGTTTCGCCGCCATTCTGTTCCTCGCTGTTCTAGTTGTCTTGCTCAGTAGTTCCTGGTCTTACTACGTTGGCCTCATGCTTGGCGCCGGACTCGCATTGAGTCTAGGCGGATGGTGCATCAAACCGCTGACTTCTTTGCTCGCCGAAGGATATCGAATTTCGCGCTCCGTCGAGTCCGGCGTCAGCGGCAATAACACGTTGTGGTTCTTCGTCCCGGCAATTCTGACGCTCGTCTTACTCATAGTCGGCATCGTCCGCTGGACGCTGAAGCCGGCTTCTGGTGAGAAGTCGCGGGCCGGCTATTACTGGGCCGGGGCATTAGCAATAGCCGGAATCGTCAGCATCGGCTGCTACGTAGGCATTGCGTTGAAATTCGAGAAACGCCTCGGTTGGTTTTCGGTGAGCATGCTCGCGACGTCGATTTGTGCGCTCGTCGTATGGATGAGTTTTCGCAGCCTGGCGGCGTTGGGCCCGGTGCGTCGCGTGATCGCGATTGGCTTGCGATGCTTGCTAGTTGTCCTTGCAATTCTGGCGCTTGCCGAATTGCGATTGCGAAAGCAAAGTGAATCGCTCACCGTGCTATTCCTGGTCGATCGGTCTTTGAGCGTGCCCAGTGACTTGGAAATTCGCGGCGGCCTCGCTTTCGACAAACGCCGCGACCGCGTTAAGAGCTTCATCGCCAATTCTGTGCACAACCGCGGTTCCGGGCGCGAGCTGGATCAATCGGGCGTGATCGTATTCGGCCGTCGGCCGCGACTGGTGTTGCCGCCGAGCACCACCGACAAGTTGGAACTGCGCGAAGAACTCGCACAAAACGTCGATCCATATTACACCGATATTGCTGCCAGCATCAAACTGGCGCTTGCATCATTCCCCGAAGGCACCAGCAAACGCATCATCCTGGTTTCAGACGGCAACGAGAACCTTGGCAACGTTGAAGAGCAAGCGAGGCTCGCCAAGTTGAACAATGTGCAGATCGACGTCGTCGCACTAGCAGCCGGCGAACGGAACGAGAGTGAAGTTCTGGTGCAGGCAGTTGAAGCGCCGCCGTTGACGGAACAAGGTTCACGCCTTCCAATACGCGTGCTTTTGCGCAGCTTCAACCCGCAAATTGTTCGAGGAGAACTGCGCCTTCGTCAGGAGAGCACTGATACTTCAGTCTTGGTGCCGATCGTTCCTGGCGCCGGCGTCGAAAGCGTGCAAGGCATGACCGCAATTGTCCAACTGCGGCCTGGTTTGAATTCATTTTCGTTTCGGCAGACGCTAGGGAATGACAAGCAGTCGTACACCTACAAGGCCGAATTCAACCCGCTGGGCGTTGTCGACGAAAACGGTCAGTTCACGAAAGGACTGGCCAACGACCGCGTGCAGAACAATACAGCGACAACGCACGTCGTCACACTTGGACAACGGCGAGTTCTGTTCATTGAGGGCGAAGGCGCTCAGGGGCAGCACAAGCATTTGATCGACCTGTTGTCGCAACCGGGCAAGTCGAAGTTTCAGATCTTTCCAGTCACCGCTTCCAAGCTGCCTGCGACCAAAGGTGAACTCGGCTTGTTCTTGAGCAATTTCGATTGCGTCGTCATGGGCAACGTGCCCGCCGAGCAGTTCACCAATGAGCAGATGGAAATGCTTCGGGCAAATACGTTTGACCAGGGCTGCGGGCTCGTGATGATCGGTGGACCCGACAGCTTCGGCGCCGGCGCCTGGCAGGATACTCCTGTTGAGAAAGCGTTGCCCGTGGACTGCGATATCAAGTCGCTGGAAGTCGCGGGCAAAGGCGGACTGGTGCTGATCTTTCACGCGTCGGAAATTGCTGAGGGCGTTCGCTGGCAGAAGGAAATCGCCAAGCTCGCGGTCAAGAAACTCTCACCTGTCGACAAAGTCGGCGTCATCTACTGGGACTTTCGCACCCGTTGGCACGTGCCGTTTCAAACAGTCGGCGGAAATCGCGGCTCGATCCTGGGCCTCATTGACAAGATGACGCCGAACGACATGCCGGACTGCAATCCGTCGTTGGAAATGGCGTACGACGAATTGATTAAGCCGAGTCATGCACTGGCGATCAAGCATGTTATTTTCATCAGCGATGGCGATCACTGGAACGCGGACGCACCGCTGCTTGCGAAGTACAAGGCGGCCGGCATCACTTGTACAACCGTTTGCATCACATCGCACGGCGCGGCAGAAGAAGAGAAAATGAAACGAATGGCGCTCGACACCGGCGGCCGGTACTACAACTCGAAGACGAGGCCGAGCACCAAAGACCCGAAGAACCTTCCTCAGATATACATCCAAGAGTCGCGAATCGTCAGCCAGGCGTTCATTCACGACAAGCCATTCGTGCCAAAGTCGTCGCCGACCGGCGGCCCCTCATCGGGCTTGTCGACACAACTTCCTTCGCTTGGCGGATTCATACGCACGACGAAGAAACCTTCCGGCCTATCCTCAATGCCAATCCAGGGACCAAGCACCGGGGACCAGGAGTTCCCGGTCCTTGCCTATTGGTATTACGGTCTTGGCAAAGCAGTCGCCTTTACCAGCGAAGCCCGAACGCGCGAGCAGGGAAAGCCCGGCTGGGACCTCGAATGGAAGAACTCCGAGTTCTACCTGCGTTTCTGGGAGCAGTTGATCGGTTGGGCGCTTCGCAGCGTTGAGACCGGTCGACTCGCAATGGTCACCGAGTATCGTGACGGCAAAATCAAAGTCACGGTCGATGCACGCGACGAAAACAAAAAGCCGTTGACGAACTTGAGACTGGAAGGCGCCGTGACTCCGCCGAGTCCGGACTCAACGGGCGGTAAACCGATCATTCTCGACTTCAAGCAGAAAAACGCGGGACAGTATGAGGCGGAGATCAAAGCCGAAGAGGCGGGTTCGTATTTCCTGAATGCGAACGCAAAGGAAGTCGTAACCGAGATCGTCGACGGCAAGCCGGTTCAGGTGGAAAAGACGATCGACGGCATCCGAAGCGGCTTGACAATTCCTTATTCGCCCGAGTTTGCCGACCTCGAGAGCAACATCGGACTCCTTCGAAAACTGGCAGAAATGACTGGCGGTCAATATTGGACTGAGACGCCGGAACAACTAAAAGAGGCCATCGATTCCGGCGCACTATTTCGGCCCACGCCGATTAACGCTCGCAGCCTACAGCCCGCATGGTTTTGGTTGGCGCTTGCCCTCGGCATCACTCTGTTTTTCGACGTTGCACTTCGACGCATTGCCATCGAGCCGGCGGAAATCGGAGCCGCATTGATTACGACTTGGGATCGCATCCGCGGGCGGCGAGTGAGCGGCGAAAAGACTCCGGAATTCCTCGCTCGGCTGCGCTCCAGGAAAGCCGAAGTTGGCGAGACGATGGAAAAAGGCAAAGCAGCGCGACGGTTCGAGGGCGAATTGCCGGAAGGCGCCGCGCCGCCTCCCGGCGCGGATGCGGCCGCGCCACCGCCCGTGCGAACGCCGCACCGTCCAGCAAAGCCGACGACCGAATCTGCCGGCGATGACTACGCGGCCCGCCTAATGCGAGCAAAACGCAAGGCGATGGGCGAAGGCGAAGATCCAAAAAAAACCTGAGTGAAATAACACAAGGAGTTCGCTGAATGACGCCATCCTCTTCGATGCCCGAGCGGGCCGATCAGTTTCGCCAGGCTTACCGCCGCGTCAAGGAAGAAATCGGCAAAGTCATTGTCGGACACAGCGACATCGTGGATGGCGTGTTGATGTGTCTGTTTGTCGGCGGTCACGCGCTGCTCGAAGGCGTGCCTGGTTTGGGCAAGACGCTCTTGGTTCGTTCATTGAGCCAGGTGCTTGAACTGGCTTTTGCCCGAATTCAGTTCACGCCGGACTTGATGCCGGCCGATATCCTCGGCACCAATATCATTTCTGAAGCACCGGACGGCAAGCGAACATTTGCATTTCAGCCTGGCCCGATTTTCGCCCAGATCGTTCTTGCCGACGAAATCAACCGCGCGACTCCGAAAACGCAGTCGGCGATGCTTGAAGCCATGCAGGAAAAACAAGTCACCGTAGGCGGCACGATTCACAAGCTCCAAGAGCCGTTCTTTGTCATGGCCACGCAAAACCCAATCGAACAGGAAGGCACTTACCCATTGCCCGAAGCCCAACTCGATCGTTTCTTCTTCAAGCTCGTAGTCAATTACTCGACGCGGGAAGAAATGGCAACGATATTGGACCGAACCACGCGCAATGAATGGCCTCAACCGACGCGAGTCATGGACGGCCCAGAGATTTTGAAGTGGCAGAAACTGATTCGTGAGGTCCTCGTTTCGGCGCCGGTTCAGGACTATGCAATCCGACTGGTCATGGCGACGCACCCGCAAGGTGAATTCGCCACGGCTGACACCAATCGATACATTCGCTGCGGCGCCAGTCCACGCGGCGCGCAAGCATTGGTGCTGGCGTCGAAAGTGCGTGCCCTATTGGAAGGCCGATACAACGTAAGTTTCGAAGATATTCGCAAGATTTACATGCCCGCCATGCGCCACCGCATCCTACTGAACTTCGAAGCTCAAGCTGAAAACATTCTGAGCGACCAGGTGCTGGCCGGCGTCCTCAACGAAGTGAAAGAAAAAGGCGAGTTGCGTTAGTCTTGGGTTTCGTCACATCATGTTATTGGCAAGTCGGGCTTGACAGCCCCCTGCCCAGCCTACGTATGCTGTAGGTGCAGGTTGGTGTCAGCAATCCCGTGTTACATCCTGAAATGCTTGTTCGACTTGGATCGGACAAAAAGCGCGCGTAAAATGGGTTCAGGGAACCGGGGGCGCAGTTAGCGGGTCGCCGACCAAATTGGTCGAACGGCCACGAATCACGAAGATCGATTCTCCGGTTGGATGATGAAGCAGTTTTGAAACGAAGTCGTCCCGTTATCGTCAAAATCTACCCGGGCAGACTTCATCGCACATAGTCGCAGGAAGCGAAGGCTCCTGCATGGGAGTTGTTCCATGGCGCTGGCCAAGTCAATTTTGAACGAGATGCGCACTCACGTGGACATCGGCGATTATCGAAAACTCCACTGGGAAGGCACTTTTGAAGAATACCTGAACGTCGTCATTGAACGGCCTGATGTGACGCGTAGCGCCTATCAGCGCCTATACGACATGATCCTCACGCACGGAACCGAGGAGGTCTACGAAAACAAGGAGAAGATCACCAGATTCAAGTTCTTTACTGAGTACGCTCGCCGCTTCGGCGACGCGATCTATGGCCTCGATCGGCCGTTGATGCAGTTGGTCAACACGTTCAAATCGGCCGCACGAGGTTACGGCACCGAGCGCCGCGTTTTACTGCTGCATGGGCCGGTTGGGTCGTCCAAGAGCACCATTGCCCGACTGTTGAAACGCGGTCTTGAAGAATTCTCCCGAACCGACGCCGGTATGCTGTTTTCCTATGCCTGGAAAATGGATGACGGTTCCTGGTATCGTGCGCCGATGCACCAAGAACCGTTGCTCCTTGTCCCGCACGATCTTCGGCCAGGTTTGCTGGCAAAGCTCAATCACGGGCGCAAGGCGACCGATTACGAGATTTCCATCAAGGGCGATCTGAATCCATTTTGCCGACAGATGATGCGGGAACGGCTCGCGAAGTACAACGGCGACTGGCATCGAGTTCTGGAAGACATCAAAGTCTATCGCGTCATCCTTTCCGAGCAGGATCGCGTCGGAATCGGCACTTTTCAACCCAAGGACGAAAAAAACCAGGACTCGACGGAACTCACCGGCGACATCAACTATCGCAAGATCGCCGAATTCGGGACCGATTCCGACCCCAGAGCGTTCAATTTCGACGGTGAACTCAACATCGCAAATCGCGGCGTCGTCGAATTCATCGAGGTTCTGAAGCTGGACGTGGCGTTTTTGTACGATCTTCTGGGCGCCTCGCAGGAACACAAGATCAAGCCCAAGAAATTTGCGCAAACGGACATTGATGAAGTCATCATCGGCCATACGAACGAGCCGGAGTATAAACGGCTGCAGAACAACGAGTTCATGGAGGCATTGCGCGATCGCACGGTGAAGATCGACGTGCCATACGTCACGCGGCTTCGGGACGAGATTCGCATCTATGAAAAGGACTTCAACGCCGAAAAAGTCCGGGGCAAACACATCGCACCGCACACCGTTGAAGTCGCGGCGATGTGGGCAGTGCTTACAAGGCTCACACCGCCCAAACATGCGAACTTAACGCTGATGCAGAAGCTGAAGCTATACAACGGAAAGTCGCTGCCCGGCTTCACCGAAGACAACATCATCGAACTGAAACGTGAAGCGCCTTACGAAGGCATGACGGGAATCAGTCCGCGGTACATTCAAGACAAGATATCGAACGCATTGGTGGCACACCCAGACGAGGACAACATCAACCCGTTCATGGTGCTCAAGGAATTGGAAGATGGTCTGCGTCACCATGCGCTGATCACTAGCGAGGATCAGCTCCGGCACTATCGAGAGTTGCTCGCCGTAGTCAAAGAAGAATACGAGGACATCGTCAAGAACGAAGTGCAACGCGCCATTGCGGCTGACGAAGAGGCACTGGCCAGGTTGTGCGCCAATTACATCGACAACGTCAAAGCCTACACTCAGCGCGAGAAAGTTCGGAACAAGTACACCGGCAACTACGAAGAGCCGGATGAAAGGCTGATGCGTTCCGTCGAAGAAAAGATCGATATTCCGGAGGGCCGCAAGGACGACTTCCGCCGGGAAATCATGAACTATATCGGTGCGTTGGCGATCGACGGCAAGCGATTTGACTACAAGACCAACGAACGTCTGCAAAAGGCGCTCGAACTGAAGCTGTTCGAGGACCAGAAGGATACGATCAAGCTGACAAGCCTGGTGTCCAACGTGGTCGACAAGGCGACCCAGGAAAAAATCGATGTGGTGAAGAGTCGTCTAATCCGCAACTACGGCTATAATGAATCCAGTGCGACGGATATCTTGAATTTTGTTGCGAGCATCTTTGCCCGAGGACACACGAAGAAGTAATCTCGGATTGGCGAATTCGGACTGCGGATTGAATGCAACTGTCGATTCGATGGCTTTGCGATCCGAGATCCGCAATCAAAGATCCGAAATTGGAAAAAGGCTGGTTGGGGCCCCGCCCGGCGTGAAGTCATGAACCTGGTCAGGCCGGAAGGAGCAGCCATAAGTGCACCGAGCGAGCGGCGCGGATCCACCTCAACCAGCTTTTTGATTTCTCGCAGCCCACGGACGGTGTCCGTGGGCTGTGTTGTAAAGGAACACTGGAACGCGCAAGGAGCAGCGATCCATGGGCCAGAAAATCGAACGTGATTATCAACGTTTCCGTCGAATCGTCCGCGGCAAAGTCAAAAGCAACTTGAGCAAGTACATTAGCCGCGGCGAGATGATCGGGAAGAAGGGCGGGGAACTCGTCAGCATCCCGCTGCCGCAGATTCAGTTGCCGCAGTTTCGTTACGGTCAAAAAGGGTCTGCCGGCGTCGGTCAAGGCGACGGCGACGTCGGACAACCATTAACGGCGCCGGATGGCGATGGCGAGCCCCAAGCCGGCGATCAACCCGGCGGCCACATCCTCGAAGTGGAATTGACGCTCGAAGAAATGGCGGAAATTCTGGGCGAGGAACTCGCACTGCCAAGGATCAAACCAAAAGGCAAGAAAAACATCCTGACCAAAAGGGACCGGTACACCAGCATTCGCCAGGTAGGCCCCGAATCGCTGCGGCATTTCAAGCGGACCTACAAACGTGCGTTGCGGCGAATGTTGACCGCAGGAGTCTACGATCCGGCTGACCCCAGAGTGATTCCAGAGCGGCAGGACAAGCAGTACCGAAGCTGGAAGGAAACTCCTCTGCCGCAGAGCGTCGCTTGCATCATTTACATGATGGACGTTTCCGGATCGATGACCGACGAGCAAAAGGAGATCGTCCGCATCGAGTCCTTCTGGATCGACATGTGGATCAAGGCGCATTATCAGGGCATCGAGACGGTCTACATCGTTCATGACGCCATCGCCCATGAAGTGGATGAGCACACCTTCTACCACACGCGCGAAAGCGGCGGCACGAAGATCAGCTCGGCCTACGAGCTTGCCAACAAGATCATCGATCAGCGGTACTCGCCCGAGGAATGGAATATCTACGCGTTTCACTTTTCGGACGGGGACAATTGGGGCGACGACATCCCGCATTGCGTGAATATTCTTAAAAACATTCTACTGCCCAAGTTGAACCTGTTCGGCTATGGGCAGGTTGAGAGCCCATACGGCTCCGGTGAGTTTTTTGACTACGTTCACGAACTGCTTGGCAATCATGAAAACGTCGTGGCAAGCCGAATTCCCGACCGTGACGCGATCCTCGGGTCGATCAGAGAGTTTCTAGGCACAGGGAGATAAAGGCGACCTCAGTGACAATGGACGAATCGCACAGAACCTTGTGCGACATTGGAAAGTAAATGCTAACCGGGCTGGATGCCCCGAATCACTATGAGCCAATTCTATTCCACGAATCTGCCGCCCGATCTTCGAGTCGTCAAAGAGGAGATCGAGACCTACGCCCGTGATTACGGGCTCGATTTCTACGAGACGATCTTCGAAGTCGTCGACGCAGAGGACCTGAACGAGATCGCCGCGTATGGCGGCTTCCCGACTCGGTATCCGCATTGGTCCTTCGGCATGTCGTACGAAGAATTGCGCAAAGGTTACGATTATGGGCTTTCCAAAATCTATGAGATGGTGATCAACAATGATCCCTGTTACGCCTACCTGATGCGTTGCAATCACCTCGTCGACCAGAAACTGGTGATGGCTCATGTTTACGGCCATTGCGATTTTTTCAAGAACAACGCATATTTCGCACACACCAGCCGCAAGATGATGGATGAGATGGCCAATCACGGCGCACGGATCCGCCGTTACGTCGAAAAACACGGCGAGGACGACGTGGAGTTGTTCCTTGATCGGTGCATGTCCATCGACGACTTGATCGACATTCACTCAACGGCGATTAAGCGCCGCGGCGACTTCTCTCGATACGACTTCGTTGAGAAAACTAACGATGACGAAGTGCAGACCATACGATTCAAGAGCAAAGACTACATGGAGGACTACATCAATCCGCCGGGCGTGATCAAGGCGGAGGAAGAAGAAGCTCGCAAGCGGCTCGAAAAAGTCGCTCGTAGTTTTCCCGAACAGCCCGAAAAGGACGTGCTTCTTTTCCTGATTGATCATGCTCCCCTTAAGAACTGGCAACGCGATGTGCTTTCCATTGTCCGCGATGAAGCATATTACTTCATGCCGCAGGCACAAACCAAGATCATGAATGAAGGCTGGGCCAGCTACTGGCATTCCACGATCATGACGCAGAAAGTTCTTCAGCCGTCAGAAATCATCGATTACGCCGACCACCACTCCGGCACCATGGCCATGCACGGCGCACGTATCAACCCGTACAAACTTGGCATCGAACTGCTAAGAGACATTGAAAACCGATGGAACACCGGACGATTCGGCGCCGAATACGACAACTGCGACGACCTCGATCAACGCCGGCAATGGAATCGAAACCTTGGGCTGGGCCGGCAGAAGATCTTTGAAGTGCGCAAAGTACACAACGACATCACGTTCATCGACACATTTCTCACGCCGGAATTCTGTGAAGAACACAAGTTGTTCTCATATGCCTTTGTCGATCAGACGGGACAATATGTCATTGAGTCGAGAACCTTTGATGTCATCAAGAAGCGACTGCTGTTTGGACTCACGAATTTCGGCAAGCCGTGGATTTATGCCAAGGACGGCAATTTCCGCAATCGGGGCGAATTGCTGCTTTGGCATTCGCACAACGGCATTGACCTGAAACTGGACCATGCAAAAGATACGCTTGCAAACGTCCAATTCATCTGGAGTCGGCCGGTACATTTAGAGACAATACTTGAAGGGAAGCCCGTGTTGCTGTCCTACGACGGCAACGAGCATTCCAGCAAAGCCACGGGAGAATCAAATGGAAACCGAGCAACTGTTTCGAAATCTCGCTAAGCACAACTTCGATGCCGGCAATCGGCATTCATTTGAGTTCATTGACGCCGCCACGAAATGGCGAGTTTCAATGAAAGTTGAAGCCGCTGATTCACTCAGCACGCAAATCTGGGAAGTCGCGATCTTTCGAGATTCGCAAAGTGCGACGGCGTCGACGGCAAGGTTCAATGACCTGGCATTAGCAATGGGTAAACGCGTCAAAGGGCTATTGGAGCCCTTGCGACTGATCGAAGTAGATGTCGATTCTAAGGTCGCAATTCTTCGAAGCGATGAACCGACAGTACGCAAGAGTGTTCGCGCACACTATGAATTGCGCATCATCGGCGAAAACCGCGCGGAGTTGCGCCGATACCAGGCATCAACGGCGCCGGCAAGCAAGCGAGCGCAATTCGGCTTTACGTTAACGAACGAAGTCCTTGGAAACTTTCTCAATGACGTAACGGACGTGTTCGAGTCGTTTGCTTCGGCTGAATGAGCTTACGGCTCTGAGGTCTTGCCGGTATTCGGACCCAGCGAGTCCAGTTCAGCGGCCATTTCTTCGTTGAGGCATTGTTCGATTTCCGCAAGTGCCATCGCCGACTGAACGCCATCGAAGACCCTTGCCGCCTTCCGAGACTGCGCTCGGAAGGCGTGGCCGCTGCGCGGCAGTTGGGCGGGTTGATAGAATCGGGCGATCTTCTTTGATGGGAGACGCCGATGATTGGACTCGATGCCTTCACCCGCG
>Ga0233425_10008974_pt1 | contig 12936 bp, 12 predicted proteins | sample Watercolumn_Towu_2_FD_181712 | JGI IMG/M metagenome (GOLD analysis project Ga0233425, IMG submission 181712) | Freshwater microbial communities from Lake Towuti, South Sulawesi, Indonesia - Watercolumn_Towuti2014_140_MG | ecosystem: Environmental > Aquatic > Freshwater > Lake | place...
GTTGGACAGTGACAACGTCATCACGTTCAGGCTTGCCACGGTCTTTGGCCTGAGTCCCCGAATGCGGCTTGATCTCATGGTGAACGATTTCACCCACCGAGCACTGCGGGACAGGTTTATAGTGCTCTTCGAAGAGAATTTTATGAGAAACTACATCCACATTCGAGACGTGGCTCGGGTGTTTCTCTTTGGGATCGAGAATTTCGAACGGATGAAAAACCGGCCGTACAACGTCGGTTTGAGTTCAGCGAACCTGTCGAAGCGTCAGCTATGCGAGAAAATCAAAGAACATATTCAAGAATTCGCAATCTATTCATCCTCGCTAGGGAAAGACCCTGACCAACGTAACTACGTAGTCAGCAACGAAAGGATCGAGCAGTTGGGGTGGAAGCCGAAATACTCTCTTGATGATGGAATCAAAGAGCTCATCAAAGGATACAAGATCATCAACACGTCGTCTTTCACAAATCTCTAGATTGAAGGAGAAGTTGATGTTTTCCTGGAAGAACGAAAGAGTGGTTGTAACAGGTGGTGCCGGTTTCCTGGGAAGCCATGTAGTCCTTGCATTGAGGGAACAGAGTTGTGCCGAACTCGTGGTGGCGCGCAAGAAGGACTACGATCTCACGCATGAGGAAGAGGTCAAGAATCTCATTGAGCGCACGAAGCCAACAATTGTGTTTCATCTTGCTGGACTCGTCGGTGGAATACTCCCCAACAAAGAGCGCCCGGCCGAGTTTTTCTACACGAACCTCCTTGCAGGCACGTTCATGTTACACTATGCGTGGAAGTGTGGGGTGAAGAAGTTCATTGCCGCTGGCGCAGGATGTGGCTACCCGGAGCAAGCACCTATGCCGCTCAAGGAGGAGTCCTTTTGGGATGGATTCCCGCAGAAAGAAAGCGCACCCTACTCGCTGGCAAAACGTCTCCTTCATATCCAGTCGATTGCGTACCGCCAGCAATACGGTTTCGACTCAGTGATCTGCATCCCGGGGAACATCTACGGCCCATTCGACAACTTCAATCTTCTGGATGCCCATGTCATCCCCGCGCTCGTCAGGAAATTCGTGGAGGCGGCCCAATTCAAACTGCCCAGCATTGACGTGTGGGGAAGCGGCAGACCGACAAGAGATTTTGTGTATGCGGCCGACGTGGCGCAAGGAATGCTCCGTGCTGCTGAGATCTATGATCGGAGCGAAATTGTAAACATGTCATCAGGAGTTGAGACAAGTATTCGCACGGTGTGCGATCATTTGCGGGACATTACGGGGTACGTGGGAGAAGTGAACTGGAACTCTTCGCGTCCCGACGGGCAGCTGCGCCGCTGCTTCGACGTCACAAAAGCGAAGAGAGAACTCGGATTCACCGCGGTGACCGATATCCGTACAGGCTTAGAGAGAACTGTACGATGGTATCGCGAGAACATCAACAATCCAGAGCTGAGAAAGTGACCCAGGAGTTTTGGAAAAAGAAAAGGGTGCTGGTGACTGGTGGAGCAGGATTCATTGGTTCCAATCTGACAGAACGTCTGGTTCAGCTTGGTGCCGTGGTGCGCGCGGTTGATAACCTCGAACGCGGGAAGATCGAAAATCTTGGCTCAGTGATTGAGCGCATCGAGTTTCTGCAGCGCGATCTACGAGAAAAGGAAGTCTGCCATCGAGCCTGTCAAGGCATTGAGATCGTGTTTCATCTTGCGTCGAAGGTGGGAGGAATTAACTACTATCTTCAGAAGCCGGGCGAGGTCATCCTCCAGAACGCACTGATCGACACTTCCATGCTCGATGCAACCCTGCGAAATGGCGTGAAGCGCTACGTCTACGCAAGCAGTGCTCATGTGTATCCTCTTCATCGGCAGCTTACCCCTGATGCTCCGGCCCTTCTTGAAGAAGATGCCCTTCCCGCTCACCCAGACCTTTCCTACGGATGGGCAAAGCTCCTTGGCGAGAAGCAAGTCGAGTATGCCATGGCACAAGGAATCGAGATGAGAGCGGCTGTCTTGAGGCTCGTGGGAGTGTACGGAAAAAATCAGGATCTCGATTTGGCAACTGGATCTGCAATCCCAGTTTTCATTCGTCGGGCTATCGAGTACCCTCACCGTGGTCCATTTGTCATACGGGGAACTGGCGAGGAAACAAGATCGTATTGCTATGTCGATGATGTGCTGGATGGTCTACTACAAGCTGCCGAGACATTGGATCAGCATACTCTTCTTGGACCCCTCAATCTCGGAAGTGAGGGTCGGGTGAAGATGGGCGACCTGGCACAACAGGTCATAAACATCTCTGGCAAAAAGATTGAACTGCACAAGGATTCCTCTGTGTCAACGCTCATTTGGGGTCAGGCTGTCGACTGCACGAAGGCGCGAAAGCTGCTCGTCCGTTGGCAGCCTCGTGTGTCCCTTGAAGAGGGTTTACGTCGGACCTACCACGACGTTGAATCGCGAATGAGCAACTGGTTGGATCGTTCCTCATGATTATCGGAACCACGATTCATGCACGATAGCCACGGATCATTACAGGCAAACCTAGACGCGTACGAGGAGTATTATAAAAAGCCGGGATGGTGGTTCCGGTGGAGGTACGATACGCAAATCAAAAGAAAGTCCCTTCTAGCTCTTTTGAGTCATAGGCCGCAGGATTGGGCTGGAAAAGGAATCTTTGAGCTAGGATTTGGTTCTGGAGAAGTCCTGCTTTCATTCCCCGCAAGCTGTGAAATATTTGGTGCCGAAATTTCCTCAACGGCGATTACAACGTTTTGTCGAAGGGCATCGGTGAAAGGGTACCGTAGATTTCGAGTCGCTCTCCTAGGAAAAGACTCGGCTCTCGAAGTACCCACGGCGTGTATTGACCTTGCTATCGCATCGCATGTGCTGGAACATGTCAATGATGACATCATGTGCCTGAGGGAGTTGCGGAGAATTCTGAAACCTGGAGGTGCGCTGGCGGTCCTCATCCCGGTGAACGAACGCTTCGAAGATCCAAATCATTTTCGGAGGTATACTTCTTCAAGTTTCCGGCATATCTGCGAGGCTGAAGGATTCGCGTACATCTCAGGTTTCGAGAATGAGCTTCTCTACTACCTTGTTGAGACGATGTATTGGAAGCATGCAGACGGAAAGTGGCCGTTTCTCGCCAACGCGGTTCGCGTGTTGTTCAACATCCTGACGTCGCGGTTGCCTTTTTGGTGTTATGGCGTGTGCGACATTATCATCGGCCGACTCACCGGCCTACCGCCTAGGCAGTCAGCTATGCTGTTTGTTAAGCGTGATGGCTGAAATCAGTCGGACACTAGAATCTGGAAGTAAGAAAAGGACTCCGATCCAACGGGGCACATAGGTTGCAGAGGAGGAAACTCCGAGGGAAAAGAAATGTGTGGGATTTCAGGTCTTGTGATAGCTCGAGGTCAAGTGTCAATGGACGACTTACGTCCCATGGTCAATTCACTGCGCCACCGCGGACCAGATGATGAAGGGACCTACGTTGAGGGAGGTGTCGGGTTGGGACATAATCGCCTTTCCATCATCGACCTCAGCCCTCGCGGTCATCAACCAATGTTTGATGAGACGCGCACATCGTGTATAGTATTTAATGGTGAAATCTACAACTTCAGGTCTTTGCGTCAGCAGTTGGCCTCGCTGGGAGTTCGGTTCCGAACCGAATCAGATACAGAAGTTATTTTGGCCGCGTATAGACACTATGGGGTCGAATGTGTCGCTCAGATGTCAGGCATGTTCGCGTTTGCAATCTGGGATTCAGTGAAACGCACGCTCTTTCTCGCGCGCGATCGACTTGGAAAGAAACCGCTCTTTTTTCACGCCAGCAATGATCGGTTTGCCTTCAGCTCCGAGCCCAAGGCGCTCCTGCAGCTACGCTGGATTCAGCGGGATCTGGATCCGGCTGCCGTCCGAGAATTCTTGATGCTTCAATATGTTCCCGGACCAATGAGCATTTATCGTTCCATAAGAAGATTGTTGCCAGGCCATCATCTTCTTGTCCATGTTGCGGAAGACCGCCTTATGTACGAGGAGTCAGAATACTGGCGCGCGCCTGTGACTCTGGTTGACACTCGCGCAAATGAAGCGGATATCATACAGAAAGTGCACCAACTTTTGGAGGAGTCGGTAGGTCTTCGCCTGGTGAGCGATGTCGAAGTGGGCGTCCTGCTTAGCGGCGGTCTAGATTCTAGCCTCGTTGTAGCACTGGCCACAGCGCTTGCTGGGAAGCCCTTGAAGACATTTTCCGTGAGTTTCAAAGGAAGTACTTTGGATGAGAGCATGTTTGCTGCAGGAGTTGCAAGGCAACTGGGAACGCAACATCACGAGCTTGAGGCCAATGATGTGACTTCAGAGTTGTTTGTTGGGATCATCGATCACCTCGACGAACCATTCGCAGATCCAGCATGCATACCAACATACATGGTTGCCTCTCTTGCCTCTCGATACGTCAAAGTAGTCCTGTCTGGCGAGGGGGCTGATGAGGTCTTTGGCGGATATTCGTACTATGCATGGGAGAGAATTCTCGGACCAGTCTTCAAGTTGCCGCTTTCAGTCCGACGTCGGCTTGCTCGTATGATGAGCGGGCTCGTGTCGCCATTATTTGGAAAGAGCGTGGCATCGCGCATAGATTCAGTTTTTGCAAGCGAACGATATCGAAGCAGCACGCGCTGGACGTCGGTCTTCAATGAATCCGATTTATCAGTGGTTTTGTCCAAAGAATGGTTGACAGCAGTCGGGTGTGCGAATGGCCCATCGAGACTCCAGAGACTCTATGAAAAAATTGAAGCCATGGCGGCAGTCGACAAAGCGATGATGATGGACTTAGGACTTTGGCTTCCGGACGATCTCTTGGTAAAAATGGATATGATGTCGATGGCCCATTCACTCGAGGCTCGCACTCCGTATCTTGACCATAATCTCGTAGAATACGTTACGGGACTAGAGGGGAAAATGAAAATGAAAGGCTTTCGCTCGAAGCGAATCCTCAAGGAAGTAGCACGGCGGTACTTGCCGGATCGCGTAGTAGAACGAAGAAAACACGGCTTCGAAGTTCCAATCTTGACCTGGATGCAGGGACCCTTGCGAGAACTGTGCGAGGAATCATTCAGTAGAGAGCAGTTAAAGAAGGCCGAAATATTCAATGTTGATGCTGTGCAACGCCTGTGGGTGAGTGGCCTCAACAATCCCAGGGCCATCAATCCGAGAAGACTGTGGTCAATCTTCATCCTTACACAGTGGCTCCAGCGGCACCAAACCCGACACAACTAAGGTATCTCTTTCGCGAAGAAAGGAGCAAGAGAGGATTGAGAATAATGTTCGTACACAGCGGATCGGATCTATACGGAGCGAGCCGATCCCTGTGGCGATTGAGCCATAGACTCGTGAGAGAAGGCAATGCCGTCCTCGTTGTGCTGCCGTACGAGGGTCCGCTCAGGCCTGAGCTAGAGCGAAGCGGCGTTGTCGTGCGTATTCAGACAACCCTACCGGTGGTGGAGCGGGCTGATCACGGGGCTTTGTGGGGTCTGATCAAGGCCCTGCTTTGCGTGCCAGTTTCCTTTTTCGTCTTGTTGTCGTTGATGGTTCATTTCAAGCCTCACATTGTCCATACAAACACAGCGCTCATCCTTACACCTGGAATGGTTGCCTGTATCGCTCGTATTCCACACGTGTGGCACGTGAGGGAGTTTTTTGAAGATTTCTCACAGCTCTGGAAGTGGTACCAACGGTACATGCAACTTCTCGCAGACAAGATAATCTGTGTCTCGACCGCGGTCGCATCCCAATTCCATGAAGAGATCCGGAGGAGGAAGGTGGTTGTAATACACAATGGATTCCCCCGTGAAGAGTTTGATCCTGTTGAACCCGAGCGGGTGGCTGCCTTCAGGCAAAAGTATGGTGTCGACCGACACATCCTGGTTGGCGTAGTCGGCAGGATCAAGTACGGCCGCAAGGGGCAGGATGTTTTCGTGAAAGCAGCTGCACTTCTCAAAGATAGATTTCCTGAGGCGAGGTTTCTTTTGATCGGTAGTCCATTCCCGGGAAACGAGGAGCATCTGAAAAATCTGCGCGTTCTGATTTCAGAGCTTGGCATTGAACAATCGGTTGTGTACACTGGAGACGTGGAAGATATTAAAGCGGCTTGCGCAGCCCTCGATATTTCGGTGCTTCCTTCGGCTCGCCCCGAACCATTCGGAGGAGTTGTCATCGAATCGATGGCATTTGGGAAGCCCGTCATCGGCACGAGAATTGGCGGGACAATCGAACAAGTCGACGATGCGCGCACGGGTCTTCTGATAGAGCCGAATGACCCACAAGCCCTTGCAGATGCAATGGAAAAGCTCTTGAAAGATCCGCAAGGTCGGATGGCCATGGGAAAACTCGGATACGAACGATTCATGAGCCACTTCGAGTTTGAAGAATTCTTTGGGAAGATCATGCAATTGTACAGACAACAGGCTCATCTGGGGGGCGTGCGTTGAAAGTGCTTGTCACCGGCTGCGCGGGGTTCATCGGCTCGCATCTCATCGAGAAACTGTTAAACATGGGATGTGATGTTGAGGGTGTAGATTCTTTCACAACGTACTATGACCCCGCGATGAAGTGGAAGAACATCAAGGAAGTCAGATCCCATCGTCACTTCAAGCTTCAACAATCCGACTTGTCGTCTCATATTTCGCTGGAGAGCATTGACGGTGTCGAAATCGTCTACCATCTCGCGGCGCAACCAGGCGTCAGGGCGAGCTGGGGCAACGATTTTGGAGCATATGTGCAAAACAACGTGCTGGCGACACAACATCTGCTCGAATCGTTGAAAGAGTCAAAGGCACTGAAAAGATTTGTCTACGCCTCTTCTTCATCCGTCTACGGCGAAGTGTCGGTGGAGAAGGTAGGTGAGGAACATCCTCTCCGACCATTCTCACCCTACGGGGTTACCAAGCTCGCTGCGGAGAATCTCTGCAGCGTCTATGCACACAACTTTGGCATTCCATTGACGTCATTTCGTTTCTTCAGTGTCTACGGGCCTCGTCAAAGACCCGATATGGCATTTGCACAGCTGATCAATGCAGCCCTGGCCGGAAAGGCATTCACGCTTTTTGGAGACGGCACACAGCAAAGGGATTTCACGTTTGTCGACGACGTCATCGACGGACTTGTCGCGACACTGACTACAGATGGTGCAGACGGCGTCTTCAACCTCGGTGGAGGGGAAGTACTGTCGATGAACGATATTATCCGGATGGTTCAGGAGATCACCGGGAGGAATCCTGCAATCGAATCGCATCCAGGGTTACGCGGTGACGTGAAGAGAACTGGCGCCGATATTTCCAGGATCAAATCAGTTTTTGGTTTCGAGCCGAAGCACCGAATTCGTGAAGGACTCACACAGCAGATTCGGTATTCTCGGTTTGCTCTCTCCTGAACTCCCGGGTCGCCGCCCGACGGGAAACTCCCGGAGTTCGCGGACAATTCAAGTTCACGTGAACATGACAGAAGAAAAAAACCGAACCGTATCTATCCGGTTCAACAGATATCTTCCGCTCCTGTTGCTCATGCTGTTACTTGGAGGCGAGCATGCCCGGGCACAGTACATCGATCCGGGATCAGGCAGCTACATTCTCCAAGTGCTTATCGCAGGATTCCTGGCCCTTGCATTCTATTCTCGGAGAGTCAAGGACTATGTCAAACTCCTGTACCATCGGTTGTTCTCAAAGAAATGAAAAGCCGAAGAAATCCAACGAGCGCAATAGATCCCGCTTCTTTCCGGGATCCCGACGGATTTGTGTTCTCAGAGAAAGGGCGGGTCTTTCGCCAGATCAATCCGAGCTACAAGATGGAATATGATCACCTGATGGCGTCGGGGTTGTACGACGAACTTCTTGGACTTGGCCTGATCGTGCCTCATAAGGAGATCGGCGACAACTCCCGGAGGCCGCATGAACGGTACAAAGTCATCGAACCTCGTACTATCGACTTTATCAGCTATCCCTATGAATGGTGCTTCAGCCAACTCAGGGATGCGGCCCTTGCAGTGCTGGAGATACAGAACATTGCTCTCCGGTACGGCATGGTTCTGAAGGATAGCAGTGCATACAATATCCAATTTATGGATGGCAAGCCGGTTCTTATAGACACCCTATCGTTCTCATTTCTTCAAGAGGGAGAGCCCTGGACCGCCTACCGTCAGTTCTGCCAGCATTTTGTTGCACCATTGGCGCTGATGAGCCTGGTAGACGTGAGGCTTGGCCAGCTTAGCCGGATCCATGTTGACGGCGTCCCCTTGCCGTTGACGAGGAAGCTCCTCTCAGGCCGGGGTCTTTTTCATTCAGGGATTTGGCTTCACTTGAAGTTGCATGCTCGGGCGCAGGAACGATATGCGGGAACAGACCTCAAGACATTCGCACGAAAACGAGTATTCAGCAAGCAAGCGCATATTGGTTTGATCGAGAGCCTTGCGAACTGCATCAGTGGCCTCAATCTGCAAAGAGAGGGATTTGATTGGGGAGAATACTACTCGGATGGCAGCGCCGACTCCGACTATCTCGAACACAAGAAGATACTTGTACGGGAGATCATACAGAAGATCAAACCACGGGATGCGTGGGATCTGGGATCCAACACAGGGCTCTTCAGCCGCCTCATGGCTGACGGTGGAATATCCACCGTCGCATTTGATTCCGACATCCACTGCGTCGAAGAGAGTTATCGAACTATGAAAAGGGATGGATTGGGAACTCTCTTGCCGCTCTGGATCGACTTTGCAAATCCCAGTCCTGCGCTTGGCTGGGAGCACTCGGAACGACGATCACTCATTCAGCGCGGTCCGGTGGATGTGGTATTGGCGCTTGCCTTGGTGCATCATCTTGCCATTTCAAACAACATCCCATTCCACAGAATAGCGACATTCTTTTGGCACATCTGTTCGAATCTCGTTGTGGAATTTGTGCCGAGAGATGATCCAATGGTCGAAAAACTCCTGAGTTCTCGGAAAGACACCCCGCTAGAATATTCTCAACGTGCTTTCGAGTCGGGATTCAGCGCCAACTTCCGAATTCTCAGCAGCCATGATATTGGCGATTCGAGACGCAAGCTCTATTTCATGAAGAAGAAACCCAGCTGACCCGTGAAATCCAAACCAATCTTCCATCCATATTTGATCGCGATTTACCCGGTACTCTATCTGTACAGCAAGAATCAAGCACAAGTATCCCTGCTGGATACAATTCTCCCGGCCGGTGTGCTTCTCGTTTCCGCCTTCACTTTGATGTTTGTTCTTACAAGAACAACCGGCAGCAAGCATACATCAGCAGTTGCCGTCTCAGCATCTATTATCTGGTTGTTCTCTTACTCGGCCGCGCGTGCACTCATGACGGTGGATATTTTAGGATTGGCACTCTATCGGCACAGAACCTTCATCCTGGTCTGGCTGGTTGTGTTTGTTTCTTGTGCCATCGCCCTCTACAGGTTTCGGTTCTCAACAGAGCGAATTAGCCGGTACTTATCCGTTCTTGCTCCTGTATTGATTCTGTTCCCCTTGAGTTCAATTGTCGGTCAGATATGGAGTGCAAAACCACGCTCCCTCGAATCGTCTTCGAAGATGGAAAGCCATTCAGGGATAGTTCCTGTGAAGTCGGATTCGCTCCCCGATGTATACTATATCATTCTGGACGCCTATACCGGTCGCAAAGCTCTCTCGAAATATCTTGACATCGACAACAGCGACTTCATTGGATATCTGGAACAGATGGGATTCTTTGTGGCGGACCAGAGCCGCCCGAATTATTCGTGGACCGGGTTGTCGATATCCTCATCGTTGAACATGGAGTACGTTCCTACTCAGCCCAATACTGAAGACTCCTCAAAACGCGCCGTGCTTTCCTCGGTCTCTGAGCGTGATATGATCCTGAATAACAAGGTCAAGAACGCCTTCCGGCAACTGGGATATACGTACGTAGATCTTGCGATATGGAAGAGCAATAATGACGTCGATCCAAAAGGTTACATGTACCAGTTTGCGACAAGTGATTTCAGTCTGGCTCTGTTAAGGATGACGTTTCTGAATCGCCCGCTCGTGGAAAACTACCTTCTTGGGCGAGTGAAAAGGGACAGGGTCCTTAAAAAGTTCGAGGCTCTCCGCAACCTCCCGCCTGCGGATTCTCCGCGATTTGTGTATGCACATTTCATGATTCCGCACCACCCGTACGTTTTCGACGAGAATGGCGATCTCCCGCCGTTCTTGCAGATGGCGGCTGAGCTAGGGTCCGAGAAACAACTCTACAAAGCCCAGTTGCTCTATGCGAACCAGCAAATGAAACGGACGATCGACAGCATTCGGGCTCGGTCAAAGCGCAGGCCAATCATCATTCTCCAGGGGGACCACGGGGCCTATCGTCTTGGGACCTCTGAGTCCGAAAATCGAAACATGAGGATGAGTATCCTAAGCGCATACTATGTGCCCGACTCGTGTAGAGCACTTCTCTACCCTAGTATTACACCAGTGAATACCTTTCGGTTGATTTTCAAATCATGTTTCGGTCAGGCCTATGATCTTTTGCCGGACTTGAGTTATTTCTCAACGTTCGAGGACTTCCATTCGTTGGAAAATGTTACAGGTTCGCTTGACCAATGACGAAGGCTGGCTGGGCTGTCGCCGCAACATGAGTTATCGTGATGGAAGCGGGGTAAGCCTGATCTCCCAGATTGGCGTCCAGAAATTCCGACTTCAGAATATATGAGCAGAGTCTTCATAGCGTCTGTCGAGCAAGGGTATGATGATCCGATTCGCGAGGCATTCGAATGGCTCGCGGCAGGTGAGAGCATGGCCACGTCGGATCGCATTTCCATCAAGCCAAACCTCACCTTCCCGACTTTTCGAGAAGGTGTGATGACGAATCCTCGAGCGCTTGAGGCGCTGATTCAGTTCCTGAAGAACTTCACTGATCGTATCACGATCTGTGAGTCAGATTCCGGCGGCTACAATCGCTTCTCGATGGATGAAGTGTTTCGTGAGACGGGCATTAAGGAAATGGCACGACGCTACGGTGTGCGAATCGTCAACTTGTCGCACGAGCCGTCGCGCTCCATTGCTGTCTCTGGTCGACGCAAGCGCATTTCTGTTCCGCTTCCTACGTTGATCCTGGATGAGACAGATCTGTTCATCACAATGCCGGTTCCCAAAATCCATATGAACACCGGCGTGAGTCTCTCGATGAAGAATCAATGGGGGGTCATCCAAGAACCTTCGATCCGGTTGAAGCTCCACCCGTATTTTGATCAGGTGATCTATGCTGTGAACAAGTCGCTTCCGCGAGCGATTAGCATCATAGATGGGCGCTTTGGTTTGACGCGAAGTGGCCCGCTGCGCGGCGACCCAGTGCTCTTGAACTGGATGGTGGCCTCCGACAACATTTTCGCCGCCGACTATGTCGCCTGTCTGCTTTTGGGCATTGACCCGATCACAATAGGCCACCTCCGATTTGCTTTTGGAAGAGAGAGAATAAGTGACATGTCAGAAATTGAAACCAACGAGGATCTCAGTACATTTGCTGTAAAGGAAAGATTCTACCTCAAACGAGAGTGGACAGACTATCCGGGGTTACTTGCTTTCAATTCGAGACTTCTTGCGTATCTTGGATATGAGTCGATATTGGCGAAGCCACTCCATTGGCTTCTCTACAGGTTTCGGGAGCGATTTTACTGAATTGATCAATCAGTTCCACAACGAAATGGCGACCAGCGTTCTGGGCATACCGTTGTTTGATGAAGGTCTCGAGGCAGCAGTGGCGTTTACCGTCGAAACGTGCGTGAACGGACGGGCAAGGGAGAGCCGGCTCGTAAGCGCATCTGATGCTCACTGTCTCGTTCTGGCGAGAAAGGATGCCCAATTTAAGGCAATTCTCGAGTCCTTCTATTGGAACTTGCCTGATGGGGTTCCGAGTGTTTGGATTTCCCGGCTGAAGGGTGCGAGACGCGTTGGGCGATGTTATGGACCGGACTTTTTCGAGGCGGTAATGCGCCAATCAGCTGACAAATCTATCAGGCACTTTCTTTGTGGCGGGAAAAGAGGCGTCGCTAATGAGCTAGCCGATATCTGCTCAACGAAATTTGGTAATCGCAACTGCGTTGGTTCATATTCTCCTGGTTTTGACATAGAGTCGGAACAAGAACTGAAGGAGATTGGGATGACGGTCAACGATGCCAACACCGATATCCTCTGGATTGGCATGAGCTCGCCGCGGCAGCACTTCTTCGCCAAGAGGCTTGCTCGCCACCTCAATGCGCACTTCATAGTCACTGTCGGCGCCGCTTTCGATTTCCACACCGGCCGCGTCAAGCACGCCCCAGCTTTTGTTCAAAAACTTGGTCTTGAATGGTTTTACAGGATTCTTGTGGAGCCTGGGAGGCTTGGACCGCGTTACTTTCAAGTCGTGCCCCTATTCATTTACTACGCGATTATCGACATAGCACGCCACTGGGGCAAAAGGAAAGGGTAATAATGGGATCTTCTGCCAAGCATGCGCTTGTTTGTGGCGCTGGGGGATCTATCGGAAGTCATCTTGTCAAGAGGTCGAAGAACGAGGGTTTCTGGGTCCGCGGAGTTGACCTCAAGTATCTGGAATTCAGTCCTACAGCGGCGGACGACTTCGTCATAGGTGATTTGCGTGACCAGTAGGTTTGCCGGGATATCACGGATCGCACGTTTGATCACCTCTATCAGCTTGCAGCTGACATGGGAGGTGCCGCGGGATGCAGGTCAGGATCGCCAGGTATCACAACATCTTCGGGCCGCAGGGCGCGGGGAACAGCGGGAAGGAGAAGGCTCCAGCGGCTATCTGTCGAAAGGTTGCCGAGGCACCGGATGGTGGAGAAATCGAGATCTGGGGAGATGGGAAGCAGACACGGTCCTTCCTCTATATCGACGAATGCGTCGAGGAAACTCGTCGGTT
>Ga0233425_10008975_pt1 | contig 12936 bp, 9 predicted proteins | sample Watercolumn_Towu_2_FD_181712 | JGI IMG/M metagenome (GOLD analysis project Ga0233425, IMG submission 181712) | Freshwater microbial communities from Lake Towuti, South Sulawesi, Indonesia - Watercolumn_Towuti2014_140_MG | ecosystem: Environmental > Aquatic > Freshwater > Lake | place: Indonesia...
CGCCGCAGCGCGAGAAGAGGTACATGCCCCCTGCCACCTCGCTGTTTCCCAGTAGCGCGGCACCCGCCATCGCGTTGTACCAGTTTCGATTGATGCGGCGGAAGGGGAGGATCGCTACGAAGCGATCCGAGCCGAGACTCTTCATCGTGATCCCAGACCGGAAGGCATACGGCAACCAGATGAGCGAACAGACGCGGTGCCAGAAGTTGTTGCGCGTCGAGAGCCGTGAGACGAACGCCTCGATGCGTTCGAGGAAAGTCAGCGGCAGCGTGTCAGACTTCAGCGTCGTCATCGCGAACTCGGGGGGTGGAATGCTAGCATCGCCCCCTTCCTCGGCAATCCATGGCCACGCTCGCGGTCTGTTCTTGGAGCCTCACACCTTCCTCGCCCGAGGAGCTCGCGCATCGACTGAAATCGCTGGGAATCCCGCAGACGCAGCTCGCTCTTGTCCCATGCTGCCGCGACGCCGCATGGCATGACGCGGTCGCACGCTTACGCGGGGCGGGGATCGGGATTGTCAGCGGGATGATGGCTTTCGCTGGCGAGGACTACTCGACGCTTGAGTCGATCGCGCTCACCGGCGGCGTACGACTCGACGAACGCTGGAGCGAGAATCTCGACCGCGCGTTCGCGTGCGCGGAGCTCGCGGCGAAGTCGGGGATCGAACTGGTGACATTCCATGCGGGGTTCATCCCGCACGAGTCGGGCGCACTACGGCAGCGGATGCTCGATCGACTGCGAACGATCGCCGACATCTTCGGTCAGCGCTCGATCGGCCTCGCTCTAGAGACCGGGCAGGAGTCGGCGGTCACACTCGCCAGCGCGCTTGACGAACTTGACCGCCCGAGCGTCGGGGTCAACTTCGATCCCGCCAACATGCTCCTCTACGGGATGGGAGACCCGGTCGAGGCGATCGCTTTACTCGCCCCGCGCGTCCGGCAGGTGCACATCAAGGATGCGCGCCGCAGCGAGTCCCCTGGTCAATGGGGGGACGAACTTCCCGTCGGCACCGGGCAAGTGCGGTGGGAGGAGTTTCTTCCGCTTGCGACCGGCATCGACCTCGTCATCGAACGCGAGGCTGGCAACGCGAGAGACTCTGACATCGTGCGAGCGCGTGACCTCGTGCGGCGGCTCGTCCCTACAATCAGGTAGCGATGCCGACTTACCTCTACTGCGTCGTCAAGCCGGACGGCAGCGATGGGGAGCAGTTCGAGGTCTTTCAGTCGATCAACGACGCGGCGCTGACCGAGCACCCGACAAACGGGCTTCCGGTCCGGCGACTACCCGTTGCAAGTCAAATGCAGATGGGCTCGGATTCTTCGCGGCTCTCGAACAAGAACCTCGACCGACTCGGCTTCACGAAGTACGAGAAGGCAGGCGATGGCGTCTGGGAGAAGAAGGCGGGTCAGGGGCCAACCAGCATCCACCGCGGCGATGAGTAGCAGCACGCTCCCGCGCACGGTCGCCTGGGGACTCTTCTGCAGCGCAAGTTGGACATGGTGCATTGGGATGTTCCTGCCATTCCTGATGCTGCGGGATTGGGGTTGGAGTGGCTTCCTCGTCTTCGCGATTCCAAATGTGATCGGCTGCGCGGCGTTCGGATACGCGCTCGATCGCGCGCACGCGTCGCGCCTGCGCGAGCGTATGGGTGCGTGGCCGAAGCTCTTTTCTCTGGCCACGATCGCCTTTCAGGCCGCATTCGCGGGATGGATGCTGCCGCCGGCAGTGGCGCTCGCGAGCGTCGCGTTCGGCCTCGCGCTCGCCTGGCGACGATCGCAGGCGTGGCTCCTCCTTGCGATCGCAGTGTCGGCGATGACGGCGCTCTGCGTCGCTAAGGGCGATGCCGGGTTCGCCAGTGCGATCGCGCTTGGCGGGGCCAGACAACTAAGCGAGCTCGGATTCCTCGCTCCGGCGATTGCGCTCGGCTTCGCCGCCTGCCCCTACCTAGACCTCACATTCCACCGCGCGCTTGACGAGTCACCCAGCCGACATGCGTTCGCAGTCTTCGGAGTCGCCTTCGCCGCGACGCTCTGCGGCATCGCGCTCTTCTTCGATCCGACGACCGGCGCCCCCTCGGCATCACCTTGGCTGATCATCCTCTGGGCGATCCAACTCTCGTTCACAATCGGAGCGCATGCGCGCGAACTGGCCGATCCCCTAGACGCGGCCGCAAGGCGGTCGATTGGCCTCCCCATCGCGCTCGTTGCCCTCGCCGTCGGTTCAGGATGGCTCGTGCGCGCTGGGTCGGGTGAAGGCTCCGCGTTTGGCGAGTCTCTCTACCTGCGATTCTTGGGCCTTTATGGGCTTCTCTTCCCATTCGTGCTTCAAATGCGCCTCAAGTGTGTGCCGCGCGGTTGGGCGGTCGGCGCGATCCTCCTCGGCATCCCCTGCTTCGAGGCCGCCTTCGTCCATCGCCATACGGTCTGGATCCTTCCCCCAATTCTCTTGCTTCCTGTCCTACTGATGCAACGATGGGACAATCCGCGGGCGAAGGAAGCGACCACGCCATGACCAACCTTTCGATGCTCCCGTTGGACCGGTCGCGCTTCGACGAAGCAGCCGCGCGCCACCTCCTTACTCGCGCCGGATTCGGGGGAACGAGCGATCAAGTACAGGCACTGGCGAAGATGGGACTCAACGACGCGGTCGGTTACCTCGTCGAGTACGAGAAGGTGCCCGAGATCCCAGTCGCGCGCACCGACTTCAACAGCGATATTCGCAGACCCCTGACTGCCGCCGAGCGTGAGATGGTGGTGTTGGCTCGGCGAAGCAACGATGAGGCTGCACTCGAGGCGATTCAGCGGATGCGAAACGAGCGCGACGGTCAGGATCGCACGCAGATTCGCGAGATGCAGAAGTGGTGGCTCAAGCGGATGATTGAAACGGGCAGGCCGCTCGAAGAGAAGATGACGCTCTTCTGGCACGGCCACTTCGCGACCGGCTACAGGACCGTCGAAGACAGCTACCACATGTTTCTCCAGAACGGCCTGTTCCGGAGCCACGCGACGGGCAACTTTGCCGACCTAGTGCTGCGCATCCTGCGGGATCCCGCGATGCTCAAGTATCTGGATAACGACGAGAGCCGCCGGGGACGACCCAACGAGAATCTCGCGCGCGAACTCATGGAACTCTTCGTCTTGGGCGAAGGGCACGCGTACACCGAACAGGACATCAAGGAGGGAGCGCGTGCGCTGACGGGCTACACCTTCACCGACGACACATTCACCTTCAACGAGTCGGGTCACGACGACGGGGAGAAGACCATTCTCGGCCAGCGCGGGAACTGGGATGGTGACGATTTCGCTCGGATCATCCTTTCGCGCAAGGAGTCCAGTGAGTTCATCTGCGGCAAGCTCTACCGATTCTTCGTTAACGACGCGCCGGGCATGCCGACGAAGTCGATTGAGCCGGTCATCAAGGCGCTCGCATCAGAGCTGCGCAAGAAGCAGTACGACCTGAAGAGTGTCCTGACGATGCTCTTCAAGAGCCAGCACTTCTACGACGAGGACAATCGGGGAAGTTCCATCAAGAGCCCCGTGCAGTTGACGGTGCAGACGATCCGCGAGCTTGGCGTGCCGCCGCGCGATCTCTCTACGCTCAACTCCGCAACCGACCTGATGGGACAGGCGCTCTTCCAGCCTCCCAATGTCAAGGGCTGGGACACCGGTCGAACTTGGATCAACACGAGCACACTCTTCGTCCGCCAGAATCTGGCGGTCTACTTGATTACCGGCAAGCGCCCCGATGTCTTCGACTGGGACGAAAGCCTGGCGCAGTGGCCGACGGCCGTGCTCGAAGCGGCCGTGGCACGGCGTGCGGCCGCGACGAAGAGTTCCGAATCCGACGCGCTACTCGATGTTGTTCTGGCCACGAGCGCCTCCCCCGATCGCCGCGCACAGTTCAAGTCATTCACACAAACGCTCGGGGGCGACTTGACTGGCGATCGCCTTGTGAGCGCGCTCTGCCTCTTGACTGCCGTGCCCGAGTTTCAACTCTGCTAGAAACCGAGGATCCCGATGGACCCAACCATTCCTTTCTCTCGACGAATCTTCCTCCAGCAGGGGGTAACGCTCGCATCGCTCGTGGGGACGATCCCATGGTTCGTGCAGCAGTCGGCGTTCGGCATGCTCTCCCCTGACCCGCGCCTCTCCAGCATTCCCGGCGCGCCAGAAGATCGCATCCTCGTCGTCGTGCAGTTGAGCGGTGGCAACGATGGGCTGAACACTGTCGTCCCCTTCGGGAGCGACGACTACTACCGCGCGCGCCCGCAGCTCGCCGTCGCCGCCCCCGGCAAGGACAATGGCGGCCTTGCGCTCGACGCGAAATCGGGCCTCGCTCTGCACCCGAATCTGCGCGGGTTCAAGGAGCTCTACGACGACGGCGCGCTCGCCGTCGTGCAGGGAGTCGGCTACCCCAATCCGAACCGCTCGCACTTTGCATCGATGGACATCTGGCACACAGCGAAGCGATCGGCACAGGGCGCTGGTTGGATTGGGAAGTTTGTGGACTGCACCTGCAATGGTTCGCCGGCCGCCGACGCGCAAGTGGCGATCGGACGGACCGCCCCACTGGCGATGATCGGTGCGACATCGAAGCCCGTCTCCTTCGAGGACGCGCGGCTCTTCCAGTGGATGGGGAAGGATCTGCCAGCTGGGATGGAACGCCCCTACGACCAGATGAACCGTGCCGGCCAACTCGACGGAGTTCAGGCTGGGTCGCAGGCGGCGTTCCTGATGCGCACGGCGCTTGACGCACAGATTTCTAGTGACCGCATTCGCACGGCGATCGCTCGGACTCCGCTCGTTTCCTACCCGGGCACTCGCCTAGCGACGCAGTTGCGTTCGGTGGGGGCCATGATTCGCGATGGCCTGAAGACGCGTGTCTATTACGTTTCGCTGGCCGGCTTCGACACGCATAGCAATCAGCAGGGAGCGCACGGCAACCTGATGCGCGAACTCTCGGAAGCGATGGCCGCGTTCCAAGCCGACTTGAAAGCGCAGAAGAACGACGGGCGTGTCGTGACGATGGTCTTCAGCGAGTTCGGAAGGCGCGTCCGCCAGAACGCTTCAGGCGGAACGGACCACGGCACCGCCGCGCCAATGTTTGTGATCGGCGCGCCGGTCAAGGGTGGCTTGCACGGCGAGCATCCTTCGCTCACCGATCTTGACGACGGAGACCTCAAGTTCACGACTGACTTCCGATCGGTTTACGCCACGATCCTCGACAAGTGGATGGTCGCACCGAGCAAGACGGTCTTGGGCGGCGCCTATCCGACGCTCAAGTTCCTGCGCGCGTAGCCAGCGATTCACTCGTCGTCGTCGCCGATGCGAATGCCCTGGGGGAGGGCTTCGATGAAGGCGCGGCCGTAGCCCTTGCGGCCAATGCGCGAATCGAGCACAACGAAGCGGCCAGTGTCCGCGCTGCTCCTGATGAGGCGCCCGAACCCTTGTCGGAATCGCACGATCGCGCGCGGCAGCGTGTCGTCCGAAAACGGGTTGCCACCTCGGGCGGTGATGAGGTCGTGGCGCGCCTGCGTCAGAGGCGCGTCGGGCGGCTCGAAGGGGAGCTTCGTCACAATGACATTGCGGAGTCCGCGCCCGCGCACATCGACCCCCTGCCAGAAACTGGAGACACCGAAGAGGACGCTGCGCTCATCCTCGCGAAAGCGCTTCAGAAGCGACCCGGCGTGCGAACCGCCGCTTTGCGCAAGAGTCGGATGGCCGCGCACCGCGAGTGGGGCTGAAAGTCGCGCTACCAACTCGTTGAGGTCGCGGAAGCTCGTGCAGAGCACGAACGCGCCTCCGTCGGTCGCATCGATGTGGTGAAGCACGCGCTCAGCGATCGCATTGAGCGCGCCAGGCTCGCGCGGATCTGGCAAGTCACTCTCGACGAAGGCGCGAACCTGGCGCGCGTAGTCGAAGGGACTCCCGAGAACGAGCTGCTCGGCATCGACGAGTCCGAGCGTTCGCGCCGCTGCGCTCAGGTCGCCTCGCTGCGCGGCAAGTGTGCCGGAAGTCATCACGACGGAGACTTCCTCAGCGAAAAGATGGCGCTGAAGTAGCGGACCAATCTCGATCGCCGCGGCGGCGAGCGTGACCGTGCCTCCCTGCCCGCGACGGTCCGGAGTCCGAGAGACCTCAATCCAGTAGGCGCAGCCTGGGAGCGACTGTTGCAGAAGCGCAGCCGTGGCGAGCGCGAAGCTCTCCGCACGCTGCGCATACGCGTTCATCTCCCAGCCGTCCGCCTCCTCGACGGCCCGCTCGCGCGCGAGCGTGAGCAGCGTGGCGAGTTTCGTTAGCGCTGGGGAGAGCAAGTCTTCGACGATGCCTGGTTCACGAATGCGAAGCTCCCCTTCTCCGCCTTGCGCCTGACGCCACCGTCGGAGCGACGCGAAGAAGGCCTTCGCCGCCTTGTCGCATTCGTCGATCGCGCCGAGGACAGATCGCAGCGTCGCATCGCCCCCATCGTTCATGCGAATGTCGTTGAGCGCGCCGCGGTGGGTCGTCGGATTCCAAAGCGATCGAAGCAGGTGATGGACAGCGGACTCCGAGAGGCGTCCGCCAAAATGATCTGCGGCAACCTCCTCGATGGAATGCGCTTCGTCGAGAATCACATGCCCGTAGGTGGGCAAGAATCCGCGGCCACCCTTGGAACGCATGGCAAGGTCGCTGAAGAAGAGCGCGTGATTGACAACGAGGATCTGCCCACCCTCCATCCGCCGACGCGCCTTCTGAAAGTGGCATTGTTCGTAGCGCTTGCACTTGCGCCCCATGCAGTTGCCGGCATCTGACTGCGCGTGCTCCCAAACACTGCGCGATGGCGGCGCTGTGAGCGAGGCGGTCGAGCCATCTTCCGTCTTCCATGCCCACTCGTGGAGTTGCTCAAGTTCGTGGCGCGTTCCTTCGTCGGAAAAGAGCCGAGTCTGCCGCTCGACGGCGAGTTCGAGCCGGCGCAATGAGACATAGTTGTTGCGTCCCTTGACTAGCACCGTTGAGAACTCCTCGCCTAGCGCGGCGCGCAAGAGCGGGAGGTCCTTCTCGACGAGCTGCTCCTGCAGGGCAATCGTGTGCGTCGAGATGATGACGCGCTGACCCATCTGGGCCGCTTGCCGTATCGCCGGAACGAGATACGCGAAGCTCTTGCCAACACCGGTGCCCGCTTCCACGAGGAGCCGTCCCTTGCGCTCGAGGCAACGCTCGACTGCTGTGGCCATCTCCTGCTGCTCGGCGCGATGCTCAAAGCCGTTGAGCCGCTGCGCAATTGGGCCAGCGTCAGAAAGAACAACCGCCGCCTCACGCATCATGTGAGGAGTCTAGAAGGGCTATCGCGATCGTCCGCGCTTCAACCCCAATTGGCGAGTAGTGCGCCCAAGTCCACCGCGTCGACAACGCCACTGCCATCGCTATCGGCGGAGCCGGCCCCACCCCACTGCGAGAGGAGAATGCCAAGATCAAGTCCATCAACTGCGCCATCACCGTTCAGATCTCCAGGCACGCTCCCGCATCCGAAGCGCGTGACTGTGACATCGTCGATTGCCGCTTCGACGATTGATCCCCCGCCGAGGTCTTGCGCGACGAATCGGACGCGCACACCAGCGCCCAGCGGAATCGACGAGTCGAGGGGGAGATCGATCAGCGTCCATGCCGCCGCGGACTGGGAGATCGTGGCGAGCGTCGTCCACGCGACACCGTCGCCCGAGACCTGCACCGGCATCGAATCCTGATTGGGATTGCTCCCCGTGTTGTTTGAGTACCAAACATAGGCGCGCAGGCGAGCGCCAGTTTCCATCGTGCAAAGCACCGGAGATTGCAGTGTTGTCACGCCTCCATCGACATCAGCCGCGCCGAGCGCGCCGCCAACCACACCCTGCCCGGTGAACGCGCACTGCGTCGCCGCCCCTTCGGTGTGATCGTTCTCCGGCTGTGCCGCGGTACCGACGGGATCTCCGCGCACCCATTGCCCCGCCGTTGCACTGTCACCTGGGATGCCATAGATCCACGCGGGTGTAGCCGACTCGAAGTCGCAGGAGGCGAGGAGCACTTCGGTCACCGCGGTCGCCGAGAGAGGTGCGGTCGATCCACCGTCGGGGAACCGCACATGGCCGCCGCTAGCGGTGGTTGTGTCAACATAGAAGTCGACCTGCGACGCGCACGCGACGGCGGGAAGCGTCGCTGTGTAGAGATCGCCGCTCGCGTGGGCCAGCGATGCCGACTGCCACGATCCGCCGTTCACGCGCCAGACAATCGATCGCGCCGTGACGGCTCCAGGAAACGCCTCGCGAATCTTCACGCTGAATGGGGTCGTCGAGCCAGGGACAAGCTGGGTCGGTGCGCTGTTGGGGAGCGAGACGATAGCGCTTTGCGCGGTCGCCTCCGCCATCGCCATCGCCGCCGCGAAGCACTCGCGCGCACAGGGGAGAATCTCCGCAGGCGGCATGATGAATCCGTACGCCCCGGTGTCGCGCACTTCGATCGTCCAACTCAGCGCGCCGCGGTCGCCGTAGGTCCAGTCGACCGATCCACCGCTCGCCAGATAGAGCGTCGAACCGACAGGACCGACCGTGTATTGAAGCCCCGAAATCGACGCGATCGAGGCGGCCATCGATTGACCAATCGCTGCGTAGAGCGCGTTGTCGCTGGTCGGCGCCACTGTGTACGCCCAGGGCGAGAGCACCAGTTGGCTATAAGCGTGGAAGTCGATCGTCGCGACGATCGTGGGATGCGCCACGAAGAAGTTGCGCATCGCGATCGTCTCCGGCTCGCTGAACGGCGAGGGGCCTCGGTAGGTATCGCTGCCGGGATCGGTACTCGCCCCTGCGCCCCCCCACTGGTACCCCCAGTTGCGATTTGTGTCGACACCGAAGGTGCCGTTGCCGTTGTCGCGGCGGTTCTTGCGCCAAAGACGATTCGCGGAGTTCGCCCAGGTGAAAAAGTAGCCGTCGACATTTACGACAGGGATTACGAAAAACTCCGCACGACCAAGCAGCGACGCGACTTGCGGGTCCGTGGACGCCGTCTCCACCAGTCGGTCGGCGACATACATCGTTGTCATCGTCGCCCCCCACTCGCGCGCGTGCTGCGTTCCATCGAAGACGATCGCGGGCGCGAGTGTGCCCGACGCAAGCGAGCTGATGCGCAGGCCGCGAATCGGCCGGCCTTCGAGCGACTGCCCAATCGTGATGACTGACGCAATCTCCGGACGCAGTGACGCGAGCGCGTCGAGGCGCGCGTTGATCGCGTCGAGGCTCTTGAAGTCGGCGAACCACGACTCATCCGCGACCCCCCCCTGCGCCGGCGGTGCTGCGAGCCGCGCCGCCTCGGTCCGGACGAGCGCCCCCACATCCTCAATCACAGTGCACCAAGTCAGGTTGGTGCGCGCGAGAGCTTGGCGCTGCTGTGGCGTGACGAGGTACTCGGCTTTGCCGCCGTAAATCCCGTGCGACCACATGTCGTTGGACAGGCTCTCCATCAGACGCACATCGCGAATGGACTTCAGGTCGACGCGAACGACCGAGTCAGCGTCGCTCGCACACCCTGTTGATGATGAGGGCGTGTGGAGCGCAACGATCAGCGAGACCGCAAGAACCAGCGACATGACCTTAGGCTAGCCCCGATGCAGCGATATCCAAGCACACTGGGCGAGTTTCGGCGGTTGCATTCGGCGGGCAGAGTGCCGATCGCGCGGTATGCGACGATAGCTGCGGTGCTCAGTGCAACGCTCGCCGCGTCGCTCCTACTCACGGGCTGCGCCGCGCCGATGAAGCTGACGCCGGCCGAGCAGCTCGCGCGCGCCCCGCACCCGACTGCACTCTCGATTTTCGACGGCCCAACGGGCGCGCGCATCTCGTGGGCGGACACGCTCGACCGAGTCGCGAAGGCGGACGCTGTCTTCGTCGGTGAGACGCACGACGACGCCGTCGCGCACGCCCTTGAGCACGCGCTTGTCGACGCGTTCATCGCCACGCACACGCGGCCCGCGGTGAGCCTCGAGTTTCTCGAGCGCGACGAGCAGGCGAAGACCGACGCGTACCTGCGCGGAGAGTTAGCGCTCGATGCCTTCGTCGACGAGACGAAGTCGCGCCACTGGGCGGGCGATGAGACATGGATCGCCTGGTATCAGCCGATGATCGATTCGGCGCGCCGAGCGAAGGCGAGCGTCGTGGCCGCGAACGCGCCGCGCACCTATGTCTCGCGCGCGCGCACCGATGGCTACGACGCGCTCAAGTCGCTGAGCGCGGAGGAGCGGGCGCTCTTCGAGATCGACGAGTCGATCTCGCGCGATGGTGACTGGGAGCGCCTCAAGGCGCTCATCGTCGACATGCGCGGTGGAGGCACCCGCGGCGCCACAGGGGGTGGGTCGGGCGCGACGAGCGACGCCGACGCGGTCGTCACCGATGACGAGGTCGACACATTTCACCGTGCGCAGCGGGTGTGGGACCGCACGATGGGTCTAAGCGCGAGCCGGGCGCAGAACGCGGGCTTCAAGGTCATTCACTGCGTCGGCGCGTTCCACATCGGCCAGCGACTCGGCACGGTCGCGCAGTTTGCGGCGGCGTGTCCGAGCGCGTCGATCATCGTGATCGATCTCGTGCCCAGCGCTGCCACGGGGCTCGGAAGCGATGGCGCCAAGGGTGCAGACATCGTCGTGCACACGCAGAGCGCGCGCGACGCGTGCACGCGGTGACAGCGGGAACGCGCGCTGACGCCGAGCGCGGTCACGCGCCAATCACCGACCGACGAGTTTGTTGAGCGATTCGCGAGTATCGGCGATCGTGAAGAGCTTCTCGATCTTCATCATCGCCAAGAGCGCGCGCAAATCCTTGTTCGCGCCGTAAAGAATCGGCTTCGCGCCTACCGCAGCCGCGCCGTTGCGGCAGTTGATGCAGGAACCGATGCCCATGGAAGACATGAACTGCACCCCGCTCAGGTCTAGCACCATGTACTTGATCGCCTTCCCGAGCGACTTGATGTGCGGGTCGATATCCCCGTTCATGATCGGCGCTTCGCGCTGGCCAATGTTGGGTCCGGCTGGTCGCACGATCAGCACGCTGCCGTCCCAAATGAACTCGACGAATGTTGTCTTCTTAACGGTTGGATCGTTCTGTGTGGACATGCGGGTCGTTTGTGCGGCAGGCGATGTGCTTCAGTGGGGATGTGAGTCTAACGCTCCCAAACGCGCTCGTCACTCATCGGTCCCCAACCAACGCGGCTCGACGAGGGCGAGGAGTTCGGCGCAGCTTCCCGGATAGGACGCCGCTTCTAGGAGCAGCGCCGGATCGCGAACACGCAACACCGCTATCGCCCCCTTCGCCATGGCGACCCCTGGACCGTGGCACCCCAAGAGTTCGCTCACCAACTCGCTGAGCACCGGCTCGTGACCGACGAGTGCTGCTGACTCCGCCCCGCGAACCGCACCAGCCAGCCAAGCGCAGATCGCCTCCGCAGACGCGTCCTCGTCACACTCAAGAATGGACGCGCGCTCGGGAGGGGGCCACAACGCGTGTTCTTCGAGCAACTTCGCCGTCTGCCAGGCTCGCACATAAGAACTCGCGAGCACCATTGACGGCGGATCGAACCGCTCGGCGACCGCTCGCGCTAGTGCGGCGAATCGCCTCGCGCCGCCTTTCGTGAGCGGGCGCTCCGAGTCGTCGGGCCATTCTCGCGGGTCCCGGTCATGCGCCTTCGCGTGGCGAACCACAAAGAGCTTCATCGCGCGCTACGGTACCGTGCCGATGTGGGCGCCCTGCTAATCACGAATGCGCGCATCGCCACGCTCGCGCGCGCGGGTTGCGATGGAAAGCCTCGTCGGGGGGCGGCGCTGTGCGACCTCGGCATCATTGAGCGTGGATGGGTTCGTACGCGCGACGCACGGATCGAATCAATCGGTGCAGGCGACGGACCGATGCCAATGGCTGGCGAGCGCGTGATCGATGCCCACGGTCGCCTAGTGACTCCGGGATTCGTCGACTGTCATACGCATGCCTGCTACGAGGGTGAGCGCATTGACGAGTGGGAGATGAAGCTCGCAGGCAAGCCCTACCTCGAGATTCTTGCCGCCGGCGGCGGCATCATGGCTTCGGTGCGCGCTACGCGCGCGGCATCTACCGAAGTGCTCGCCGACGGCGTGCTGCGACGCACGCGCGAGATGGCCGCGTACGGGACGACGACGGTGGAAGTGAAGTCGGGGTATGGGCTAGACACTTCGACGGAGCTGCGCATGCTCGAGGCGATCGCACGCGCGGGGACGGCGAGTCCGCTCCGCATCGTTCCCACATTCCTCGGCGCGCACGCCAAGGACCCGGAACAGCCTGATTTCGTCGAGCGCACGGTTGGAGAGACGCTTCCTCGCGTGGCGCAGGCGCATCCGGGCATTACATGCGATGCCTACTGCGAAGAGGGAGCGTGGAGCGTTGACGAGTGCGTGCGATACTTCGAGAGAGGGCGTGCGCTGGGTCTAGCGGTCCGCGTCCACACCGATCAGTTCCACTCGCTTGGGATGATCGAGCGCGCGATCGCGCTCGGTGCGCGAAGCGTCGATCATCTGGAAGCGGCCACGCGTGAGGACCTCTCGCGCGTGGCGCGGAGTGAGACCATTGTGGTTGGACTCCCCGCTGCGAGTTTCTGCCTCTCGACCCCCTGCGTTCGCGCGCGAGAGTTGATCGACGAGGGTGGCGCGCTCGCGCTGGCGACGAATGCCAACCCCGGCAGCGCACCGGTGCGCTCAATGTCGATCATCCACGCGTTCGCAGTGCGAGAGATGCGTCTCGTGCCTGCTGAGGCGATCGCGTGCACGACATGGAACGCCGCCTGCGTGCTCGGGCTCGCCTCTGAGTGTGGATCGCTCGAACCGGGCAAGTCCGCCGATCTCGTTCTGTGGGAGCACCGGGATGAGCGCGCGCTCGGCTACGAGCTAACGGGGTCGCTACCGCTGCTCGTG
>Ga0233425_10008976_pt1 | contig 12935 bp, 7 predicted proteins | sample Watercolumn_Towu_2_FD_181712 | JGI IMG/M metagenome (GOLD analysis project Ga0233425, IMG submission 181712) | Freshwater microbial communities from Lake Towuti, South Sulawesi, Indonesia - Watercolumn_Towuti2014_140_MG | ecosystem: Environmental > Aquatic > Freshwater > Lake | place: Indonesia...
GCTGACACTTGCCGCGAATTCGGAGTTTCAAGATCTACCTTCTATGATTGGAAGAACATTGTTAGGGAAAGATGACGCAACTCGGGTGAGAGCACTGAAGATCCACAACCGGCACAACCAGATGAACGCAATCAAGTTCATCGACTACGTCATCGAGAAGTTCCCCTTTCGCATTCACACGATCCGCACGGATCGCGGTCACGAGGGTCAAGCTCAGTTCCACTGGCACGTCGAGGATAAAGGCATTAGGCACGTCTACATCAAGCCGCATTCACCAGAGTTGAATGGAAAGGTGGAACGTTCGCATCGAAGCGATCAAGAGGAGTTCTATCAACTCCTCAGCTACACCGATGATGTGGATTTGGAGATGAAGCTGAGGGAATGGGAGCGTCACTACAACTATGACCGACCTCATGGTGGACTGAATGGGCAAACCCCCTACGAAGCACTCAGACGCCTCCTGCAGAAATCGGAAAAACGTCCGTGAAGGTCCGAAATACTACAATCGGGCCGGAAACTTTGAGGTTATTCAGGTAATCGACCGAGAGAAGAATCGTCTAACTGCGCCGGGGCACGCCCGGCAGCTGATCGACGCGACACCGCACCGTGTCAATGAACAAGAGGCGACAGCGCGCGAGCTTTTTTCCCCACGGCGTGCGCGACCTCGAGGAGCACCGCGCGAAAGATGCGTTCGATGTATTCAGCGTCTTGACCGATGCATCGCGCGGCTCTGCGTACCTAGCGCTCTATCGCGGCATTGCCTTGTCGTTCGGGGCCAGTTTGACGGAGCGCTCTCATGCTTTTCTCGCTTTGCCTACGAGCAGGAGGCGGCGCAGTATCTTATGGATGCCCGTTTCCACTCGATTCTGATCGGAGAATTCCAGCAGGCGGAATGGGATTCGGTTCCGGCTGAGAGAGCGAGAACCCTTCACAGGATCTCCGCCAACTACTGGGATATCGGATTCCGCGATCGGGCGCGGGCTGTGTTGAGGCGGTCACTTGAGTCAGATTCTACGTTTTCACCGGCGATGATATTCGGGCTGTACTATGCTCTGGAGCAGGAGGATCTGACCGGAGCGAGATCATACCTCGCCCTGGTGGAGAAGATTTCACCTCCTCATCCGATGCTCAAGCCCGTCACCCAAATCCTCGCTCTGACGGACTCCGTTCGCATGGCGACAAGTGAGTCAGCGCGAACGAGGATTGAACTGGAGCTCTCAAAGGCGTATGCGGTGATGGGATTGAACGACCTCGCTATCGACTATGCGCTGAAGGTGGTTGCTGTGGAAGCCCGGAATGTCCGTGCGCTTGAGGTGCTCGCACAATCGTACGAGTTGAAGCGAAGAACGTGGCCGGCGCGAAATGTCCTGAGGAGAATCATAAGCCTTGAGCCGCAGAATACTGTTGCCTTGGAAAAGCTCTATGCACTTGAGAGATTTCAGTAGTATTGAATGCCGGTGTCTGGATTTCTCATTTTTGGCTTGCATGTGTTTCTCGGTTTTGGTAAAATATTGATGGTTCAATCCCTCCCTCCAGAAAGTCCTGGACCTGAGAATGATTCTTCTATTGTCAGGCAATCGATCCTTTTCATCTCTCCTCACAACGATTCTCGGAATTGCGACTCCACTCTTCTTATTGTCCTGTCAGTTCTCTGAAGCGACAAAACCTCACCTTCTGTCCGAAACATCTCCTCCCTCTGACTTCCAGCTCGTGATTGGAGAAGGCGGCGGATTTGTCGGTCGGTGGAATGGGTACATCGTTGACAGCACAGGTACGGTATTTTCCTGGAGCGGCGTTACGCCCGGGCAAAATGCAAAGCAAACCATGGTCCTGGCTCGCCCTCAGTTTGACAAGCTGTGGCAGACCATTGTCAAGGCGCGGTTTTTCGACATCGACACAACCGAAAGCGGCAACATCACGCTCACGATGCAGGTGACTGCAGGTGGAATGGTACATCGCGCTTCCTGGGCCAAGCCGGCTGAAATCCGACAGCGTCTTGCACCTGTCCATGTCCTCTACGACTCTTGTCGAGCGATCATGAGTCGCGGGAAATAGCCCAATCGACTTTCAAAGAACTGTCTCACAATTCACCAGGTAGTCACTAAGCACGGAGGCCTGTCATGATCCCAGCACGCCGAATTGCTTTGTTGTCCATCACCGTTATCCTGGCGACCGCGTTAGGCTTTGCGCAGAAGCGCTCAGCAGACAACAGACCGCTCGCAGGTCTTGATGCGACTTCCATCCCCACATACAAGTCAGTGCAAGCATTCCTGCAGGCACATCCGACGTCGGATCTCCTCAGCGCAGCGCGTCGGGTTGGCTCAGCACGATTGGTCCCGTTGGCGACGGCCTCACCTGCACATCCGCTCCAGAGCACTCAGCAGTTGATCCCCCAACTCAAAGTTGACCGCGCGCAGAATGGAACTGCCCGATGGATCGAAGGGCAGCTGAGTCCGCCCCCGAGCGTGCTGACGCTTCCGAAACAGGCACAGACCAAGCCGCAGGCTGCTCTCGCGGTGCTGAAATCGCAGGCGGCTCTTCTGAAATTGAAGAACCCTGCCGAAGAACTGTCGCTCGTGAGTTCGACCCACGATGAGATATCGTTCGATCACGTGAGATTTCAGCAGGTATATCAGGGGATACCTGTTTGGGGACGCGATCTCTATGTTCACTTCAACGCTCAAGGTTTGGTTTACTTGATCAACGGAACGTATGAACCAACACCTGTCGGTGTTGAGACCACACCCGCAGTGACCTCAACTGAGGCTCTCCAGCATGTTGTCAGTGACCTCAAGTCGCTCGGCAGATACAAGCCGCTCACGAAGGAGGCATCTTCCTTCCTCGGAATCGAGGATCCGACAGAGCAATTGGTCATCTACACGATGTCCGACGGAACATTTCGGCTGGCATACGAGGTGAGCATTCATCCCAATCTCGTCGAATGGTATTCCTATTTGATCGATGCGCAGAATGGCGAGATTCTAAACAAGATCGCGCGCCATTGCTCTGTACTACCAGAGAACACTGCACGCACTTCGGCGACGTCTTACGATTTCAAGTTCGAACCTCCTCACATATCCAACGCGTTGGCTGGCTCGTTTGCAGGCGCGTCAGCGACCGATCTAAATGGAGTCACGCGGAGCATGAGAGTCTGGAATGACGGTTCTGGGACGTACTTCATGGTATGGGATCTCCCAAACATCGACGCTGCCAAGTCGCAATTGCCAGACAATCCAGCCGGTGGTGGGTTGACAATTTCAGCCGACAACAAAGACCTTGACCAAAAGACCCAGCTGAAGCACAATGTTTCCGCAAACAACACGTGGTCCGATCCCACTGCTGTCTCGGCACACTACAATATGAAGATTTCATACGATTACTTCGCGACAACCTATGCGCGCAAGGCGATCGACGACAAGGACGCATCAATTATCTCGATCATTCACGTGACAGACGGCGGAAAAGGGTACGATAACGCCTATTGGAATGGCCGTGTCATGGTATACGGAGACGGACTAGCGAATTTCAAGCCGCTTGCCGGAGGGCTGGATGTTTCCGGTCATGAGATGACTCATGGGGTGATAGGAAGTACAGCCAACCTCGTCTATCAGGGACAATCAGGCGCATTAAACGAATCCTTTGCAGACGTTTACGGCGTGTGGATCGATCAGCCGCGATCCAACTACCTCATGGGTGCGGCAATCATCAAGACGCCAGGGAAGATCGCTCTTCGAGACCTAGCAAATCCTAAAAACCCTGCGATCCTTGACCCCCAGCCGTCGCATATGAGTGAGTTCCAGAATCTCCCAACCAACCAGGACAACGGGGGTGTGCACATCAACAGCGGAATTCCCAATAAAGCGGCGTATAACGTGATCACCGCAATTGGCAAGCCAAAAGCCGAGCTCATCTATTACCGCGCTCTGACCAAGTATCTGACCAAAAACAGCCAGTTCGGAGACTGCAGGAAGGCTTTGGCCCAGGCTGCGACCGATCTCGTTGGCCAGTCTGGCATCACGACTGCCGACGTCACAGCTGTCAACGCGGCGTTTGAAGCTGTCGGCATCACCACAACGACTGGAAGCAGTACCGGTTCCAGCGGAAACGAAATTCCCCCTGTGACAGGGGGCAAACAGTACGTCACGTTTATGACGGCGAGCGGCCAGATTGGGCTTCTTGACATAGCGACTGGCTCGGCAGCAACATTCAGTGGCTCAAACGCCGTGGCGCGGTCGGCTCCGAACGACCACGCGCAGCTCACCACCGGATTAAGCGGTCAGCGCGTTTGGTTCATCACTCAGAACAGACAGCTCGCCTTCGTGGATATTGCTACTGGCCAGGTCAGCGTTTTTTCAACGCTCAAGATCCAGCAAACAGGAGATCTCTGGAATGCGTCGGTATCACCAAATGAGAGCTATGTTGCCGTATCATCTGCTTATGCTAATGATGCAAACCTTTATATCTATGACGGTACACAGCTTGGGAAGATTCCCCTCACTCCCGAGGGCACGCAGAACGGGACCACGACAAAGACCATCCAGTATCCGGATGTCGTTTCCTGGTCTCCGAACATGAACAAGCCGAAGATCGGGTTCGATGCCTATAATCAGGTTGACGTCGGAACAACGGGGAAGGTCGGTTACTGGGGTATTTATGAAATCGACTTCACAGCGGGGAAGATTTTCAATCTTATCGGATCACAGCCCAGCAATGTCAGCATAGGGAACATTACGTACAGCAACACAAATCCCGATGTCGTTGCGTTTAATTATCTCGATCCCACAGGAAAGTTCGATACATACTTGGGGAATTTCGACACCGGTCAGCTGAAGGCGCTTAACATCCCCGGGATCAAAACAAACTCCGGGGTGTCTATTGTGGACGCAGAACGGCCGACGTTTTCTTCTGACGATGCACAGCTGTGCCTTTCGAGCCCGGCCCTCAACTCTCTTCTGTTCTACAACATTCAGACGGGCGGACTCACGGCTGCAACTTATCAACAGCCGTTGTATAACCCGCGGTGGTTCATACAAGGCGGCAAAGTCCCGAGCAGCGCGGAGGCCAACCAGATCGTTACCGAATTCCGTCTGCACGAGAACTATCCGAACCCGTTCAATCCATCTACACGAATCGAATATGAAGTTCCATCGCGATCTCATGTTCGTCTTGTCGTGTATGACATACTTGGTCAACTCGTTCGCACGCTCGTGAGTGCAGACCAATCGATCGGGCGCTTCACCGCGGTTTGGGATGGAACGAATGACAGCGGCGTTCAGCTCGCTTCCGGGATGTACGTTTACAGACTGGAAGCGACAGAGGGGGCAGGACGATCGGCCGTACTTTCGCGAAAGATGCTGTTCTTGAAGTGAGCGTTTGAATAAGGTCCGCCATCTCCCGACGGAACTATGCGGGAGGTGGCAGACTTCTGTTGCTTCGGGGAGCAGATTCCACAATTCGCCGCTCATCTCAGGAATTCGCGCTTCAATCATTGCCAGTAAATGGAGGGACCAATGAGAAAGCTCCTTCTTCTCCTTACCGTCTTCATCATGCTGCATCAGTCGCTGGCGCAAATCAATGTCCTCGTGAATGACTTCCCTGTGAGCGATATTATCAATGCGAGCGTGTATCGCCCGGCGCTGGCTGCTGCGCCCAATGGAACGTTCGCCGTGACCTGGGGCGACGAGCGTTATGGTAGTACGAATCGGGCGAGCGGAGCTGGGAATATTTTCGGCCGCATCATCGGTTCGAATGGCGCTCCGCTGACCGCCAACTTCAGGGTCGACGATATTTCCGCCAACACCTACTATACTGACCACTGGATATTTTTCAGCTCACCGCTATTCCTGCCATCCGGGGCACTTGTGGTGGTCTGGCATGTCAACGGCGCGAGCGGCATAGCCGGCATTCAAGCCAACGATGTCTATTACACTGCCTTCAACGGCTCTACGGGCGTGCGTCTCGGAGCTGGAGTTCAACTCAACAAAGTCGGAAATACCACAGGCGGCCACGCAACAAGGCCAACTGTTGCCTATCGACCGCCTTCAACCTTTCTCACCGTTTACGAATACTCAAAGAATGGGAGTAACATTGGAGGGACACTTGTCGACATCAACAGCGGCGCGCTGATCGGAGATGCATTTGAACTGAGTGACAACGCATTCAACTCTCGGATCTATCCGCATGTCGCAAGCAATGGCAACTACACTGTCTGTGTCTGGACCGACGGACGGACTGATACGCAATTGGGTGACATATACTCGGAACGAATCGTTGGAAACACTCTTGCTAGCACGAACGTGAAGGTGAATGACGATCCAGCAGGCGGGTACAACCAGTATGGCCGGATTGCCATGGATGCTCAGGGTAACTACGTCGTGGTGTGGATCGATGCGCGCGCAAATTCCTCTGGCGACCTCTATGCGCAACGCTTCGACGCACAGGGAAACCGCGTTGGCACAAACTTCAAGTTGACGAAGAGCAATTCCCGGATTCATGAATATCCGCCGGCCATTGCAATGAAGAGCGACGGATCGTTTGTTGTGGCGTGGGGAGACTCTGTGAAGCAAGCGGGGAAGAACTGGAGCATCAAGACTCGATTTTTCGGATCAGCCGGTCAACCGCTCTCAGACGTCCTTGAAGTAACGACCGCGCCATCATTGCAGCCTGACGTGAAAATCGGGCAAACCGGGGCGATATTCTACGCCTGGCTTGACGGACGAGAAAACATCAATCTGGGACGAGTCTATTCAAAGATCTATGCAGGATTTCCTACCACAGCTGTCCATGAACATCGCGCCCCGTTGTCAATTCTTCTGGACCAGAACTACCCCAATCCTTTCAATCCCTCAACAACAATCAGTTATCAGCTGGGGGCAGGGGGGCATGTGACACTGAAGATTTTCGATGTTCTTGGGAGGCAGGTCGCGACGCTGGTTGATGAGCAGAAGTTGGCCGGATCTTACACTGTGCGCTGGGATGCGCTAAACGTCCCAAATGGAACGTATCTCTATCGGCTGGCGACTGAAGGCTATGTTGCGACGAAGACGATGATGCTCATAAAATAAGAGCGGGTCACGATGGTTATTGGCCGGGCCTTGTCGTGTTTTCTCTTCCCTATCGCACAATCACCGCTTGCGGATTTGTGACCTGCATGTATCTCTTCGCCGCCTGCTTCACTTCAGCGAGCTTAACGATTCGCAGCCGGTCAAGAAACCGGGCGTCATAGGTGTGGTCGTTGAAAAAGTAGGCTGAATAGCCGAGGTAGTACGCCTGATTGATGCTTGAGAGCCGCCGGAACACCATGCGCCCAAGGTACATGTTGATCGACTTTTCGAGGTCGTCCTGTGTGAGCGAGTCTAGACCGCCCGCCTGGAAGAAGCGGGGGTACTGAGGGAGCAGTTTGTCGACATTCTGTGGTCGGGTCCCTTGTGAGACAAAGAACAGGGCTTTGTCGTTGACGATGTCAACGCCGGCATTGATATTGTAAGCCATTCCCTGCTTCTCTCGAATATCAAAGACGATTCTTTCCGACAGAATCAACGACAGCGCCTGGAGCACGGGGGCATCGTTCGGGTCGATGGCACGGACAAATCCCCAGAAAACGTACGACCGTTCGCCGCCGATTCCTCTCTCAAAGGTTGCGGCCTTCGTTGGCAGCATGAGCGTGGGTGTATAGCGTGAGGGCTCGTGATCGACCGAAGAAAATCCAAATTGGCTGAAAGTCAGATCAACACTCTCGGGAGTGGAAGGTGAGACGGCCGAGATGATCATGTTCGACGGAGTGAAATACTCTTTCGCGAATCCCACCAGATTCTGATACGTCAATGGCGTCGTCCCGCCTGCACAGGGATTGCGTTCGTACAGAACGGAATCCCGCAGCGCATCGAAGAGCTTCCGCGATTTGTCGCCTCCCATCATCATCGCTTCGTTCCCTTTGAGTTTCTCGACCGCACGTTTGAATTCCTCTTCGGTGGGAACGAATCCTCTGAATTCACCATTGAGATACGTGATCGCCCCCGGGACGTCGTCTGCCAGTCCTTCGACCCGGATATACCCGAAGTCCGGATGGAGGTAGATATCGTCCATCGGGATGAATGGATTGTCGTTCACGGTGAAAGAGAAACCGAACCGGCCGCCTGCCTTCTGATTTGCGTCGGATTTCAGCCGGTCGTTGAGACATTCGTGAAGGACCTTCGACGCATCCTTTCCGTATTTGAGCTCATATGCCGCTTTGCGCTTCACGAGGTAGTGAACGGCCAGGAGTTTGTTTGCTTCATTCTGTACCACGATCAGGTTCTTGCCCAAGATTTCATCTCTGAATTGCTTCGCGGCTCCTGTCGCGTCCACACTGGCAGTATCCTTCTTTATGGCCGGAGACTGAACAAGAACAAACGGATGCGGTCCGAGTTTGAGTCCCGCCAGATCTTTCGCTGCCGCTGTGAGATTCTCTTGTCCGTACGCCGAGAGGACAGCTTCGTCCCCTTCCTTGGCCAATGCGTCCGCATTGTAGATCCCGAACATGTGGGGCTTTTCTATGTTTCGGGCGAACTCTGTCCTCGTCTTTGTGAGCTCTGCTGCGACGGTTTCCGCCGGAAGGGCGAAACTCAGGCCGGAAAGCTCGGATGTCAGCGCGTACAAGAGAGAATCCTCATCGACGTGTGTTTTCAGGATGAGCGTGGCCTCCAGGAAATCGTTGAAGGGCGACAGCCTCGCGGCAAGCTTCAGAGACTTGACGCTCTGATTGAATTTCGCTTTCAATGAAGCCTGGATGCGCTCCTTGTTCTTCTCTGTCACAAAGGATAGCAGCTGCATGTATTCGTGAGGCTTGCCGGGAAGGAGGGAGTAGAGGACCCGAAGCACGTGATCTTCTCCGTCATATTGCCGGTGTTCTACAATCATCTCACTAGAATCGGACTCCCGCGGGCGTTGAAATCCGTTCGCCCATTCGGGATCTGAGTCGCGTCGCACTTGACTGTACATGCATCAGACCTTCTTGGACAGAATCTCTTAGATTTGAAGAGACAACAAGGAGGTCAGAACCATGGCTACGCGATGGACGGTCCCTTACAAGAAAGCGGTCCTGGAGTTTGCACGACTCTTTGGGAATACCGCTGACACTTGCCGCGAATTCGGAGTTTCAAGATCTACCTTCTATGAATGGAAGAACATTGTTAGGGAAAGGGGAACCGTCGGCCTGGTTCCGCAGAGGCCAATTGCGTTGCACCACCCAAGAGCCCTGCAATCAGTATTTCTGGAATGAAACGAAGAACCGCATCGACACAGAATTCCAGTGGAGCGCGTTGCCGGTGGTGGGGGTTGAGTACGAGTTCTGATAGGAGAGAAAATGAGTTGCCGCCCAGGAGAGAACACCCTGATGCAGAGAAACTCTCCTAGCTTTCTATGATGCGAACGATTTCTTGCGTGCTCTCTGCAATGTGGTCTGGTTTGATCTGCCAGCCGGAAATGCTGCCTTTCGATCCGTAGAGTGCGGCAATGTTGATGATCCTTGCACCGGCTCTCCTCTCTCGCAACGCCATGTTCGCACGGTGTCCGCAGAGAGTGTCCGTCTCGTGATCGCCAATGAAGAAGACGTGCCTGGAGTTAGATGGTCCCAGCCGGTCCAGGCAAAGGAGCAATCCGTCAGGTGCGGGCTTCTGGTGGGCAGACGAAAGTTCTTCATAACCAATGATATCGAGGAAGCATCGTCGTAGATTTTTTCGCTCCAGCACTTGGGCAATCTTGGTTCTGGAGTTCTGAGAAAAGATCAAGCTCGGAAAGCGTGCCAGCGATCTGATCGCGTCTTCTATTCCATCGTAAAATATCGTCTCCGAAGATTCGTCTAGCTGGTATTCCGTCCACAATGCGCCGGCCTCATCGATACTTTCCTCGCTCATCTTGAATTCATCCCTATAAAGCTCTCTCCAATTCATCGCCCTCTTGGTCGCCGAGATGTAATTCTCTAAAGAAGCCAGGGCCGAGTACTCTTCCGACCTCATACCCATCAGGCGGTGCATGATCTTCTTTGTGATGGTGAAATTCACCGCCTGGGTGTCGGCGATAGTCCCGTCATAGTCCCAGATTATGGCTTTGTCTGTCATGGTATGAGTCGCAGGAATGGTCAACAAAAATCCGCCTCCTGCCCCTTCCGGCTGGTGGCCTGACGGCACCATGGTCGCGTGAAAGGGCAGGGGCGGCTGTTCGTTATACCCACGGGCACCAGCCGTTACTTTCCGGCCATCGCGTCCGTGCTGGTATCTCGGTCAATTAAACATGTAGCGCAGGCCGATCTGCATCTGCCACCGGGAGAAGAGACCCGGATCGTCCGTGTAGGTGGACTTTGCGGTTCCCTTGAAGTTGAATCTCGGCGCCTGCGATGGTCCGCTAAAATCCACCAGTTGCAGCGGTGCTGTGGCAGCCGCGTTCGCCACGCTCCGCACACCCCATTCCGAACTCATCAGATTTCCGAAGTTCAGGACGTCGATGCTCAGTTGGAATGTGTGAGGTCGGTTTCCCATCATGAATGTGAGATCCTGCAGCACCTTCAGATCGATGTTGGTGAACCACGGATTCAGCGCTCCAAATCTGTCTGCGATCTTCCCGCGGTTTGCCTTCAGATAATCATCCTGTTCAATGAACGCATTGAATGCTGCCCATTGTTGATCAGCAGTGACAGTGCGTCCCGCGGCATCGATATAGGGGGCAAAGGTGATCTCACCCTGCGACCTCGGAACATAGATGAGGTCATTGCCGCCGTTGCCATCACCATTGACATCGCCGGAGTAAACAAACGAATATCGATTGCCACCGGCTCCGCCGAACCTGTTCCCCTCGGCAACCTCGACAAACAGTCCGATGCTCGTCGCAAGATTGTCCGACCAGCGGTAGCGGTAGGTCGCGCTTCCCGTGATCCGGTTTCTCATGCCAAATTCAGAGAAACCGATCTCCGCTTTGTTCGGATTGCCCTTGACCGGATTTTCTGCCCACAGGACACTCGCAATTTCGGTTGACTTCAGGGTGTTCTTTGCCATGAGGTACGTGTACGACACATTGGCGTTCAGTCCGAATTCGAATTGCTTGCGAAGCTGTGCGGTGATGGTATAGTTGTACCCTTCACTCGTATTATCGATCACGTACACACCGCCAAAGAACCCCTTGGACACGTTCAGGGTATTGCCGGCATAGTAGGGCCTGCCGTCGGGCAAGGTGCGCGCAGGTGCAGCGAGGTTCGCATTCCTTACGTAGATGGCATTGATGTCTTTACCATAAAGAATCTCGAGAGAGCCCAGCAGGTCCCATGGGAGTCGCTGGTCAATCGCGATATTTGTGGTCCACACCTGCGGCCATACAAAGTCCTTGGCAGCGGCATTGATATCAAATGACTGCTGATGAGCAGGTTGGTTCGGATTCGGCCCGGGATTGGAGATAACGTTGCCAATCCACACGAAGGGTATACGGCCTGTGAAGATTCCTGTGCCACCTCGCAGCTGAGTAGATCGATCACCGTTGACATCCCAGTTGAATCCGATGCGTGGCGAGAAGAGCGCCTTCGTTCCGGGGAGCTTGCTCTGATCAACCGTCTCAGGTTTGCCGTCTGCATCGCGTAGTGTCAGAGATGTCGAATAGGGATTGGCGAGTGGTTGAGTGAAATACATCGGGAAATCCACTCTCACGCCGTATGTGAGGTTCAACCTCTCGGACACCATGTAGGAATCCTGCGCATACAGCGCAAGCTGACCGACGCTGATATCCTCCCCCTTGAATGGAACCTTCAACGCGTCATTGGCCACCTTGTTCCAATTGTAGAAATTCGCACGATCGTTCGGGTTCGTATGCAGGAAGAAGTCGGCGGGCGACGCAAAGAGCGGATTGGTTTCTTGCGTGCCAAGGAAACCAAGGAACGTTCCGAACTTGAAGATATTGAAGGCATTGAAGAATTTGAAGGTCTCGAACGTTGCCCCCAATGTGACTGAATGACTTCCGAAGAAGTAGGTGAAATTGTCCGTGAACTGCAGAACATCCTGATCCAGAATGTTGTGGATCGAGAAAGGCTCGTGACCGATCGTTGTATACGTTACTCCATCCTGGGCGATCTCGATAGTTGGGAACGGCCTGCTGAACGGGTCCCGGTAATCGCGGAACCGGTTGTAGCTCACGAAAAACCGGTTGGCGAATTTTTCATATCGACTGTTCGCTTCCAGGGCAAACGAGTTCAGCTTGTTGTTGATCCGGTAGCCCGAGTTGCGGAATGGAAGGCTGTTCTCGTTCGGACCGCGTCCGGTTCCATTATAACTCAGGACAAATGGATGCGGCGGAAGGTCCCGAAATGCATTGAGAAGGTTGTATCGGAATGTCACGTTGTTGTTCTCGTTGACGTTCCAGTCCAACTTGAGGATCAGCTTTTCATTGTTTGTCTCATTCGTGTAACCATCGTATGGACCGGTATCATATCCGTATGCGCTCATCATGCGGTTCCGTATCGAATCCATCAAGGAGGCTTTAACTCGTGAGATACCGAAACCGGTGGCACCCCTGTTCGCGGCAAAGTTCGTTCCGGGATCAGACCTTCGCTCGATTTCAGCATTCAAGAAGAAGAACAGGGTGTTGGGTATAATCGGCCCGCTTACTGAGAATCCCGACTGGTTGAATTTCAGATCCGGGTTCGCGACGATCTTCGCACCCTTCACCGTGTTGCCGACCATGTCCTGATTCCTGATGAAAGAGTAGAGAGACCCCTTGTACTGGTTGGTGCCGCTCTTCGTCACAGTGTTGATTCCTGCGCCGGTGAATCCACCTTCGCGAACATCGAAAGGAGCAAGGGATACCTGGACTTGCTCAACTGCATCGAACGGGACAGGCTCAGCGTTGGTCTGTCCTCCCGGTGCCGGGTCATCCAGTCCAAATGGATTATTGAAATAAGAGCCGTCAAGAGAGATGTT
>Ga0233425_10008977_pt1 | contig 12933 bp, 6 predicted proteins | sample Watercolumn_Towu_2_FD_181712 | JGI IMG/M metagenome (GOLD analysis project Ga0233425, IMG submission 181712) | Freshwater microbial communities from Lake Towuti, South Sulawesi, Indonesia - Watercolumn_Towuti2014_140_MG | ecosystem: Environmental > Aquatic > Freshwater > Lake | place: Indonesia...
GATTTCGGGCTTTCGATCTGCGTCCCGCTGATCGGCCGCATTGGCCGGCTGTCGGCTTTCTCTTTGTGCTTCGCGGTGTGCGAGGCGGTTTTCGTGTTCCACAACACGGCCGCCTCGCACGGGCGGCCATTCCCTTTCCGGAGGTCGCTCTCATGGTACGTGTTGCTTCTGCTCCGACGTCGGTTGCTCCTGCGTGGCACCAGGCATTTCTTCGCATGCTGCCGGCAATCGAAACCCATGCCCGCATCGCTTTCCGGCACCTCGATCCCGAGGCCCAGGAAGAGGCCGTGCAGGATGTGATTTGCAACGTGTGCTGTGCCGTTGCGAGGCTGGCTGAGTTGGGCAAGCTCGATCTGGCCTATCCCAGCGTCCTGGCACACTTCGCCGTGAGCCAGGTGAAAGACGGCCGCAAGGTCGGCTGCACGATGAATGTCAATGACGTGCTGAGCCCGTACTGCCAGCAGCGGAAGAACGTCAAGGTGGACTCCATCGACCACTTCGACGACGAAGAAGGATGCTGGAAGGAGGCCGTGCTGGTCGATACGCGATCGTCGCCGGTGCCCGATGTCGTGGCGTTCAGATGCGACTTCAGCGCCTGGCTTGCGAGTCTGCCTCGACGTGACTGCCACATCGCGGAGTCACTGGCGATGGGTGATCGCACCAGCGAAGCGGCCCGGAAGTTCGAGGTGAGCGACTGCCGGATTTCGCAGTTGCGGCGGGAGCTGGCCGAATCGTGGAGAGTGTTTGTTGGGGATGAGCCGGCAACGGCGGTGGCGTAGCAACGACTTGTGCCCGGCGGCCGCTCCGTGAGGGGCGGCTGAGTGCCGGGCATTTTGCTTAGCCGTTGGCCGGGGATCTCATGGATCTGGCGGATGCAGAGTCCCGGGCATCAGTTCCGTAGACCGCGGGCAGATTTCCCAAGACGTGGACGGGCCAAAGGAGTTACGACGAAGGCTGAAAGCCGCGGTGCTTCCCACGGTGCTAGACAACTTGCCGGGTTTGGCAACGAAGGTGTCGAGGAGGATATGGACAGGTCGCATCGAACGGGGCCGCCACGCCCGAGTCGCGTCCAGCTTGGCAAGTGGCTCCATTTCGTCAGCGTAAGGAGCCGTGGGATTGCCTGTCCGGCGTCCTGTGCAAAGCGTGTGCTAAGCCGTCACTTTGGACGCTTGAAGATCAACACAAGGCTCTGTGGGCGTATGTTTGGTTGGAGTCCAGTGACGAGATCGCCCCTGCCAAAATTCGGGAACGCAGTCTCCAACTCAAGGTATGATCCCGCAAGTTCCCAGCCATCAGCACCCATCGATTCAAGCATACTTTCATCGAGGCTAATTGAGCTGTTGGATAACGCCCCGACGCCTGTACGGTCCCTTATCCCGCTCGTGAGGACAACTACCTTCTTGTACTCCCAGCGCGGAACAGGCTTTAGGGCATTCCAAAATGGCAAGCCGAGGCCAATACACAGAAGGCCGATGATGAAGTGCCCTTGCAAGCGGTTGACCCCACTTGCAGAAGCACCTGCCGTCACCGGTTGTGGAGGATGTTTCTCGGGTTGTGCGGGCGGCCGCGCCGGTGGTCGCGTTGCTGCGCTTTGTGTGTTTCCCGGCACGATTGTGAAAAACGTCCCACAGGAAAGGCACTTTGATGCCCGGCCGACGTATTCCGCAGGAGCTTCCATCCTACTTTGACAGTGTGGGCAGATCGCTTGGATCGTAGACATAGACTACTCCTCTGCGGTGTCGCCTTGAGAATCGAAGAAGTGCCTTAACGACGACAAGAGCTTTGCGGCTGCGGTAATTGGTTGGTGAGCCTGGGGAACCTGCTTGACTGCCTCGTCCATGCCTTCGCGCCCAGCAAGTGTCGGCCTGCGGCTACGATGTTATCGGTGCGTGAGATGCGCCCCTGGTGAGCATCTTGGGCATCACTTGGGACCGTTCGCAGCATCGGTTGATCGCTTAGGGGAACCGCCTGCTTCACGAGGCATTGTTGGCGGTGCCTTTATGCCACTGGCGAGAATTGCTCGGGGCCATGGCATCCAAGGACCGACGGCAAAATCATTGATGTCCTTATCGGTGAATGTTACATCGGGCATATCCTTCTCCTTCCACTCTCTTGGTCCCCAACGAAACAATCGCTCGAACTGGGCATTTTCAATGTCATAGCAGATGTACAGCCACACCCCATCTTCGGGCTTGCCCTTCTGTTGGCATGCAATGCAGAGCCATCCATCCTCGTTTGTGAATGCCAAGAGTCCCTTCCGGTAGTGGATCAGGCCGGGCGGGAGAAAGAGCCTCCTGATAAGCTGCTGGCCCTCATATATGAAGATTTGGTCCGGTTCTTGGGCGGCTGCCCAACGAGATGTCCGTGAGTCGGCCGCCACGCCGCCGAAGTCAGGGAGTATCCGTTCGGCACTGTCTGGCTGTTGGCCGGCCGAATACCGATAGACTCCCGGTTGGCCACCGCTGCCGAAGACAAGATGCTTGTCGATCGTGGCAGCAAGCGACATGCCTTCGTCTATTGCTGAACGGCCACTTAAGCCGGGGCAGGGTTTCCTTCGAAAGACCTCAGCTTTATGGCCATCTAGTTTGGTATGGGCCACGACGTTGGCAAGGTCATCCACCACGTACACGTCGTCTGAATTGCCGGCAATGGCGATATCAACGGGGTGCGGTAACACAGGATCCTTTTCCAACATCGTCGAAGCTTTGCCCGTGTGGTCTATTTGCATGACCCTGCCGTAGTCGCGCGGAGTTGTCAAGAACAGGCCAGGTTTGTTGTCGTGTTCCCTATGAAACACCAAGCCGGTAGGCGCGTACTGTAAACCCACCGAATCAAGGAGGTTCCCCTTTGTGCTCACCATGTACACCCTGCCGCGCGAAGCGCGCACCCCGGTGGCGATATAGAATACGACCTTCTGAGCCCGCTCCTCGTCAGACATGTCCATCCAGGATCGCTTGGGCTCTGCTTTGCCCCCAGAACCAACTCCGCCTCCAGTCCCCGTTCCCTGTCCGCCTCCCGCCGCGCCTCTACCCCCAGAACCCGCCGCGATGCCCGCTCCCGTTCCGGGTGACAACTTCGATCCACCCGCCTTTGCGGCACTTTGATCCACGCGGGCGACCTTCGTGTCGTCACTCACATCAAGCGGCGCAGTCTTACCACCACTAATCACCTGCGTTGTTCCGGGCGTGCCACCACCCAAAGGAATCTGTAATGAGTTCCTCCCCGGCTCGAGATCCCTGGAAACACGGTAGGACGGTCGATCTTTGGCGGTGACCACAAGATCCGTTGCGGCGGGCGACAAGCCAACAAGCCGATAGCGTCCTGCCGCATCGCTCATGGCAACTAGGTTGCTCCCAACAATCCGCACTTCCGCATTGACAATTGGCGCTCCGCCGTTTACGTCGACAACAGTGCCCTCCAATTCGCAGTCCCCCGTCAGCTTTATGTCACCCAGCGACTGCGGCAATTCCGCCGGCAAGTCCTGCCGAATCTCGCTCCGGGTATATCCCGAAGCTGTAGCAACGATTCGCGCCGGTCCACTCTTCGCGCCATTCAGGCTAAATCTCCCCTCGGAATCAGTATGCGTAAGCAATGGCGACTGATCGATACGCACTGTGGCAGCGGGAATGGCTCGCGGTGGACTGTGCGCGGCATCCACAACACGGCCGGTCACCGAAGCACCGCCTGTAAGCATGATCGGCTCGACGGTGTCAGTACGAGGGTCAAGTTGGATCTCCTTTGTATGAAAACCTTCTGCCTGGATCAGCAGCATAGTGCGCTCCGGAGGAAGCCCGTCGATGGCGAAGCGCCCGTCGCGGTCAGTCACAACCGACAAACTTGTCCCTGTTGCAGACACGGTCGCGTTGGGAATGGGAACGTTGAAGTCGTCGCTGCCCCGCCAGACCACGACGCCTCGCAATATATTTGCGCCCGTCAAGACAATGTCTGTTGTAGCGTTCCTCCCCGGAGTAATAGAGGCAGCTTCTTCGATCACAGTGAAGTTGTCGGCAACAACGCGGATCGCATGCTCGCCTGGCGGTACGTTGGAAAGGGTAAACCTCCCATCCGCGTCAGTTCTTGTCTTCAATCGGGTTCCTTTTAGGGCAACAGTGGCCTCGACGACCGGCTTACCCGTCACTCGTTCCATCACCTTTCCCGCCCATTGCGACGTACCGAGCAGTCGCACGCTAACCGTAGCTTCCGTCTTATCGGCAATATTTACAGATGCCTGTTTCGCAGTGTAGCCCGCCGCTGATACCTCAAGACTTATCTTCTCCTGACCAGCGGGAAACGAATCAATCCGGAAGCGGCCTTCGCGATCGGAATGCGCGACCTGATCGTCGCCTGCTACACGGACAACTGCATCGACAACGGGCTTCTCGCTGACGTAGGCATCGTCGACAACCTGCCCGTTCAACGAGGCACCAGTGGTGAGCCTAATCACGGGCGGCTTGGCCTCAGCCAGCCACAAGGCGGCCGCCGGGCGATAGCCTGGCGCTTCGGCAAGGATCTCCGCTTTCTTCTCCGCGACGTTTAGAAATTCAAAGCAGCCATCCCGGTTCGTATGCGCGGGGCCGCGTGAGGCCCCTTTGATGACGATCTTGACCCCCTGAAGGGGCTTCCCGCTATTGGCGTCCACAACGCGGCCTTTCATCAACACTCCAATCTGCGCAGTCGAGCCTTCCTTGCGAGTGGGGCCGAGAGCCACATCGAGCCTTGTTTCGGCGTAACTGAGCATCTCAACTGCTAGAACCTGGGATTCGTAGCCGGACGCACTCACCCTGATTTCCATCGGGCCGGTGGGCAACTTCTTCATCTGGAATCGACCCTGTCGATCGGCGCGTACCGTTCTTGCAGTTCCAACGGCGATGACTTCGGCACCCGATATTGGTTTATTGCCGGCGGCGGCATCAACGACTTGGCCAACCAAACTGGCCGTACGGCTTGTGCTCCACCAATACCAGCCCCCACCCCCGAGCAACAAGAGGAGAAGTAGCAACACGACTGCTGAAAGGCGGCGTCCAGAGAAAATGCCGAACCAAGCGGGATGTTCCGACATGGACACACCTCCCTACGTTGGGCCTTACGACCAGCGAGCAATGCTGGCACCAATGGCAATGACCCAGATGGTGAAAAAAACGATAAACGCCAAGATCACGATGAGGACGATGCTAACGTACATCCAGAAGAGCCTCAGCTTATCGAGGGCGTTTGTCAAGATCCGAGGACTCTTGCCGTAGTCCAAGCCGCCCAAGCGGTTGGCGTAATTGATCAACAAGACGCCGCCGACGGCGACCACCACACTGTTAATGAGCCAGAACAGCCCCATGGCGACCAGGGGCGGCGCGCCGTGGTCGGCTCCCGAAACCAGCATCAAGAAGCCCAGAATCGCCTCCACTCCCGCGTAGACAAAGGCCGTTATGGCAAGAAACCTGGACCACGGCTGCGAAGCGCAGGCCATTTTGCAGAGATTGTCGTCCAGCACCTCATCTGTTGACAGACCTTGATCGCTGCGGCGGCGGGGCGCGGCCGTCGCCGCGGAAGAAACCAGTTCAGCCACCAATGTTACGGCCGTCCATTGGCCCATTCCCTCCCTCCACACTACGGTCTCGGGCGGCAACTGTCCGCTGGCGAGCAACTGCTTCAGCAAAGACTCCTCAATGGGGCCATGTTCGGTCCCATCGCTGTCATAGTACCACTTACGCCGCACCTCCGGGCGAGCCATAGGTCGATCTGGTTCTTCGATCGCATCTAGCACATCATCCAACCCAACCGATTGGGGCGGTGGTGGCGGATTGACGGACATTTCCGGGGCCGCCGACTCTACCGGAGTGCCCACAAACAACTCGGTATAGGTCGACGCGCGGACCCAATGCGTCCCGTCGGTCGAGACCTCGTGCATGCGACTCAATTGACCGCGACGAGCGAACGACTGCAACTTCTCCAGGTCGTACGGCCCCATCACCCTTCCACGCACGCGCAGGAAAAGTGGGGTATCCATGACTTGCTCTCCACGCAACGATGATACAACACTACTTGGCCAATGGCAGGGCCAGGTAAACCGGTCGTCCTTCCAGCAAAGCAAGGCCCGCGTTTGCATCGATAACGGCCTTCCCTTGATCCAAGCGTCCCACAGTCATAATGTCCGCCTTGGCTGCGGCGGCTTCCGACGCCCTCACGATGCACAACTTGCCGGAGCCGGACGGAGCGGTCTGCATCACGCACTCCCATTGGGCGTCCGGCTTCTTCCGTAGCCAGCCGATAGGCTGATACTCCGTACCGATCGGCCCGCGTAGCGAATACCACACCTTGCCGGCGGCGTTGCGTGTCTCATTCACATCAGGCAACCCATTCAAGAGATCCGTCACGATGGGGCGGAGTCTCTTCGCTTCCGAGTCATTTGGGTTGATCCAGTTTGTCCCCGGTGGGATCTTTGCTTGTTTCAGTGAGGCTAAGTGTGAACCGCACGCCTCCTGAAAACTAATACTCCCCTGGCAGCCAACGGCCAGAACCTTCTGCAGCAATACGAATCTTAGCAACGAATCGGTTTCCGCATCGCCGCGAATTGCCTCCACCATCTTGAAGAATGATGATTCCCAGTTCTCGTCAGTCAACGACTCGAGGACGCCGCCAACTGTTCTGGCCAGCGCTCTCTGTGGTGCGGGCACGCAGTTAGCGACAAATTCGGTACGATTGAACGTCTTCCTCCTTTTTGTCAGATCGAATGCCACAATGTACTCGAAGCTGCTCATTCCCCCCGTTCCAGGCTTGCCGAGCATTCGCTCGGGATCTTCCAGCAGATAGTATCGCAAGCCGGTGTTCTTATCCTGGATCATCCACGCGCTGGCCACCAGTGGGTCAGCCAACAGCAGCCCGATCACCTTCTCGATCGGTTCGCCTTCACTGTTCGTCCGCCGAGCGATGGCCTCAAGATGAGCCACTCGTCGTTCGAAGGCCCCGGCATCGGGGTGGCCGGATCGCTGCTTAAGATGCGCGCTCAGCTTGGACGCCTGTTCCGCGGCCGCTTTGCGGTCGAACTTCGTGAGGCTCTCACGGCCGTGCGTTTGCACCATTCGGTTCCATTGGGCAAGCCACTTCCAGAGTGCAGACTCCTCCATCACCTCCTGGAAGGCAAGGGATCTCTTCGCCTGCGGATAGAGTCGGACGTACTCTGACAGTTGCCGATGATACTTTTCGGGATCGCCGCACGCGGCAGCGATCTGCTCTTCTTGCCTCAGGCGCGCATTGACGTTGCGAACCTCCTCATCGAGGGTCTTCAGCCGGGCCCGCAGCAGTTCGGCCGGTCTTTTCGCTGCCGCGCTCACTTGCGGGCTGCTCTCCTCTAGTTTCGTCAAGTCACCTCCGAGGGCGCGGAGCCGCTCGATGCATGAATCCGGCTGCGCTTCGATGTCCTTCTCCCCCGCAGCAACGCGATCCCTCAACTCCGTCAATCGGCCGAGGAAGTCCTGATCGCACTTCGCCTGTACGGCCTCACCCAGCTTGACGATTGCCGCATCCAACTCACGCACTGTCGAATTTTCTTCTTCCGAAGTCGCCAGCTTGTCTGCGCGCGCCAACGCAGCGCGGTCGGGAAGTTCCTCTTCGAGCGACTTGCGAACGGCGCCCACGGCGGTAAGGAACGATTGGCGACGGACGTCTTCGTCGGCGAGCAGTTTCTGCAGGCGGGCGTTGAGCTCCAGGATCGGCAGATGGTCGGCCACGCCCGGCGACTCCGCGGCCAGTTGATCCAAGTAGTTCTGCGCTTCGTCCAGATTGCCATCGTTCAGCAGCTTTGCGAGCCTTTGGGCAGCGATTGCGACGTCACCCTGATGTCGTTTGTCGAGCACCAGCCCGACGGACACCGTAACGATGGCCAGCAACGCCACGACCACCGCGGCAATGACCCAACGTTTGCGCCGGGCGGCGGACCGCTGCCGAGCGGCAAGAAGTTCACGGTAGCGGTTCTCGGCGCCCCGTAAGATGTCGCCTTCGCTCCTTGCCTTGCGGTAGAGGCGTGTCAGCTCTTGCGTGGGCAAGTCGTTGCTTAGTCCTTGTTCCAACGCAACGGTAGCCGCCTCTTGCCGCGATTCGCGTTCGGCCTGCTGCTCCTGTTCTTCAAGCCAGCGGAGCGCGGGGCCGATTCGAGCCATCAACTCTTGATCTACCGAGGATGGCCACCTAGCGCATACTTCGTTCAATTCCTGCCTGTGTCGGAAGCCGGCCTCAACATCAAAGGCCACGTGAGCCTCGTACAATGACTCCTCGACGCGTGCAATAGCAATTCGCCCCTGCTGACGAGCAAGTTCCGCCTGCGCCGCCGTTACGCGGCGAACGAGATCCCCTGGCGGGGGCTCGCGCCACCCTCGACTCCCCAGTTCCTCAGCCAACGCTGTCAGGGCCTCCGCGTCAGAAGCCGCAATGGCCTGTGGCACTTCCTGCTGAAGCTCCCTCAGTCGCTCACGCTCGAAGGTCCGCAGATCCTTGTCCCAGACAGCGCTGTCACGATCGGCCTCGGCCAGCTTCCGCAAAGTCTCGACGCGCAATCGCAACGGGCCGTGGCTCATCGCCAGCAAGCGGTGTCGTTGCAGCAACGCGGCCAGCGGCTGCTCGATCGCGTAGGCCTCGTTCAGTTCGGCTGCCACTTCGAGCATCAGCGGCAGGGGCACTGCCAGCCGATGTCTCCGAAGCAATTCCTTCCAGGAATCGCGCTCGGGAAAATCCAGCACCGTGACGATATCCAGCAAGTTCGGCTCGATCTCGCAGTTCTGCAACGCTTCACTCCGCAGCCCCTTTCGCAGGAAGGCGCCGCAGTGGCGGAGTCGCTCGTTTACCTGATCGACGGCCAGCGCGTAGTCCGCCGCCGCTGCTTGCAGGAAATCCACTCCGTTCAAGTCGCCGCTGAACAGCGCGCTGCGAACGTCGTCGACGATACGCTGATAGTCAAGCATCACGATTAAATCGTACCCGAGAAAGGTGTAGCTAGGATCGCAAGAGGTGACTGTTCACGTTAGGAATTATCGTCCTTGGTTTGTATAAGTGGAACTTGGCTTTGTGCAACCATAATATACAGGCGAAAGTGGAGCCTGGCACGATTTATGCTCTCCAAAACGTCAAGAACCTGATTAGCATTGGCCTTGTGCTTATTCAACTCCTCGATTTTGGCCTCGTGTTTCTGCTTTGCTTCATTTGTCCGGGCCTTTTGAGCCTCACCGCGCTCCTTGCTAATGCGGTCATCGACGTGTTGGATGTGCGTTGTCACACGGGCAAATGTATCGTCCTTAGACTTAGTTACAAGTTTAACATCACTCCAATCGTCTGGCGTCTTCGGTTTGAGACCTTCATATTTCAACGTGACATAAGGCCCCTTTGAAGAATCACGAGCCCGAATCGAAAGTGTGTACTGGACCGTCGAACTGCCGTCTGGTGTTTTGAAAGTGATCGCCCATGTGCCGTTCTTCCGGTCCTCGCATATAACGCATCTCTCGATGTCCGGTCGTGTAGGAACAGTGACCCGTACGTCGGAAAGACGCACATCAAGTCGATCCGGCAAATGGGCTGGCGGATCTTGAATGACCTTTGGCTTCTCGAAGGTTGCAAAGGTCGGGGTGTCTGGCTTACGTAATCTCACGAGCTTCTCCCACTGCAATCCAGTAAGGCGCACTAGACAATTCCCCAGAAGAGTCGGATTGTATTTCAGGGGTGGCGGGCAATCGAGCCAAGAGAACTCAAGAACGCCACTATCGGATAGCGTGAACTTGGCACACGGAGTATCCTTCATGCCGTCCGCACCGTCTGGAGGGGGTAAGTAGACCGTCCACACAGCTTCCGTTCCTTGCTTTCCGCCGGGAGGCGGTCCTCGAAGCTGGCATTTCACGTTCTTCGGAAACACGTCTTCCGCACCGACAAGTTCTATATTGAAGTCTGCGCGAGCAGCGTCCGGTACTTTACCCAACTCCTTTGGCTTCGCAGGCGGCGGACGATTCCAGACTCCCAAGTCGACTTCATCGAGAAAAGCCTGGAACGGATTGTGTGGTTTGACGGGTTGCGCGTCGGGTCTCGCCTCTGGTTGCGCCTCGGGTCTAACCTCAGTCTTCACCTCGGTCTTCGCCTCAGTCTTCACCTCGGTCTTCGCCTCAGTCTTCACCTCAGTCTTCACCTCGGTCTTTGCCTCGGTCTTTGCCTCGGTCTTTGCCTCGGTCTTCTTCTCAGCTGTCTCCCGGGGTCTCTCAGGCGCGGTAATCCCATTATCGCTTTTGTCGGACTGCGCAATCGATGGGTCAGACTGCTGCCTTGAGCTAGCGAACCAGAAAGCGGCGCTGCCGGCGGCCAAAATGAGGACAACCGCGGCAATGCCCGCCGGCAAGGACCAACCGAACTTCTTTTTCGTCTTGAATCTGTGGAGCGTCGGGGGAGTGGGCCCAGTCAGCGGGTCCACCGATCGCAGCGGCCGCATGAGACCGTACGATTCAGCCGGCGATTCATCACCGGTCGTGGTGGCCACGGGCATCGCCACGGGGGGCGCGATCAACGGTCGCCCCGCGTCTGTGCCACTGGGCAGCCATGCCGGCGCCGGAACAACCGGCGATGGCGCGTGAACGGCCACGGCAGGGGCGACTCCCGTCCGGGCGGCTTCTACGTATGGTCCACCATTGGCCGGCCCCAAGGTTTGGCAGAGGTCGATCAGCGCGGCCAGCGGCTGTCGCCTTGCCGCAGCCGCTTCGGGGCTTCCCTCCAGAACACAGCGCCACCGGCACTCCACGCCGGGGGGCAACTTGCTGAAATAGGTGCTCAGTGAGACCGCCCAGCGTTTGTCGGGCGGCAACAGGGCCAGCGATTCCACCAACAACGGCAGCACCTCCATGCCCGGCCGAAAGATCAGCACGGCCGGCGCAGCGGCGCCGTTGGCAATTGTCTCCGCCAACACGCCGCCCCAACCGGCGTCACCTGTGAGCCGCTGCCAAGCGCGACAGACGCCGGGCATGGAATCTCCCGCGGGCGGACGACGACCGGCCGGCAACAACTTTGGCTCGCCGTCCCAAGTGCCCTGCAGGAAACCGTGTTGGGCCAAGAGCCAGGCCGGGCCGGCGGCAACGAGTTCGGTTCCGTCGAGCACAACGTGATGGGCAAACTTGTTGGTACGCTGCGTGTAGTCCAATCCCGCGTCGCACACGCGCGAAAGCACATGCGACGACCTGCCGCCCACGCTTAACAGGAGGTGTGAATGGGCCACCGGATTCAGGCGTGCATTGGGGTCGCTCGGCGCGTAGACCTGCCTGTAGCCACTGAGGGCTTCGAGCCGTTGCATGAGCGCGGCGGACATTCCCTGGGTGCCAACTACCGTACAAAAACCGCAACTGCCCGGTTTGAGGCCGCGGGGCGCCGAGGTGTAGATGAGTTCCTGACTCACTGCGGTGTCTCCGTTCTTCGTCGAATGGAACTCCCGTTGCCGTCGTGGCCCTGGCCTGCCCCGTGCCGGTCCCTGACGGGCGGCGTAGCAATAGTTACCTTGCTCTCAGCTTGCGCGGCAGGCTTTGCGTAGGATACGAGTCCTTGCATCCAGCGGCTCATGGCATAGAGCACGGGGACTTCCGCCCAGATGGGACTGATGTCGCGTGGCCGGAAGCCAAATGCCCCAGTGGCCGGATCGGCTTCGGGGCCGCAGCCGGTAGCGCTGACGGGAACATACAACACCTGGGAGGCAAAACTCTCCGCCGCCGAAACCACCTCTGGCGATATTTGCCACAACAAGGACCGTAATAGCCGGGACGTTTCCTCGATGCCTTCAACATTTACCGCCGAACGGACTCCGGCGGAATCTGTAATACACACGGGAGGCAATTGCTCCTTCTTCAGAAGCGCCCAGCAGCTATCGAACTTCGTGACCACGACGATAAGGGGGCGTGTGTGTTTCTGACTCTGCGCCAAACCCGAATAGCGTCGCACACGCTGAGCTGCTTCCGAGAGGATCGTCTCTTGACGCACCGGCCGCTCGCGCTGCAATCGTTCAGCTCGCTCCATCATCTGCGGATCGTCCGTCTTGCCGCTGCACAGTTTGCGGAACCGCATATCCTGCGTAGGATCGAAGAGGAATAGGAGCACTCGCGAAAGCGCTAAGTGCCGCGTTACCGGATTGGCGGCGTTGTCCTCACCAGGCAGGAAGCTCTCGCCGGCGTTGTCGTAGACGCACAACGTGCTGGCCAGTGAGCTGGCCGAACCGTAATTCGGATGTCCCTCCAACGGAACCAACGAGAAAATGAACGGGCGTGGATAGCTCACGGCCTGATCGCCAAACAGGACGGTGTCGTAGAGATCGCCCTGGGTCTCAGTCTTCTCGATCGCCACCAAGGCGTCCTGGTTGGGGTTGAGAAACTGCAAGGACTCGTACTCTTGGAGGCGATGGTTCAGCAGAGGGTCGGCGTCGTTGAAGCCGATTGAAAAGTACTTCGGCAAGACCCGGCGAAGCCGCCATGTCGTAGCTGCCAGAAAGTACGACTTGCCGCAAGCGGGCGAACCCAGTATCGACAGGAACACCGGCCGCATCTCGAACATCGGCCGCGGCACAGCCAAGTGGCACTTCGGGCAGGCAAGTCCATAACAGGGAAACTCGCGGGAATCCAACGCGGCCCCTTGCACGGTAAAACGGGTTGGAAGAAACCGCTGCGGTTGATCGGCCCCCAGTCGCAGATCGCCAACCAAGTCGGGATGCTGCGCGATCCATAGAGCGCGATCCGGCGGGAACTCGCTCCAGCAGTGTGGGCAAATCACCCGCGATTGCAGAGGAAGAGTCACCCGTGCGGTAGTACCCATGCGAGCCTCACTTCCGATGGGTCAGCTCTGGTGCCTCGTATCCGATCCGAAGCGAGTCTTCAATACTGATTCAGGATAAATGACGACGCTGCTGCCGTCAACAGGGGGACTCCGACTGGACTGGGG
>Ga0233425_10008978_pt1 | contig 12933 bp, 9 predicted proteins | sample Watercolumn_Towu_2_FD_181712 | JGI IMG/M metagenome (GOLD analysis project Ga0233425, IMG submission 181712) | Freshwater microbial communities from Lake Towuti, South Sulawesi, Indonesia - Watercolumn_Towuti2014_140_MG | ecosystem: Environmental > Aquatic > Freshwater > Lake | place: Indonesia...
GGTGTGCTCGGCGACCGGATCCGGCGCCCCCCCCCGACGATTTCGGCAGCGGAGAAAGACGATGTGGAAGCGATACGTTACATTGCTGATGGCCCTCGGCTGGCTGGGTCTGGGCCCGGCGGCGCGGGCCGGTGGTGCGCTGGACGGTTTGACCGGGGTGCTGGAAGGACAGGCCCTTTGGTCGGTGGAAGGGCTCGCCGATCAGTCCGGCCAGTTGTTCGCGACGGTTTCCTTCGCCGACGGCAAATGGGGTTTCAAGGACACGGCCGGTAACGCCGCTTCCGGGGACTACCAGATCGACCCGGCGAACGCCAATAGCGCGAGCCTGCTGGTGGACCCGGAGCAGCTACCGGCGGTCGCTGCGGTGATCGAGTCCGGCGTGTCCGGACTGGTAGCAGCGCAACTCGGCTTTACGACTCCCATCCAGGCGAGTCTCTCGGACATCCGGGCCACCGCAACCCTGACGGAGGATTTCAGCGGCATGCGGCTGGAGGTGTCGGTGGCGTTCGTGGCAGTCGCGCCGATGCTCCAGCAGTCGGCAAACGGGACCCTCACGGTGACCCTGGAGGGAACGACGGTCGGCGGACCGGCCGCGGGCGGGCAAGTGGTGGTGAACGGCGTTCCGCTCAAGGCTGCCCACCTGGCCCGGCTGGAGAGCCGGTTCGGCATCCGCGTGGCGCCGGGCCGCTATTGGTATGACAAACGCTCCGGCCTGTGGGGATTGGCGGGGGGGCCGTCGTTCGGCCAGATTCCGCCCCGTCTCAAACTGGGCGGCGCTCTCCGCCGCAAGGCTTCCGGCGATCGCACCGAGGTTCTGGTCAACGGCCGCGCCCTGCATCCGGTGGAACTGGCGTTTCTTGAAAACCGCTTCGGCTTCATCGCCCGCGGGCGCTATGTCCTCAACTCCAATGGCACGGGCCGCAATCTGCGGACCGGCCGGCGCTTCAACATCGCCAGTACCGGTAGCGGCGGCCGCCGCTCCATCCTGGGCCATTCGCTCACCGGCAGCGTCATCGGCGACAGCAGCATCATCGGTTTCATCAGCTATAACGGGGGTACCAGCGTCAGTTGCGGCCCCGACGGCGGATGCATTTATTCGGGTGGCGATTCCTGAGGCCGGCAACGGCGTCGATCACAGAAAGCGCAGCCCCAATTGGAAATGGATGCCGTCGTCCTGCAGGTCGGAGCGGGGCTGGCCCTTGATTTCCCGCAGGCCGTGGCCCCAGTAGATCTGACCGCTGACGTTGCGGTGCGGGTCCCAGCGGGCGCCGATGCCGATGCTGTAGAGGGTGTCGCCGGCGGTTGCGCCGCGGCCGATGTCCTGGCTCCAGCCGAAGTCGAAAAACGGCGCCAGCTGGATGCGGCCGTCCTCCGCCCGCTCGCTCAGCCCCGGCAGCGGCAGCCGGGCGACGGGAATCCGCAGCTCCACCGAGGCGGCGCAGCCCTGGTCCCGCACCAGCAGGTTTTCCCGATAGCCGCGCACCGTCGAGGCCCCGCCGACGCCGAATTTTTCCAGCGGCAGGAGGGGGTCCGCCGCCAGCTGCAGGTCGGCGCGCAGCAGTAGCTGGGTGTCGGTCGAACCCAGCCGCCGCAGCCACTGGAACTGGCCGAGCCAGGTGAAGAAACGGCCGTCGCTGCCGGTCTTGTTCACCGTCGCCCCCAGCGCGTCGATGCCGACGTTGAAGATGGAACGCAGCGCCAGCACCTGATTCTGCTGCCGGCTCAGCCACTCCTGCTCGAAGCGCAGGACGGAGACGTCGCTGCGGCCGTCGCTGCCGACCCCCCGGGAGAATCCCCAGGGCTGGCCGAACAAAAAGGTCTGACTGCGGCGGCGCTCGAAGCGGAGCTCCGCCAGGAACTGCCGGCCGGGGGTGCGGTAGAACGGGTGGCTCAGGCCGACCCCGAGACTGTCCACCCGGCTGGAGATCTCCAGCTGGTCGAAGGGCTTCTCGACGATTTGCGAATCGCTGTGGTCGTAATAGAAGCGCAGGCGCGTGTCCCGCGCGGTCAGCGGCAGCGAGTAGAAGGCGGAGACGTCGTCGAGGCCGCCGTTCCTGCCGTAGCGGGCGCCCAGGCTGTCGCCGTAGCCGCTCACGTTGAACAGCGTGCCGTACACCTCGCCGCGGAGGCTGCCGACGGTGGGGGAACGGCGATTGTTGAAGGAGACGCCCAATTCGTAGGGCCGCCGCTCCCTCACGTCGAGCCGCAGCAGCGCCTCGCCGCGGCGCCGTCCCGGTAGCAGTTCGCCGTTGAGCTGATCGATGAGCCGGTCCTGCTGCAGGATTTGCAGCCGCTCCTGGAGCCGGTTCAGGTCGAGGACATCCTCGTTGCCGGTACCGACCCGGTCGCGGATGTAACCGTCCCGCAGCCAGTGGTTGCCCGTCAGTTCGATGGCGGACAAGCGCCCCTCGATGATGCGGATTTCGATCACGCCCCCTTCGATCTGCTGATCCGGGATGACCGCCCCGGAGTTGATGTAGCCGTGGTTCAGGTAGTGCAGGGTGAGGAAGCGGCGCAGCCGCTGCAGGTCTTCCGAGTCCAGGATGCGGCCCTGGTAAGGCGCCACCAGGGGGGCGAGCTGCTCCGGGGAAAAGCGGGTGTTGCCGGTGAGCCGGATGGCTTTTACGTAAACCCGGAGCTTCGAGGACAGCCGTTCTTCGGCGGCGCCCTCCGCCGGCGGCGGCGGCTCCAGCGGCGCCGACGGTCTCTTTTCCTGCAGCGGCACTTCCGGCAGGTCCTGGCGCTCGTCCCCCGGCCGCTCCGGCACCGTGGTTCCCAGGTTCTGCCCGTGGGCTGTGCCAGACGCGGCGGCGAACAGCGCGAGCATGATCCGCAGGAGTAGGGCACTCCGTGCCGGCCTCTGCCGTTGCATGACCATCCGCCTCAGCGCCAGTTGCCGATGATCACGAACGGCGCCCAATAGTAGGGATGCCGGTAGGCGGGATCTTGCAGCAGATGCAGCTGCGCCTTGCGCAAGGCCTGCGCCTTGGACAGCCCGGCGTCCTTGAGGTGTTCCAGGAACAGCGGAACCAGTTCCGATGTCGAGGCGTCGTTGACCGCCCACAGGCTGGCCATCACGCTGCGCGCGCCGGCCTTCACCGCGACCCCGGCGAGACCGAGAGCGGCGCGCTCGTCGCCCTGGGCGGTGTCGCAAGCGCTGAGCACCAGCAGGTCCACGGGCTCCTTGCGAAACCGGCTGATGCGAACGAAGCGCTGCAATTCGTCCAGGCTGATGCGGTCGTCGTAGGTCAGCAGGAAGCTCTGGCGCGGATCGGCGGCAATCTTGGCGTGGGTGGCGAAGCTGACGATTCCGTAGGGGGTCCGCTCCAGCTCCGCCTGCACCCGCTCCTTCACGAAACGCTGGTTGACCAGGTGTGCGCCGTCATAGAGCCGCTCCTCCGCACCGAGCTCCCGGTCGACGTAGGGCAGGCCGGCGAAGCCCTGGCGGTTTTCCGTGAGGCCGCCGAACAGCGCCAGCTGCGCTGCCGGTGAGCCAGCCGCGGGCTCGGTCAGGGTCAGACCCGGGGTGATGGCGAAGGCGTAGCGGCTGAGGAGAAAATCGCGGCCGTCGTGGATGGCCGCGAAGGGCAGGGAGCGCAAAGTCTCGTCGGGGGCGACCACCAGGGTGTCGATGCGGCGGGCGTCCAGGCTGGCCCGGATCGGTTCGATCAAGTACCGGTACAGTTCATGACCCAGGACCCGCACCCGTCGCGGATTGCCGTTGCCGTGCAATTCGTGGCGGAAAGCCGCCAGGAGATCCCTCAGGGCGGCGGCGGCGACCGGCACTTCGACGTGCTGCAGCCGGCCGTCGGAGAACAGCAGCAACAGCAGCAGGCGGTCGTCGAGGGCCACGGGATAGAGCACCGCGGTGCCGGCTTCGACCAGCCCTTCGCGGCGCCCGGCCTGCAGCCGCTCCTGCAGGGCGGTGACGCATTCGTCCTGGAAATGGTTTTGCAGCTCCGCGCCGCGAAAGCCCTCCAGCACCTCCCGCAATTGTTCCAGGCTGTCCTGCCTGGCCGCCGCCGCAGCGGCGCCGGAGGCTTCCGCCAGCAGCAGCGCGGTCAGCCGCTGATAGGCGGTGTGCACCGCTTCCCGGTAGGTGCCGGGAGCGCCCCGGTACCCGAACATCAGTGCCGACCGGATCGGCTGCAGGTCCTCCAGCGCCTGCCGGTAGGCAGCCTTGGCGGCGGCGCGATCGTGGCCGGCTTCGCGCAGCTCGCCCAGGAACGAGTGCCAGCGCGCCGACAATTCCGGCGCGTCGGCCTGGTCGGCGAAGAACAGGGCCCGGCGCAGATGCGCCTCGGCACCCGGCAGCTGACCGCCGGCCCGGTCCAGTTGCGCCAGCAGGCCCTCCGCGTGAGAGCTCGAGCGGGCATCGTTGCCGTCGCCGGCGATGGACCGCGCGCGCTCCAGCAGTTCCGCCGCCAGCTGGGTGAAAGCGCCACGGGAAGGGGCGGGCGCGGCCGCCAGCCGCAGCGCCAGATGGCCCAGGGCGAGCAGCCGGGGAACCCGTGCCGCCGGGGGCTGGAGCGCCGCGGTCCGCGCCACGGCGGACTGCAGCAAGGGTAGCGCCGGCTCCACCGCGGACGTGGCGTCGAGGGCATGGAGCAGGTTGACGGTCAGGGACAGCGTCAGGGCGTCGTCGCGGGAGTCTTGCAGCAGCCCGATTCCCTCCCGGTAGGCGCGGATGGCTTCCCCATGCCGCTGCAGTGCGGCAGCCGCGTTGCCGAGGTGGTTGAGGGCGGTGGCGGTGATCTCCGGATTGCCGCAGCGGCGGGCCGAGACCAGGCCGCGGCCGGCGAAGTCCAGGGCCGGGTCGGGACGGCGCAGGCGCAGCCAGGCATCGCTCAGGGTGCTGAGGGCCAGCGCCCGCCGGCCGTGGTCGCCGCCTGCTTCGGCGCGGGTCAGCGCCTCCTGCAGCAGGGGGACGGCGGTTTCCGTCTCACCGGCGGCGAGATGGTCGGCCGCATCGGCAATGAGGGCATCGGTGCGGGCGTCGGCGGCCGGACCGGAACCCGCGGCGTCGTGGCAAGAGCTGGCGGCGGCAGGCAATGGCGTTGAATTAGGTCCTTCTCCCTTTGGGGAGAGCGATGCGAGGGGGGCGAAGCCGGTTGGGGTGAAGGCCTGGGCGCCTCGCGCTTGCGATGGCCTCGTTGCAATATCAGGCGGTTCAGCCCTCACCCTACCCTCTCCCAAAGGGAGAGGGTTCCGTATTTCAACAGCATCGGCGGCGGAAGGGAGGTTCGGACCGGCCAGCGCCGCGCCGTCAGGAATCGCGGCGAGCCAGGCGGCCAGCGCGCAGCGGGTCAGCGGCCGGAGCAGGGAATGGCCGTTCACGACCGGGTATCCGCCGGGCGCTGCTCCGTCTGCCGGTCCAGGTCGCGGAAGTGCTGCCAGCCGTGTCCGCCGCAGCCGCCCGCCTGGCCGGCGGAGGACAGGGCAAGACCGCCCGCCGGCGCCCGATCCGCGGATCGGGCGCGGCGCGGCGCGCCCCCGCCGGCCCCCAGCGCCGCCGGCAGCTGCGCGCTGAGGGCGTAGGGCGAATCCGGCAGCAGCTCATAGCGGCGCACGGTGAGGGAGCTGACCTCGCCGCCGAGGCGTTCGTGGCAGGGGCGCGCCAGCAGCGAGGCGGTATGGAGGAAGGCCGCCGGCAGCGCGGTGATGCCGGCGGAAAGATAGGTTTCCGGCGACTGGATCTGCACCGTCCCGTCGATGCCCAGTTCCGACGAGGCGTCGATCACGCTGTCCGGCGACCGGAACAAGTTGTCGGTGGTGATGCGGATGTTGCCGCCGCTGCCGGCCTTGGCGCGGGCGACGATGGCACTGCCGCCCTCGAGCACGGTGACGAAGGGATCGATGGTGATGTTGCCGCCGTCGCCCCTACCGTCCGCCACCGAGGTGGAGATGCGGCTGTGGGACTCCAGCTGCAGCCGGTGCCGGACGTCGAGGTGGATGTCGCCGGCGTCGGCCGTCGCGGTGGCGACGCTGATGCGGCTGCCGTTGGCCAAGTGCAGATCGCCCACCTGCTTCAATGCGACGGTGCCGGAGCGGCCGCTACCGGTACTCTCGGCGCTGATGCGCGAGCCCTGATCCAGGTCGGCACGGCGCGCGCTCAGGGCGATGCTGCCGCCGGTTCCGGAGCCTGAAGTCGCCGAAACGACCGCGGAAGCGCCGGTGAGGACGAACTCGCCGGCGCGGATGGAAATCGACCCGGCCTGGCCGTCGCCGCTGCTGGCCGCCGAGATGCGGGCGCCCCCGGTCAGCTCGACCCGTCTGGCGGTGACGTCGATGTCACTGGCGCGGCCAGGGCCGCTGGTGTCGCTGGCGATGGCGGAGTGCTGCGACAGCCGCAGATTGCCGGCATTCACCACGACGCCGTCGTCGCCGCCGTCGCCTTCGCCGAAGCTGCGCGACGTCAGGGTCGACCCGCCGCGCAGGTTCACGCTTCCAGCCCGCACCTTCAGCTTCCCGACCGGGCCCGGCCCGCGGCTGGCGACGGAGATTTCGGATTGGTGGTCCAGATCCAGCCTGCCCACCCGCACGTCGATCCTACCGGCCGCACCGGTGACCGCCTCCATGGTTTCGGCACTCAGCTTGGAATTGCCGTCCAGCTTCAGCCTGGCGGCGTGAATACGAATATCGCCGGCCGCTCCGGCGGCATCGGTCTGGGTCGATACTTTTGAGCCGTCCCGGAGGCTGACCTGGCGCGCATCGATGGTCACCGTGCCGCCCTTGCCCGCACCCTGGGTCAAGGAAACCAGCTCGGAGCCGCCGGCCAGGTTCACCGTCCTTGCAGCAATGGCGATATCACCGCCGTCTCCCGAACCGACCGTACTGGTGTTGATGAAGCTGCCGTTCATGGCGAAGTCGTCGCGGGCCCGGATGTCGAATCCCTTGCCCTTGGTGGCATTGGCCATGGCGGAAATCGTGGCGTTGTCCATTTCGAAGCTTCCGGCCCGCACCGCCAGGCCGGTCCCTTCCACGTCGATCTCTCCCAGATTCGACTGCTCGAGGATGGCGACCCGGCCGAGACGCGGGAAGCCGGAGGTATCGATCCCGCGTTCTTCCAGCATCGCCTCGCCGGGCGAGGCCACGCTGGCCAGGTTGATGAAGCCGCCGCGGGACTGCAAGTTGCTCTCGCCACGAATGGTGATGTCGCCGCCGACGAAGGACAGCGTCTGGCCGTCCGGTCCCAGCAAGGAGCCCTCTTCCGATTCCAGTCCGACCCCGTCCAGCACGATGGGTGCGGGCGCGTCGCCGAGGAAACCGAAGGACTGCGGCGCGGCGACGGTCAGCAGGCTGCGCTCGGGATGGGTGGCGTCGAAGCGGCCGCCATCCCGCAGCCTCAGGTAGTCGGCGGTGCTGACGTGCAGACTGCCATCGATCGACAGGGAAGCGCCGCGGCCGAAGAGGACGCCGGCCGGATTGATCAGCCACAGGTTGGCCGACGGAATCTCGGAGCGCAGGGCGCCGTCGATGGTCGACGGATTGCCGCCGGTGACCCGGCCGATGACGTTGTCGATGGCCGCCGGCCCGGTGAAGGTGGCGCTTTGGTTGCGGCCGATGCTGAACTCCCCGAAGCTGTGAAACAGATTCGAGCCGACGGTGCGCCCCAGTTCGGCGGGGATCACCACCTGCGAGCGCGAGCCCGGCGGCGGCCCGGCGGGGCCGAGGCTGCCGTCCAGCAGTACCTCGGCGCCGGCCGGCCGGCACAGGCAGAACAACGCCGCCACGGTGGTGGCGGCTCGGCAACTGGGTCTGTTCCCGATCAAGATCCGCAACGATTGCCCCCCCATAACGTATTCGGGATTTCGCCTGCTAATAGGAGAAACGACTCTCGCATACGGCAACCCCTGGCATGTCCGTGTCCTGCCCGGAGTTTCCGGTGCACTTGTCGGTCGTACCATTTCCTCCGTCGAAACTGTCGTTGTCGCTGCCACCCTCCAGGATATCATTGGCATCGGAACCGCGGAGTGTGTCCGTCCCGCTATTGCCTTTTGCCGTATCGGCCGCTGTCGTTCCCTGATAGACGTCGGCCCCCGACCCTCCGGAAAAATATTCCGCCACGACGATTTTCTCGGAGGACGGCGGCGTTGTTTCGACTAGGGGGATCCGGGCCGGATCAGCGAATGTTTGGGCCGGACTCGGAAGCGGGACGAGACCGATCACTGCGGTCATTGCCGTCAGTTGGATACTTCGCGTTAGAGCTTTCATAGTACTCTCCTTCCTTATCGAGCGTGAGGTTTATTGCTGCGCCTTATCATTGCCGGAGCCGGCGTCGACATAGTCGTCATCGCCGATGCTGCTGGTTCCGGAATAAATCGTGTCGTTGCCGGATCCGGTACAAATGAAGTCGCGTTTCTCGGTACCGATGACGGTATCGTTTCCGGCGCCGGAAATGATGACGCAGCCATTCTTGCTCTTGCAGGTAATCTTCTCGTCGGCGGGCCCGCCGAGACAGGAGGACGTGCTGGGACAGTGGCCACCGGGCGGCCAGAGAACTTGACATTCGCAGACACCCGTGGGGGGCTTGCCCTTGCAAGTGGCTGCCTGGCCGTCTCCGACCGCCGCGAAAAGAGCCAGGAAAAGGAATCCTGCCAAAGGGATTCGGATATTCTTCGATTTCATGGTTGTTTCCTCTCTTCCATTCATTGGAATGACGCGACTCTCGCCAGTCGCTAATTGCAGTTCTTTAGCGAATCATCGCCGCCGACCACCTGGTTGCACGCGGCACCGTCGGCACCGCCGTCCACGGTGTCCGCACCACCGGCATCGGCGATGGTGTCCTGGCCGGCTCCGCCGGTGACGGTGTCGTCGCCGCTGCCGCCGTCCAGAACATCCACACCGGCCGCGCCATCCAGGGTGTCGTTGCCGGCTTCGCCGGAGAGGGTGTCGGCGCCGTCGGCACCGGTGATGGTGTCGGCGCCGTCGCCGCCGCAGATCTCGTTGGTCGCCGCGGCGTTGGGTAGAGCCGGCGCGATCTGAATCGAGTCGTCGCCCTTACCTCCGTTGATCCGACATGGCGAGAGGTTACAGATGACGGTGTCATTGCCATCGCCACCATCGATGTTGCAGGGCGCGGTGTCGCAGATGATTGAGTCGTCGCCGGGGGTGCCCTGGCAGGATATCGAGTTGCCGTTGGCGTCTTTGCAGTTGTTGCCGGGAACCAGGCTCAGCGGACAGGCCGCCGCGGAAATCGCCGGGATCCCCGCCAGCAGGACCAGCAGGACGCACGCCGGCGTCCACGGCGAGTAGCAGTTTGTCTTCTTACCCATGTTCATTTCCTCTCGGATGGGTTGTGACTTCGAGGCGGTGGCGGGGCGCTTCATTTCGCCACCCACCACACCTCGTCCAGGCGATCGTCCCGCACCAGGGCGGCCCAGCGATCGCAGGTCCACACCTCGCCGTGCGCCAGCCTGCGGCGGCGCAGCGGTTCGGCGCAGTACCGGGGCAGGTCGGCGACCCGCCCCAGATTCTCTCCGCGCAGCACTTGCAGGTGCACGAAGTGGTCGAGCTCCAGCACCGAGGCGTGGCCTTCCGGCTGCTGATAGATGTGCCCGTGCAGCTTGTCCGTCATCCAGTCGAAAGCGGTCTGCTTCCATTCCGGCAGCAAGGGTTCGGCCACCCGCTGGAAGCCGTCGGCGGCCACCGGCCAGACCCAGGGCGGCGCCACGGCGGCAGTCCGCGGCGGCGCTCCGCAGACGGTTGAACGGCCCGCCAATTCTTGGCAAACGACGGCCTTGATCGGCGCCGGCAACGGGTCCGCGGTGGCGGCGAGGCGGTTCCAGTGCTTCTTCGCCTCGCCCGGCCGCGGCCGCACCGATGCCAGCCGGGCCAGGTTGTAGAGCACGGCCGGGGACGGATTCGGCTGCGCCGCCAGCTTTTCCAGCTTGGCCAGCGCCGCCGGCCACAGGTCGAGCCCGCTCTCGCTCTCTTCGTAGAGGGCCAGCGTCTCCAGCAGCTGGAGGTCGGCACCGTCCCGCTCCCGCACCGGGTCGATGGCGGCGCGGGCCTGATGCGGCTGGCCCAGATAGAGGTAGGCGACCGCTAGGTTGACGTGGGTCGGGACATAGCCGGGGTCGGCCTCGGCGGCCCGCTTGAGATAGATCACCGCGTCTTCGAGATAGGGTTCGGCAGCGCCCGAACCGCCCTGGCGCAAGGCCTTGAGGGAGGATTCGGAGCCGCGCGTGGCTGCCGGCGCGGCGCGCAGATCGGCTTCGAGGACTTCCGGCAGCCAGTAGAAATAGGCGCGCGCCGGATCCATCTGCTGCCGCGCCATCTGCAGCTGGCAGTAGCCGAGGTTGTTGAGGACCTCGCGCCCCGGAAAGGTCTTCTGGAATTCCCGGAAGAAGTGGATGGCGTCGTCGCAGTAGTCGAAGTGGCTCAGGCGCACGCCGAAGTCGTAAAACGCGACCTGCTCCTGCAGCCTGGCCAGCCGGTCGCGATGGCGTTCGGCCCGCATCGCCGCAGCCAGGTGGGTCGTCTGGGTGGCGGCGCTGGTCTGGGTGAGCCAGAACTCGAAGAAATCCTTGGCCGGCTGGCTGCCGTCGAGCAGGGAAGCCATGTCGAACCCGGCGATGGCGGCATAGAGAAAGCCTTTGTCGTCCGCCTTCAACTCCCGATCCTGGCTGCCCTCGCGGCTGCGCTGGAAACGGGCGAGTTCCCGGGTGCCGTCGTGCTGCGCGAGGAAGGAATAGACCTCCTGGTGCCAGAAGTCGTCGTGGGCGAGGTGGGCCAGCTCGTGGCCGAGGACGAAGGCGAGGCGCGCTTCCGCCACCGCCGGAGTCGCCAGCCGGTGGCAAATGGACACCGCCTCCTGCGACAGGATGACGTGCCCAGACGGGAGGGCGATGGCCCAGGGATCGGCCTTGCTGCGCACCACCAGCAGCTTGGGCAGACGGCGCGCGCTGCTATCCGCGGCCGCGCGCACCGCCTCGAACACCCGGTGGGCGCGGGCCACTTCGGCATCCTGCTGCGGCCGCACCTCGCCGTAGGTGTCGACGTAGTAGGCCGGCTCGCTGCGGGGCGACGGGGGCGCTGCCAGCGCCGGCCCCATCGCGAGCAGCAGCGCCACCGTCCGGAACCAATCGGTCATTTGCACCCTCCCGGGGGTTGCCGGCTCGCGGCGCTCCCCGTATCCACGTTGGAGATGGCTGCCTTCAGCCGCGCCCGCTGGGCGAGGCGACGGTGTACCGGCTGTCAACGCAGGCCGGCAGCCTAACCCGGTCGCGTAGCTTGCGGCAAGCCAAGCGGGCTGGCCGCGGTCTGCAGGCCGCCCTTGCGGCCACCGCTATTGAAACGGTGAACCCTCTCCCTCTTGGCAATGCCGTTACCATGAAAGTCGCGAAGCGAACACCTTGGTCTCCCTCTCCCTTTGGGAGAGGGCCGCGAGGTGAGGGAAACCGGCCATGGCGCGAGTGCTTTCATGGTCCGGGGTGGCACGATGCCATGACCGGTTAAGTCAAGCCCCTCTCCCTGCGGGGAGAGCGGAGCGAGGGGGGCGAAGCCGGTTGGGGTGAGGGCCAAGCTGCCAATGCTCGCGGGAACTCCGTGGAAACCTTTGGGCGTTTTGGCCCTCACCCTAGCCCTACCCAGGAACCTGCGGCCCATGGCCGCCTCCATTTCCCTTCTCCCTCGGGGAGAAGGTGGCCCGGAGGGCCGGATGAGGGAAGAGACCACCCGGTTCCAGGGCTACAATTCGCGGGCCGTGGGGCCGGGTGGTCTCTCCCGCAGGGAGAGGGGACCCAGCCGCCTTAACTTCACGACATCGTTCCTCTGGAAGAGGGGCTAGCAACATTGGCCCTTGCAGCGCCTCCCTCAACTCCCCAATTGCTGCATCACCAGGCCCAGGACCCGGCTCAAGTCGGTGCGGGCTGCTTCGCCGGCGCCGTTCCGCAACCTGCCCAAGGGCTCGCCCAGCCGCTGGATGGCCCTGCCCGCCCGCTGCGCAGACTCGTCGCCACCCACTGCCGGCAAGTCCCCGGCGATGGCGTCGAGGGATTTCTGCAGCGACTCCCAGTCTGCCGCCGCCTGCGGGTCCTGGCTCAGGGTCCAGGCCAGGGCGCTCCAGCGCCCGAGAGCGTGGTAGGCCGACCATTGCGACCGGTCCCAGGCCTCTTTACCCAGCGCAGCCAGCTCCCCGGGAAGTGGCTCTGCAGCGCGTCCGGCCAGCGTCTTCTGGCCTTCCCAGAGCCCCGCAGCGAAGGCCCGCGCCGGCGGCGCTTGCGACGGCGCATCGCTGAAGCTCAGGATTTCCCCGCTGCCCCAGGGAACCGGCATGGCGGCCACGACCGCAGCGAATCTCCCGGGGTTTTCGGCGAGTACCGCGACATAGTCATCGTCCAGCGCCGTTTCGATGCTCTTCGGGATAAGCGGCATCACCCACAGCGCCAGCGCCACTGCCGCCGCCGCCAGCGGCAGGGCGATCCATTCGCTGCCCAGCCATTTCCGGATGTCCTGCCAGCCACCGGCGAGAACGCCATGTCCTCCCGGCCGGACCGGCGGCGCGGCGGCAATCACGAAGTCGGCCGCTTCCAGCCAGTGCCGGTAGCAGGCCGGACAGCGATTCAGGTGGGCCAGCATCTCCTGGCGCGGTTCGCCATTGAGCCGGCCTTCGATGAAAGCCGCGAGGCGGTCGTCCGGCGGGCAGGCGGAATCGGCAGAATCCCTCTGGCGGGCGGCAATACTCAACAGTGCCAGCGAACGGTCCCGGTCGCGATCGGAGGTCGTCTCATCGTTCATTGTTTTCACCGTTACACTGAAAGTCGCGAAGCGAACACCTTGGTCTCCTTCTCTCACCGGGCAAAGCTACCTGCTCAAGTCGCTCTTCCTGCGGAGAGAGCGAAGCGAGGGGGCGGAGCCGGTTGGGGTGAGGGCCGAGCGGTCCATGCTCGCGGGTACTCCGTTGAAACATTTGGGCGTTTTGTCCCTCAC
>Ga0233425_10008979_pt1 | contig 12932 bp, 10 predicted proteins | sample Watercolumn_Towu_2_FD_181712 | JGI IMG/M metagenome (GOLD analysis project Ga0233425, IMG submission 181712) | Freshwater microbial communities from Lake Towuti, South Sulawesi, Indonesia - Watercolumn_Towuti2014_140_MG | ecosystem: Environmental > Aquatic > Freshwater > Lake | place...
ACGAAGTGTGGCGGTTCCTGCCAGAGGCAGGTCCGCCTCCGGCGGAAAGTGTGCGAGGAAGTGTACGTTTAAGTGTCTCTCCTCGGCTTTCATTCGTTTCATTTCGTCCGCACGACGGTCGTCTCGCACGCCAGCAAGGCGAGCGGGCCGCCCGGCGTCACCTCCACGGGCACGTCCGGCGGGGCGCCAACCTCCACGCGCAGCCGGCCGCCGTGGCGCTCCCAGGCCACGGTCACGTTTCCCAACGGGTGCGGCACGCGGCCGCGCGCCCAGGTCAGCGTGGCCGCGCAGGGGCGGATCTGGACCGCGCCCAACTCGTCGGCGGACTCGAACCCCAGGCGCACGCCCAGCACGGCCGTGGCGAAGTAGTCGCAGATCCCGGCACTCCAGGCATGAGTCAGCGATTTGTCGGGCAGCGCGTTCTCCCAGAGCGTCCCGGTTGGCGCCGACAGCATGCCGCCGTAGACGCGGCGGATGGAAGTCTCGGCGAGTTCGGCCTCGCCCAGGGCGCGCAGCAGGGAGAGCAGGAAGAACATCTGGTAAGGGGACACGCTCCGCGATTCGCAGGCCGGATCGAAGGCCGCCAGCACGCGGCGCAAAGCGGGCAGAACGGCCGGCGCCAACGCGCGCGTGGCCGGCGCGAAGAGCAACGGCCAGACGATCGGCGGGCAGCCCTCGGTCTCGCAGCCTCCCGCGGCCAGCGGCAAATCGCGGAACGCGCCGGCGGCCGTGTCCAGATAGGCGCCGGCCAGGAGCGGCTCCAGCGCATCCGCGCGGGCACACGCCGCGGCGGCCGCCGCGGCGTCGCCGACCGCGCGGGCCAGCTCGGCGAACGAGCGCCACGCCGCCACGCACGCCGCATTGAACGGCGCCGTGGGGCCTTCGCGCAGGCGGCGGCCGTGATCGACAAAGGTCGGCACGGGCGGTGTGTACAATCCGTCCGTGCCGCGGCAGGCGGCCAAGGCCTGCGCCTGCCGCTCCAGCGCGGGCCAGGCCGCGAGGGCAAAATCCCGGTCGCCGGTCAGGCGCAGCAGCCAGGCGGAGGCGATGACGGTTAGCAGGGGATAATCGGCGAGTCCGGCGTCTTCGTCCGCCGGGGCGCGCGGCCGGATCCAGCCGGTCGCCGGAGCGGCCGACTGCAGCAGCACGTCGATGCTGCGCCGCACCAGGCGCAAGTCGCGGGTCAGGCCGACCGTGACGCCGAGTTCCGCTAGCATGTCGCCGGCGTAGAGCGTCCGCTCGCGCCACGGGCAGTCGGTCAGCACGTCTTCGCTGCAGAGCTCGAGCGTCCGGCGCCCGTAGCCCCACAGGCGGGTGAAGTCGGCATCGGAGCACTCGAAGGCGCCCTCGAACGCGTATGGGTAGCGGGTTTCGACGGCGTGCACGGCGTGCACGGTCACCGGTCCGGCTGGAGGGTCGACGCGCAGTTCGAGATGCCGGAACCCGCGCGGGTCGAAGGTTTCCACGCATTGGCGCCCGCCGGGAAGGATGTAGCGGTCGGCCGCGTAGACGGTCACCGCCTTGCCGTAGTCGGGGCGGCCTTCCGAAGTGGCCTGCTCGGCGTGGCCGATATCGACGACGGTTCCCGCGGGGGCTTCGAGATCGAGGGCGATGGAGCCCAGCACGATGCGCCCCATGTCGATGTTCAGGCGTTCGGGACGCGACGGCGCGAGTGTCACGGGCAGGGTCACGGCTGCGGGCGGGGCGTCGGACGAGTCGACCCACGCGAGGCGTCGCAGCGGGCTGTCGTGCAGGGGGTCGCAGCGCTGTGTGCGCCAGACGAGGATTCCGCTGGCGGCGTCGGTTTCCAGTTCGGCGCGCGCCGCGGCGGCGACGTCGGCATCGAGCGGACCCGCCACCTCCAGCGCGTCTTCGGCGGCGGCCTCCCGCACGGCGCAGACGCGCAACCGCGCGTCGGCCGGCCACGCCAGGCAGAACTCGCAATATCCAAACACGATCTCGCCCAGCGCGTGTAGCCGGTTCCAGCCGTCCCGCAGGTCCGCGGTCATGGTCTGGCGCAGCGGGTGCCGCGTCGTGACGACCTTGTCCAGCGCCTTCCCGTTGAGCCAGTACGTTCCCCACCACGAACCGAAACCAACGCGCTGGGCGCGGGGCGAGTACACCCAGGCTCGTGCGGCCACGAGACGGGGCCGGGAGGGAACGGCATTAGGACCGTTCCCGTCGTCAACCAGGCGGACGCACACCATCCGTTCGTCTCCGGCCAGCGGCACGCGACGGACCGCCAGCGGTGCCAGCGGCAGGCGCGTGAGCGCTGGAATGCGGCGCGGCTGCGGCGGGGGCGCCGTCCCGGCGGCGGCCGGAACCGGCGCGACCCACGCCGGGGCGCGTTCGGGGCGCAAGTCCGCAATCTCGATCGGCCCCTGCGCGAAACTCAGGCGGGGGGCGTGATCCGCCACGCCCTCGCGCTCCCGGCACTGCCAGTCGCCGGGCGTGGCGAAGTCGTGCCGCATCCCGTCACCGGTCACGACGTTCCCCCAGGCGACAAAGCCGGGGGGTTCGGCCAGGTGATGGAACGTGGTGAAGGAGACGTGGAGAACCTCGACCTCGATGATGTTTGTGCCCTCGCGCAGGTAGTCGCGCAAGTCATAGGAATCCGCTTCGCGGTGCTCGGGTCGGCTGCGGCCCGGGCCGACGCCCAGGATCACGCCGTTCACGGAAAGACGGTATCGCGTGCGGGCCGAGATGACCAGCACCGCCTCGGTTGCGGCCTTGCGCATCGCCAGAACCCGGCGAAAGCAGACCCGCGCAATGCGCCGCGGACCCGTGGGTGACGGCGCCCAGATCCAGGCGCCCGGCCGCGGGCTGCCGTCCGTGGCGGGGACGGAGGCGCAGAAGGGGTTCACCATGCGCACCAGTATGCGGCAGATCCGGCGCCGGGGGAAATCGCCATCCGGGTTAACCCGTTAAACGGCGCTTGCTTCCGGCGCCGGGCGGTTGCTACCCTTTCGCCGTGATCACGCGCGTCAGCATCCGCGAGATCGCCGTGCGGACGGGGTACTCGACCGCCACCGTCTCGATGGCCTTGCGCGAGCATCCCCGCCTGCCCCCGGCCACCCGCGCCACGGTGCAACGCGTGGCGCGGGAGATGGGCTATCGGCCCGATCCCGTCCTGGCGTCCATCGCCGCCTCGCGCTGGCGCGGCCACCCCGCGCGGGCCGTCTCGACGCTGGCGCTGATCAAGGATCGCGAGAGGATGGAGGGCGAACAAGGACTCGTGCAGTACGCCGCCCGTCTGGGGTACCAGTTGGAATCGTTCCATGTGCGCGACTACCCCTCTGGCGGCAGGCTATCGCAGATCCTCTACCACCGGGGGATTCTGGGAGTCGCCGTGGGGCAGATCTTTACGCCGGGCTTCTGCGACACCTTCGACTGGTCGAAGTTCGCCACCGTCGCCCTGAGCGAGGGCGCGTTCCGTCCCCCCACGCATCTGGTCATGCCCGACCATTTCCGCGCCGTTCAGGGCGCCTGGGATTACGCGGCAGCCCGCGGCGCGCGGCGCATCGGCATGATCGTCTTCGACATGCCCTTTGCGCTCGATTTTCACGATCGTTGCGCCGCATATCAGGATCGGCAGGCGGGGCTGCCACCCGACCGCCGCCTGCCGGTGCTGGCCCTCAAGGACTGGAACAGGCAGTCCCGGGCCGAAAGAACCGCCGTCGACGGCATCGTCCGGCAGTGGGTCGAGCATCACCGGCCCGACTGCATGCTCGGGTTCAACGAGGCCTTCTGGTGGATTCTGCGCGCGGCCGGCTGGCGGGGAGTCGCCAACCCCGACGGTTTTGTGTGTCTCTGGAAGACGGCGTCGCGGCCGCAGCTTCCGGGCTTCCTGCTGCCGCCCGACGAGATCGGCCGCCGATCGCTGGAGTGGCTCGACTCGTTGCTCCGAACCGGCGATCGCGGCCTCCCCGGTTACCCGGCGACCATGCAGATCGCGATGCGGTGGGAACCGGCGGACCCACATGCGCCGCCTCTCGACGCGGCATCGCGCCCGAAACGGCGGTCCCCGCGCGCTGATGTGGCGGACTCAGCGCCGACACCTCGGCGCAACGTGCCGCGTTGGCGGACGACTTGATCGCCATCGTGCATTCGACACGACAACCATCTTGCAGACAAGGTGTTCCGCCAAGAACTATCATTCCAAGGGGCCTAAGCCCTCCAGGATGCTCATGCCGCTACGCAACCTCCACTCCTGCAAGCGCTTGCCGTGTCGAATGCACAAAGCTATCCGGCCAGCCGTACTACGAGTACCTGGACTGGGCCCTGCAGCATGTGGTCCGGAACAACCTGGTCTTCTGCCTGAACGCACACGACCACGCCACGCCGACGGTCGAGGCGTTCAACGAGACGAAGGGGGCGTGGCTCCGCCCTGCGCTGCAGCGCGCACGGGCTCTCGGTCTGCGCTTCCTCGGCTGCGAGGAGTTCTACCAGGAGCGGCTTGCGGCGCGGAAGCACGCCGCGGCCTGACCCCGGCGCCGCAGGCTTCGCGCCGGCAGGTCAGCGCGCCGCGACGACCTCGATCTCGACCAGCAGCGCGGTGACGTGCCGGCGCATGGAGGCCTGCGGGTCGTAGGCGCGCGGGTCGGCCAGGTAGTCGCCCAGGCACCCGAAGACAGGGCCGAAGCGTGCGCTTGCCGCGTGGCCCATGATGTGCTACATTGGTCCTGAACGATCGAGTTCAGATGGAGCGAGTTCAGATGGAGGTGAGGCAATGAGTTCCGTCAACACAACAACCGCGAGGGCTCGGATCCGCCCGGATGTCAAAGCCGAGGCCGAAAGGATCCTTCGCGATCTCGGCCTGTCGGTTTCGACGGCGTTTGAACTGTTCTACCGCCAGATCATTCTCACTCGCGGCCTGCCGTTCGACGTTCGCATCCCGAACGCCACGACGCGCAGGGCCGTTGAGGATGCCCGGAAGGGACGAGGCGAGAGGTTCGCGACCACCGAGGCCCTGTTCAAGGACCTCGGCATGTAGGACGCCAGGCTTCGTTCGGGGCGGAGCGCGAACGAGGTCAGGCGCGGTGAGAGGCGCTCCGAACGAGGCCCCGACAAATCAGGCCATGTACGAGATCCTACGGACGAGCCAGTTCAAGCGCGACGTCAAGCTCGCGCAGAAGCGAGGCAAGGATAGCAGCGATCTGCGGACCGTGATCGAGACCCTTGCTCAAGGCCGGACACTGCCGGCCAGGTACAGAGACCACCAACTCAAGGGCATGTTCAAGGACTGCCGGGAGTGTCACATCGAGGGGGACTGGTTGCTTGTCTACCGGATCGAGGGCCAAGCCCTCCAGCTCGTCAGAACCGGCACGCATTCGGACCTGTTCCGGTGAGGCCCCTTCCCTGGGGTCCGCCGTCGCCAGCCAGCCCGTCCAGACCTGTGGCCCGTCAGGCTATCGGCCTGAAGGTCGCCGGTTCAGATCCGCGGGCTTCCGGAGGCCCCGAAAGGCGCGTCCTGAAGTGTCGGATCATCCGGCGAATCATCCGGAAGGCGCGGAAGCCCCGGAACGGCTGATTCGAGAGGATTTTGTCGAGTTTGGACAGAAACCCTCCGGTTTGCTGGGGAATCTGAAGAGAAAAGCCCCCGGTTCCGTTCGGAACCGAGGGTTTTTCAAGATGGTAGCGGGGGTTGGATTTGAACCAACGACCTTCAGGTTATGAGCCTGACGAGCTACCAGGCTGCTCCACCCCGCAATCGTACATTGTCAAAGCCGTCTTCCGCCGGGTGTCCGGGCGGCCAGCGGACCCAGTCCGCAGTGGCGTGCCTGGCAGGAGTTGAACCTGCAACCCTCAGATCCGTAGTCTGATGCTCTGTCCAATTGAGCTACAGGCACCCGTGGAAAACAGCAGCACGTTAGCACACGCCCGGCGCCGTGACAAGGGCTGAATCTCCACGAATCTACACGTGGCCCAGGGCGTCGATGATCGGCATGCGGCTGGCGCGGCGCGCGGGCACGGCGCCGGCCACCACCGCCAGCAGCACCAGGCAGGCGAAGCTCAGCAGCAGATACTCCGGCACCAGGTGGATCTCCAGCGGCACGCGCTTGGGAATGTTGGGCGGAATCCACGTGGGCTGCGCCAGCCGCACGCCCAGCACCGCGCCGGCCGTCAGCACCGCGCCCAGCAGCGAGCCGAAGGCGCCCAGCAGCGCGCTCTCGACGGCAAACAGCCCCACGATGCCGCGGCGCTTCACCCCCAGCGCGCGCAGCGTGCCGATCTCGCGCGTGCGCTCCATCACCGCCATGCCGATGGTGTTGACCACGCTCAGCACCACGATCACGAAGACGATCGCAAACAGGAAGGTGAACAGCACCTCGAACATGTTGCGGATCTTCAGGTAGGAGATGCGCAGCTCCTCCCAGGTGCGGATCTCGACGGGCAGGCCGCGGCCGCGCAGTTCCCGCTCCCAGGCTTCGCGCAGCGCGTGCGTCTGGCGCGGATCGCGCAGCAGCACCACGAGGCGGTCGGCGCCGTCGGTGTCGTACACCTGCCGCGCCAGCCCGAGCGGCACGCTCATGTACATGGCGTCCAGCGCCTCGACCGCCGCGTCGAGCGTCTGCACCACGCGCACGTCCAGCGCGTTCATCTGCCCCTCCGCGGTCGTGGCCATCAGGATCGCGTCCGCACCGTTGGTCAGGCCCATGCGGCCGGCCAGCCCGCGGCTGACGCCGACGCCGGCCGGACGGGCGTCGTCCAGTTCCGCGCCGTCGAACAGCTTGAGCGTGCCGATCGTGCCGCGGCCGCAGGCGCGGATGCGCCGGGTGTCGGCGGCGTTCCGGCCGTCGGCCACGACAATCGTCGAGGCGCGCCCGTTGCTCAGCAGGCCGGCGATCGTGAGCTGCGGCGTCGCGTCGCGCACGCGCGGGTCGGCGCGCAGAAACGCCTGCAGCGACTCGATCTCCCGGCCGGCCAGCAGGTAGCGCTCGGGATGGAGCGCGCCGTCGCGCAGGAACCCCTCGCGGAAGAGCGTCAGATGGCCGTTGCCGTAGGCGTAGACGTAGGAATCCTCGAGGCCGCGGAAGACGTAGCGCGTGAAGCCGCCGAAGAGGTTGACGGCCGCGAAGCCGAGGGCCACGGCGCCGAGGGTGAAGGCCGAGCGCCGCCGGTTGCGGAGCAGGTTGCGGCAGCCGATGGCGAGCGCGTTCAGCATCGCGGCGCTCCGGCCGGCGCGGGGCCGGTATCCTCGGCCACGGCGCCGTCCCGCAGCAGGATGCGGCGGCCGACCCGCGCCAGCAGGCGCTGGTCGTGGGTGGCAAAGATGAAGGTCGTACCGCGGCCGGCCTGCAGACTGCGCATCAGGTCCACGATGCGCTGGGCATTCTCGGAGTCGAGGTTGGCCGTGGGCTCGTCGGCGATCACCACCGGCGGCGCGGCGACCAGCGCGCGGGCCACGGCCACGCGCTGGCGCTGGCCGCCGGAAAGCTGGTCCGGCCGCTGTTCCCGGCAGGCCGCCAGTCCCACCTCGTCGAGCATCGCGGCGGCGCGGCGGCGGCATTCGGCCGCGCCGGCGCCGCGGAGGGTGAGGGGCAGCATCACGTTCTCCAGCGCCGAGAGCACCGGCAGGAGGTTGAACTGCTGGAAGATGAAGCCGACCGAGCGGTTGCGGTGCGCGGCGCGCTCGTCGTCCGACAGCGCGGCGGCGTCGCGGCCGTTGACCGACACGCGCCCGGCGCTGGGAACGTCCACCAGCCCCATGAGGTGGCAGAGGGTGGACTTGCCGGAGCCTGAGGGGCCCCAGAGGGCCACGAACTCGCCGGGCTCGATCGCCAGGCTGACGCCCCGCACGGCCGGCACGCGCGCGGCGCCCAGCGCGTAGGTGCGGTCCACGTTCTCCAGCGCGATCAACGGCATGGCGACACTTTGGCAGGCGCGCTTGCCAGCGTCAAGGCGCGGGATTGGGCTTGTGTCGCGGCGCGAAAACGGCATCATGGGCGCATGCGGCTGGCCGGCAAACGCGTGCTGGTGACGGGTGGCGCCTCGGGGATCGGGCTGGCGCTGGCGCAGGCGCTGGCGGCGGCCGGCGCCCGGGTGGGTGTCTGCGGCCGCAGCCCGGCCAGGCTGACGGATGCCGCGCGGCAGGTGCCGGGGCTGTGGACGGCCGTCTGCGACGTGCGGCGCGAGGCCGACGTGGCGGCGCTGGCGGACCGGCTGCGCGCCGACTGGGCCGGCGTGGACGTGGTGGTGAACAATGCCGGCGTGGGGCAGGCGTACGATCTGCGGCGCGGCGGCTGGCTGGCGCGCGCCGAGGACGAGATCGCGACGAACCTGCTGGGCGCTTTGCGCGTCACCGCGCGCTTCCTGCCGGAGCTGCTGGAACGGCCGGAGGCGGCGATCGTCAATGTAACCTCCGGCTTCGCGCTGGTGCCGTCGCCCGCCGCACCCGGCTACTCGGCCGCCAAGGCGGGGCTGCGCGCCTTCACGCGGGCGCTGCGCCGCCAGCTGCGGGGCACGGCGGTGCGCGTGGTGGAGGTGCTTCCCCCGATGGTGGACACGCCGCTGGTGGCCGAGGCGCGCTGCCGCAAGATGGCGCCGGCGGCGGTGGCCGCGGCCGTGGTGCGCGGCCTGGCGCGCGACCGGCGCGAGATCGCGATCGGCGAGTCGCGCTGGCTGCGCGGCGGCGCGCGCTGGCTGCCCGGCGCGGCCGAGGCCGTGATGACGCGCTACCCGCTGGACATCGCCGATCTGGCGGACCGTTGAAAGACGGCGCGCGCGGACCCGCCTTCGCGAGCGGCTGCGGCGCGGCGGGCTGTCTGCCCGCCATGCACGACGGGCCGCTACCGCGACCGGGTGCGGCGCGGGTCCGGCGCGCCGGTGCGCTGCAGCAGTTGCTGCACGGCCATCTGCATGAACATCTCCTGCAGCGCCGCGCGGCCCTCGTTCAACACGACCTGCGCCCGCGAAAGCTCGTCCGACGAGACGCGCAACGCCACCTGCAGCGAGCCGTCCGGCGCGCGGCGCACGGAGGCGGCGATGCCCGCGCCCGGCTCGGGCAGCATGGCCAGCCGCTCGGCGCGGATGTTCGGGAGCGATTCGGCGATCTGGCGGAGCAGGGCCACCGGCTGCAGCAGAAGCAGGGAGCAGGCGTCGTCGGCGGCGTTCGGGAGCAGCGTCCGGCAGCGCGTCGGCAGCGACGGACCGTCCGGCGCCGGCGCGCGCAGGCGCGCCAGCACCTCGGCGATGGCGTTGCTCGGGCCGATCGTGTAGACCAGCCGGCCGGCGTTGGTCGCCACGGACATGCCGCCGTCGTGCAGCATGAAGGCCGTGATGTCCACCGGGTTGTTGGTGGCCGCGGCAGGATCGGCGCTGCGGCTGTCGCCGAAGACGAGATCGAGAATGCGGATGCCGTTCGCGTCGCGCCAGCCGTTGGTCCGGATGGCGAAGGACGGCGCGAAGGGCAGCAGCGCGCGCGGCGCGGCCTGCGCCTGGCGCCAGGCGGCCTCCGCGTCGGTCGTTCCCTGCACGGCCGCGAAGTAGATCTGCCCGGCCGACTCCGTGCGCGCGACGTACAGCAGGCTGTCGCCATCGAGGATCGCGCTCAGCGGCTGGGGCGCGGCGCGCGCGGCGGCAGGCCGGTTGGTCGCGCCGTACGTCCGCACGACGTCCCAGAGCGTGATGCCGCCGCTGGCCGCGGCCAGCGTGGCGCCGGCCGGCGGCAGGCGCCAGAAACCGGCGGCGGGCGGGCGCAGGCGTGCCGTCAGGCCGGACAGCGGGCTGCCGGCGGCGGGCGCGAGCTGGAGGCGCAGGGTCGCCCCGTCGGTGGCCGTCTCCAGCACGAGGGAGAGCGTGTCGACGTCGCCCAGCAGGCGTTCGAGCGCGTCGTTGACGTCGTCGGTCCGTCCTTCCGGCCGCTGTTCGCGGGCGGCCTTGAGCAGGGCGGCGAGGGCGACGGGGACGAAGGTGACGCGCACCTGGCCGGCGATGGCGGTCGTTGCCGCCGTCGGCCGCGGCAGCGGGCGCCCGGCCACCCACGCCACGGCGGCGCGCGACAGGGACGCGACCACGCAGCCGTTGCGGACGGTGGCGAAGACGACGGCCTCGGTGCGGTTCGACGCGGCCGGCCGCGCGTAACGCCAGAGCGGCCCGTCGCCGGCTTTCGTGCGCTGGGGATAGGCGGCGCCGAGGACTTGCAGCGCGCCCGCGCCGTTGTCCGCCGTGGGCAGGATGGCCACCGCCACGGTGCTGCGCTCCAGGCGGTTGGTCTCGTCGCCCATCAGCCAGCAGATCCAGAGGTGCGCCTGCGGGTCCACGCCGGCCATGCCGGGCACCAGCAGCACGTCGGCCGCGCGCGCGTCGAGATCCGCGAGGGTGAGCGGCATGCCCGCGGCCTGGCAGAACGCGGCCGCGCCGAGCGTGAAGGAGCGGTAGCTGTCGGTCTCGACCGTCGCCAGCAGGCGCATGTCGGCGCGGACGGCGGCGGCCGCCAGCACGCACAGCAGGGCGGCGGTGCGCCGCCGGCGCGGCGGCAGGAGTGCGCGGGGATTCCGCATGCCGAATATCGTAGCGCGAAGAAGCGGGGGCGGCCAGCGTTTCCGGACGCCGCGCGCGGGGTCAGCGCAGCACCGCGTCCAGCCGCTCCTGGAGCGCCGGGACGGTGAAGCGTTCCTGCTTCATCGTGTCGCGGTCGCGCAGCGTGACGGTGCCGTCCTCCAGCGTCTGGAAGTCCACCGTCACGCAGAACGGCGTGCCGGCCTCGTCCTGGCGGCGGTAGCGGCGGCCGATGGCGCCGCTCTCGTCCCAGAAGCAGGTCTGGCGGCGGCGCAGCTGCCCGAAAATCTCGCGCGCCTTCGCGTACAGCTCCGGCCGGTTCTTCACCAGCGGGAAGACGGCGACCTTGACCGGCGCCACGAGCGGGCTGAGGCGCATGACCACGCGCGTCTCGGCCTTGCCCTTCTCGTCCGTCACCTGCTCCTCGGCGTAGGCGTTGCAGAGCAGGGCCAGGGCCAGGCGGTCCACGCCGGCCGACGGCTCGATCACGTGCGGCACGTAGCGGCCCTCGAACAGCTTGGCCGCGAAGGCGCGCGCCGCCTCGGCCGGCTTGCCGCGGGCGGTCCAGGCCGCCGCGACCTTGTCCGCAAAGGCCGCGCGGCCGGCGTCGTCCAGCTTCGCCGCCGCCAGCTTGAGCGGTTCGTCGAAGACCTCCATGGACTTGCCGCAGTGCTTCTGGTGCTGCGAGAGGTCGAAGTCGCTGCGCGCCGCGATGCCCTCCAGCTCCTGCACGCCGAAGGGGAAGGCGTACTCGATGTCCACGCAGGCGCGGGCGTAGTGGGCCAGTTCCTCCGGTTTCTGCCAGTACTCGACCAGCGACGCCGCCGGCAGGCCGATGCCGCGGTACCAGGCCAGGCGCTGCTCGACCCAGTACTTGTGCCACACTTCCCAGCCCCAGTCGGGCTGCGGGTTCGCGAGGTCGGGCCGGTCGGCGAGCGCCGTCACGCGGCCGCAGACCAGTTCGACCGCCTCGTCCGGCCGGATGAAGAACTCCAGCTCCATCTGCTCGAACTCGCGCGAGCGGAAGGTGTAGTTGCGCGGCGTCACCTCGTTGCGGAACGCCTTGCCCACCTGCGCGATGCCGAACGGCACCGACTGCCGGCTGGTGGCCAGCACGTTGGGGAACTGGGCGAACATGGCCTGCGCCGTCTCGGGCCGGAGGTAGGCCACGTTGGCCGGATCCTCGACCGGTCCGACGATGGTCTTGAACATCAGGTTGAACGGGCGCGGCTCGGTCAGCTCGCCGCCGCAGTAGGGGCACGGCCGGGCCGGCGCGTCGGGGTTCTCGCTGGCCAGGAGCGTCAGCAGGGCGCGCGCGTCCTTCGCCGCCGGCACGCGCGGCGCCAGCAGCGGCAGGACCGTGTCCGCCAGCCGCACGGCCGCCAGGTTCGGCGCCAGCGACCTGGCGCGGCCATGGCACCAGCCGAGCACGCGGCCGGCGTCCGGCGCGCCGCCGGCGACCAGCTCGGCCAGCGCGGCGCCGAGGTCGCCGTCGCCGAGGATCTCCCAGACCTGGTCGGCGCGCATGAGCTTCTTGCAGTGCCGGCAGGTGCTCATCGGGTCGGAAAAGGTGTCCAGGTGGCCGGAGGCCTTCCAGATGGCCGGGTGCATGATGATCGTGGCGTCCAGGCCGACCACGTCCTCGCGCAGCCGCACCATCGTCTGCCACCAGGCCTGCTTGATGTTGCTCTTCAGCTCGCAGCCGAGCGGGCCGTAGTCCCAGAAGCCGTTGATGCCGCCGTAGACGTCCGAACTCTGGAAGATGAAACCGCGCCGCTTGCAGAGCGACGCAATGGTCTCGAGTTTGCTGGGGGGAGGGGTGGCGGACATGACGGTTTCCTCGGCCGGCCGTCCCGGCTGGCATGCCGGGCGGAAAGGCGGGCGACATGATGGCGGTTCCGCTCGGGCGGTTCAAGCGCGAAACGCCGCCCTGAAACGCCGCCGCGCTCAGCGCCCGGCGTCGTAGATGCGGCCGGCGCGGAAGGCGGCCCACGCGGTCTCGAACCACAGGTCCGTTTCCGGCATCGGCCGGCGCGGGACCCATGCGTGCGCGATGGCGCCGTCCGGCCGCGGCGTGGTCTCCAGCACCTGTTCGCGGAACGCCTCGCCCTCCGGCTGGAAGGTCCACTCGGCCGGCAGCCGCGGATGGATTGGCTGTCCACCCGGCGCCTGCACCATGGCCGAGCCGCGGCTGCCCATGCCGCCGGCGACCGCGAAGGCGATGGCGTCGAGATAGACCAGGTGCGCGAAGGCGAGCGAACGCGTGCGCAGCGCCTCGGCCCGCTCGCGCGCGCCGCGGAAGCGGCAGCCGGCCTGCGCCAGCCGCCGCCACTGCGCGCGCGCCGCGGCGGCGGCCCGGGCCGCGCCGTCGGCCGAGCGGATGTGCGCGCCGTCGGCGCTCATGCGCGCCTGCAACTCGGCGCGCTCGGCGC
>Ga0233425_10008980_pt1 | contig 12931 bp, 10 predicted proteins | sample Watercolumn_Towu_2_FD_181712 | JGI IMG/M metagenome (GOLD analysis project Ga0233425, IMG submission 181712) | Freshwater microbial communities from Lake Towuti, South Sulawesi, Indonesia - Watercolumn_Towuti2014_140_MG | ecosystem: Environmental > Aquatic > Freshwater > Lake | place...
TCCAGAAACTTCCCTCTGAAAACTTTGGCAAGGACCTTTACCGGAATAAAAAAATCAGACCGGGTGGAAACCCATTTCTTCTTGTCAAAAGATAACCCCCCTCCCGTTACAATACAGTGGATATGGGGGTGGTCTATCAGGGTCTGGGACCAGGTATGCAACACACAGATAAAGCCAATCTCCGCCCCGAGGTGCTTCCGATCCCGGGATAGCTTCTTCAGTGTTTCAGAAACCGCTCGGAAGAGGATCGTGTAACTCTCTTCCTGGTTCCTCAAACAAACCGGCCTTAAATCTTCCGGAATCGTAAAGACCACATGAAAATAATGAGTTGGAAGAACTTCCTTTTTCCTGGCTTCCAGCCACCGTTCTTGGTCCAGGCTTTGGCACTTGGGGCAATGCCGATTCCTGCAAGAATTATAAGAAATAATGAAGCTTCCGCAGGTGTCGCATTGGTATTTATGCCCCCCAAGATCCGCTGTTCGGCAAACCTCAATGGCCTGCATAACTCGGAGATGTCTGGCCGGCAAGTTGTGGTCCTGGCGGTACTGCGAACCATAGGCTCGAAATATATCGGCAACCTCTATGGGCCTTCCCATGAGAGGTCCCCTTATTCCTTCAGCTTATTCGACTCCTCTATAAGGTCGATGGGGCTGACCACGGCATAAAGCTTCTTCTTGGCCACATGTAAATAAATCGAAGTCGTTCTCTGGTCGGAATGGCCTAATAACCGCTGAATATAAGGAAGCTCTATCCCATCCTCCAAAAGATGGGTGGCAAAGCAATGCCGCAGTGTATGAACAGAGACCTTCTTCTGGATCTTTGTCCTGCCTAACGCTTCGCGGAAGGCCACCTGTACACTGGAAGGGCAAAGCGGCTCACTGGGCTTTATCGAGGGAAACAACCAATCCGTTGGCCGGTACTTTTTCCAATAGGCCCTGAGAATCTCTAAGGTGCGTTTCCCGAGTAACGTGTATCGGTCTTTGTTGCCTTTCCCCTGGGATACTCGAATCAGCATCCTTTGGCTGTCTATATCGGACACCTTTAAATGAATCGCTTCCCCAAGCCGCAATCCACCGGAATAGATCGTCATCAATATGGCCTGGTACTTCAGTTTCCGAACGTTATCTAAAACAGCGCCAACTTCGCCTTTGGATAAGACCACCGGAAGTTTCTTTTCTCGTCTGCTCCTTGGGATTTTCAGTGCTGCCCAATCTCTGCCCAGGGTGGTCTGATAAAAAAACTTCAAAGCACTGTAATGCTGGCTTATGGCGGCCTGGGAAGCGTTCTTCTCTTTTAAAAGATAATAGAGAAAATCTTTAATCGCTCTTTCCCCCATATCTTCAGGGGATTTCCCACATTGGCGCACAAAGTTCTTCATGCAGTTGAGATAGGTCACCACCGTTCGTTCACTGAGGTGTTTTAACTCCATGTCTTGTTTCATCTTGTCTTTTAAAATTCCCATTGCCGTTCTCCTTTCTGATTCCCTGTTTTGATTTTCAGAAAGGATACGGAATGGAAGACAAAAATCATCTAAAAAGAAATGGGCACCCTTTGTCTCTACTCGTTTAACTACATAATTTAATTGTCAAAGATCAATGTCAGGCCTGGAATACTGCCGCGAAGCGGCTTCGTTCAACAAGTTATTAAGTAGTTTTCCCGATATGTACCATAAAATCGGCCTTAATGTAAAAAAAATATGACAAAATGGTCCAGTTTGGTTAAAATTCTAACTGTGTAACATCCCAAATCGGATAGATACACCATTTCCGGTTAACTCCCTTTTCTAATATACCAGCCTAGGTAAAGCATGCTGATATTTCTCATAAGTCCGAAAAATATGAATTTTTTTCTTTGAATAACGTTTGTACTTTCTGGATTATTCACAAACAGAATTTTCTAAATTTCAGGAAGGAGTGAAGGCGGAACGGAGGAAATTCCGTAGGAAGGGACAAACGTTTTAAGTTAATTTGTCGTAACAATTTAGAGTTATGAAAAGAATGTCTGACAGGATTTACAGGATTAAAATGATTTTTGCTCAGGCTCCGGAAGAGCCTGAGCAATAACAATCCTCCTCCGCAGGAGCCCAACTCGTCATTTCCGTCCGCATGACGAGTAGATTTGTGCCTTTCATCCAGAAAGGCACAAAAATCAAAGAAATCCTGTCAATCTTGTCAAAAAAGGTTTTAAATTTAAAAATGCTAAACTGAAACAATTTGTCAATATGGATGTTCGATCCATTCCCGGTAGGTCATCTCCTTTAACGATTTTCCTCCATTTTATAAAAACCCGGATTAAAATAGGAAAAAGGATCCGTCACCCGGATCTTGCCCTGGACGTAAGGCCGCTTCAGGTGGGCGACGATCTGGGTTGCCTTGGGAGGGGTTAAACGAACAGTGTAATAGGTCAACGACTTGGATATAGTTTGATCCGACCATTTGACTTCGATCAGTTCTTCCAGACGATTTTCCTTCAGGATCACAAAATCGATCTCCCGGCCTTCTTTATCCCGGAGGTATCGCAGATCATAGCGATACCCATCCCGGTCCTCAAGAAAGTGCAGGCGTTTGAGCAATGAAGAGGCCACCAGATTCTCAAATCGTTCCCCCTCCCCGCTAAGACAATCGCCATTATCGAAAAAATAAACCTTGGGAGGTTTGAGAACGGCCCGGGGAAGAGATTTGGTATAGGGGCGGACGGAAAAGACCACATACATCCTTTCCAGGACTTCAAGCCATGATTTAGCCGTCTTTGGAGAAATCTGCAGGTCCGAAGCGATGTTGGAAAGGGTGATCTGACCGCCCACCCGTTCGCGCAGCATATCCAGAAACATTCCCAGGAGTTGGATGTTCCGGATCGACTCCAGGTCCCGGACATCTTCCCGAAGCACCCGGTCAAAACGTTCCCGCCTCCACCTTCGGGCCTGCCGTTCGTCAGCTTTCAGGAAAGGTTCGGGAAACCCCCCGACGGTCAATAATCTATTGAAACCATCTTTCCCGGTAACTTTAGGGGGCAATTCGTCCAGGGTGAAGGGATGCAGTCGCCAGGGGTGGTATCGGCCCATGAGCGAATCGCCACCTCGTCGGTACACATCAAGCCGAGCCGATCCGGTGACCAGATAATAATGGGACTGAAAGGAGGTGTCATATAGACCTTTTGTCCAGGTCTTCCATCGGGGAAACTTATGAAGCTCATCCAGGACTAACAGCTTATCTTTAGAGTCCCATCGCTTTTTAAGGATATCCTGCCTATCTTCATCCAGATCCCAGTTTAAATACCGACCTGATGGAAATGGGGCTTTCAGAAGACTTTTCGCCAAGGTGGTTTTCCCCACCTGTCGCGGGCCGCTGATAAAAACCATTTTGGAACGCAGGTCTTCGATAATATAAGGGGTCAGGTAACGCATAGGGCTATTTTAGCCCATACTACAAAATAGTCAAGGCTAATTTTTACTGGAGTACAAAACAGCCAGATATGATTAGATGCAGGTGCTACGTTGTCCATTGGTTTCACTGATTCAACAAGGTGATCATGACCAAGCCGTCAATAACTATCCTTACTCAAATATATTTGTTTTTTCTCCCGCCCAGCAGCTAAGGTCATTACAAGCCGTCAATAGTCTTCCTGGATGATTAGAAGTGCTTATGGTTCTATTGGACTTCCCCCGGAAACAAGGCATGCAGATCCGAAAGAAGGGTGTTCAGATTCGTGTAACGAACGGAACTGCCGACAGAGAAATGCATCAGAATCTCGTTAAGTTCTTCGGGCAGGTATGGAAAAAGCTTTTGCAGATTGGCCACCCGATGAGGAAACATGAGCGACATATCGGTTTTTTGCAGAGTCTGGATGAAATCAGGATACTTGGTCGGTTGTTGACTGATATCATGTAATGAATGCCGCCCTTTCCCCACGACTTGCAGCAGGACATTCCCAAGACAAAACAAATCGTAATGAGGATAAGCAATTTCATAGTCAAAATCGATCCATTTGTATTGACCGGAAGATCTATCCAGGAGGAGGTGATCAGCCCGGATATCCCCGTGATAGGATCCCTTGTTGTGCAAAAAGGCTATGGCATCGAAACAATCGAGTATTGAGCGGATCACTTCGGGAAATTTAGCAAAGTAATAATCCCGGTGCGTCATCGTGAGTTGACGCAAATATTCAAAGAGGGTAGGCCCTAAAATATAGTTGACGACTCTCACCTGGTTGCCTTGAGTGTCGAGCACGGTTTCTCCTTGCATAAAGTGGGGATGCCCGGTCATGAGTTTCAAGACAAGGGCCTCTTTCCGGGCGCTCCTGAGACAATGGAAAGTTTCCGCACCAATACGACCCGAAAAAGTCTCTTCAAAAACCAGCTTGATTATTTTGCGATGACCTTCGGTCAGGTCGATGGCTCTCTTCACCCAGAATTTGGGTTGCTCATCGATTCCGAAACGACCTTCACGAGCATTTCCTAAAACCAGATAATCATTACCGGCCAGACGAAGGACATCACCTCCATCGATAGACATAAAGGCTGTGGTATCCTCGAAAATTTTGACCCGTCCTTTGACCGGCTGTTCCCACACGTCGCTGATGCGTTGTTTGAGCTTTTCGGGGTCTTCGAAAATCATTGCTGATCCTCTTGATGTGATATAGGGTTTAAATCACTCCTCTATAAAAAGCCAAGCGGCGGGCATAGGGCAGAAAGGTGTTGATGATATCCTGCTGTTCTTCCGGTGACAAAGGTTCAAAGGAATGCCCCACCTGGGCCAGGGTTTTGACCTCTTCCGCTGAGGAGCAGCCGACAATGGCCAGGGTAATGGGTTGGGAGAGGGCGAAGCGGATTAGTTTTTCGACGGTGATCCCGGCTTGTGGAAATATATAATGGGCAGCCCCCAGGACCTTCATCCCGATAACGGCTATCCCTTTGTCCTGAGCAGCCCGTAATGTGGAAGTCAGGAATCCTCCCAGGATCACTTCGATGGGATTGACCGGGATGAGCACCGAGTCGATGGGCCAAGCGTGAACCGCCCGGGTTAACAGGTCCGGCTCATGGTGGCCGGTAAGGCCGATGTGACGGATTTTCCCCTGGGCCTTGGCCTGGATAAAGGCCTCCAAGGCCCCGCCCGGTCCGCTGATGATATCAAATTCATTGTCGGTGCGCACATCATGAATCTGCCAGACATCCAAATAATCCAGGCCCATATTGGAAAGGGTGTGATCCAATTCCTTAAGGGCTTCCTTCTTCGTCCGCATGGCCGACTTGCTGGTTTGAAAGATCCGGGCCCGGTCAGCCCTTCGGCGGGGCCAGACCAGGCCGTAGTAGGTCTCACTGCCGGCATAGGCCCGGGCGGAATCAAAATAGGTGATCCCCTGGTCTAGCGCCGTTTCGATCACCTCCTGAGCGGCCTGTTCCTGCCCGAAAGTCCGGAGAATGCCTTCCCCGCCGAGACCGACCATAGTGACCCTTTGTCCCGAATTTCCGAATAAGCGTGTTGAAAGAGATTGATTATCCATAATCATTAAAAATAAAGTAAAGGGTTCTAATAAATTGTCAAGGCCTTATTTGTCATTTATAATATATCAGTAAAGTCCATTAGGGAAGGAGAATTACATAGATGAGCACCCATAAACTCGCCGGCAAACCTGCCCCACGAGACCTGCTGGTCAATGTCCCGCGGCTGATCTCCGCTTATTATCTGAATAAACCGGATATTAGTTTCCCGGAACAGCGGGTCGCCTTCGGGACCTCCGGTCATCGAGGATCATCGTTGTATTATTCCTTTAATGAAGATCATGTCCTGGCCATCAGCCAGGCCATTGCTGAATATCGCCGATCTGAGGGGATTACCGGACCGTTGTACCTGGGATTTGACACCCATGCCCTCTCCGAGTCGGCCTTTGCCAGCGCCGTCGAAGTCCTGACGGCCCAAGGGGTTGAACTGATGATCCAGAAAGGCCTGGGCTATACGCCCACACCGGTGATCTCTCAGGCCATCTTGGCCTATAACCGCGGAAGGACATCCGGTTTGGCCGATGGTATTGTCATCACCCCTTCCCATAATCCCCCGGAGGCCGGGGGGTTTAAATATAATCCCCCGGAAGGCGGGCCGGCGGATACCGCTACGACCAAAACTATTCAGGACCGGGCTAATGAGATATTAGCCTCGGGTGCAGGGGCGGTGAGGCGTCTGCCTTTTGAAAAGGCCCTGAAAGCGGCAACCACCCGCCATTATGACTACATCACACCTTATCTTTCCGATCTGAGCCGGATCATTGATTTAGCGGCCATTTCTTCCGCCGGGCTGAAGATCGGCGTCGATCCCTTAGGCGGTTCAAGCGTGGCCTTTTGGGAACCTTTGGCCGAGAGGTACGGCCTTAACATCGAAGTGGTTAATGCCTATGTGGATCCAACCTTTTCGTTTATGCCGCTGGATCATGACGGGAAGATCCGTATGGATTGCTCTTCCCCCTATGCTATGTCGGGGTTGATACGGCTAAAGGAAAAATTTGATATCGCCGTCGGCAATGATCCGGACTGCGACCGCCATGGCATCGTCACTCGACAAGCGGGTCTCCTGAATCCCAACCACTATCTGGCCGTAGCGGTTTGGTATCTTTTTCAAAACCGACCAGAATGGCCTGCCAAAGCTGCCGTCGGTAAAACCCTGGTTTCCAGTTCCATGATTGACCGGGTAGCCGGTCAGTTAGACCGGCCATTAGGCGAGGTGCCGGTGGGCTTTAAATGGTTCGTTAAAGGTTTAATGGATGGATCATTTGGTTTTGGGGGAGAGGAAAGCGCCGGGGCCTCCTTTCTGCGGACCGATGGGTCGGTCTGGACTACCGATAAGGACGGGTTCATTATGGATCTCTTAGCGGCCGAAATCATGGCCGTAACCGGGCGGGACCCGGGCGAACACTATCAGGACCTGGAGGCCCGGTTCGGGAGTCCGGTCTATGAGCGGATGGATGTAGAGGCCACTCCCGAACAAAAAGCCGTTTTAAGCGGCCTCTCTCCGGAAATGGTCCGGGATCAAATGCTGGCTGGAGAAAAAATTCTGGCCCGCCTGACCCGAGCCCCAGGAAACCAGGCCCCCATCGGCGGGCTAAAGGTCGTCACCGAAAACGGCTGGTTCGCCGCCAGGCCCTCGGGGACCGAAGATATTTATAAGATCTATGCCGAAAGCTTTAAGGGCCTGGATCATTTAAAACGGATTCAAGAGGAGGCCCAGGAGATTGTCAGGGCGGCTTTGAGGAGGTCCGGTGTATAGAACCAGCGGGTTACAATAACCTCCCCACCCCTATCCGGCGTTTTCCTGTTGAAACCGTCCCAAGGATCCGGTCTTTTCTTGAAGGGAAAGGAAATCCCTCGGGAAGCGATCTATCCTTCTACGAGGACTTGGAGAGGGTCACTCGAAGGATCTTTTAACCTTTTTGGGCAAATACTGTCTAACCTCACAAACTAAAAGGAATATCGGAGGATATAATTATGGGTTGGTATCGCAAGACGGCACTTGTTCTGGCCTGGTTTGTATTGTCCGGCCTCCTAGGGCTGGGGATTACTCAAGAAACACAGGCCCGGGAGTTCCGTGAATTCCGGGACGCCCGTTATCAGCATAACCGGGTCTACCTGTCCCGCGGTCAGGTTATTACCGTTCTCCCGAGTGGCCATCGAGAGATTGTTTTCGGCAAAACCCGCTATTTTTTCTTTGACGGGATCTGGTATCGGCCGGGTGTGAGGGGGTATATGGTCGTTGCCCCACCATTAGGAGTGGTCGTTCCTGTGTTGCCTCCATTCTACACGACCGTTTGGGTGGGTGGGGTCCCCTATTATTACGCCAATGAGGTCTATTACGCCCAGGCCCCAGGCGGATATGTGATTGTGCAACCGAGAGGAGAGGTTATCACCGGGCCGCCACCGGTCGTGCCGGCACCGGTTACTCCGCCACCGCCGGCTCAACCAACTTATGCTCCACCTCCACCTCCCCCAAATCAGGTCTACATCTATCCGCGTCAGGGGCAAAGTCCTCAGCAGCAAGCCGCCGATCGTCTGGAGTGTTATAACTGGGCGATCAATCAGACCGGATTTGATCCGGCCAGACCGGCGGCAGGGCTGCCGGAGATGCAGAAGATGCAGCTACAGACCGACTTTCAACGGGCCCAAGGTGCCTGTCTTGATGGAAGGGGATATACGGTCAGATAGGGCGCCGATCCTGCTGTCAATAGGTTAAAAGACCGGACCCCGGTTTCCTCCGGGGTTTCCGTTTTTTGGCAAAACAGTCATTAAAGATTATGATGAGACAACTAGTACTATCTCCTGGCGGGTGAGAGATGTCCGGCTTCACATGGGGATGAAGTTATTGGCCTGGAAATATTCTTCCTTGAGGGCTTCGAGTTCCTGTTCAAAGGCCTTGAAGTGTTCGTCTTCCCATTCGGCCAATTCGCTATAGAATTTTTTCACCTGAGGGTCCTGGGATTTTTGAGCGCAGGTGCGGTAAAAATTGGCCGCATCCATTTCCAGCTTCATGGCGATGCTTAAGACGCTGACCTCAAAGTGACTTTCCTTTATTCTTTCCTTTATGGCAGCACTAAAGATGGGATGCCCGGTTTCCTGATGGGCCGGCTTTAACAATTGTTTTGAAAAATCATAGGCACCTTTTTCCAAAACGGATTTATATTGATGCCTCAGGTAATGAAAGTGTCCGATTTCTTCCTCGGATAAACGCCGAAAGGTCTCTTGGCCTTGGGGATCCGAAGTGGTCTGAGCGGCATTCTGATAAAAGTTGTATCCCGTCAATTCGGCCTCAATCGCTGTTCTTAACCCGGCTAAAATTTCCTCTTTTTTTTGACCCATGGCCCTACCTCGTCTTATTTTAGGGTTATTGAAAAATTTCGATGCCTCGACTTAAAATATAGGGAAGAAAAAGAATACCGTCAAGCAGGAAAGTGGGAATTACCTCGTTAGGCGATTCCGGGTTTGGACAGGGACTTCCACTTCATGAATGGCTAGGAGTTTATCATCATCGAACATGATTATGGTCTGGGTAAGATAACGTAAAGAAAAATCAAGGGAAAACAAGATTAAAGGCCGGTCAGACTTGTTTTATTATATCTGGCATTTGATCTTGTTATTTGTTAGAGTGATCACCATCTGGTTATATCGTTATCATTGAATAGGGATAGCGAGCGCATTCCCCGCAGCTTGCTGCCTGGGTTAGCTTGCGAATTAAAACAAATAGACCCTTTTCTTGCCTAGAAGATTCCCTGTACCTTGATACAGGGAGCTTCAATTTTTTCCGGCTTCAGCAATGACGACTGGATCGTTATCGACGAACAATCCTATGAGACGATAGAAATCCTAATGCTAAATATCGTCGTCATAAAGAGAACTTGGGTATGTTTCTAGATTTCAGGAACGCTTCCATACTGTTGGGGGTATGCTTCTTCCTGTTTTCCGGGGGGCTCTTTACCCTACTGCCCCGTCAGACCCGGAAGGATGGGATGAGTGAATGGATTGCCGGACAGTTCCTGATCGGTCTTTATTTGGTTTTTCTGGGTCTCAGGGGGGTGATTCCGGATTTTCTTTCCGTTGTGGTTGCCAACAGTTTCCTGACTGCCAGTTACTCCGTCGCCTATCTAGCGGTACGGAAATTCCATCACCAGTTGTACCGGCGTGAATTGCTCCTTTGCCCGGTAGCCGCCACCTTCCTGGTTTCCTTGTTTTTCTTGATCTATACGGATAATATCTTCATCCGGTCTCTATACATAACCCTGGTCTCCGCAATGCAGGCGGGGTTCGTTGCCTCTATTCTCTTCCAGAATACCTCACCGCGGACACGGCGTTCCCAGTGGTTCACCGGAAGTGTTTTTGCCCTGATCGCTCTCCTCTGGTTAAGCCGATTTGTTGAGTTGCTCATCTCCCCCGTACCGCTGAGCAGGGCATTGGATTTAGCGCCTCTCTGGGCGGTCATCCTTTTGTTAGGAATCGGGGTGGTCATCTTATTGAATATCGGTGCACTGCTCATGATCCGGGAACGCTCCGAGGAGTCATTGCAGCAGAGTGAAAAACAATACCGTTTAATTGCCGAAAACATGGCCGACATCATTGCCGTCCTGGATATGAATCTGCGTTTTACCTATATCAGCCCATCAGTCCGGCACATCCGCGGATTAACCGTTTCGGAGGCCATGGAGCAGACGCTTGACCAGGTGATGACACCGGAATCTCTGAAGAGGGCCTTTTGTGTCTTCGATGAAGAGATGAAACTGGAGGCCAGTGGAACGGCCGATCCCGATAGAATCCGCACCATAGAGGTGAAAGAATATATGAAGGACGGCTCTTCGATCTGGATGGAAGTCAGTATGTCCTTTTTGCGTGACGAAAACCAAAAGGCCGTGGGAATACTCTCGGTGTCACGGGACATCAGCGGTCGCCATCAAGCGGAGGAGGCGCTCAGGAAGAGTGAGGAATATTTCCGGGGGATCACCGAAAATTCCTCGGATGTCATTTTTATTGTCGATAAACGAGGGTTCATCACTTATGTCAGCCCGTCTATTAAGCGTATTCTCGGCTACAGTCCCAACGAGTTGATTGGGAAGAACGGTATCGATCTGATTTTGCCAGATGATTATTCCAGAGCTATTGAGGATTTTAGGCGGTCGTTACTGACAAAAGAAGTCGCTATCCCCAATAGTTTCCGCATCAGGCATAGAGACGGCACCGAGCGAATTTTGGAAGGGGTTGGTGTGAATCTTTTTGATAATCCCGCCATAGCCGGTTTTGTGATGAATGTTCGCGATATCACCGACCGTCTGCAGGTCGACACAGAGAAGAAAAGATTGGAAAAACAACTGGAGCAGGCTCAGAGGATGGAGGCCCTTGGCACCATGGCCGGAGGTGTGGCCCACGATCTTAATAATGTTGTGGGAGTGATTGTCGGATATTCGGAGCTGCTTTTATATGACCTTGAACCCGCCAGTCCACTTCGACCCATCCTAAAGAATATCCTGGAGGGAAGTCTGAAGGCGACTGCTATTGTCCAAGACCTGCTCACTCTGGCCAGAAGGGGAGTAACCAATAAAAAGATTCTGAATCTTAACAATATTGCCATTGATTGTCTAAATTCGCCGGAGGCTGGAAAGCTTTTTTCCTATCATCCTGCGGTAACGATAAAAACACAGTTGGAGCCGGATCAGATGAACATATCCGGGTCAGCCGTTCATCTCGGTAAAACCCTGTATAATCTGCTGGCCAATGCCTGCGAGGCCATGCCCAATGGAGGCATCTTGACCATCAAAACCTCCAGTCAATATCTGGACCAGCCGATTCAGGGATATGCTGAGGTGAACAAAGGAGACTATGCGGTTCTTTCCGTGTCCGATACGGGTGAGGGGATTTCGGAGGCTGATCTGATGCGGATTTTCGAACCATTTTATACCAAGAAGTTTATGGGGAGAAGCGGGACGGGATTAGGGTTGGCCGTGGTTTGGGGAACGGTGAAAGACCATCATGGCTACATTACCGTTCAGAGCCAAGAGGGAAAGGGAAGCATCTTTTCCCTCTATTATCCCGTGACCCGGGAAGCAATTACAAGTCCGGAAGAAAATATCCCCATATCTAATTATATGGGAAAAGGAGAATTCATTCTTATAGTGGATGATGCCAAGGAGCAGCGGGATTTGGCTGAAAAGGTTTTGAGAAAATTGAATTGCCAGGTAACCAGCATTCCCAGTGGTGAGGAGGCCGTCTCATACCTGAAAGAACACCGGGTTGATCTACTGGTTCTGGACATGATCATGGATCCCGGAATGGACGGGCTGGAAACCTACAGGAAGATTCTGGAGATCCATCCCCACCAGAAAGCTATCATCGTCAGTGGTTTCTCCGAGTCGGAGCGGGTTCAGTCCGCCCAAGCTCTGGGTGCCGGAGTTTATGTCAAAAAGCCGTACGTCTTGGAAAAGCTGGGGCTGGCCGTAAGGAGGGAATTGGATCGATACTTTTGAGAGTGACTCAGATCAAATTCATTATTCTCTGTATTTGACGATTGGGCTTGGCACCACGATGAATCCTTCGGCCTTGTCGCCGTAAGGCTTGTATCTGCCTTTGCGGAATTCGTCAGCAGCCACAGCGCACAGGGCGGCATCTACGAAGTCAATGTTGGGGAGACTGCTGCCATCGTAACCTCTGTCCCGGAGCACCTGGCGGCGAACTGTCGATTTGGGTCTTGCTGGAACAACCCGCCCAGCTAAAGCTAACAACACACGGCACTACCCAAACCTAATTTTCGTATTCAAATAATAAAACCATCTGATTCTCCCTTGTCCGGTGTTTTTCTGCACCCAAGAATGTCGAATTTAAAATTTCCTCAAAAGAAACGCCCCGTTCCTTTTCAGAAGTCTATTTTTCTCCTCGTCCCAATAATATCATTCATTGGTCAACTATAGCATATTATAAATGACATTACAGTTGTATTTACATTATGTTAAACAGATTATAATGGCCTGAATAATCAACAAAACGCCGGAAGATTTTTATCCTGGAAATTAAATCGGGAAGAGGGGAGGGGGTGAAAAGGCTCTTTTATTCCTTTAATGAGGCAAAGAAATTTGTGATAGTTCTAATGATGTGACACTCAGAGCATTTCTAAACAAAGCACGTTCTGCACGAACGTCCCCTATGTCTATAAAAACCCCTTGACTTTCTTGCGATCAACCGGTATATTTATATTTATCTAATTATTTTAGATGGTTTTATTATCTGGGGTGCTCATTTTTCATTTAACGGATGACTGATATAGACTCGAGTAGGGAAATAAATTGAATGAAAAAAATTGCCATTTATGTCGATACTTCGGTGATAGGTGGCTGTTTCGATCCTGAATTTAAAGAATGGTCATTGGCAATCTTGAAAGATTTCCAAATGGGCACCTATAAGATTTTAATTTCCGAA
>Ga0233425_10008981_pt1 | contig 12931 bp, 13 predicted proteins | sample Watercolumn_Towu_2_FD_181712 | JGI IMG/M metagenome (GOLD analysis project Ga0233425, IMG submission 181712) | Freshwater microbial communities from Lake Towuti, South Sulawesi, Indonesia - Watercolumn_Towuti2014_140_MG | ecosystem: Environmental > Aquatic > Freshwater > Lake | place...
TACGGGGAACGGGGAACGGGGAACGGGGAACGGGGAACGGGGAACGGGGAACGGGGGGGGTGCGCACAGTTGACAGCATACTACTACCGACGGATCACTCACAACTTTTACCTTCCAATCGCTGGAGCGTCGGGATGCGTAGGATATCGCACCTCCTCTCTATAGATTGCGTGCGACATGATTCAAATTCCACCTCAATACGGCCGGATTTTGGGGCCTTTGGTGCGCCCTGCGGCGGTGTGCGGGCTTGCCCTTTTCTAAATTCCAAGGAACGAAATCGCGAATTGCACTCTGGATAGGCTACTTGGGTGTCCTCGCTGGTCCACTCGGCGCGCGCTGCTTTTTCGCTGCGTCGGTCTTGTGACCCTGGTTTTTGTGTTGCCGATCCGCGACCACAGGCAGGAGACCGAGGGCGGGCAGATGCCCCCTGTTGCTCGGCCGCGACCACGCCTTCAGTCTTGGGAACAGGTGGAGGCGGCATTGCGTTCGGCCCGCATGCGAATGGCTGCCGGGCCATGGTTTACAAATACGCTCGGAATAGGGAACGGATGCCCGTGACCAGGGCCCTTACCGCTCGCGGCTGACAACAGCCGGCAGCGGTTGTCCGGCCGGAATGAACCGCATCGAGATGGAATTGACGCAGTGACGAGTGTTTTTGGGGGTAAAACGCTCGCCTTCGAAGACGTGCCCCAGATGGCCTCCGCAATTCGCACAGAGTATTTCCACGCGCCGGCCGTCAGCGTCGGTTTCGCGACGAACGGCGCCGGCGATTTCGTCATCAAAGCTGGGCCAACCGCACCCCGATTCGAACTTGTCGCACGAGAGATACAGCGCGGCATTGCATTGGCGACAGAGATATGTTCCTTCGGCCTTGTGGTGGACATATTCGCCGCTACCAGGCCATTCTGTGCCCTTCCGGAGTATGACCTGCGCTTCCTCAGGTGTCAGTGCATTGTAAGCCATCGGCGACTTCCCCTCGTTGTATCGCAAGATCATACCCGGAAACGCCGCTCCGCATGGCGGTTCCGGCCACTTGAAAAGTAGTCCATCGACCCGGCGAACGCAATCTGACGGGAGCTTTTCAGACGGGAACCCTGTCGGCTACCGGCCGCCGGGATTCCCACGGCACGCCGAGGAGGTTGAGACTGAGTTTTTGCGGAAATTCGAGCGCTCCGCGCCGCAATGTCGCATTATGACAAGCGAAGCACTGGTGAAGTCTCTTTCTCTTTTCAGTAAAAGGTGCACGATGATGATTCGAAGATTTTTTCTAGCATTAATGTTCACAACGGCATGCACGGCGGTTTGCTGGGCGCAGGTCCGCATCGGACCGAAACTGGTGGAGGAACAACAGACACGCAGGGAAGTAACCCAGGAGTCCAAACAGGTGCTTTCCATTGCCGGCATGGATATTGATTCCAATTCACAGAGCCGCCAGCTTATGTCCACAAAGACGGGCACGAGGAACGGCGCAGGCCAAATCACGGTCACGGAGGTACTCGAGCATCTACAGGTCAGCATTTCCGCCCAGGGGATGGATTATGCGTTCGATTCGAATTCACCCGACAAGGCGGGAACATCAGCACTCGACGCGGTGCTGCGCAGCATCCACAAAGCCACCATCGGCCGGACAGCGGTAACGACGTACGATAACGAAAACAAAATCGTCGGCGTCGCATTTCAGCCTGATATCCTGGCAACATTGTCCGAGGAGAGCCGCAAGCAGGTGGAAGATCAGCTCAGCCCGGACGCATTAAAGAAAGAAGCAATCCAGCGCCTCGATCGGTTTCCCAAATCGGCTGTGTCCAAAGGCGACACTTGGCGTGTCAGCGAAAAGAAGAACTTGGGCAGTGGACAGGTCATGACCTTTGATATTGAATTCACCTACGAAGGAACCATAAACGTCGACGGCCAGGAACTCGAAAAGATCACGTCCAAGGTGGTAGGTGTCGACTTTGCGCTGGAGGCGAATTCGCCCCTTCCTTTTACCGTGAAGAATGCGAAGTTGAAGGCGACGGAATCGCGCGGCGAGACGATGTTCGACAACAGGCAAGGCTTGAGCGTCAGCGAGTCGGACACGACGCGGATTGAAGGCACCATGGACTTCACCATCAATAACATGGACCTGCCGGTGAAACTGGACCTGCGGCTCACCACATCGCAGAAGCTGCTGAAATAGGGTGCGATCCGTTGTCTGATTTACGCGGAGCGTTGATGATCACCAACGCTTCGCGACCTCGGCGCGCATGAAGGCCAATGCGTCCCGGCAGAGTTGCTCTTCGCTTTCGAACATTCTCCGCCAGATCTTCGTGGCCGCCGCCAGTTCCGGCAGCGCCAGCCCAAACGCTTCGACCATCAACCAGCCGTCGTAGTTGATCTGCCGTAACGCGTCAAAATTCTCGCACCATCGCACATTGCCTTGACCCGGGGTGCTGCGGTCATTCTCCGAAATGTGCACGTGACAGAGCACATCGGCACAGCCGTGGATCGCGCGGGAGATGCTCTTTTCTTCGATATTCGCATGAAACGTGTCATACATCATCCGGCAGTTGGGATGGCCGATCTCGCGGACAAATCGGGCCGAGTCGGCATGCGTGTTCAGCAAGTAGGTCTCGAACCGATTCAGGCACTCCACGCCCAGCATGACGTGCGCTCGCCCGGCATGTTCGGCGACCTGCCGCATACTGTCGATTCCCCATTTCCATTCGTCAGCGGTCGGACCCTTGCCGGAAAAATGGCCCAACGCTGAGTGGTAGGGGCCGACGAGGGTTGTGGCACCGACGGCGGCGCAGCAGTCGAGGACTTTTCGGGTCAATTCCACACCGCGAGCCCGAATCGCCGGATCGGAACTGATCGGATTGTCGTCGGCGCCGCGCACCGTGACGGCCGTCCGCAACAGGCCGAGCGAATCGAGTCGCCTGCCCCAGGCCGCGTAGTCCAATTCGGTATTGAAAATCGGCAGCTCCACGCCGTCATAGCCCAGTCGCTTGAGCGATTCCAGAACCGGCAACATCCCCTCGTGCAGTTCGCCGGTCCACAACAACAAGTTCATCCCAAACTTCATTCGCACTCTCCACTTAATAACTCGGATCGACGCTGTTCCACCAACACACGGGCATCGGGCAGCAACTCCAGGATGCGATCCGGGAGTTCGGGCAGGCCGACGCGCCGCATGACCATGTTCAGCCGCCTCAGCAGTTTCCCATCCTCGGAATAGTCGTACAAGAATGGATCGGCACAAAATCGGTCGATCAGCATCGCCAGGTTTCGAGTGGGCCGCAGGGCGCAACAGTCGACAGCCTGGCAGACGGAATGCCTGTCGATTGCCCGGAGAACCTGGTAGTACTGATCAAGCAAGCCCGGCGAACGGGCAGCCAACTCGGCGTCCAGCAGCATTTCGACGAGGATATGTCCGACAAAGCTCGGCCGCATCGACTCGTCGTGTCCCAGCAGATCGCGAATTCGGCGGGTGAACTCCCACGATACCTCGACAAATGCGCGCGTTCCGTGGAACCACTGGTCATCGCGGAGATGCTGCAGGATGCCGTTGGCCACCGCCGAGATATGGGGGACGTCGCTGGTCGTCCAAGGCGTGACCGTTTTCGATCGGACGCGGTTGGTACGGTCAGCGACGCGCAGCCAATCGGGAACCGCTGTGCCTGCCAGGAAATAAGGGTCGTCGAGATACCGCCGTCCGTGCGTGAAATAGTTCATCCGAGTCCGCATTCAGGAATCAATGCAGGTTACCTCGGCGATCGCTCGGCTGCAATGACCGAATATTCTGCTCGGGTTCGGGCGAGTCACCAAGATCACCGACCCCAACAATAACGTAAACACGTCGCGTAATTTACCCCGAAGTGGTTTTTCTGCCGCGCAGCCGGGGATTGCCATTACTCCGGCTACCCCCGGGTACCGTCCCACGCGACGCGCGGTCGAGCGCACCGGTCCATCGACACTCATGGGCCCGTCGAGACCGCAACCGATGGAGCGCTGAATCATGGGGTTTCACCGCACGGCATGGACTGGCTGTCCGCCGGTGGGGCTTCGCGGAAAACCAGCGCCGCTCACGGTTGACTGCCAGTGGCACACAACACGAACGCAAAACGGGCAGGCCGGCTGGCTCGCTGGGAGCGCGCGGGGCTGCCTACTTCGAGTTTGCCCCGCTGCGCTGAGCGGCACGCTTGGCGTCGATTTCAGCACGTCGACGCTGCACCGAGGCGATTCGTTTCTCCTCTTTCAGCCGTGCGGCCTGTTCCGCCTCCCGCGCCTGCTCCAGTTCATACTGCAACTGAGCCTGCATTGCCTGGCTCAACGCCGATTCGTAGGCCATCTGCTGCAGCATTCTTGCGGAAATGCTGCCGGATCCCGAGGAACGGGCGGATACAGAGCTCGCCCCGGTCGCCGACGTCGTACCTGCTGCCTGCGGCGTCTGCTGCCGGCAGCCGGCGGCACTCGCCCCGCCACCTCCCGCGCTTCCTCGACTACCAGCTCCGCCCCGGCCCCCACCGCCTCCGCCACCACCCGGCCGTTGCGCGACCGCGGTATCCGCCAGGAATAGGGAAAGGCCCAGTACGGCGAGGCATCCCCATGCCCGGCTATTCCAACTTGCCCTATGCCCGTGTTGTATTGCACCGCTCTGAATCTTCACCATTCGCATGCGAAGTCTCCATCGATCCGCGTCCGGCCGCGGAATGCCGGGGTCACCGTCTGCCGCCCGGCGTGGACCGCTGTTTCCTCGAATCGGCTACGGTACCCCGCTCCTCGCCTTTCGTGCTACCTCATTCCCCGATAGACGTCCAGCAATCGGCACGAATTGAAGGGGAGCGAAACATTCTTCGCTGGCGAGCGTTCAAATTATTTCCATGAATCGCAACGCCGACGAGATTGTTCAAGTTTTCTTCTGGCTTGGGGTGCTGGCGGTCTGCCTGTCGACCTCGATCTTTCAACTGCGCCGATTTGTGCTGGTTCGCGTGCGGCATCGGCTCTGGGTTGAATCATTAGCCTGCTTATTAATTGTGTGCATGACGGCCTCGGTCGTGGGCGACTGGTTCTACCGATCGATTTTCCTGCTGTCGGCCAGCCAGCGTGCGGGACTGTTCCTGGCGCTGGGCGTCCTGGCGCTGGGCGAGTCATGGCTGATGCTGCGTTACTCCCGGATCGATTTGGAACGGGCTGCGTTTGTACGCCACCCGATCGCTTGGGCGGCCCTGGTGATTCTGGGCGTCGTGACCGGACTGGCGGGAGTCCGGTTTCAACAGACCCTGGCGAATGCTTCGGCACACGAAAAAGGCCTGGGGATCCCAATACCCGGCAGCCGCACCGAAGTCGAATACCTGGTGGGAGTTACCGATCGGGGAACACGGATCGCCGTTTACGAATGGGATGCGGTTGACGACGAGTACCGTTCGTTTGTTGAAACGGCGGAAGCGATGTACGACAAGATCTTTCCATCGCTATTACGAGAACATTCAACCGACAACACCAATTGTCACGGCTGGGTCTTCACGCAGGGACGCTATCTGCTGTTCGGCGATGAAGTGGAACTGATCCTGCGCGAGAACGGTTACCAGCAGGTTACAGAACCGAGGCCCGACGACGTGATCATCTACCGCAACGGGTACGGGTCAATCCTGCATAGCGGCATTGTTCGCACCCTTTTGGACAAGCAATCCGTACTGGTCGAAAGCAAATGGGGAATCAGTGCCCGTTATTTGCACCTTGCAAACGACTCGCCCTACGGGATCAATTTCGGCTTTTACCGTTCCCAGCGGCGGGATCATCTGATTGGACTGATGCCTGCTTTCGGATTCGCCTTTGGCGTGCCTCCGCCGACAATGAAATCGTCGTTTGGCGAGGAGTTCTGGCGGCTGAGGGGCCAGAATTCTCGATCGGGCCCCCGACTCCGTCCCCCCTACCGGTTTGGTGCTCGAGGATTCCGCCGGGATGCGGCTAAGTCAGCAGCGCCGTCCAACGTTCGTCGAGAGAAAGATGCGGCAGGAGCAGGCGGCGAAGGCGGAGCAGGCGGCGACACCGACGAACCGGGCTCGTCGGGACCCGTTGACGACGTCACGCCGATCGTTCCCAAAAGTGCTCCCGCGCCCGATCAATGACTGCAGTCCAAGGACTGCGTCACGGCCGGCTCAACGGATGGATGGTGCCGTCTCCCAGCGCTCGGGAGACCGCCACAAACCGGAGAGGATCAACTCGCGGATATAAACCATTTCCTTGGGTAGCCGATCATACAGGCGCGCGAACAATTCGGCGTGCGAGATCATCTCCTGCATCCAGGCCTCACGATTGACCGACATCAGTTCCTCAAAATCGGACTCGGAGAAGCTCTCCAGACCGGTCCAATCGATATCGCGGTATTGCGGCATCCAACCCAGCGGACTTTCGATGCTCGCCGCGCGCCCGCGCGCTCGTTCGACGATCCACTTGAGGATCCGCATGTTCTCACCATACCCGGGCCAGAGGTATCGGCCGTCGGTCCCCTTGCGAAACCAGTTCACATGGAAAATACGCGGCGGATTGTGGATGCTGCGGCCAAATTGCAGCCAGTGATTAAAGTAATCGGCCATATGGTAGCCGCAGAATGGCAACATCGCGAACGGATCGCGACGCACCTGCCCGACCGCGCCGCCGGCGGCCGCCGTCATCTCGGAACCCATCGTTGCGGCGGCGTAGATCCCGAAACTCCAGCTCACCGCCTGGTAGACCAGCGGCGTTGCCGTACTGCGACGCCCGCCAAAGATGAACGCCGAAATCGGTACGCCCCGCGGATTATCGTACTGTGGATCGATCGACGGGCATTGGGCCAGGGGCGCGGTAAAACGCGCATTCGGATGCGCGGCGGCTCGGCCACAGTCTGGTACCCAATCCTGGCCGGTCCAATCGATCAGGTGGCGCGGCGGTTCCGCCGTCATGCCCTCCCACCAGACGTCGCCGTCGTCGGTTAAAGCGACGTTGGTAAAAATGGTGTTCGCCCGAACGGCAGCCATCGCGTTGGGATTCGATTTCTCCGACGTACCTGGGGCGACTCCAAAAAAACCATACTCGGGATTGATGGCGTAGATTTTTCCGTCAGCCGCCGGCTTGATCCAGGCGATGTCGTCGCCCACAGTGGTGACTTTCCATCCTTTTTCCCGCAACGCGGTGGGAGGAACCATCATCGCGAAATTCGTCTTGCCGCAGGCGCTGGGGAACGCCGCCGCCACATAGGTTTTCTCGCCGCCTGGTGACTCGACGCCCAGGATCAACATATGCTCCGCCAGCCAACCCTCGTGCCTGGCCAGCACCGAAGCGATCCGCAGCGCGAAACACTTCTTGCCCAACAACGCGTTACCGCCGTACCCGCTGCCGTAGGACCAGATCAAACTTTCTTCGGGAAAGTGAACCACGTATCGGTGCTGTCGATTGCACGGCCAGGCGACGTCGGATTGTCCACGTTCGAGCGGCATGCCCACCGAATGCAGGCATTGCACGAAATCGCCGCTGCCCAGTTCGTCAATCACCGGCCGGCCCATCCGTGTCATGATCCGCATGCTGGCCGCGACGTAGCGGGAGTCGGTCAGTTGCACGCCGATTTGGGCAATCGGCGAACCAAGCGGCCCCATGCTGAACGGAATCACGTACATCGTCCGACCGCGCATCGAACCGTCAAAGCGGGCCAGCAGCTCGGCCTTCATCTCCTTGGGGTGCACCCAGTTGTTCGTCGGCCCCGCATCCCCTTTGCTCAAGCTGCAGATGAAGGTGCGATCTTCCATGCGCGCCACGTCGGAAGGGTCCGAACGGGCCAGATACGAATTAGGACGTCGTTGGGCATTGAGCCGCACGAGCGTCCCGGTCGCGATCATCTCCTCGCACAGTCGGTCGTATTCCTCGACCGATCCGTCGCACCAGTGCACCGCATCCGGCTGGCAAAACTCTTCAATCGCCTTCACCCAGGCCACCAACTGTCGATTGGTGACGTCGTCTGCGGTATACGGCATGCAACAAGTTCCTTTCATTCCACGTTACCCGTGGAGGCGGGGGCCTGACAAGGACGGCTGGCATTTGTCAGCCGCGGGTTTGTTACTTGCCGCGGCGGCTGCGGGAGAGCGCCCACCAGAGCAACAGTCCGGCGACCGGGATTGTGGCTCCCAGTCCAAACGAAAACGCGTACAGTTTTCGGTCGAAAAGATAACCGTGCAACGGGCTGACAACAGCGACGCCCGCACCCCAGGCGCCGGCGCCCATTCCGGCGATCAGTCCGGAACTCTGCCTTGAGTACTCACCGGTGGCGTAGGCGATCGCGACAATAATGAATCCGGCAGCGGTTGACATGGCGAGGAACATGATTGTCATCACCAGGGGGAAGGAGTTGCAGAACGGCAGCAGGGCCAGCAGCAGGCTCAGCGCGCTCAACAGCAGAAACAGTCGCCAATGCGCGGCGCGCCGATCGGTCGCGGATTGGATCCAGCGATCGGCGGCCCAGCCCCAGAAGAAATATCCGATTTCCCATCCCAGCGGCGGGATCCAGAGGTAGGCTCCCAAGGCGGTCTGTGAAAACCCAAACGTCGATTTCAAATAGCTGGCGGAGTAATAAAGAATGAACCCCAGCGGGGAACCGCCCAGCGCGTAGGCAAACATGAAGGCCCAGCTTCGGCCGTCGAACCAGCTTGGACGTTCCACCGAGTCGTCGGTCGTGTCTGCGTGCGGGAGCCGCTGGTGCCGCATGTCGGGTCTGCGAGCGACAAACTGCCAGGCAACGACCCAGACGACACCGATCAGGCCCGTGAACAGGAATGCGGCCCGCCAACCCCAGACCGCCTCGATCGGCGTGACGATCCAAGGCGCCACGATCGCGCCCAGGGAGCCACCGCTATAAGCGATCGCGACGCCGCGTGCACGTGCGTTTCCGGGCAGCGAGAGCATCACCGCCCGCAGTCCGCCGGGAAAAGTCGCTCCTTCGCCAAACCCCAGGAACGCCCGCGCGAGCGCCAACTCCCAGAACCCGGTCACCCAGGCATGGGATGCCGAAGCGAGTGTCCAGAACAAGACGGCGGCCGTCATGCCGATCCGCAGTCCAAACCGATCCAGGATCCAACCCCAGACCGGGTTCCCGATCATGTAGGCGATCGAAAAACCGGTGATTGCCCAACCATAATCGGTCTCATTGATTTTGGTCGCTTCGCGGATCGTCGGCGCCAATACCGCCAGGACATTGCGATCGACATAGCTGATAAGAGAGACCAGCATCATCGCGAACGCGGGCACCCAGATCGACCAGCCCGACGACGGCGGGCAATCGGGGGAGTCGGAGGATGACACGCTGGCAGCGTCGTAGGGATTGTCCGACATGGCCTGATTCCGAAAGTGGCAATGCAGCGCAGGTCCGACCCGGACCAAGGTCACCCATTGGACACCGAGTCCCCGCGCCCGTCCATGACCACGCAGGGAAATCCGCCAAATCGCGGCCAGAAATGCCGCGCTGCGTCGCTTGACGGGGCGCGAGTACGGAGCGGACAATCGTTCGTCCGATCCGGGTATCTTCAACGGCGCGAGAAATAACGGAAATGGGAAACATAGCCAGGAACGTCATTGCGGTCGTGGTGGGAATCGTTGCGGGCGGTTGTGTAAATATGGCGCTGGTGATGATCAGTGGCATGGTCATTCCGCCGCCGGAAGGCGTGGATGTCATGGACGTCGAGAGCATCCGGGAATCGTTGCACCTGTTCCAGCCGAAGCACTTTTTGATGCCGTTCCTGGCGCATGCGTTGGGTACGCTGACGGGCGCATTGGTGGCGTGCCTGCTGGCCGTCTCCCATCGAATGAAGTTTGCGATCGGCTTGGGTGCGTTTAACCTCTTGGGAGGAATCGCGGCCGTGGCAATGATTCCGGCCCCGGCCTGGTTCAGCGCGCTCGATCTGATCGTCGCTTACCTGCCGATGAGTTGGCTGGGTGGCCAGCTGGGTTGTAGGGTGGTTGAGGGTGGGTCGAGTTACTCCGAGGCTCACCAGATTTGGTTTTTTCATACAAACGTCACGAGCGAACTGTTTCCAAGACCGCGGACCCGTTTTTTTGAAATGTCCGCAAAGTTGAGAGGCAACAACGACAATGCCACGAGCAAAAGAATTGAAGGCCAGGCAACGTGCGGTACTGCTCAGTGCCTTGGAATCGCGATTTGAGAATAACATCCATCGCCACAAGGAAATTGAGTGGTCCCAAGTGCAAGAAAAGCTGCATGCCAATCCTGGAAAACTCTGGTCACTCCATGAAATGGAACTGACGGGCGGCGAACCCGATGTTATTGGTTATGACAAGAAGTCCGGCGAGTACATCTTCTGTGATTGCTCGGCGGAAAGTCCTTCAGGCCGCAGAAGTATCTGTTACGACGGCGACGCTCGCGAGTCACGCAAGGAAAATAGGCCGAAAACCAGTGCCGTGGAAATGGCGATTGCGATGGGGATCGAGTTGCTGACGGAGGAACAGTACCGGGAGCTGCAGCAACTTGGAAAATTCGACACGAAAACTTCGAGCTGGGTAGAGACGCCTTCGGTGATCCGAGAGCTCGGCGGAGCCCTGTTTTGTGATCGTCGCTTTGACCATGTCTTTCTGTATCACAATGGCGCGGAGTCGTATTATGCCGCACGTGGTTTCCGCGGCTTGCTAAGGGTCTAGACCGGTCTAAATGTCGCACTGTCGGCGGCAGAAGCGGGCGGCGTATCGCCCGTTCCGCAGTTGTAGATCGATGCCGCGAACCAAAGGCGCTGAAAAAGCGTATTTTGAGTGCATCGATCGGATGTCCTTACCGTGACTTGTGCGAGAAACCGGGCCGGTGTCATCGTGGACAACCCTTACGCGCCACCCGAGCATTATTCATTGGCAACGACAGTTCATCTGCCTTCCCCGCGTCTCTGGGCTGCCGTTGGCTTTCTCATGGTTTTTCTGCCCTTCGCTTCCCTGGGGATCTATGGCGTGTACGCGGACGCGCGCTCTGCTGCCTCATTGCCACCGAACACTCCACGCTGCGGAAATTCAATGATGGCCGCAATGCTCTTAGTCTTTCCGATCAGCCCGATTCTTGGGCTTGTGGGGGCCGGCGTCGGACGCGTTGCTGCCGTCTTATGCGGTGCTCTGATGGGTGGCCCTGCCGTCCGCGTTCACGTTGATCGTCGCAGCGATTCTCTATTTCAGTGTACTTTCCGTGTTTTTCCGTGGCTCCACTTTGCAGCCACGGAAAAACACGGAACTCCCACGGAAAACAATCTATGAACGAATCTCTTGAACTCAGCCGTCCCCCGTAACTCCAACTCCACTCTCATCGCCCGCTGGTAACCGATGATCTGCTCGGCAATCTCTTTGCGCGGATACAGTACTGCTGATTTTTCACACATTGTTTTTTGCTACGATTACACCACGGGCGGAGAGGTCCGAGAATTGGAGGATGCCATGGCAAAAGCTGAACTCAAGACCAAGGTGAACGACGCCAGTGTGACTGCGTTCATCGAAGGCGTCGCCGATGAGCAAAAGCAAAAGGACTGCTTGGAGATTCTCAAGATGATGAAGCAGATCACCAAAGAAGAGCCGAAAATGTGGGGATCGAGCATCATCGGCTTTGGCAGTTACCACTACAAAGGAAAAAGCGGGCGCGAAGGCGACTGGATGTTGATCGGCTTTTCGCCTCGCAAGCAAAACCTGACGTTGTATTTGATGGGAGGTCTTGATGGGCATGCTGCGCTGCTGAAGAAGCTGGGCAAGCACAAGATCGGTGGGGGCTGTTTGTATATCAAGAGCTTGGCGGACATCGACAAGAAGGTGCTTAAGGAGCTGGCGCAGGCGTCGGTCAAGAAAATGAAACAGCTCAACAAATAGTCGGGCGGATCCGTACCAGGAGTTGAATATGAACGGGACGCAACCCCGAGCGCTTGATGATCAACGCGCGGAGTTCGCGCGGAATCGCTTCCTTGCCATGCCGATCGCGGGCACGATCGCCTGGTTCATTATCGGTGTGTGCGGGATTTTCTTGCCGGTGGGTCTCGCAGCATGGGTGTTGTTCATCGCTACTGGTTCGATCTTCGGTATCGGCCTTCTTGTCGCCCGCGTGCTTGGGGAAGACCTGTTGGGAAAGACGCGGCCTGCGAATGCATTTGACTCGCTGTTCCTTCACACCATCGTCATGGCCTGGTTGGTCTTTGCCATTGCCATTCCTTTCTTCATGATCGAACCCACGTCGTTGCCGCTCACCGTGGGAATTCTCGCGGGTCTGATGTGGGTGCCATTTTCATGGATGATTCAACATTGGATCGGTCTGTTTCACGGTGTCGCGCGTACGGTCTTTGTCGTCGCGGCCTGGTACCTGTTCCCGTCGCATCGTTTTGTTGTTATCCCCGCCGTAATCGTGATAATTTACATCGTAACGATCTATGTGCTCTGGTCACGAAAAAGGGAGTAACGCGTAGGACGGATCCACGACGTGGTTACAGTCATTCCAACGAGGACCGCAACGAATGGACATTTCAAGGTGGCAGGAATTGATGCGATCGGCTGCAATACTGACTTGGGTCGTTTCGCTGCTGATGCCGTACCCGGTCGCCACGGCGGAACCGGGTGCAGGGGACCTTGTCGAGTCGGTCGTCAAGGCAGCCGGTGGCGAAGCGAAGTTGTTGACGTTATTTCGGTTTCGAGAGCGGGTCCTGATTACCGATACGCCGGCGGCGCCAGTATCCAAGGACGAAAAGGGGAATCGCACGTCGGTCGTGCGGGTCGCCGGCGACTGGTGGGTCGACGGGGCGAAGCGTGGCAAGGACAAAGTGCGCGTCCTGTGCTGGGCCTGGAGCCTGCGAATCCTGCTCGACCCGCAATCGACGATTCAATCGGTCCCCGACATTCAGGTGGCCGATCGGCTCGCGTTCGGGTTGCGCGTGAGCGGTTCCGTCAAAGAGCCGGTCCGTTT
>Ga0233425_10008982_pt1 | contig 12931 bp, 12 predicted proteins | sample Watercolumn_Towu_2_FD_181712 | JGI IMG/M metagenome (GOLD analysis project Ga0233425, IMG submission 181712) | Freshwater microbial communities from Lake Towuti, South Sulawesi, Indonesia - Watercolumn_Towuti2014_140_MG | ecosystem: Environmental > Aquatic > Freshwater > Lake | place...
AGGGTATCGTTGGGGCCAACCGGATCGCCCACCTTGACCGGCACGCTGGCCACCCGGCCGCCGTTGCGGGTCCTGACCTCGGTCTCCATCTTCATGGCTTCCATGACCACGACGACGTCGCCGGCGGCGACCACCTGACCTTCCTTGACGGTGATGCGGAGCACATGGCCGGCCATGGGTGCCTTGACGACCTCGCCGCCGGCGAACGGCAGGGGCGGTACGGTGGCGGCGGCAGCCGGCTGGACGCTGGTGATGGTGCCGCTGGGGGCGACTTCCACGTAGTAAGAGTTCCCGTTGACGTTGACGTTGTAAGCCGCAGGTCCCGGTTGGGACGGGGTCTCGGCGGCAACGGCAACCGGAGTCTCCGGCTCGCTGCCCGGTGCCGGTTCGAAGGCGGCCGGGTTGCCGCGGTTTTGCAGAAACTTCCAGCCGACCTGGGGGAACAGGGCGTAGCTCAGGACGTCGTCGATCTCGGCCTCGGCCAGCTTCACGCCGGCCTCGCCCGCCATTTTCTTCAACTCGCCGGTGAGTTTGGCCAGTTCCGGCTGAAGCAGATCCGCGGGCCGGCAGTGGATGGGCTCGCCGCCCTCCAGCACGCGCTGCTGCAGTTCCTCGTTGACGGCTGCCGGGGTGGCGCCATATTCGCCTTTCAACAAGCCCGACGTTTCTTTCGTGATGGTGCGGTAGCGCTCGCCCGCCAGCACGTTGATCACCGCCTGGGTACCGACGATCTGGGAGGTGGGGGTGACTAGGGGGATGAACCCCAGGTCTTCGCGCACCATGGGGATTTCCTGCAACACCTCGTCCATGCGGTCCAGCGCGCCTTGCTCCTTGAGCTGGCTCTCCATGTTGGTGAGCATGCCGCCGGGAACCTGGGCCACCAGAATGCGGCTGTCGATGCCGCGCAGCGAACCCTCGAAGCGGGCGTATTTCCTGCGCACCCCGCGGAAATAGGCGGCGATCTGCTCCAGTAGTTCCAGGTCCAGCCCGGTGTCGCGTTCGTGGCCTTGGAGGATGGCGACTACCGATTCGGTGGGGCTGTGACCGTAGGTCATGCTCATGGAGGAGATGGCGGTATCGACGTTGTCGATGCCGGCTTCCACGGCCTTGAGGATGGCAGCGGTGCTCAGGCCGGTGGTGGCGTGGCACTGCATGTGGATGGGCACGGACACCGCCTGCTTGAGTCGCCGGACCAGCTCTTCCGCCACATAGGGCTTGAGCAGACCGGCCATGTCCTTGATCGCCACCGAGTGGCAGCCCATGTCTTCCAGCCGCTTGGCCAGGTCCACCCACATCTCGATGGTGTGGACCGGGCTCACCGTATAGGAGATGGTGCCCTGGGCGTGCTTGCCGGTGGCGATGGTGGCCTTGATGGCGCGCTCGAAATTGCGGGGGTCGTTGAGGGCGTCGAAGATGCGGAACACGTCCACGCCGTTATCGGCGGCCCGTTCGACGAAGCGCTCCACCACGTCGTCGGCGTAGTGGCGGTAGCCCAGCAGATTCTGGCCGCGCAGCAGCATCTGCTGGCGGGTGTTGGGCATGGCTTGCTTCAGCAGGCGGATGCGTTCCCAGGGGTCTTCCCCCAGGTAGCGGATGCAGGCATCGAAAGTGGCGCCGCCCCAGCTCTCCATGGACCAGAAGCCGACCTGATCGAGCTTGTCGCAGATCGGCAGCATGTCTTCGATCCGCAGGCGAGTGGCAAGCAGGGATTGGTGTGCATCGCGCAGGACAACCTCAGTTATGCCTAGCGGAGTGGCCATGGAAGAACTCCTGGGAAAATTCGGGTGGACTTAGCGGTTTCGGTACTGGTGGATCGCCGCGGCGATGGCCGCGACGATCTCCTGGTGCCCGGGCAGGCCGCCGTGGTCCCGCGGCTCGCGAGGCGCCTGCCGCTGGGTCGGGGGTTCCGCCTCGTCGCGCTGAAACCATTTGGCTGTTTGCTTGATGACCCAGACCAGCAGTGCGAGGAACAGATACACGATGGTCATGCCGATCAGCATGAGCTTGATGCCCGAGAGCAGGAGTTCGCCTGTAGTCGGTTCCATGGGGATCGAATGGGTCAACAAATGCCCCGCATGATAATCGGCGGCCGGTCGAAAGTCGAACCGGCCGGCGGGCCGGGCCGATCCGGCGGGTGGGCGCATCGCGGCGGAGGAAACCTGCGCTTTCCGCGTACCTTGGATCGGGGCGGCGGGTTACCGTGCGACTTGGGGAAACATCCACCCAGGAATGGTTCCGGTGAACGTGGTTCTTCGTCGGCGCAGCCAATTGGCCGTTTTCCGTCTCCGCTCGGGAAGGTGGGCGTGACATTCCAGGGCGGAGGCGGTCCAACCCGAGACCCACGGCGCGTGATGGCAGCTTGCTCGCCCCACGCTGGTCCGGCGGGATCTTTTGGTGTTTAATCCGGCCTCCTGACTCGCTGATCCAAGCCGAAGAGGTCTTGCTATGGTGCTGTTTTTCAAGTCGATCGTGATCTTGTCCTTGTTAGTTCTGCTCATCGGCCTGATCAAGCCGAAGTGGATCTGCTTCTGGATGAAGGAGCCCAACCGGATCGCCGTGTCCACCATCAGCATTCTGCTGTTCATGGGGGGAATGACCGGAATCGCGAAGCTGACCCTGAAGCCGAAGGAGCACGTGGAAGTGCCAAAGCCCCGATCCGACTCGGCCAATGAGCTGGATCTGACGCCGCGCTGAGCGGCTCTCGAGCGCGCAGCGCCTGGTCAACCTACCGAGGAATCCAATGACGAAGTTCGTGAAGCAATTGTCCGAGTATTTTCTGATCGGCGTGTTGGCGGTCGTTCCCATCGTCATCGTCATTCAGGTCGTGCTCCTGATGAAACGCATGCTGGCCGACCTGTTCTTCAGCGTGTACGGCTACGTCGACAGCTATGCCTTCACCTTCATGCTGTTCCTGGCCGTGTTGGCGGGCTTCAGCTACATCGGCTATTCCATCGTCAAGCATCGCCAGTCCATCGTCATTTCGACCGCGGACCTGCTGGTCGCCAAGATTCCGCTGCTGAACACCATCTACCGGGTCAGCAAGAAGGTGATCGCCATGTTCAGCAGCAATGATGCCGGTAGCAAGCGCGAGGTGGTTTACATCGAGTATCCCAAGGAGGGGGTGTGGGTGCCGGCCTATGTGACCAACCAGGCGGACGACTGGTATGTGCTGTTCGTGCCGACCTCGCCCAATCCGACGTCCGGCTTCACCGTGGTGGTCCACGCCTCCAAGGTGGTGAAGTCGGAATTGAACATCGAGGAGGTCACCAGCTTCATCGTCAGCGTGGGGTCCGACTTCCCCAAAGCCGACGAGATTTCCCGGCGCCTTCGGGTCTGAACCGGCACGGGGCTCAGGCGCCGCCTGGCGCTCCGGCCCCCGGCGCGATGACGACGATGGTGACGCGGCGGTTGCGGGCGCGTCCTTCACCGCTGGCATTGGAGTCCCGAGGCTGGGTGTCGGCCATGCCAACGGCGCGCAAGCGTTCCGCCGGCAGCCCCTTTGCCAGCAGGAAGCGGGTGACGGCGCTGGCCCGGGCGGCCGACAGTTCCCAGTTGGAGGGAAACTGCGCCGTCCGGATCGGCGTCGGATCGGTATGCCCCTCCACCGAAATGGTTCCCTGCTGCCGAGCCAGGACCGGCGCCAGTCGCTGCAATAGGTCCATGCCCTCGGGCCGCAGGCCGGCACTGGCGGAATCGAACAGGATGGAATCATTGACCTCCATGCGGACGGTTCCCGAGGCGCGCTGGATGTCGACCTGCCTGGCGGCGGTCTCGTCGCGCAATACGCTCGACAGTTGCAGGGCGACCTGTTCCGCGGCCATCGCGTCGGGCACCATGGAACGGCCCAGATGGCTCAGGGCATCGAGAGCCGGCTGCAATTGCATGGGGCGCGCAGGCGCTGACGGTTCGGTCGGGCCGGTGGTGCGTCCCGGCGAGACCGCCCGGGCCAGTTCGCGGACGGCCGCCTGATCCTTCATGGTATGGATCGCGGCGGCGGTGGGGGGCGAAGCGGCGCCGGCGTTGCCCTCTGCACGCGGCATCGGCCGCGCCGCCAATGCTGCGGAACGAGCGGTTTGCCTTGCCAGGTCCGCATTGAGAGCCTTTTGATAGGCGAACAGCATGACGAAAAAACTGAACAGCAGCGTCATGACGTCCAGATAGCTGAGTAGCCAGGGGCCCGGTTCCTGCGGCTTGTCGGTGCCGGCGACCTGCCAAGGGTCGGGGCGGGCCGGCGTGCGCCGGGGGCGGGGTGGTTGGTGTGGGGGTCGGTGCTGGCGCTGGACGGGCATGGCAAGTCCCTCCTCAGGAGGTGTGGACCGCAGTCAATTCGATCTCGCCGCGGCTCTGGCCCAGTTCCGGGCATTCCAGGAACGCCAGCAGGGCGTCCTGGATGACCCCGGCGTGGCATTTCTCTTCCATCATCGCAATCGCCTCAATCTGGACGTGCATCCAAGCCAGCCGTTGGCGCGAGTGCATCTCCAGCCGGATGATGATGGGCTTCAGCACCAGATTGGCCAGGAGCAGGCCGTACACCGTGGTCAGCATGGCGAAGCCCATGGCCTCGCCGATGTGTTCCATGGACCGCGCATCGAGTCCGTACAGCATGCTGATGAGCCCGAACAGGGTGCCCAGCATGCCGAAGGCCGGGGCGAGGGTCATCATGGTGCGGAAAATCTGAATTTCCGCCTGGTCTCTTTCCCGCTGCGCGCCGATCTTCCATTGCAGGGTTCTCTGTATGTCGGCGCTGGGCGTCCGGTCGAGGACCATCTGTGCGCCGCTGCGCAGGAGGGGGGTGGTGATGCGGCGGGTGCCCAGTTCGGCGTAGCGGATGTTGCCCAATCGGAAAAAGTCTGCGACCTTAACAAACAAGGCCATGTCCACTTCGTTGATGTCGGATTTGCAGCGAAGCTTGTCCGGGAGCTGCCGCAGCAGTTCGAGCACGCCCCGTGGCGACTGCCCGAGCATGGTGGCGGCCAGTGTGCCGGCGATCACGATCAGGATTCCGGGTAGGTTGAAAACCAGCCCCGCCGGGTCGAAGTGAAGAATCAGCCAGCAAGCCAGGAATAGGAACAGTGCGTGCGGCAGTTTTCGCAGATGGCGCTTCATGACGGACTCCTGACGAATCGATGTGTCTAACGTCCGAGAAGCATATTTCGGGCCGTTCCAGGGGGGCAAGGAAATCAAAGCCTCAGCCGCCAGTGGCGGCAAGATTCGGCCCCAGCGGCACCATGCCGACGGCAATCCGTCGCCGGGCCGGGGTCATGGTTTCGATGGCCACCCCCTATAGGGGTCGAAAAGTTGTCAGGCAGGCGCCGATTCAATAGTAAACCAATGAAAACGTGTGAAATTTACGAGTATCTGGAGCGGGTGTCGAATCTGCTCCGGACCGATATTCGCAAGCATGGAATCGGCTTCGGATTGCAGCCGGTTCAGCTGGAAGCGCTCAATTACCTGTCCCGCTGCAACCGGTATAGCAATTCCCCGGTGGCGGTCGCGGAATTTCTCGGACTGACCAAGGGCACGGTATCGCAAACCCTGGCCGTTCTGGAAAACTCCGGGTTGATCGAGAAACGTCCGGATCAGAAGGACCGGCGCGTCGTGCATCTGGAGATGACGGAATCGGGGCGCCGCATCGTGGCGGAGTGCATTCCGCCGATGATTTTGCGAAACGCCTTGGCGGAGATCGATGAAACCAGAGCCGGTGCCTTGCTGGAAGCCCTCAGTGGCACCCTCGGCGCCTTGCAGCGTGCCAACCAGCTGCGCAGCTTCGGCGCCTGCAGTACCTGCCGGCACCATCTGCTGCGGGAAGACCACAGTCGCCATTGCCGGTTGACCGGCGAAGAGCTGTCCTGCCAGGACAGCGAGAAGATTTGTCGGGAGCACGAAAGCCCGCCGGTGGCGTTTTCCGCCGGCGGGTAAGCTACGCGCGCTGCCAGGAAGTGCCGTTAGATCGCCTGCTCGCCGGTTTCGCCGGTGCGGATCCGGATCACCTGTTCCAGTTCGCTGATGAAAATCTTGCCGTCACCGATCTTGCCGGTGTTGGCCGATTTGATGATGGTGTCCACCGCGCGGTCGACCGCAGCTTCGGTCACGGCCACCTCGATCTTGACCTTGGGCAGGAAATCCACGACATACTCGGCACCGCGGTAAAGCTCGGTATGGCCTTTCTGGCGGCCGAAGCCCTTGACTTCGGTTACGGTGACGCCGGTGATGCCGATTTCCGACAGTGCCTCGCGCACGTCGTCCAGCTTGAACGGTTTGATGATGGCGGTGATCAATTTCATGGCGTGCTCGCTCCAGCGGTATTGGGCTATTTGTCCGGATTCTTGTTGGCGCGGTGCTCGATGATGTCCTCCACCACGCTGGGATCGGCCAGGGTGGTGATGTCGCCGAGATTGCCGATCTCATTGGCTGCCACCTTGCGTAGTATCCGCCGCATTATTTTGCCTGATCGGGTCTTGGGAAGGCCAGGCGACCATTGGATGACGTCCGGTGTCGCGATCGGACCGATTTCCTTGCGTACCAGCTGAATCAGCTGCTTCCGCAGTTCTTCGGACGGCTCGATCCCCGCCACCAGGGTGACATAGGCGTAGATGCCCTGTCCTTTGACGTCGTGGGGATAACCGACTACCGCCGCTTCCGCCACGTCCTCGTGCAGCACCAGCGCGCTTTCAATCTCCGCCGTTCCCATGCGGTGACCGGAAACGTTGATGACGTCGTCCACCCGTCCAGTGATCCAGTAGTACCCGTCGGCATCGCGTTTGGCGCCGTCACCGGTGAAATAGGTGCCCGGGTAGGTGGAGAAATAGGTTTCCACGAAGCGCTGGTGGTTGCCGTAGACCGTCCTGGCCTGTCCCGGCCAGGAGGTCTTCAGCACTAGCACGCCTTCGCCGGCACCTTCCAGTTCCGTACCCTGCGCCGTCATGATGGCGGGAACCACGCCGAAGAAGGGGCGCGTGGCGGAACCCGGTTTGAGCCGGGTGGCGCCGGGCAGGGGCGTGATCATGATGCCGCCGGTTTCGGTCTGCCACCAGGTGTCCACCACCGGGCAGCGGGCATCGCCGACCACGTGGTAATACCATTCCCAGGCCTCAGGATTGATGGGTTCGCCCACCGACCCCAGTACCCGCAGACTCTTGCGGCTGCACTCCTGCACCAGTTCGTCACCCAGTCCCATCAGTGCGCGGATGGCGGTGGGGGCGGTGTAGAAGATGTTGACCTGGTGCTTGTCGATGATCTGCCAGAACCGGTTGGGCTTGGGGTAGGTGGGGACGCCTTCGTACATCAGGGTGATGGCGCCGTTGCAGAGGGGTCCGTAGACGATGTAGGAATGGCCGGTGACCCAGCCGACATCGGCGGTACACCAATAGACCTCGCCGTCCTGGTAGTCGAACACGTATTTGTGGGTGAGGGCGGCGTAGAGCAGATAGCCGCCGGTGGTGTGGAGCACCCCTTTGGGCTTGCCGGTGGAGCCGGAGGTATAGAGGATGAACAGCGGGTCTTCGGCGTCCATGGGTTCCGGCGGGCACTCCTCCGGCGCCGCCGCCACGGCTTCGTGGTACCACAGGTCGCGGCCTTCGGCCCAGGCGATGCGGCCGCCGGTGTGCCGGACCACGAACACGGTTTCGACCGTCGGGCAATGGCTCAGGGCCTCGTCGACGTTGGTCTTGAGGGGAACCGTTCGACCGCCGCGGCGGCCCTCGTCGGAGCAGACCAGGAACCGGCAGTCGGCGTCCTGCACCCGGTCCTTGAGGGCATCGGCGGAAAAGCCGCCGAACACGATGGAATGAATGGCGCCGATGCGGGCGCAGGCCAGCATGGCGATGGCGGCCTCCGGAATCATCGGCAGATAGATGCAGACGCGGTCGCCCTTCTGCGCGCCTTTCGCCTTGAGGGCATTGGCGAAGCGGCACACCGCCCGGTGCAGTTCCCGGTAACTCAGGGTCTTGCCGGAGGACGGATCGTCTCCTTCCCAGATGATGGCGGTCTGGTCGCCGCGGGCGGCCAGGTGGCGGTCCAGACAGTTGTGGCTGACGTTGAGCTTGGCACCTTCGAACCAGCGGATGAGGCCGGTCTTGAAATCGCAGGAGGAGACCCGCTGCCAAGGCTGAAACCAGTCCAGGGCTGCGGCCTGCTCGGACCAGAATTGCTCCGGTTGGTCGAGGGAGCGGCGATACATTTCTTGATAGCGATCGCCATTGATGTGCGCGGCGGCGGCGATGGCGGGAAAGGTCTCGTACACGGTGTCGGCGGACATGGCTGTGATCCCTTTGTGCGTGTTATGGGGATGCCGGACGCAACGTTGCCGGTCCGGCGTTGGTCACAGGGATTTTAGTCCGCTTCGGCGCAGTCGGGGCGGCACGGCCGGCGCGGTCGGTTCGGAGCGAGCCGGTGCCCGCTGCGCGGGGTCAGTGGAAGATGGAATCGGCCGTGAAACCAGCGGTTTCCAGGATCTCGCGGAGGCGCTTGAGGGCTTCCATCTGGATCTGGCGGACGCGCTCGCGGGTCACCCCCATCTCCACCGCCACCTCCTCCAGGGTGGAACTCTCGTAACCGCGCAGCCCGTAGCGGCGGGCGATCACTTCGCGTTGCTTTTCGTTGAGCTGGTCCAGCCAGCCGCCGAGGAAGGCCGCGATGCTCTCGTTTTGCAGCAAGTCGGTGACGGGAGGCTTTTCCTCGTCGCAGATGGAATCCAGCAGAGACTTGTCGGAGTCCTTCTTGATGGGGATGTCCACCGATGTTACCCGTTCATTCAGCTTCAGCATCTTTTCGACGGTTTTCACCGGTTTGTCCAGGTGTTGGGCCACTTCGTCGGCGCTGGGGTCGTGATCCAGCTGTTGCGAAAGTTGCCGGAACGCCTTCAGATAGACGTTCATCTCCTTGACCACATGAATGGGGAGGCGGATGGTGCGGGTCTGGTTCATGATCGCCCGCTCGATGGTTTGCCGGATCCACCATGTGGCGTAGGTGGAGAAACGGAAGCCGCGGTCCGGCTCGAATTTCTCCACCGCCCGGATCAGGCCCAGATTCCCTTCCTCGATCAAGTCCAGCAGCGGCAGTCCTCGGTTCAGATATCGCCGTGAAATCTTGACCACCAGCCTCAAATTGCTTTCGATCATCTTGGCGCGGGCGGCCTCGTCTCCCTTTTGCGCGAGCCGGCCGTAATGCTTTTCTTCATCCGCCGTAAGCAGCTGGGAATTGCCGAGTTCCTTCAGGTAGATGCGGGTGGCGTCGTACTGGTGATCGGTACCGGCGGGGCCGAGGTCATTCTCCCATTCCTCTCCGGCCGCCGATTCCACCTCCTCTTCTTCTTCCAATTCTTCGTCGAATTCGGAGGTTTCCTCCAATTCCGACATCAATGGGCTTTCATCGAAAACCGATGCATCGACACCACCCTCAGGAAACGGCTTCAAGTTTTCGATGGATTCTTCCGACATGGCAAGCCCCCTTGGGTAACCTTCTCAATGTTTCCGGACTCGGTCCGACTCCGGTATCGTCTGCAGAATTCGCATACTATATCGAAATCGGTGGCGGTCAATTATCAGCGGCATCCGTGACCGATACTTTAAGTCGGGAACCGCTGATTGATTCGGCGGTTCTCGAGGTGCAGGGATGCACGGCCAAACTCTGCGGCTGCAAGCCGCTGATTTTGTAAGCCACCGGGAAATCGCGCTTTCCGGTGAAAGGCGCTGAGAAATCCAGGATGGATTGATTCAGCGCTTCTTAGGGAATCGCTGATTCCCGCCGCGTGGAATTGCAGGCAGAATGCGCGGCGATCCCGCATCGGCACCGGCCAGGGCCGGCAGGCCGTCCGAATCAACCCGCATATTCTAGTAGCAACACCGGTCCGGTCCAAGCAATGGCTTGAGCACGCGGGAAAATCCCCGCATCGGTAACGCCTGGCCTGTCCGGTTTGACTGCAAGGATTGGGAATGTTCCCGCGGCGGCGACGGGTGCTTTCAGCGTGCGGCGCACTCATTCATCCAGCAGGAGTTTCCGCGCCCGATTGATCTGGGCCGCCAGGTAGTCGGAGCCGCCCCGGTCCGGATGCAGCTTCTGTATGAGCCGGCGGTGCGCCTCGACGATCTCGTCCCGGCTCGCACCGGCGGACAGACCGAGTATCTGCAGCGCTTCGGCACGGCTCAGAGACGGCGAGGCGGGTGACGAACGGCCGCTGGGGGGGGGCTGGCCGGCGCGACCGAAGACCTTTTTCAGCAGGGGCAGCAACGGCAGCAGCACGGGCGCGAAGCGGAACAGAGCCGCCATTAGCCCGCCGACCAGCGCCAGCAGCCAGGCCAGCCTGCCGGTGACGGTGAGCAGGACCAGCACCAGCAGGAAGGCATAGAGCGCCAGCTCACGGAGATTTTTCGCCAGTTTCGGCTGGGCTGCCCGCAAGCTGTGGCGGAGTATCGCGGCCGCCAGAAGAACCAGGATCGCCAGGACGACTAATTGCATGTTCGCTGCGGGAGGACTGGACATCCGGGCAGGTGGGGAACAGCGCGCGAGTATAACGCGGATACTCCAAGGAAAAAGGGGGGCGCGGATTCTTGCGGTTCCGGCGCCGCCGCGAGTCACCGTTGGTTGGCCGCAGAGTTGCGGAATCCCCCGGCTCCATTAAACTTCGCAATGCATATGCGTGCCAGCAAGCGGCCAACCGGCACGGGTGGTTCCCGTACGCTTGAGGGCAACGCAGAACCCCGCGGCCTGGCAGCTCGGCCTTTGAGTCTGTCGGTGAGCCTGCGTTCCGGGCAGGGCTCCGAGAAGATCCGGGTCCGATCGCTGCGGTGCTTCGATCCCGGATGCTCCGTTATCAGGCCGAGTTTCCCCATGGCAGGATTTATCGGGATCTCGGCCGGAATCCTCAGTACAATCCATTCGAGAGAAGTATCTTGCGCTCGCTGTGGGGTCGCTATTTCGGGAGACGCCAGGCAAAAACCGGAGAGGTCGTGGCAATATCGCTGTCCCGCGATGGCGTCGCCTTGGTGCATTCCCGCCTCGGTGAGACGGCGGAAATCGTCTCGGCCCAGGCGGAAGCGGTGTCCGCCGCCGACCGCGGTGACTGGATCGCGCAGCAGGTCGGCCGGCTGGGTCTGGCCGGTGCCGCCTGCCGCATGGTGATGGACCCGTCCCAGTACCGCACCCTGCAGGTGGCGGCTCCGGAAGTGCCGCCGGAGGAGGTCGCCGCGGCCTTGCGCTGGCGTGTTCAGGACATGATCGATTTCGCGACCGACCAGGCGGAGATCGAATATTTCCCCATGCCGACCTCCGACCGTTCCCATCGTGACCAGATGATCACGGTCGCCGTCTGCCGCCGCGAGGTCGTCGCCGATTACACCCAATGGTGCGGCCGCTGCGGCCTGGCTTTGGACGTCATCGACATCCCGGAGTTGTGCCTGCGCAATCTGATCGCCCGCTTTCCCGAGGCGGAGCGCGGGGTCGCCCTGCTGCGGCTGGAGCCCTCCAGCGGCGAACTGCTGGTGCAGAAGGGCAGTGCCCTCTATGTGATGCGTGACCTGGACGTTGCCGGTGGCACCCTGGAACAGGCGCTGACGCAGGGGGATGCCGAGCAGGCGGGGGGGCTGATGGACGTCCTGGCGCTGGAGATCCAGCGCTCGCTGGACTACTACGAAAGCTATTACGGTCTGCCCACCCTCGGCTCCCTGGTGGTGGCGCCGCTGACGCGCCATACGCAGCAGCTGGTCGACCGCCTGAACCAGTCCCTGGGGGTGATCTGCCGCGCCATGGACGCGAGCGCGCTGGTGCACTGCCGCGAGCCCCTGGAGGATGCGATCCAGCAGGCCGCTCTCCCGGCCATCGGGGTCTTGCTGCGGGGCGCGCCGGCATGATCCGGCAGGAAATCAACTTTTGCCGGGCGCCGCCGCGGCGGGACTGGTGGCAGGTGACGCCGGCGATGATGGCCGTGGCGGTCGCGATGCTGGTGGCCATCCTGGCGGTCGTAACCGGGGTGCGGGTGCAGGCAAACCAGCGTCTGCGCAGTTCCGAGTCGGCCCTGCGCAATCAGCTGGCGTCCCTGGAAAACCAGGTGGCCGCGCTGCAGCTGCAGATTCCCGAGCCCAAGCCGGATCCGGCGTTGATCGCCGAGGCCGATCGCCAGCAACGGGCGGTGGAGGAACTGCGCAGGCTGCTGGATGCCGCCAGCGGCGACGAGGTCGTCCAGCGCCATGGCTTTTCCCCCTATTTCGAGGGACTCGCCCGGCAAACCCGGGACGATGTCTGGTTGCGGGAAATCCGCTTGCAGCACGGTGGCCGGGAACTCGAACTGGCCGGCAGTGCCCTGGTTTCCGAGAGTGTACCCAAGCTGGTGCAGGCGCTGGCTGCGGAACAGGCATTCAAGGCGATCCTGTTCTCGGATTTCGTGGTTCGCCGGCCGCAGCAGCAGACCGGCCAGGTCAATTTCACCCTGCGTACCTGGGTCCCCCGGGAGAAACTCGATGGCCAGCCTTAGAGAACTGGGGTTACAGCTGGAAGCGGGCTTCGCCGGGCTGAGCCAGCGGGAACGCGGCTATTTGCTGGCGGCAGTCTGCGTCGTTCTGCTCGCCGCCTGGGATTTTTCCGTGAACACCGCGCTCACCCGGCAGCAGCAGCAGTTGCGCCTCGCCCTCGCGGAGGTTCAGGTTAAATCCGCCGCCCTCACCGAGCAGTTGCAGTCCATCCTGGCCCGGCGGACCCTCGATCCCGATGGCGTCAGCCGGGTTCGTCTGGAGCGGCTGCAGGAACAGATGGCGGCCTTGCAACTGCGCAAGCAAGGGCTCGCCGCCTCCTTTCTGACTCCCTACGAGATCGCCGACCTGTTGCGGAACATCCTCAGGGGGCAGGGCGAATTGCGCCTGGTGGGGCTCGCCACCCAGGCGCCACGTCCTCTCATCGAGCCGCCGGAGCGTTCCCAGGCACCGCCGCCGGACCCGTCCGC
>Ga0233425_10008983_pt1 | contig 12930 bp, 13 predicted proteins | sample Watercolumn_Towu_2_FD_181712 | JGI IMG/M metagenome (GOLD analysis project Ga0233425, IMG submission 181712) | Freshwater microbial communities from Lake Towuti, South Sulawesi, Indonesia - Watercolumn_Towuti2014_140_MG | ecosystem: Environmental > Aquatic > Freshwater > Lake | place...
CAAAAACAAGACCCCCGCTCTCCTCCTGTTGGGCTATCCTTAATCCATTTTTCAAAAAGCTAAAATAGTACGAAAATTTTTATTGGTCTGGATTGGTATCCGGCGCGTGGTGGACATGATGCAAGGAGGGGAAAGCCCTCTCCCAAGTCGGGGAGAGGGCGTCGCTGAAGTTTCAGAAAGGACTATTTTCCGTATTTCTCCTTTAAAAAGGCCATGGACTCATCCATAGCCCTTAGGGTCAATTCCAGGTCTTTCTCCGTGTGCCGGTAACTGATATACGCATGATGATGGGGAGTGAAGAAGAAGCCCTTGCGGATAAGCTGGGTATAGAAGTCGGTCCGTTTACCCTTGGCCGTATTGGCCTCGTCCTTTTTAAAGGTCACGAAAAACATGGGCGCTACACCACTCAGTTCGGCCCCGACATTATACTTGTCGATGATGGCCTGAATCTTGTTTAGGAACCGTTCCCCTTTCTCCCAGATATTGCTGAGCACATTGTCCCGCTTTAAAACCTCGATCGTCTTTAAAGCGGCCACATACCCGTCACTGTTGGGGAAAAAGGTTGAGGAGATGAAGAGCTTGGAAGAAGCGGCCATCATCACCTCGGTTTTACCAGTCACCACACTGATGGCGTACCCGTTGGCCATACCTTTGCCCAGCACCACCAGGTCCGGAGAGACCCCATACAATTCCTGGGCACCGCCAAGGGCCAGCCGGAAACCGGTGCGTACTTCATCGAAAACAAGGATGATGCCGTAGCGATCCGCCAGTGCCCGGACGCCTTCCAGAAATCCGGGTTTAGGGACCTGCATTTTTTGATGCAGCGGATGACCGAAGGGCGTCATAATGATCGCGGCCGTTTCTTTCCCATGCTCAGTCAGCAGGGCCTCCAGCTTGGTCAAATCGTTGTAGGGAAATTCAAAGACATCCTCGTAAAACTTCTCCGGGATCCCTCCCTTCATCTCCACGCACCAGTCATGCCAGCCGTGATAACCGCAGCGCATGACCTTGATCCGGTTGGTATAGGCCCTGGCGATACGCACACTGGCGGTGGTGGCGTCCGATCCGGTCTTAAGAAAAACACTCATCTCCGAGCAGGGCACCAGTTCCCGCAACTGCTTAGCCAGGTCATTCTGATACCGCTGCGTCAAAGTAAAACAAAATCCTTTTTCTTTGACCTGCTTAAAAACAGCATCATCCACCTCTTCCTCCCGGTAGCCCAGGATGACCGGACCATAACCGCAGAGATAATCGACGAATTCATTTCCGTCCACATCAACCAGCCGACATCCTTTGCCGGTATCCAGGAAGATCGGATATTCGCCTTCAATAAAATCGCTCGGTTTTCTGGCTCCCAGGACTCCTCCGGGGACCAATCCCTTGGCCTCTTCAAAAAGTTCCAGACTTTTTGATATATTCAATTTCGGCGCTTCTTGCATATTAACATCCTCCAATTTCAAACTCTAATTTCTTGGATCATCCTTTCCGGCATTAAACGAAAAAAAATGACAGATGATCAGAATGACGTATTGTTTTTCCCTATACCTTGGACCTCAAACCTTTTCTATATCGCCATAATCGAGCCGACCGTCTCGGTTTGATGAATCCTGGCGCCCCTCTGAATGAGGGCCTTAAGGAATTTCTCCGGATCGATGCATCCTTCCGGGGCTACGACCCCTTTGACCGTCACATCCCCGGCATCCATCATCAGGGCGGCAATGGAAGCGGGTAGGCCTGTGCCCGGAGCCATGCGGCCGGCCATATCAGCCGTATAGGTTACTTGCTTCCCATCTCTTTCGCCCTTAACGATCACTTTCAAACCGGAAGATTGAGGACCATTATCTCTGTTCTTAGGAATCGTATCCCAAAGTCTTAAGGTCAGGTCATAAGGCACCACTTTTGTCCCTTTAACCTCAATGGGGTCGGTGCTCAGGAAACCGGTATCCCTCTGTTCTTTGATCAACTCATCGACCCATCCGGGGATAAGAGCGCCTTTGATAACTACTTTTTTAACGCCTTCAATGTAACGGGGAATGGTGATCGGCTGGGGATGCCCCACATAACGGACTGTACAGGTGCCCAGGGGTTCAAGGAAGGTGGCGATCTCTTCTCCTGTCCCTCCTTCGACGTAGACCAGTTCGCCGTCCAAGTACTGGGGGATTTGTCCCGTAACCATATGGAGGCTATGATCCCAGGCCGCCCCGGCCAGCTCGGCAATGCTGACCACCCAAAAGAGATGGATTTCATCAACCCGGTCCAACTGGCTGGCATACCATTTGACCAGAACATTATTCGTCCCCGGATCAGAGCCCATACCGGTCAGGACGGTGATGCCTGCTTCCTTGGCCGCTTTGTCGATAGAGGTATCGGAAAAGAGGATGGGCACGGCTTCATAGTCATCACAGATATCAATATAGTTGACCTTGGCCTCAACGGCCGCTTTGGCCACGGCCACGGCGGTCTTATAAAAAGGACCGGCACAGTTGACGACCACATCAACCATTTTGATTGCCGAGACTAAGCCTTGGTGATCGTTAACATCTATTTTTACCAGGGAGACCTTCTCGCTTTTGCGCAATTTCTCCTGCACCCTGGCCGGGTCCACATTGATATCACCCAGTGTGACTGAAGTAATTCTTTCCTGTTTAATAAGATCCCGGGCGACTCCCTGTCCCATTCCTCCCGTTCCCCCTATGACTAATGCTTTCATTCTTCCTCCTCCTCAACTCTTTCCTTCGAGTTATGAAAAAAAATCGATATCCAATCTTAATGCTGGTTTTTCCTTATCAAGCCTTCATGCCCGATAAAGGCAGTCGCCGCAAAGGAAAAATTTTTTTCTCTCGTTTGGACTAGGTGTCATTCCGGCGAAAGCCGGAATCCAGGTTTGATTTGGTTTCTAAAGTCCTGGATGCCGGATCAAATCCGGCATGACGGAGTACAAACAAGTCGTTAAAGTAATTCGAAGTTATTTTCGTTTAATCAAATTATCTTTGCCTACCCCTTACTAATATCAAAATCCCCTTCCAGCAGCTCAGTCAGCACACCGTTCAACTTCTTTGGGTGATGGACAAAGGCATAGCGGTTGCCGAAGAGTTCCCGGGGTTGGTTGTCGATCAGCTTGATTCCTTTGCCCCGCAGTTCGTCCATGGCCTTCCCGAGATCATCGACTTTATACGAGATCAGGAAGACCCCCTCTCCTCGGGTCTCGATAAACCTGGCCACCTGCCCGTCCGGGGCCGTGGATTCCATACACTCCACCGCCACCTCCCCGATATAATACCGGGCCACCTTGATCTTTTCCGATTCAGCCACGTATTCATAGGTCGGGGACAGCCCAAAGTCCTCCAGGTAGACCTTTTTCGTTTCTTCCAGGTCTTTAACGGCAAAACAGATGTGGTCGATCTTTTCCAGCTTCATAAACCATCCTCTTGGGCCAACCTGTTACCGTAGGGGCGGGTTTGAAACCCGCCCCTACGGTAGGCGGACCGTGAAATTCGTGCCAAAAATTTTAAATATGATTTACTAACTTTTCCCCTTCTCCTCAATTGCCTTCAAGATAATATCAGGGGTCAGGGGAAACTCCTTGATGTAGGCCCCGATGGCGTTACAGATGGCCCCGCTGTAGGCCTGGGCCGCACTCATGGCTACGGACATCCCCGCTTCCTTGGCCCCGTAGGGGCCGTTGGGGTCGATGGTTTCCACAATAATATTATTGATCTTGGGCATGTCAATGGCTAAGGGGACCAGGTACCCCAACTGGGTCGGGTTCAGCACCCGGCCTTCATGCCACTGGAGAAACTCACTGAGCATGCCGCCTTGACCGCCCATGGTAAATCCCCCTTCAAACTGCCCTTCTATGACCTTGGGGTTCAGGGCATAACCCACATCCTGGGCCGCCCAGGCCTCCAGGACCTCGACCTGCCCGGTCTCGGGATCTACTTTGACTTCGACGATCACCGTCCCAAAGGAAAAGGTCTCCGATAACTGCCCATAGGGATTCTTAACCCATTCCCGTTTGGAATCCACGTTGGGCCAGTAGGCCCCTTCTCCGCTGATGGATTCGTTGCGGGCCAGGGCCAGGCGGACCGCCTTGGCAATAGACATGGACTTCTCCGGGTCTGCAGCCACAAAGATTTTCCGGTTCTTGGCCAGGAGTTGCTCTTCATTGACACCAAAAAACTGCGCTGCGATTTTAAAAAGCTTCTTTTTGACATCCTGGGCCGCCAGGCGCACGGCATTCCCGCCGATAAAGGTCTCACACATGGAATAGGACCCCGGGTCGCTGGGGGTCACTTCCGTATCGGCATTGATCAGTTGGACGTCATCCGGGGTCAGACCTAATTCTTCAGCGGCGATCTGGATGATCATATTCTCGTTACCTTGCCCGTTATCCACAATACCGGTGATCACCGTCACTCCGCCGTCTTCATTAAGCTTGATAAAGGCCTGAGATCCTCCGCGGATACCCATAGGGAAACCGGTCTGGACTGAGTTACAGCCGATACCGATGCCGTGATAAGGCGGCAATTTCCCGAACTTCTCCTTCCATCCCGACTGCTCTCCGCTCTTCTCAATGGTCTCGGTCATCCCGCAGGAGGCCACATAGGACTTGGTAGGGGTATAGTCCCCGGTCTGACGGGCATTGCGCAGTCTCATGGTCAGAGGATCAATGCCTAGTGCCTGCCCAAGCATATCCAACTGGAGATCCACGCCGCAGGCAAAGGCCCGGCCATGGGTCCGGTACATCCCCCGGATCGGCTTATTGGTCAAGACCCGGTAGCCGTTATAACGGACATTGTCCATGCGGTAGGCCTGTTCCATACAGAGGAAAGGGACGGAAACGGCTATGGGCCCGGTACTACTGTAGGCCCCGCCGTCCATATGGCAGGTAATGTCCCGGGCAATGACCTTTCCTTCTTTATCCACCCCGGTCTTTATGGTGGTGACCATGGAGTGGGCTTGCCTCGTGCTGACGGTATTCTCTTCCCGGGTATAGACGATCTTTACCGGTCTCTTGGCCTTCCGGGCTAAAAAGGCGCAGATCACATCCGCCGGAGCGATCTCCGAACGGCCGCCGAAGGCCCCGCCGATGGTTATCTTGCGCACTCTGACTTTATTTAGAGGTATCTTTAAGACGTTGGACAGGGGTTTGGCCTTCAGATGGGGTCCGGCATTGGGCATCCAGATCTCCAGGTTCCCGGCCTGGTCGAACTGAGCGGCCACGGCATAGGGCTCTCCCTGAAAATAGGCGTCTTCCGGGGCACTGAAGGTATCTTCCCTGACCAAATAGGATTCGCTGAACCCTTTCTCCACATCCCCGACATCGATTTTGACGTGGATATTAATGTTCTTCTCGTAGAACTCATGTAACTGGGGGGCGTCTGGGGCTAACGCCTCGTCGATGGTAAAGACTGCGGGCAGGATCTCGTACTCGACGTCAATCAGCGACAGGGCCTCCAGGGCCGTATCCTCATCCAAAGCGGCCACTCCGGCCACCTCTTCTCCCACATAGCGGACCTTCTCCGTGGGCAAAAACTGCTGGTCCTGGGTATACTTAAAGACCCCCCAACGGTCTCCGCAGGTATCTTTGGCTGTTATAACCGCCTTGACCCCGGGGAGTTGTTCGGCTTTAGAGGTATCGATGGACTTGATCCGCGCATGGGGATAAGGGGAACGGAGAATCTTCCCCACCAGCATCCGTGGCAGGATCAGATCGGCGGCAAACAGGGCCTCTCCGGTAGCTTTTGAGGTCGTATCGACCCGTTTCATATCTTTTCCGATATAGCTGAACTTTTCCATGGTCTACCTCCTCTCCGCCACGGACTGGATGGCCTCCACGGCCTTGGCATAGCCCGTACATCGGCAGACGTTCCCGGAGATGGCCTCCCGGATCTCTTTCTCCGTGGGATTGGGGTTTTCTTGCAATAAGGCATAGGCCGTCAGGATCATCCCCGGGCTGCAGAATCCGCACTGGATCCCGTGGTATTGTACAAAGGCTTCCTGCACCGGGTGCAGTGTATCCCCCTGGGCCAGGCCTTCGATGGTGGTTATCTTCTTCCCTTCCATGGCCACGGCCAGGGTCAGGCAGGATCGGGTGGGTTGTCCATCCACCAGCACTGTACAGGACCCGCAGGTCCCTTCTCCGCAACTCTCTTTGGTTCCGGTCAGATGGAGGTCATCACGCAGGACTTCCTGCAGGGTCCGGTTCGGTAGTATATGCAACTGATGGCTTTCCTCATTCACAGTCAGGGTTATAGCGTGTCGTTTCATCTCACTTCCCCCCTTTCAGGGCCTCAATAGCCCCCTGGATGGCCCTTTTGGTAAAGACCCGGACCATCTTTCGGCGATAGGCCCCGGGCATGGTCAGGTTATCCACCCCTTCGGACAGGCTGTAGGCCTGGTCGGCGATAGCGTTCAGATCGGCTTCCTGGGGGGTTTTGCCCTGCAGCTGTGTTTCCACCCGTTTCGGTGCCGCTCCGGCGGCCCCGATAACGACCCGGGCCTCGCTGATCTTCTGGTCCTTCATCACCATAAAAGCTGCGGCTGAAGTCAAGGGATAATCCACGCTCCCCCGTATCCGCAGTTTACGGTAAGCGGAGCCGCTGGTCCCTTTGGGCTTGGGCAGGATAATCCGGGTCAGGATCTCCTCCGGGTCCAGGGTAAAGGGCTGGATACCGTTTCCACTAAACAGGTCTTCCAGGGATATGGTTCGGGATCCCCCCTTTTTTTCCAAAACAGCTTTTCCATTATAGGCCATCAAGGCCGGGGCCAGGTCCCCTTGGTAGACGCTGAAGCAGCGGGTGCTCCCTTTCACAGCCAGACAAGTCTTCCCCCCTCTTTTATGGCACTTCTCCAGTCCTTTCAAAACGATCTCCGACTGGTCATAATACAAACACCGGGTGTTCTGTAAAAGGTTCCCGCCCACTGTGGCCATGGCGGCGATGGTCGGGGAAGCCACCAGGCCCGCGGCCTCGGCCGCGGCCCCGAACTTCTCCCTTAATATCGGGGACCGGCCGATCGTCTTCAGGCTCGTATTGGCCCCGATAATGATCTCTTCCGCCGTTTCTTCAATCCCCTCGATCTCCGGTATCTTTTTTATGTTCATTACCACTCGGGGTTCTATCAGTCTCAGCTTCAGCTGTACCAACGCCTCGGTCCCTCCGGCCACAACCTTGACCGCCTCCTGGTGTTGCTCCTTCAGCGTCAAGGCCTCGGCCAAACTCTTCGGCTCTGCATAATCAAAAGGTGGAAGCCTCATGTGGTCCTCCTGCTTATGTGGTGAAATGTTATCTGCTGCAAACGTGTTTTTTTATAAATTGAGTATAAGTCAAGGCCAAAACAGGGTCAAGGGAAAAATTGGGCGGGCGCTCAACCAAATCGGATTTTTCCAAAAACCAAAAATAGTTTGCAAACTCCAGTGGTTAAAAAAAACAGAGGATCCCCCCCCAAATGCCCCTTTGACCTTCCAATTAATTTATTCCCTTTTTTCAACTAGATCACTTGAACATAGTTAACCTTTGTTAGAAAGAAAAATGAGGCTTGCTTTTTCCGGCCCACGATTTATACTGATTCTCAAGCTCCGACAAGGGCGTATGCCTGCGCAAGGCGGGCCGGGGGACCAGCAAGAATGAAAATAGAAATGGACCATTGAGAGGCCTCGAATTCTATTTTCGTTTAGATTATCAACCAAAGCAACATAAAAAATTTTGATTTCCGGGCAAAAGGAACGATCCGCAATCTTTGAAGAAAATTGGGGACTTTAATCAATGAGCACGATAGAAGCCATCGGCTTTGATTTCTTCAACACCCTGATCACCGTGGAACCTCCGGCCATGGGAGAGGCCTTTAGACGTTTAACCGCCAGTTTGCAAACAAACGGTCTGGTCTTTGATTCGGAAATCTTTCTCCAGGTTCACAAGGAAGCGGCCATCCGATTAATCAAAGAAACCAAGGTGGATGGACGGGAAACGCACAATCGTTTCTGGATCAGCGCAGCGTTGAACGCCTTGGGACAGACCATTCCACCGGACGATCCCCTTATTGCCGAGGCCGTAACGGCCTACTTCTCGGCCTTCTTTGACTATTGTCGTCTGATACCGGGAACGATCGAGATGCTTGAAAAACTCCGAGGAGAGTATAAGTTGGGACTCCTCTCAAACTTTACCCATGCCCCGGCGGCCAAGGATCTTTTGGCAGGGATGGGTCTGAATCCCTATTTCGATACGGTTCTCATTTCAGGTGAAATAGGCTTCCGGAAACCCCATCCTTTGGTTTTCGAAATGCTGGCGAATAAACTGGGGTCGGAAAGAGACACTATTCTCTATGTTGGTGACGACCCCGATCCTGACATTCTCGGTGCCCAACAGGCCGGTCTCCGACCCATTTGGATGACCTATGTCAGGGATCATCACCTTCCGGTAGTACCTGGATATCTCAAAGAACAGGGGCAGGATCTCCAACTGGAGGTCCCCCGTGTTTCCCGTTGGGAGGAATTCCTCTCCTTTCTGGGTCGAAAGTGATTCGGACGTAGGGTTAAGCGTTAATTCATTGAGGAGGAAGATCATTGATTATCAAAACAACCGGCCATATCGGCTCCGGACTTTATGTGTTGGGAACAAACCGGGTTCCCCAATATCTTATCGACGGGAAAAGACCGGTCCTTTTTGAAGGGGGCTTCAGTTGTCTGGGACCGGCCTATAAAAATGACCTAACAAAAATACTGGGGGGACGCCCTCCCGAATATCTATTTATGACTCATGCCCACTTTGATCACTGCGGGTCCGTGGCTTTTCTAAAAAAAGCCTTCCCCTCGATGAAAGTGGCCGGATCAAAACGAGCAGCGGAGATCCTTTCTCGACCGGGGGCCATCCAGCTTATCACCGCCTTAAATCAGGCCGGAAGAGAAACGATCCTGAAATGGTTCCCGGATCTGGCCAGCGAAGAAGTCTTTCAGCCCTTTTCCCTCGACCAGGTCCTTTCGGACGGAGACCGGATTGACTTGGGAGGCGACCTTCATATCGAAGTCCTGGCTACCCCCGGGCATACCTGGGATTCTTTAAGTTATTACCTGCCGGAGAGAAGGATCCTCATCGCCTCGGAATCGGCCGGCTGCATGGATAACACCGGATATATGATTACCGAATTCCTGGTAGACTACCAGGCCTATATCGACACTATTAATCGTTTAAACCGGCTGGATGTGGACATCCTCTGTCAAGGCCATGGAAGCGTTTTTACCGGTGAGGAGGCTAAGGATTTTTTTAGGCATTCGCTGAAGGCCGCCCGGGAGTTTAAAACATTCGTCGAAGCCAGTCTCCTGGCCGAGGGTGGGGATATCCGGAAAGCGGTTATACGGATCAAGGCCGAGGAATATGATTCAAAGCCCGAGCCTAAACAGCCCGAACCGGCTTATCTCCTGAATCTTGAGGCCCGGGTCAAGCACCTGGCCAAATTAATGGAGACAAAATCTAGTATGCTGAAATAAAAGGGTAACGATTTAGCTTTTTGAAATTACCAAAACTATTTCAGACAGGATTTACAGGATAAAATCGACTTTAGGGCCTTTCCGGAAGAAAGGCCCTAACCCAATCGTCCTATGGACGAAGCCCAAGTCTCCGCTGTAAACGGATTGAAGTTGCTCAGGGTCTTCCAGAGCCTGAGCAAGGATCATTTAAATCCTGTTAATCCTGTCGAGTGGCAATTTTTTCATAGTTCTAAATTGAAATAAAAGAGGTTAAAAATGTGCAACGTGCAAGATGATGATATAGAATATGAGGGGATGGTTATTCGGCCCCCGAGTGAAGCCGACAGCATTTTGTTGCAGGTCACTTTGGGCTGTTCCCACAACAAATGCTCCTTTTGCGGAACCTACAAGGATAAACGCTTTCGAATCAAATCGGATGAACGGATCCTCAAGGATATTCGTTTGTTCTCTCAGTTTGGACGAAGACAGGACCGGGTCTTTCTGATGGACGGGGATGCCCTGATCATCCCTCAAAAACGACTGGTCTGGATCTTGGAGCAAATTAAGGAGCACCTCCCCTGGGTAAAAAGGGTGGGCCTTTATGCCAATGCCAAAAGTATCGGAATGAAAAGCGACGAGGAATTGAAACAGTTGAAGGCCTTGGGGGTGGGGATCGTTTACCTGGGGGTAGAAACCGGCCATCCGGGATTGCTGAAAAAGATCTGCAAGGGCACCAGCCGCGAAAATCTAATCCGTCAGGGTCAAAGGATCAAGGCCGCCGGTATTAAACTGTCGGTGACGGTCCTATTGGGCATTGCGGGACCGGAGATGTCTTTGGAACATGCCCGGGAGACCGGGACCCTTCTCACTGAAATGGACCCCAATTTCGTCGGGGCCCTTACGGTCATGGTCTTACCGAATACCCCTTTAGGGGAAGAATATGCCCGAGGTATCTTCAAGACCCTGTCCGTGGAGGAGCTTCTGGCCGAACTGGGGGCCATGTTGTCGGCCACAGAGCTCTCCCGCGGGCTTTTCTATTCCAACCACGCCTCCAATTACCTGCCGATCAAAGTCCGTTTCCCGGAGGGCAAGGAACCGGCCCTGGCCTTGATCCGAAAGGCGTTAAAAGGGGAAGTGGGGTTGCGCCCGGAATGGATGAGGGCCTTGTAAAAAAACGCTCCATCAGATTGACGGATCGCCTGGTTTGAAGTGTTAAAAGGATTAGTTTTGGAACCCAACGAATCTAATTAGAAAATTGGGTTTAAGGATTCAATGATTCCTGTCCTGCGGTTAGGAGGTTTCGTCATGATTCTTAGAACAGGGTCAGCGAGCGCATTCCCCGCAACTTGCTGCGTAGATTAGCGAACGAACTTAAAATCATTGACATTTCCCTCCGACTAGTCCTCTTTCCTCATTACTTGTCCGTCCCGGACTTTTTGCCGGACAAACAATCTCAATACGAAAAAATTAACTTGACTTTGTTAATGTGTGGTAATAAAATTACCACATGGTAATAATAAAACCACACTTTTTGAAACAATCGGGGGCCATTAAAGGAGGAGGGGACAGATGTTTGGAGAATTTATTAAAAAGAGGAGGATTGACAAAGGATTAGGCCTGAGAGAATTTTGCAAACAAATAGAAATAGATGCCAGCAATTGGAGCAAAGTGGAACGCGGGGTACTTTCACCCCCGCAGGATGAGGAAAAATTAAGGAGCATCGCTCAGGCGCTGGGCATTAAGCTTAAATCGAAAGAATGGAAGGAGATGAAAGATTTGGCCAACATTGATGCGGGTATTATCCCGGCCGATATTCTATCGAATAAACAGGTCCTAGATTCGTTACCCATGTTTTTTCGAACCATCCGAAGCGAGAAACCGACTTCTGAAGAATTGGATAAATTAATCAATATCATCCGGAAGGAGGGCTGATATTGGAATACTCTGAATTCAGTTGCCGATGGATTGACAAAAGAGAAATCTGGAAAGTGGCGGATGATGTCCGGGAAAAGTATTGGCCGGAAAACACCTTGCCCATTGATACTGAAAAAATAGTAGAGTTCAGATTGAAACTTAATATCGACCCTAAGCATAATCTGTTTTCTGAAATTGATATGGATGCGTATTTGAAAAAAGATTTAAGTGGTATCGTTGTTGATTATGATTTTTATATGGAGGAAAAGTTTTCTAATCGTATGCGATTTTCTTTTGCCCATGAACTTGGTCATTTTTTCTTGCACAAATATATTTTTTCGTCATTCGATTTTGAATCACCGGAAGAATGGAGAAACTTTATTCAAAATTTACCGGAAAAGGAATATAGCGGTTTTGAATGGCAGGCCAATGAGTTTGCCGGACGCTTATTAGTTCCTTATCCGCAATTGACAACAGAATTTGACAAAATTTTAAAGATTATCGAAGAAAATGAATTAAGCCAATACTTGGAAAATGATCCCGATGCCGTGCTGTCCCGGATTTCCCCTGCGCTTTGTAAACCCTTCGGGGTTTCGTCTGTTGTTATTGAGACAAGAGTTAAAAGAGAGGGCCTGTGGCCTCTGAAATGAATCTGAATTATTTGAATGGATTTTAAATGGTTATAAAGAAACCCTTAGAGAAAAATTATTAGAATTTATGAAAGGGGCACCAGACTTTTTATCCTTACAAAAAATGGATCAAGCTGAGTTAGCAATTAAATATGCAGAGCGGTGTTGTGCCTCTCTAGAGATGAGAAAAAAGGGCAGGATTACCTGACATTATAATAATATTCTTCATCGCTATACGAAGGATCCCATTGGTCCTTTTCAAAAAGGTCAACAAGGTTTTTTCCTCCGGTTCCCTTTCATTTCCCTTATCGCTCAAGGCAAGCCTCTTCACTGACCTTACCCGAGGCCATATTTCTTTTTAAGCTTCAATGGGATTGATTTGGCGGCGGCGACCAATTTTTTGGCTTTACGGAAGTCTTCTTTGGCCATTTGCCCCAAATAGACGCCTATATCATTGATTATCATTCGCCTAATTTTATTCAAATCCTCCTCATAAAGTTGAGCGCAGTCTAAATATGAATCGTGATCGAGATATTCCCTTCCCTCGCAGTTCAGCGGCCACTGCCAAGATTGGAGATATGGGCTGGAAGGCTTTTTGGTATTGATGTAGGTGAGAGCGACGGAGACCGATTCGTCTTTAATAGCGATGACAACACACCGTTTTATTTTTGGGGGGATTGTGTGTGCACTTTGAATACGCAGGACGGCCCCGGGAATAAGATTTTTTTGACAAAATTTTTTTCGATATTCCTCGGGAAAGCTCTTTCCGAGAGGGGTAGTCATTTGGTCAGAAGAAATTGGTTCTCGGCAACGGTCTCAATGTAGGAGGCCATGTCCGCATCGATTCCCTCTGCCTTGGCCATGGCCATAAAAGAAATTCTATTATTCTCGCTCGCCCGCTTATAAGCCCAGTCGTGGGACTTA